>Ga0209797_10000463_pt1 | contig 20250 bp, 15 predicted proteins | sample DOMMetBare3Fresh_2_FD_187472 | JGI IMG/M metagenome (GOLD analysis project Ga0209797, IMG submission 187472) | Wetland sediment microbial communities from St. Louis River estuary, USA, under dissolved organic matter induced mercury methylation -... | ecosystem: Environmental > Aquatic >... | reverse complement strand
GACCAGGTTGTGCTCCTGCAGGCGCCGCAGGCCTTCCTGGATCTCGCGCGCCCGCACGGCGCCCACACCCTCGACGGCCTCGAGCTCGCGTAGCGATGCGCGCGCGATCGCGTCCAGGCCCTCGAGCTCGGCGACGACCCGGCGGATCACTCCGGGCGGTATCCGCGGGATCTGAGCGAGCGCTCGGTACCCGCGCGGGCTGACGACCGTCTCGATCGGGGTCGCGGAGCGCGGGAACCCGAGCAGGTCCTGCAGCGTCTCGGCCTCGAGTAGGCTCTCGTAGGGGAGCGTGGCCAGCCGGTCGAGCGCAGCGTCCGGATCGCCGCCGGCCGCCTGGTAGTCGGCGACGACGGCCGCCTCCTCTTGCGGCAACGTGCCGGAGAGCTCCTCGAGCTGGGCGCGGATCAGCCGCCCCTCGGAGCCGAGCTCGACGCAGTCGCGCTCCACTTCACGCACCATGCGCGAGGTCATCTCCGCCCGTTGCAGCACGACGAGGACGTCGTCGAGGACGACGGCGTTCTGGAACTCGAGCGCGGTCAGGCGCGTCAGCACCTGCTCCAGGCGCTTGACGTACGTCTCGAGCGCAGCAAGGCCCTGGTTCGCCTTTGCCAACACGGTCGCAATCGGGTCGAGCTGGTGGCGGGCCTCACCGAGGAAGACGGTCACGGTCTCGCGCTGCTGGGAGATCGAGACGACGAGAGCGCTGGTCTGCTTGGCGACGCGCTCGGCCGTGCGGTGACGCGTACCCGTCTCGTCCGAAGGGATCGTGGGGTCGGGCATCAGCTGGACGTTCGCGTACGCGAGTCGGGAGATGGCGTCGTCGATCACGATGGCGCCGTCCATCTTCGACAGCTCGTAGAGGAGCTGCGGGGTGAACGGCTGATCGATCCGGATCCCGCCGGAGTAGAGGAAGGACAGCTCCTCCGGGTCGCCGATCACGAACAGGGCCCCCTCGTGCGAGCGGATCACGTCGTCGATCCCCTGCCGCAGGGCCGTTCCGGGGGAGAGGCGGGCGATCGCCTCGACCATCTCGGGAGAGCCGAATTCCACGCCCTGAGGGTACAGCCTCGGGACTGGAAAACCACAGGCCCGCGCGTGTTCCCCCGACACGAGCGGGCGAGGACGTGCTAGCCATAGGCGATGCACTCGACCACCCTCTTCGGCGGCTCCGCCGACCTCGAGGAGCGCGCCAACCGGCTCGCCGACCGTTTGCCGGATGGCCTGCGCCCCCTCGCGCATCTCGCCCACAACTTCCGCTGGTCGTGGGCCCGCGACGGTGCCGCCCTCTTCCGTGACATCAATCCGCACCGTTGGGAGCTCTCGGGAGAGAACCCCGTTCGCTTTCTCACCGACCTCTGGCCGTCCACCGAGGAGTGGGCAGATCACGATCCCGGCATCCGTGCGCGCATCGATGCGCTGCACGCCGAGATCACGGCGGACCTGGGGCGCCCGGACCGCCCCCGGCCGAGTATCGAGGGGCCGGTGGCGTTCATGTGCGCCGAGTTCGGGGTGCACGCGTCACTACCCGTCTACTCCGGCGGGCTCGGCGTGCTGGCCGGGGACATCCTCAAGGAGGCGAGCGACCAGGCGCTGCCGCTCGTGGCGGTGGGGCTCTTCTACCGGCGTGGCTACTTCCGGCAACGACTGGATCTGAGCGGACGCCAGCAGGAGTACTGGATCACGAACGACCCGAAGAGCCTGCCGATGGCCCGGGTCAGCACACCGGACGGGAAGCCCCTGAAGCTGTCGGTGCACGTGTTCGGCGGCGAGACGTGGTTCCAGGTCTGGCGCGTGCAGGTGGGCCGGGTGCCTCTCTACCTGATCGACTCCGAGGTGCCCGAGAACGACGCGGTGCGGCGCTGGACGACCGCCCGCCTGTACGAGGGCAACCGGGCGATCCGCCTGGCGCAGTATGCGCTGCTCGGAATCGGCGGCGTGCGGACCCTCGAGGCGCTCGGGATCGAGCCGGCGGTCTTCCACCTCAACGAGGGCCATCCGGCCCTGGGCGGGCTGGAGATCGCCGCCCAGGCGGTTGCGCGCGGGGCGTCGCTCGACGAAGCCCTGGGCTCCGTGCGCGAGCGGCTCGTCTTCACGACGCATACCCCGGTGCCTGCCGGGAACGAGACCTACGGGGTGGACGAGCTGCTGGGGGCGTACGACGACCTGCCGCAACGGCTCGGGATCGCGCCGGAGGAGCTCGTGTCCCTCTGCCGGGCCCGGCCGGACGACGAACGAGAGTCGCCGGGCATGACGCCGCTCGCCCTCCGGCTGAGCCGCACGCGCAACGGCGTCAGCCGCCTCCATGGCGAGGTGGCGCGGAGCATGTGGCAGCCCATGTTCAGCACGCAGGCGGTCGCAGACGTGCCGATCACGCACGTCACGAACGGCGCCCATCTGCCGACCTTCGTCTCGCGCCCGTTCGTGGAGCTGTTCGACCGGCATTTCGGGCCGCGCTGGTGGGAACGGGCCGCCGACGCAGAGATGTGGGCCGGAGCGCACGTGATCCCGAATGACGAGCTGTGGGCGGCGCGCCGGGCGGCGCGCGAGGCGCTGATCGACTGGGCGCGCCTGAAGAGCCAGAACGACCGTCTCTTGCGCAACGAGCAGATCGACTACGTCAACGCCGCCGCGCACGCCCTCGATCCGGACGCGTTGACGCTCGGGTTCGCCCGCCGGCTCGCGACCTACAAGCGCCTCTACCTCCTGACGTACGACCGCGAGCGGTCGGTGCGCATCATGACGGGTGAGCCCCCGGTGCAGCTGCTCCTGTCCGGGAAGGCGCACCCTCTCGACGAGGGCGGCAAGGGCGTGCTCCAGGACATCTTCAACATGAAGAAGAACGACGAGCGGCTGGCTGGACGGGTGGTGGTGCTGGAGGACTACGACCTCTCGACCGCGACGCACCTCGTGTCGGGGTGCGACGTCTGGGTCAACCTGCCGCGCCGTCCGCAGGAGGCGAGCGGCACCAGCGGCATGAAGGCGTGCTTCAACGGCGTGCTGCAGCTGAGCGTGCTCGACGGGTGGTGGGCCGAGGCGTACGACGGCGGCAACGGCTGGGCGATTCCCGGCGACGAGGATCCCGACCCGGCGGTGATGGACGCTCGCGACGCGGCAGACTTCTACGACGTGCTCGAGCGCGAGGTGATCCCCATGTTCTACGACCGGGACGCCGACGGGGTGCCGCACGCGTGGTGCGACCGGATGAAGGAGTCGCTCGCGTCGAACGTGCCTCGCTTCAGCGCCACGCGCATGGTGGACGAGTACGCCGAGCGGATCTACCCGGCACCGGCGAGCCGCTGACGCCGCGCCAGGCGCCGTGTGCGCCACGGGCAACGGCGCTGGGCGCGCAATACGCCTGTCATATGACCGGTGCCGCTGCCGCCCCAGAGGCACTCCGCCCGTTTGCCCCTGCCCAGCCCGCCGCCGCTGCGTCAGGCGGCCTCCTCCCCCGCACCGGGCCGGCGTCCGTCCAGCCCGGCCGCGATCGCCTGCCGCAGAGTCGCGGCACGGGTCACGGGCGGGCCTCCGCGCGTTTGCGTGCCCTCAGGGGCGACGACTCGCCCGATCCCGAGCTTTGCGCACTCCTCGAGCCGCCGCTCCGCCTGAGCGGCCGGGCGCAGCCGCCCCGTGAGCCCGATCTCACCGAAGGCCGCGATCCCCTCGACGAGCGGCACCCCCCGCGCGGCGGAGGCGATCGCCAGAGCGACGGCGAGATCGGCGCCGGGCTCGTCGATGCGCACACCACCGGCCACGTTGACGAAGACGTCGGCAGCGCCGAGCGCGATGCCCGCGTGACGGCCGAGGACGGCAACGATCATCGCGAGCCGCTTCGGGTCGACACCGGTGCCGACGCGGCGCGGCATCGCCAGATCGGTCTTCGACACGAGCGACTGGACCTCGAGCAGGATGGGGCGGGTGCCCTCGAGAGCGCAGGCGACGGCCGCCCCGACCTCGCCCGCCTGCGTACGGCCGAACAGCTCCGAGGCGTCGGGCACGCCGACGAGTCCCGCGCCGGTCATCTCGAAGACACCGAGCTCGTTCGTGGAGCCGAACCGGTTCTTCGTCGCGCGCAGGATGCGGTGGGCGTGGTAGCGGTCACCCTCGAACTGCAGCACACAATCGACGAGGTGCTCGAGCACGCGCGGCCCCGCCACGGCACCGTCCTTCGTCACGTGACCGACGAGGACGGTTGCCACGCCCTGCTCCTTCGCGACACGGAGGAGCCGCCCCGCCGCTTCACGCACCTGGGCGACCGAGCCTGGAGCCGACCCGAGCTCCGCCGAGTACAGCGTCTGCACCGAGTCGATCACGCAGACGTCGGGACGCTCGTGCTCGAGCGTCGCGCAGACGGCCTCCAGCTCGGTCTCGGCGAGGATCTCGACGTCGTCGGCGCCGCCGAGGCGGGCGGCGCGGAGCTTCACCTGCGCGACCGACTCCTCGCCGGTGACGAGCAGCGCGCGTCTCCCGCTGCGGGCGATGCTGCCGAGCGCGGACAGAAGCAGCGTCGACTTCCCGACACCGGGCTCGCCGCCGACGAGCACGAGCGACGCCGGCACGAGCCCGCCGCCGAGCACGCGGTCGAGCTCGGGCACGCCCGTGGTGAGGCGCGCCGCCTCCTCCACACGCACCTGGGCAAGCTTCTGCAGCGGCCGGGCCACCGCCGCACCTCGGCCTCCCCGGGGCGGCGTCGCCTGGCCGGTCAGCTCCTCCACCAGCGTCCCGAAGGCGCCGCAGCCGGGGCACTTGCCGAGCCAGCGGCCCGTCGTGGTGCCGCAGTCCGAACAGACGTGCTGGACGATCACCTTTGCCATGGGCAGCATGATACGACGCGGGTCGGACGTCATGTCGTCCGATCGGGCAACACCACCGACCGTCGCCGGGTGGCGCGCTACATGCCGTTGCCGCTGCTCGGGCTGTCGCACGTCCGGCCCACGATCAGCCCATCGCGACAGAGCTCGCGCTCGGGCGCCCGCACCGCGAAGGCACTACGCAGGTCGCCCGTGAACCACACGTGCATCATCTCGCTTCCCTGGCGGCGCGTTGCCCCGGCGGGCACGAACCGTCTGCTCGCGGCTTCAGGCCGCGCTTGCCCCGGAGGCTGCAGACCTCGTGGAAGTGCCATCGCGTGATCGGCCCACCCGGAGAAGGGCCCCGCTCCCCACGCTGCATGCTGAACATGACGCCGACGAGCACCAGGCGCCTTCCCGGCTCGTTCGCGTAGATGAGCGCCTTCGGGCGGCGAACGTCGAGCAGGCGGGCACCGGGACGCTCGTGCCGCCACTCGGCATGAAGGTAGTGCGCACGGCTGTCGCCGTGCCGACGAGGAACCGTGCGGGTGTCGAAACCGGCAGCCTGGGCTGCGCGAGGGCTCGACCAGCGCCGGGCAGCCGTCCGCAGGTCGTCGAGCAGCCGGCGGGCAGCGCGCTCCCCTGGGGTGGCGAGCGACACGGTCGGGTACTGCTGCAGGTGCCGAATCCGCCCCCGCCTAGACGCGGTGGGAAGCGCCGTGATTCTCGGCGCCAGGGTGCACACGAAAGCGGCCGGCGCGCGATCCGGCGGGAAGCCGGGCCCGTCCGGATCGGCGCCTGAGGACGGCACGACGGCCAGCGCGGCGACGCCCCCGACCAAGGCGGCCGCAGCGCGAGCCTGGGAGCGGCGCGAGAGCATGCGCAGGACGGGGCGAGCTGGTTCCACGGACTGTCGCGGATCGTGGGCCTCGCGGCGGACGGACCGCCCGTGACAGCGGCACCCGCGCCGAGCGGAGCTCCCCGCCCCGCGTCGTTACGGCGTGAGCGCGAGCGAAGGCTTCCGCACCTCGACGCGGTCGAGTGCACCGGAGAGATCGTGCCAGAGGTCGTGCACGTCCTCGAGCCCGACCGACAGCCGGAGCAGCCCGGCACGTATCCCTGCCGCCTCCCTGGCCTCGGGCTCGACGAGCCGGTGCGTGAGGCCGGCCGGATACTGGATCAGCGTGTCGGTCGACCCCAGACTGACTGCCGGCGTGACGAGCCGAACGGACTCCATCACCGTCGCGGCCGCTCTCCGGCCGCCCGCTACCTCGAACGCGAGGACGGAGCCGGGCCCACGGAGCTGCAAGCCGTCGGCCTCGGGGTAGAGAACCCGATCGACAGCCGGATGGTCGGCGAGCAGCCCTGCCAGCACTCGGGCGCGCTCCTGCGCCTCCCGCACCCGAAACGGCAGCGTCGGCAGGCTGCGGTGCAGGAGGTAGGCGGCCAGCGGATGCAGCAGCGCGCCCGTCAGGATCCGCACCTGGCGCAGCCGGCCCGCCCAGCCGGCATCGCAGGCGACCGCGCCCGCGACCACGTCGCCGTGGCCGCCGAGAAACTTCGTCGCACTGTGCAGCGTCAGCGCGGCCCCGTGACGCGAGGGATTCTGCAGCACGGGCGTGGCGAACGTGTTGTCGACGAGGACGGGAACCTCTCCCGCCGACGCCACGAGCGCTGCGATGTCGACCTGGCCCAGCGTCGGGTTCTGCGGAGTCTCCAGCAGGACGAGCCCGGTCTCGGGCCGCAGTGAGTCGGCGACCGTGCCCGCCTCGGCCCAGGTGACGTCGATTCCAAGGAGGCCGCAGGCGAGCAGGTGGTCGGTGCCGCCGTAGAGCGGCCGCAAGGCGACCACGTGGCGCCGCTCGCCGCAGGCGGCAAGCAGGCACGCGGTCAGAGCGGCCATCCCGGACGCGAACGAGACGCAGTCGCCCGTGCCTTCGAGCTCGGCGAGCCCGCGCTCGAAGCGTCGCACCGTCGGATTGCACAGGCGTGCGTAGACGGGGTTGGCAGCGTCGCCCGCGCCCGCCGCCAGTGCGTCGAGCGCGGCCACGGCCTCGTCGAGGTCGGGCAGGGGGTAGGTGCTCGAGAGGTCGATCGGAGGTGCGTGCACCCCGAGCGCGGCGAAGTCGTGACGCCCGGCGTGAACGGCGATGCTGTCCAGCTCCACGACCCAATAGTGACGATTGATTCGTTGACATGCAATCATCGCCGCACTATATTCGGAATCAGTGGCGAAAGAGCGTCTCGACCGAACGGATCGGGCCCTCGTCGAGGCTCTGCAGAAGGACGCCCGGATCTCGAACAAGGACCTGGCACGCCATGTGGGCCTCGCCCCGTCCACGTGCCTCGAGCGGGTGCGTGCGCTGCGGGCCCGTGGCGTCCTGCGCGGCTTCCACGCCGACGTCGATCGTGACACGCTCGGCCGCAGCCTGGAGGCGATCGTGGCGGTGCGGATCCGACCTCACTCGCGGGCATTCGTGGACGCGTTCCGGGAGGCGGCGCTCGCGATGCCCGAGGTGATCGAGCTGTTCCACGTCACCGGTGCCGACGACTTCCTGCTTCATGTCGGCGTGGCCGGCACCGACGCCCTGCGCGACTTCGTGCTCGACCGGCTGACGGTGCGCGCCGAGGTGGGCCATGTCGAGTCACGGGTCGTCTACGACCACGCGCGCCGCCCTGCGCTCGAGCCCCTGTACGACTGACGCGGCCGGCGGCGGCTACTGCGCGGGGCTCCCGGGCACCGGCTCCGGCTTGGCAGCGGGCTTCGGCTTGGCAGCGGGCTTCGGCCTGGCAGCAGGCTTCGGGGGCGGCCCCACCTCGGTGACTGCGTCCTCGGCGTCGTAGCGCCATGTGTAGCGCTCGTTCCGGCGCAGCTTCCCGTGGCGGAACACCTTGCGCGTGTAGCTGATCGTGAATCCGGCGGGGCCTGCCGCCTGGATCACGCTCGTCGCACCCGGCGGCAGCGACGGGTTCCGCTCCACGATCGACCGGGGCTGCACGTAGCAGCAGGGCTCTCCTGTCTCCGTCTCCACCCGGCGGCCGAGCTTGGACGAGTAGAAGCGCACGGTGATCGACGTGTCCGTGTACGACGTGTCGACGAGGATGGCCGCCGGCCAGTCGTTGCGCCAGATCAGCTCGGGCCCTCCCCACGAGACAGTCGCCTCCCGGCCCATCGGGTAGCGGGAGATGTAGAACTGGTGCGGCTGGTGGGTGAGGATCTGGACGCCCGCGAAGAAGGCGGCGTTGTAGGTGGTCGTCGCGATCTGGCTGACGCCGCCGCCGACGGCGTCCTCGAGCCGGCCGTTGAAGATCTGCGGCGCCGTGACGAAGCCGCGCTCGACCGTCCGCCTGCCGAGCACCTCGTTGAGCGAGAACCGCCGGCCGGGCGGCACGATCGTCCCGTCCATGATGTCGGCGGCTCGATGGATGTTGCTCACCCGGGGGGCGCAGCAGGGATGGGAGGTCGTGAACTCGGAGACCAGCTCCCTGATCCCGAGCCTCTTCGCCGCGGTCGTGGTCAGCTCGGGCGGCGGCGACTCCACGAACCGCGCCAGATGAGCTCGCGCGCCGAGGTTCTTCAACAGGGAAGCGCCGATTCTCTCCCCGTCGAGCAGGAGCCCGTCCCGTGAGGGGGTGATGCGCACCCGCTTGCCCGCAGGAACGAACGACGCGTCGCGGGGCGAGCGCTCGAATCGCCCCAGGCGCGGCCTGAGTGCGGCGGCGAGGCCCTCGGGGTCGAGCGTCACCGCCAGGGTGCCCGCGCGCGGACCGCTCTCGACGAGGCTTCCCAGCTTCCCGGGCGACAGACTCGCCTCCACGCCCCGGTACCGCACGCTGCGGGGGCCGTCGAGCAACCGGTCGACGCGTCTCTGCGCTGACATAGCGGCGAGCGTCGACACGGCGGGGTCGGCCGTGATCAGCGAGAGGCCGACCTCGGCGGGGAGCGTGCGGAGCGCCCGCCGCAAGCCACGCCGGTCGACGGCGGTTCCCTGCGCTGCGCTCTCGACGCGCGTGCGGCCGCCCTCGACGACGAGCACGGCGCTCCGCGGCGGCTCCCCGAAGCGCAGGTCGAGGCGGTTCGCCAGCTCCGCCGTGCGAACCGGGCCGAGCCGGTAGTCGAGCTCGAGCTGCTCGGGCTCGCCGATGCCGACCCTGCGCAGCAGCCGCCGGAGGGGGCTCGTAGCCAGCGCCTGGTCGAGCGCGTCGTCCACGAGCGGCCGGGCGCCGAGCTCGCGACCAGAAGTCTGCGCCTCGCCGCCGAGGCCGATCAGCTTGATCCGCCGTGCGACCGCCTCGCGGGAGACGATCGCGAGCGCCTGCTCGGCCTGGTTTCGCGTCTTCCCTCCGACATCGACACCACCCACGGTCGTGCCCGTGGGGATCGTGCCCAGCTCCGCGAGCGCGACGCCGCCGATCGCAGCGGCGCCGGCGGCGAGCACGCCGATCACCACGCCGGCGACGAGGAGCAGGCGCCTGCGACGGCGCGGCGGACGGGAGGAGGTCGAGAGGAAGAGGTCGGACACTCCGCAGGACGGTAGCCGAGACGTCCGCCACGGAAGCCGGCCCTGCGAGGCTAGCGCAGCGTCTCACAACGTTCGACCGGGACCGTACGTTGTGAGACGCCGCGCTCGATGCTTGTTGCACGGTGGTCAGCTGCTGCGCAGCTGGCCACCGTGATCTTGAAGGGGCGCGCTTCGCGCGCCCGGGCTTTCGGGTGCAACGTTGTGAGGCGCCGCACTAGAGCTGTCTGACCAGCACCGCCCGGTCCTCGCCGGGGCCGTCGTAGTCGTCGACGACCCGGTCGACCGCGAAGCCGAGCGCCTCGTGGAAGGCGATCGAGCCGCTGTTGGCCGGGGAAGTGACGCAGCGCACCGTCGTGCAGCCGTGCTCCCCCACCGTTTCGAAGAAGCGCTCGTACAGACGCCTGCCGACGCCCGAGCCACGATGCTCGGGAGCGACGCCGACGAAGTGGACGTACGCCTCGTCCGGGCGCGTCTGGGAGACGAAGCCGATCAGGAAGGCGACGAGGTTTCCCTCGTCGTCCTCGGCGACGAAGCTCGTCCCCTCGAAGTGCAGGAAGAAGAGCTTCGGCAGCATCGGCGCCATCTCACGGCCGCCCCACCAGGCGTTGACGTGCTGGATCACACGGCCGTAGTCGGACGGGTTGGCGTGGCGGATCTGGAGCATCGCAGCGAACCTACCGCACCGGCGCGCCGGCGTGCTGCTCGTGGGGCTTGTCGCAACGTTCGACTCGAAATGCTCGTTGCGACAAGCCCCACTCGATGCTTGCTGTTCGCTGGTCAGCCGCTGCGCGGCTGACCAGCGAGATCCTGAAGGGGCGCGCTGAGCGCGCCGGGTAACGGGCGCACGTTTCTTCAACCCCCACTAGGGAGCGCGCCTGAACGCGTCGTCGACCGGAACGCCGAATCCCGTTGCGAGCGCATTCGTCTCGTTGGCCATGCCCACGACTGCCAGGAGCTCACCGAGCTGCTCCTCCGTCATCCCCTTTGCTCGGGCCGAGGCGGTATGCGAGGCGATGCAGTACTCGCAGCCGTTCGTGACCGACACGGCCACGTAGACGAGCTCTTTCGTGAGCGGGTCGAGCGCTCCGGGGGCCATCACCTGCTTCACGCTCTCCCACGTGCGCTCGAGCGTCGCGGGATGGCTCGCGAGCGCCAACCAGAAGTTGTTGACGCGGTCGGTCCGCCGCGTCTGCTTGATGTCGTCGAAGACGGCGCGCACCTCGGGCGCCGCATCGCTGGGGTCGATCAGCTGCATGGTGGCCTCCTCGGGAGCACGTTCTCCGCATGGTGCCCGCAGCGGCGAGGCCGTGCCTGCGGCGTCCGGGATGTGGGCCGCACCAGGGGCGAGGCACGCCTCGCCCCTGCGTCAGTTCAGCTCGTTCTCGGCGGGCGGTGCGTCCAGTAGCTCGGACGGCGGCTCGTCGGCGGGCACCGTGACCGGCCGGGGGGCGCCGTCGATCACCTTGATGTCGACGAGCGACTCGCCTTCCACGCCGGTCAGCTCCTCGCGCCGGTCGATCAGGATCGTCGACCCCTCGCCGAGCTCCCGGCCCAGCACGAAGTCCGCGAGCGGGTCCTCGATCAGTCGCTGGATGGAGCGGCGCAGCGGCCGCGCCCCCATCGCCGGGTCGTAGCCCTGCTCGACCAGCAGCTCTTTCGCTGCGTCGGTCAGCTCGATCGTGGCGCCGTGAATCACCATCTGGTCGCGGAGGCGCTTCATCATCAGGTCGACGATCTGGAGGATCTCGCTCTTCTCCAGCTTGTGGAACACGATGATCTCGTCGATCCGGTTCAGCAGCTCCGGGCGGAACACCTTCTTCAGCTCGCCCATCACGCGGCCCTTCATGTCGTCGTAGGTGAGCCCCGCCTCGTCGCCGAGCGTGAAGCCGAGCGACTGGTTCTTCGAGATCTGGGCGGCACCGATGTTCGACGTCATGATCACGATCGTGTTGCGGAAGTCGACCTTGCGCCCCTGCGAGTCGGTGAGCTTCCCGTCCTCGAGGATCTGCAGGAGGATGTTGAACACGTCGGGGTGCGCCTTCTCGATCTCGTCGAGCAGGAGCACCGAGTACGGCTTGCGCCGCACGGCCTCGGTGAGCTGGCCGCCCTCGTCGTAGCCGACGTAGCCGGGCGGGGAGCCGACCAGGCGCGAGACCGAGTGCTTCTCCATGTACTCGCTCATGTCGACCTGGATCATCGCGTCCTCGTCGCCGAACAGGAACTCGGCGAGCGTGCGCGCGAGCTCGGTCTTGCCGACGCCTGAGGGGCCGAGGAAGATGAACGAGCCGGTCGGGCGCTTCGGGTCCTTGATCCCGGCGCGTGCGCGCCTGATCGCCTTGGACACGGCGACGATCGCGGGCTCCTGCCCGATCACGCGCTTGTGCAACTCCTCCTCCATGCGGATCAGCTTCTGCGACTCCGCCTCGGTGAGCTTGAACACGGGGATGCCGGTCCACATGGAGACGATGTCGGCGATCTCGTCCTCGCCGACCTCCGGCTGCTCCTCGTCGGCCTCGTTGCGCCAGTTCTCCTCCAGCTCCTTCTTCTTCTGGGTGAGCTTGCGCTCCTTGTCCCGGAGCGACGCCGCCTTCTCGAACTCCTGCGCCTCGATCGCGTTCTCCTTGTCGGCCCGGACCTTCTCGATCTCCTCCTCGAGCTCCCGGTAGCGGGGCGGAGCGGACATCGTGCGGATGCGCAAGCGCGATCCTGCCTCGTCGATCAGGTCGATCGCCTTGTCGGGCAGATGGCGGTCCTGGATGTAGCGGTCGGCGAGCACCGCCGAGGCGCGCAGCGCCTCGTCGGAGATCTTGCAGCGGTGGTGCGCCTCGTAGCGGTCGCGCAGGCCCCGCAGGATCTGGACGGTGTCGTCGATGGAGGGCTCCTCGACCCGCACCTGCTGGAACCGGCGCTCCAGGGCCGCGTCGCGCTCCAGGTACTTGCGGTACTCGTCGAGCGTCGTGGCGCCGATCGTCTGCAGCTCGCCGCGGGCGAGCGCCGGCTTCAGGATCGAGGCAGCGTCGATCGCGCCCTCGGCCGCCCCGGCACCGACGAGGTTGTGCAGCTCGTCGATGAACAGGATGATGTCGCCGCGCTGGGTGATCTCCTTCATCACCTTCTTCAGCCGCTCCTCGAACTCGCCCCGGTACTTCGACCCGGCCACGAGCGCCGCCAGGTCGAGCGTGTAGATCTGCTTGTTCTTCAGGAGCTCGGGCACCTGGTTGGACGCGATGCGCGACGCCAGGCCCTCGACGACGGCGGTCTTGCCGACGCCCGGCTCGCCGATCAGCACCGGGTTGTTCTTCTGCCGGCGCGACAGGATCTGCATCACGCGCTCGATCTCCGTCTGGCGGCCGACGACCGGGTCGAGCTTGCCCTCGGTCGCCATCTTCGTGAGGTTGCGGCCGAACTGGTCGAGCAGCTTCGAGCTCTTCGCCTTCTCGCCGCCCGGCGCGGCGGCGCCCTGCTGCCTGCGGCCCGGCCCGGAGAGCATGCGGATGATCTCGTTCCGGATCTTCTCGGCGTCGGCGTCGAAGTCGAGCAGGATGCGGGCAGCCACGCCTTCGTTCTCGCGCACGAGCCCGAGCAGGATGTGCTCGGTGCCGATGTAGTTGTGGCCGAGCGAGAGCGCCTCACGCAGCGCCAGCTCCAGCACCTTCTTCGCGCGCGGCGTGAAGGGGATCTGGCCGGTCGTGACCTCGTCACCCTGGCCGACGATGCGCGCCACCTGGGCGCGCACCTCTTCCACGGTGATGTCGAGCGACTCGAGCACGCGCGCGGCGAGGCCCTCCTCTTCGCGCAGCAGACCGAGGAGGATGTGCTCCGTGCCGATGTAGTTGTGCTTCAGCGCCCGGGCCTCGTCCTGGGCGAGGACGACCACCTGGCGAGCTCTCTCAGTGAATCGCTCGAACAACCTCCGACCCTCCTTTCCGCATCTGATCCGGAGTCTGCGAGTCCCGCGGGCTCCGGGTCGAAGGTGAAGCCATCGTACCGGACGGGCGGGTCGATCACGCCCCCCGGCCGGGGGGCGTCACCCGTTGGTTCGCCCGCCGCAGCGTGTACCCTCCCCGAAATCGTGGCGGGCAAGGCTCTCATCACCGGCGGCGCCGGCTTCATCGGCTCACATCTGGCCGAGCGCCTGCTCGACGACGGCTGGGAGGTGTGGGCGCTCGACGACCTCTCCACCGGCTCGCTCGCGAACGTCGAGCACCTGCGCGACCGTCCGGGCTTCCACCTGATCGTCGACAGCGTGCTGCAGTGGACGATCGTGAACGAGCTCGTCTACAAGTGCGACGTCGTGTACCACCTGGCCGCCGCAGTCGGCGTGCGCCTGATCGTGGAGCAGCCGGTGCAGACGCTCGTCACGAACCTCCGCGGCACCGAGATCGTGCTCGAGCACTGCCACCGCTTCGGCAAGCGGGTGCTGATCGCCTCGACGTCAGAGGTGTACGGCGACCACCGTGAGGAGAAGCCGCTCGAAGAGACGGCGCGGCGCATCTACGGCCCCACCACCCAGCGCCGCTGGGCGTACGCCGACTCGAAGGCGATGGACGAGTTCCTCGCCCTGGCGCACTTCTCCGAGCACGGCCTCGACTGCACGATCGCGCGGCTGTTCAACACCGTCGGGCCGCGGCAGAGCGGCCAGTACGGCATGGTGATCCCGACCTTCGTGCAGCGGGCGCTCGCGGGCGAGCCGCTGGAGATCCACGGCGACGGCGACCAGACGCGCTGCTTCTGTCACGTGCAGGACACGATCCGCGCCCTGCAGGGGCTGATGGACGACGACGTCTCCGGCGAGATCTACAACGTCGGCTCGACGAACCGCATCTCGATCGGGGAGCTCGCGGAGCTCGTGATCGGCCTGACCGGCTCGGCGTCGAGGGTCGGGCACGTGGCCTACGAGGACGTGTACGAGCACGGGATCGAGGACATGCTGCACCGGATCCCCTCGACCGAGAAGATCAGCGCCGCCATCGGCTGGCAGCCGGAGCGCACCCTCGACGACATCCTCGCCGACGTGATCGCGTTCGAGCGCGACCGGGCCGGCGTCACTCCCGGCTAACGGCGCCTGCTCCGCGGCCGCGGAGGGCCGATCCGGCCCTACTGCGAGCCGGGGGCGGAGCGCAGGGCCGGGAAGAGCACGACGTCGCGAATCGTCTCGCGACCCGTCAGCAGCATCACGAAGCGGTCGATGCCGAAGCCGAGGCCCCCGGTCGGCGGCATCCCGTAGGAGAGCGCCTCGACATAGTCGGGGTCGCCCCGCTCCCCCTCCACCTGCTCCGACTGCATGTCGAAGCGCTCCTGCTGGGTGACCGCGTCGTTGATCTCGGAGAAGGCGTTGCCGAGCTCCATCCCGCCGGCGAAGTACTCGAACCGCTCGGTCAGCGTGGGGTCGCCGTCCGTGGCGCGCGCGAACGGGGAGAGCTCGACCGGGTAGTCGTGCACGATCGTCGGCTGGATCAGCTCCGGCTCGACGAAGTGACTGAACGCATGGTCGACGAGCTGCGTCCAGTCCTTGTCGGCGTTCGTGTCGACGCCCTTGCCGTCGAGGGCTGCGCGCAAGGCCGCCTCGTCACGGAGCCAGAGGCCGTGCTCCTCGAGCGCGGCAGCGAAGGTGATCCGCCGCCACGGAGCGTGCAGCTCGAGCTCGTGCCCCCGGAACCGGACCGTGGTCGTCCCGAGCACCTGCCGTGCCACGGTCTCGACGAGCGTCTCGATGCGGCTCATGGTGTCGCGGTAGTCGGCGTACGCCTCGTACCACTCCAGCATCGTGAACTCGGGGTTGTGCTTGAACGACACGCCTTCGTTGCGGAAGTCCTTGCCGATCTCGTAGACGCGTTCGAGGCCGCCCACGATCAGGCGCTTGAGGTACAGCTCCGTCGCGATGCGGAGGTAGAGGTCGGCGTCCAGCTCGTTGTGGTGGGTCACGAACGGCCGTGCGAAGGCGCCACCGTAGCGGGGCTGCAGCACCGGCGTCTCGACTTCGACGAACCCCTCTCCGTCGAGGTACGCCCGCACCGCGGTGACGATGCGCGAGCGCAGGACGAAGTCGTTGCGCGTGTCCTCGTTCATCAGCAGGTCGAGGTAGCGCTTGCGGTAGCGGAGCTCGACGTCGGTGAGCCCGTGGAACGTGTCCGGCAGCGGGCTGCGGTTGCGCGAGAGCACCTCCACGTCGGTGGCGAGGACCGAGTGCTCGCCGCGGCGCGAGCGCGCCGGGCGGCCCGTGACGCCGACGACGTCGCCGAGCAGGACATCGAGCTCCCCCGTCTTCGACGCGTCGCAGATCACCTGGATGCGTCCGGAGCGGTCGACGACGTCGAGGAAGACGAGCTTGCCCATGTCGCGCCGTGCCATCGCACGCCCGGCGATGCGCCGTGACGTGCCGGCGTCCTGGCCGGCCTCGAGCGGCTCGCACTCCTCGCGGACTGTGGCGATCTCGACCCGGTCGGGGAAGCGCTTGGGTGGGGTACGGGTGTCGCTCAAACGTCGACTCGGCTGGAGCAGACTGCCTGACGTGCTCCGGCGTGGCGCGGCCGGAGGGGATAGTACGAAAGCACAGACCCGGAGAGCCGCGCGCCGTCAGCGGCGCGAGGTGGCGGCGGAGGCCGCCCCGCCGGCCGCAGCCGACACCGGCCGGTGCGCGTCAGGCCGTCAGGCGGCCTTGATCTCCATGATCTTGAACTTGATCTTGCTACCGCGCGGCGTCGTCACCTCGACCGTCTCGCCCTTCTTGCGCCCCAGGATGGCCCGGCCGACGGGCGACTCGTTCGAGAGCTTGCGATCGGCGGGGTTCGCCTCCGCCGAGCCGACGATGTAGTACTCGACCGTCTCCTTCGCGTCGACGTCCCGGAGGCGGACGACGGAACCGATCGAGACGACGCTCGTGTCCACGTCGCTCGTGTCGATCACGCGGGCGTTGAGGAGGCGCTCCTCGAGCTGGGCGATCTTGTGCTCCAGCATTGCCTGCTCGTTCTTCGCGTCGTCGTACTCGGCGTTCTCGGCGATCTCGCCGAACTCGCGTGCCACCCGGATGCGGTCTGCGACCTCGCGGCGCCCGTCCGTACGCAACGTGTCGAGCTCCTGCTTCAGGTTTTCGTAGCCCTCTGCGGTGAGGATCACGTCCTTCACGAGCTGGCCTCCATGGGTACGGCGGAACGGGGCGGCGGGACACGGAACCGGTAAGGCGAGATGCGGCAAACGCGGCGCCTGGGCGCCACGACGGGCGCGAATGGTAGCTGCCGTGGCGGGGTGTCCGCAAACGGCCTGCGACTACCATGGCGTGATGCAGGTCGACCTTCGTGAGAGCTGGTGGATCGGCGAGGTCGAGGTGCCGACGCGCCTCGTGCTCGCGCCGATGGCCGGCGTCAGCGTGCAGGCGTTCCGGCGTCAGGGCCGCCGCTTCGGCGCGGGCCTCGTGTGCTCAGAGATGGTGTCGTGCGCCGGCATCGAGCACCGCAACGAGAAGACCCTCGGGTACCTGCGCGTCGCCTCCGACGAGCATCCGCTGGCCATCCAGATCTTCGGCTCCGACCCCGCCGTCATGGGCGAGGCGGCGCGAATGGTCGCGGCTGCCGGTGCGGACATCGTCGACATCAACTTCGGCTGCCCGGTGCGCAAGGTGACGAAGACGGGGGCGGGCGCCACGCTCCTGGAGCAGCCGGAGCTCGCCTGCCGGATCGTCGCAGCCGTGGCCGAGGCGGTGGACATCCCCGTGTCGGTGAAGATGAGGCGCGGGCTGCACGACGGGTCGCGGGACTGCCTCACGGTCGGCCCGCTGCTCGTGGAGGCCGGCGCGGCGTCGCTCACCCTGCATCCGCGCTCGGCCCGGCAGATGTACACGGGCACCGCCGATCACTCGCTCACCGCAGAGCTCGTCTCGCGCGTCGACGTCCCGGTCGTCGCTTCGGGCGACATCACGTCACGCGCCCGGGCGCAGACAGTGCTCGCGCTGACCGGGGCGGCTGCCGTGATGGTCGGACGTGGCGCCCAGGGGAACCCGTGGGCGCTGCGCGAGATCGTCGACGGCGACGTGGAAGGACCGTCGCGCGAGGAGGTGGTGGCGGAGCTCGTCCTCTTCGTCCGTGAGACCGTGCGGGAGCTCGGTGAGCGGCGCGCGTCGGGGTTCCTGAAGAAGTTCTACGGCTGGTACCTCGGGCGCGGCCGCTTCCCGCGCCCGTTCAAGCAGGAGCTCGTCGTGCTGGACGCCACCGAGGAGGTCGTCGAGCGCCTACTGCTCGCGGCGCCCGGGGCCCTCCCTCTGATCGAGGCCCTGGAGGCGGAGCTGCCTTCCGGGGACGAGGTGACGCTGGCGCTGCCGATCTCGGTCTACGGCGGCGGTTAGCACCCTTGCCTCCCCCTTCCGGGGGGCGGCCGAGGGCGTTTCGCTGCCGTTGAGAGTCGGTAGTGGAGATTCGGCCTGCTGCGGCGAGCGGAGCGCGACCGCCCGGGGCGCCGGTGCGCACCGGCGCGGCCGTTGCCGACCCGTCCCGCGGGACACGGGTCGCGCTCGGGTTCTCGCTGCTCGCCGCAATCCTGGCCGCAGCCTGGATCGCGCTTGCCGGCTGGGAGGTCGACGCTGCACTGCCGGTCGTGGCCGCGCTGCTCGTCACCTCTGCCGTGGCAGAGCGCATCGTCGTCCAGCTGGGGCCGCGCAGCTGGTACACCGCCTCGACGCCGACGATCGTCTTCGCCGCGCTGCTCGGTGGGCCGCTCGTCGGATTTGCCGCGGGGGTAGCGACGCAGGCAGCCCGGACGGAGGCCGTGTGGCGACGCCGGCTCGCCGAGGGCGGCCTGGCGGCCATACAGGGGCTGGCGGCAGGGATCATCGGCCTCTCGGGCTGGGTGGGCGGCACCGAGGCGACTGCGATCGCGCTCGCCGCGATGGGAGCCGCCGTTGCCGTGAACAGCGTCGGGCGCCTGCTCGTCATGCTCGAGCGGCGGACGGCCCCGCTCCGAAAGTTGTGGCTGCGCGGATTCGTGGTCGACTGCCTGGAGACGCTGCTCGTCGTTCCGCTGCTCGGCGTGCTGCTGATCGCCTCGGGGACGAGCGCGGCGCTGGTGGTCGCCGCGATGGCGGCGCTGCTCGCGGCGCTCACGGTGGCGAAGCGGACGCGCGAGTCGACCGAGGCCGCACTCGTGGTCGAGCAGCAGAACGCGCGGCGCGACCAGCTCACGGGGGCCCCCAACCGCCGCGCCTTCGAGGAAGCGCTTCGCTCGGAGCATTCGCGTGTCGTCCGCGGCGGCACGCCCGCGGGGCTGCTCATGGTGGATATCGACCGGTTCAAGTCCGTCAACGATCGTCACGGCCACCACATCGGGGACGACGTGCTGGTCGAGGTGATCCGCAGGCTGGCGGACGGTCTTCGCCCACACGACCTGGTGGCCCGCTGGGGCGGCGAGGAGATCACGGTTCTCGCCCCCGGGGTGCGAGGGAGGCGCCAGCTCGAGCAGCTTGCCGAGCGAGTTCGCAGCCTCGTGGGAGACCATCCCGTCGCGACCGGCGTCGACGTCGTCACCGTGACCGTGTCCGTCGGCGGCACCGTGCTCGACGGCTCGGTCGCACCGGACGCGGCCCTCAACCGAGCCGACGCCGCGCTCTACGACGCGAAACGCCGCCGCAACGCGTACGCGATCTCGCTGCCGTCGCGCACGACCCCGCTGGCCGAGACCGCGTCCTAGCGCCTGGGCCTCCTAGTGCTCGAATCAGCATGATTCGAGCACTACGACGAGCGGTGCGATCCCGTCAGGGCCGTGACGAGGCCGAGCCCCACGAAGACGCTGCCCGACACGTAGCGTTGCACCTGCGCCCAGCGCCGGCTGCGCCTCAGCGTCTCGCCCGCGGTGCCCGCCGCCAGCGCCCACAGCGAGTCGGTGATCAGGCCCAGCCACATGAAGAGAAGGCCGAGCTCGAGGATCTGCAGGGTCGCATGGCCGCTGTCCACGTCGACGAACTGAGGCAGGAAGGCGAGGAAGAAGAGGGCCGTCTTGGGGTTGAGCACGTTCACGACGACCCCTTCCGCGAAGTCACGGCGCCGGCGCCGGGGCGGCCGCTGGGGGTCGGCGGCCGCGGCGTCGGTGCGGCCGAGCAGTGTGCGGATGCCCACCACGACGAGGTAGACGGCGCCGAGCAGCTTGACCACGGTGAACGCGGTCGCCGACGAGACGATGATCGCCGACAGCCCGACGGTGGCGGCGGTGAGATGGAACAGGGTTCCCACGTGGATCCCGAGCACCGAGGCGAGGCCGGCGCCACGGCCCTGGTGGATGCTCCGCGTGACGATGTAGAGCACCGCGGGGCCGGGCACGGCCAGGATCGCGAGCGCTGCGAGCGAGAAGACCGCGAGCGTGCCGGGGTCGACGATCAGGTCGCGAGCTCCCAGACGAGCCGCAGGCCGTCGAGCGTCAGGAACGGGTCGACGAGCTCGATCGTGCTCGAGTGCGGCGCCACGAGCTCCGCCAGACCGCCGGTGGCGATCACGCGCGCGTCGACTCCCAGCTCGCCGCGGATCGCCGTCACGATGCCGTCCACCTGGCCCGCGAACCCGTAGACGATGCCCGACTGCAGCCCGCCCACGGTCGTCTTGCCGATCACGCTCGGCGGCTCGACGTAGTCGACGGTGACGAGCCGGGCGGCGCGCGCGAACAGAGCCTCCATCGACGTCTCGATGCCGGGGGCAAGGACGCCCCCCACGTACTCGCCGGCGGGCGAGACGACGTCGAAGTTCGTGGACGTGCCGAAGTCGACGACGATCACGGGGGCGCCGTAGCGCTCTCTCGCCGCGACCGAGTTGACGATCCGGTCGGGGCCGACCTCACGCGGGTCGTCGTAGCGGATCGGGATGCCGGTCTTGACACCGGGGCCGACGACCAGGATCGGCGCTTCCGCCCAGCGATCGGCCAGGCGCTCCCACTCTCTGATCAGGGTCGGCACCGTCGAGGAGAGG
>Ga0209797_10000462_pt1 | contig 20268 bp, 17 predicted proteins | sample DOMMetBare3Fresh_2_FD_187472 | JGI IMG/M metagenome (GOLD analysis project Ga0209797, IMG submission 187472) | Wetland sediment microbial communities from St. Louis River estuary, USA, under dissolved organic matter induced mercury methylation -... | ecosystem: Environmental > Aquatic >... | reverse complement strand
CGTCCGTTCTCGAGCGCGTCGAGCTTGTTCGGCGGCACCTTGATCGCCGCGGCCAGCGCCGCGATGTGCAGCCCCTGGCGTTCGCGCGCGGCCCGCAGCAGCGAACCGGCGCTGCGCGCCTCGGGCGACGCAGTGTCTTGCGGGCTTTCACTCATCGAAACGGCCCCGCTCGTAGGCCAGCGCCTCGGACGACTGCGGAAAGCGATTGCGCAGCTGCTGGCCGAAATCGCGCACGGCCGATGTGTTGCCAAGCTTGCGCTCGATGCGCGCGGCCAACCACAGCGTCTGCGCGCTCGACAGATCGGTGATCGAATTGACGCGCCGGATGTAGAACCGCGCGCGCTCGAACTCGCCCCGCCGGTACAGCACATCCGACAGGTTCACCGCCGTCGCCGGGTTGGTCGGGTCGAGCTCGTAGCTGCGTGACAGGCTGCGTTCGGCCTCGGCCAGCGCGCCGGCGCGACCCTGGCACACGCCCAGCGCCATGTGGCTGCGCGCCAGCGCCGCGTATTGCGGTTGCGCGACGGCTTGCTGGAACATCGCGATCGCCTCCGGATAACGCTGGCGCTGGCACATGAACCATGCGTAGTTGTGCATCGCGTCGGCGTCGCGCGGATTGACCTGCAGCGCGCGGCGGAAGCTCTCCTCCGCCAGCCGCTCGTCGCCAAGCGCCGAGTAGATCAGGCCACGCAGGTTGAGTGCCTCGCCGAGATCGGGCTTCATGGTCAGCGCCTGCTTGACCTCGTCGAGTGCTGTCTCGAACTGGCCGCGGCTGTAGTAGCCGCCTGCGAGCTCCAGCCGTACGCGGGCACGGCGGTCGGCGTCGGGCTGGTCGGACGTGGTGACGCGGTCGCGCGGCAGGACATCGGGCGCGGTGGCACATCCGAACAGCGCGGCCAGTGCCAGCAGGCAGGCACCGGCGGTCTGGGCAAGCGAGGCAGTCACGAGCGGCGCTCCAGTCAGTGGCGCACGCCGGCGTCTGCCGGGTGCAGCCGGATCGCCGGCCGCGACAGACGCTCGCCGGCGCGGGTGCGGTCCTGCACCTCGCCGGCCAGCTGGCCACAGGCCGCCGCGATGTCGTCGCCGCGCGTCCTGCGAATCGTGGTCACCAGACCGGCGTCCTGCAGCACGGAGGCAAACGCCAGCACGCGCTCGCGCGGCGAGCGCATCAGGCCGGACTGCGGGAACGGATTGAACGGGATCAGGTTGAATTTGCAGGCCACGCGCGAATGCACCAGCCGGACCAGCGCGCGCGCTTGCTCGGGCGAGTCGTTCACGCCGTCGAGCATGCAGTACTCGAAGGTGATGAAGTCGCGCGGCGCGGCGTCGAGGTAACGCCCACAGGCGTCGAGCAGCTCGGCGATCGGGTACTTGCGGTTGATCGGGACCAGCTGGTCACGCAGCGCGTCGTCGCCGGCGTGCAGCGAGACCGCCAGCGCCACCGGGCAATCCTCGCGCAGCCGGTCGATCATCGGCACCACACCCGAGGTGGACACCGTGACGCGCCGGCGCGACAGCCCGTAGCCATGGTCGTCGAGCATCGTGCGCAGCGCGGGCACCAACGCCGTGTAGTTCTGCAGCGGCTCGCCCATGCCCATCATCACCACGTTGTCGATCGCGCGCTCGCCCTCGGCCAGGCCCAGCCGGCGGCGCAGCGTGTGCTCGGCAAACCAGAGCTGGCCGAGGATCTCGCCGGTGCCGAGGTTGCGGCTGAAGCCCTGGTGGCCGGTGGAACAGAAGCGACAGCCCACCGCGCAGCCGGCTTGTGACGACACGCACAACGTGCCGCGATCGGCCTCGGGAATGTAGACCGATTCGACGGCATTGCCGCCGCCCACGTCGAACAGCCACTTCGTGGTGCCGTCGGCCGAGGCCTGTTCGTTCAGCAACGCCGGCGCAGCCACCACGGCCTGCGTGGCGAGTTGGTCGCGCAGCGACTTGGCCAGATCGGTCATCTGGCCGAATTCGGCCGCGCCGCGCTGGTGGATCCAGCGGAATAGCTGAACCGCGCGAAACCGCTTCTCGCCCAACCGCTCGCAGGTGGCGCTCAGGGCGTCGAGGTCGAGATCGAGCAGGTTGATCACACCGATGCGGCGCGGCGCGCTAGCGGCCGTAGATCGCCATACCCGGGAAGAAGAACGCCACCTCGGCGGCGGCCGTGTCCGGGCCGTCGGAGCCGTGCACTGCATTGGCGTCGATGCTTGTCGCGAAGTCGGCCCGGATCGTGCCCTTGTCGGCCTTCTTCGGGTCGGTGGCGCCCATCAGTTCGCGGTTCTTCGCGATCGCGTTTTCGCCCTGCAACACCTGGATCATCACCGGGCCGGAGGTCATGAACTCCACCAGATCCCTGAAGAAAGGCCGCGCCTTGTGCACCGCATAGAACGCTTCGGCTTCCTGGCGCGACAGGTGCGCCATGCGCGCGGCGACGACCTTCAGGCCGGCGGACTCGAATCGGGCATAGATCTGACCGATCACGTTCTTCGCCACGGCGTCGGGCTTGATGATCGAGAGCGTGCGCTCGGTGGCCATTCGAATTCTCCTGATGACTCTGGGGCTGACGACAAACCAGTGATTTTAGCCGGCGGCGACGACACCACCGTGACCGCCCTAGCGGCGCCGCCGCCCGCCGCGGCCACCTCCGCCACCGCCACCGCCTCCGCCCGCCATCTTCTTATGAAAAGCGTCGGCACCGATGTAGCCGACCGAGGTCTGCATCGGATCGGGTTGTTTGGGGTTGGCATCGCCGCCGCCCTTGCGACCGCCCTGACCGCGCGGCTTCTGCACGAACCGCTTGTCGTAGGTCTGCTCCAGCGGATTGGGAATCGGCCCGTCCTCGGAGATCTCGCGCCGGGGCTGACGGGCTTCGCGAATCGCACGGCGATCGAAAGTCTGCTGCAGCGGATTCGGAATCGACGCGTATTCGTTGTGCTCGACATCCTGGCTGGGCGCGCGGCCCTCGGGCGCCCGTGGCTCGGCCGCACGCTGCTCGGGCGCACGCTGCTCGGGCGGGCGATCACCGTCACGGGGCCCTCGCCCACGCCGACCACGGCGCCGGTTGCCCTTGCCGTTGGGCTGCGAATCGCGCGGCCCCGGCGCCGGCTGATGCGGCCGCGTGCCCAGCAGGCTTTGCAGCGCACCCACGTCTCGTGCGCCCAGGTCGACCCAGACGCCGCGCTTCAAGCCGCGCGGCAGCACGATGCAGCCGTAGCGGATGCGAATCAGGCGATTGACGGTCAATCCCACCGCGGCGAACAGGTTGCGCACCTCACGGTTTCGCCCCTCGGTGATGACGACGCGGTACCAACGGTTCACGCCTTCGCCGCCGCCTTCGTCGATCGAGCGAAACGCAGCGCGTTGGCCGTCGATGTCCACGCCCTCGAGCAGGCGCGCCTTCGATTCGTCGTCCAGGGTGCCCAGCACCCGCACCGCATATTCGCGCTCGACGCCGAAGCGCGGGTGCATCAGCTGGTTGGCCAGGTCACCCGAGTTCGTGAACAGCAGCAGACCTTCGGTGTTGATGTCGAGCCGGCCGACTGATTGCCACTTGCCCTGGCTCAGGCGCGGCAACCGGCGAAACACCGTGGGTCGGTTCTGCGGGTCGCCATGGGTCACCACCTCGCCGGCCGGCTTGTGGTAGGCCAGCACGCGAGCGGCCGGCGGCGTGATTCGCAGGCGCACCGCCTTGCCGTCCACGCGCACCTGATCGCCGACGGCGATGCGCTGGCCGACATGGGCTGCCTCGCCATTGACGGTGATGCGGCCATCGACGATCAGCTGTTCCATGTCGCGGCGCGAGCCGACGCCGGCTTGCGCGAGCACCTTGTGCAGCTTCGGCGCGTCCGGGTCCGCGGCCAGAATGCGACGTTCGGCCGTGGCTTCGGGCGCCTGTTCTTCGATCGGCTCGCTGTCGTACTGGCCCGACACCACGTCGGCGAAACGGTCGCCGGCGTCCACCGGCTCGAGCGGCTGCGGCTCGGGCACCGCGTCGAGCGGCTCCAATGGCACGATCGGCTCGCCGTCCTCGCCCACCAGCACGGCTGCTTCGATCGCGATGCCGGCTGCCGGCTCGGCGCCCGGTTCGCCAGGCCCGCGCTTGCCGCGGCGGCGGTTTCGATTCCGCCTGCGGCCTGCGCTGTCGCCACCTTCGGTTTGTTCGCCCGGGGCATCGGGCTCGCGCCCGGCAGCGTCGCCTTCGACCGTCGCGGCAGGCGTGGCCGCGCGTGGCGGGTCGCCCTCCGGCCGTGGATCTGACGCCGGCGCCGCCGGGCCGGGAACAGGCGGTTCGCGATTCTGGTCGTTCATGCTGATGCGCAGGGGGTTGCCGATGTCGAGGGGTCGATGGGACGGTGGGATGGTTCGGGCCGGGCGTCGGCCGCCGATGCCTCGGCGCTGTCCGCGCCGGCGTCGAGTTCGAGCGACGCCTGGGCCTCGGTCAGGTTGGCCAGCAGATCCTCGGTCGGATCAGCGGGGCTGCCCGCAGCCGACAACGGCGGCAGCTGGTCCAGGCGTTCCAGGCCGAGGTCGTCGAGGAAATGCCGGGTCGTGCCGTACAACGCCGGACGCCCAGGGCCCTCGCGGTGGCCGATGCTCTCGATCCAGCCGCGGTCTTCCAGCTGCTTGACGATCTGGCTGCTGACCGTGACACCGCGGATGTCCTCGATATCGCCGCGGGTGACCGGTTGGCGATAGGCAATGATCGCCAGCGTTTCCATCGCCGCACGCGAGTAGCGCGGCGGCTTTTCCGGATGCAGGCGCTCCAGGTATTGACGCAGCTCGGGTCGGCTCTGGTAGCGCCAACCCGAGGCCATGGTCACCAGCTCGATGCCACGGCCTTCGCATTCACGCGACAAGTCGTCGAGCAGGCCGGCGATGGTGTCCGGCCCGACTTGCTCGTCGAACAACGCCCGCAGTTCGCGCATGGCAAGCGGCTGCTGCGCACACAACAACGCGGCTTCGAGCACGCGCTTGGCCTCGGCTGTATTCATGGATCCTGTGTCAGATGAACCGTCGCGGTTCGGCGCCGGATCGGCATCCCATTCGGCTTGGGCGTTGGCCACGCGACATCGCGCGGCGGATGGCTGGGCACTGGTGTCATGAGCCGGTGGCCTCGCCCACTTGGGGCGAGTACGAGGCAGCGGGCGTTCTCGCCTGCCGGAACCTGCCCGATGCCTCGAGGGCTTTCGAGCCTTCCGTCGCAGCCTTGTGCCGGATCTTGGTGGTGATTGTAGCCTGCCCCGACCCGTTGCGTCACCCTGGCAACGCACGGGCCCATGCCGACGCGAGATCCGGTGGGAGCGCACGTTCGAATGCGAGCGGCACCCCGCGGGTGGGGTGTCGGAAGGCAAGCTGCGCCGCGTGCAGGCCGTGGCGCGCCAGGCCCCAGCCCGGCTTGCCGCCGTACAGCAGGTCGCCGACCAGAGGATGCCCGCGTGCCGCCAGATGGACGCGGATCTGGTGGGTGCGGCCGGTGTGCAGGGTGCATCGCAGTCCGCACACCTGGTCGCCTCGTGCCAGGCACTGCACGTCGGTTCGCGCCGGCTTGCCGCCGGCGACCACCGCCATGCGCACGCGCGATGCCGGATCGCGCCCGATCGGGGCTTCGATGGTCAGCGTCGTCCACGCCGGCGCACCGTGGGCCAGAGCCAGGTAGACGCGCCGTACCTCGCGCGCGGCAATCGAGCGCACCAGCGCGGTCATCGCGGTCAGCGTCTTGGCCACCACCATCAGGCCCGAGGTGTCCTTGTCGAGCCGGTGCACGATGCCCGCGCGCGGCAGCGCGGCCGCGCCGGGATGATGTGCGAGCAGGCCATTGAGCAGGGTGCCCGACCAGTTGCCTGCCGCCGGGTGCACCACCAGCCCGGCCGGCTTGTCGAGCACGAGCAGATCGTCGTCCTCGAAGACGAGCGTCAGGTCCATGTGCTGCGGCCGGAACGCCAGCGTCTGCGCGGTCGGCACCAACGTGACCCGCAGCAACTGCCCCACCTTCAGCCTGCGCGATGCCGCCGTCGCCGCCACGCCATCGAGCGAGACATGCCCGCGCCCGATCAGGTCCTGCAGGTGGCTGCGCGAGAACTCCGGCGCCATGCGCACCAGCACCTTGTCGAGGCGTTCGGCGTGCGCCGGTGCATCGATGACCAGTTCGCGCGACTCGGCCTCCTGCGCGGTCGGCTCGGCGTCGGGCTCGTCGTCGCGCTCGGTGGCTGGCGGATCCTCGATCGGGCCTCCCATTAGAATCGCCGCCGGCCCACGATGATGCAGATCGCTCGCATTGATTCCTCGATGAACTCCATCTTGCCGACCGCACGCCGCGTCGGTCTGGCGGCGGCGCTGCTGGCCGCGATGCTGGCGGGTTGTGGATCGTCGCCGAAAGACGACGACAAGGGTAGCCCTGAAAAATTGTACGCAGAGGCGCGCGAGGACATGGCCGCCGGCAGCTACGACCGTGCGATCAAGACACTCGAACGCGTCGAGGGGCGCGCCGCCGGCACGTTGCTCGCCCAGCAGGCCTCGCTGGAACTGGCCTATGCCTACTGGAAGACGGGCGAGCGCGCGCAGGCGCTGACCACGATCGACCGTTTCATCAAGAATCACCCGTCGAGCCCGGCGCTTGACTACGCGCTGTACCTCAAGGGGCTGGTGAATTTCAACGACAACCTGGGCATCCTGAGTTCGATCGCGCGGCAGGACCTGTCCGAGCGCGACCAGCAGGCTTCGCGCGATGCCTACCAGGCCTTCAAGCAACTGATCGATCAGTTCCCGGCGTCGCGCTACAGCCCCGACGCGCGCCTGCGCATGGACTACATCGTCAACGCGCTGGCCGAGTACGAATTGCACGTGGCGCGGTACTACTACCGCCGCGGCGCCTACGTGGCGGCGGCCAATCGCGCGCAGCAGGCGCTGCGCGATTACGAGCGCTCACCATCCACCGAAGAGGCGCTGTACATCATGGCGCAGAGCTACGACCGCCTCGGCCTGAACGAGCTGCGCGACGATGCCGACCGCGTGCTCAAGCGCAACTTCCCGGACAGCGGGTTCCTGCGCGACGGCATCCGCCGGCGCGACGATCCGTGGTGGAAGTTCTGGTGAACGCCCTGTCATTGGTGGTGTAGCGCCAGTTCGTCCAGCCAGGCCAGCGCCTCGATCTCGCTGTCGAACGCCGTCATCGCCGGCAACGCACGGCGCAGCCGCTTGCCATAACCCATCGTGCGCATGCGCACGTCGCACACCACCAGCAGCCCGCGGTCGTCCTCGTGACGGATCAGACGGCCCGCCCCCTGCTTGAGCGACACCGCCGCCTCGGCGACGAAATAGTCGTTGAACGGGTCGCGCCCTCGGGCCTGCAGGCGACGTGCGCGGGCCTGCACCAGGGGATCGTTGGGCGGCGGAAACGGCAGTTTGTCGATCAACACGCACTGCAGCGCATCACCGGGCACGTCGATGCCTTCCCAGAAGCTCTGCGAGCCGACGAGCACGCTGCCGGGCCCGGCCAGAAAGCGCTGCAGCAGCGCACGCCGCGGCTGGCTGCCCTGCACCAGCACCTCGAGCGGACGGCCGAGCGCGTCGGCGTGTTCGCGCACGGCCTGCGCGATCGGTGCCAGCGCGCGCAACGTGGTCGTGAGCACGAAGGTGCGTCCGTTCAAACGTGACGCCAGACGCGCGGCCAGCGCGCCGACCGCCTGCGCATGGCCGGCCTCGTTGGGCCGCGGCAGCCCCAGTGGCACCCAGAGCCTCCCGTGGCCGGCGTAGTCGAACGGACTGTCGACGCGCAGCTTGTCGGCCTCTTCGAGCGCAGCGGCCTCGCAAAACCAGCTCAGGGCGTCGTCGTCGCCCAGCGTGGCCGAGGTGAAGATCCAGCTGCGCGCAGCGCCGGCTCGCTGCGCGGTCAGCAGATCGCGGATGTCCAGCGGCGAATCGATCAGGCGCACCTCGCGCGGACCGAGATCGATCCAGCGCACGCGCTCATCGTCGGCGGCCTGGGCGAATCCACGCGCCAGCGAGGCCAGTGCCTGCGCACGCTCGCACAGCCGCGCGAAGTCGGGCGCCGCCGGCTGCAGATCGTCGAGCGCGTCGACGACAGCGCCGAAGCGCTGCGCCAGGTGCTGCAGCGCCGCGTCGAAGTCGGGCCGACCGGCGCGCTCGTCCCAGCGCAGCTTGACGACACCGTGCAGGTCGCGCAACGGCCCGGCACTGACCAGCCGCAACTCGCGAGCGGCCGTCTCGCATCCACCGGCGAGCTCCGGCCAGGGCCTCATGCCGCGCGCCTGGCTCATGCCCACACCCAGCAGGTCGCGGGCGAAGTCGATCAGCTGGCCACTGCCCAGTTGCAGGCCGAGAAACTGCACGCCGGTTTCGACCAGCTGGTGTGCCTCGTCGAATATGGCCGCATCCACGGTCGGCAACAGCTCGGCGATGCCGCTCTCGCGCAACGCGAGGTCGGCAAAGAACAGGTGGTGATTCACGACCACAAGGTCGGCCGCCACCGCGTCGCGCCGCGCCTTCATCACGTGGCAGGCACGATGTTCGGGGCAATCGGTGCCCAGGCAGTTGTCGCGCGTCGAGGTGACCAGCGGAATAACCGGCGAGCGATCGTCCAGGCCATCGATCTCGGCCAGGTCGCCGGTCTGGGTCGACGCCGCCCATTGCTCGATGCGGGCCAGCATGCGCAGCGCAAACCGGTCGGGCAGCGTGGCCGTCTCGCGCGCCTGGTGCAGCCGGTGCAGGCACAGGTAGCTCGAACGGCCCTTCAGCAGCGCCAGCCGGGTGGGCATCTGCAGCGCGTCGCGCAGGCGCGGCAGGTCACGCAGGAACAGTTGATCCTGCAGGCTCTTGGTGGCGGTGCTGATCAGCGCGCGACGTTGCGACAGCAGCAGCGGCACTAGGTAGGCGAAGGTCTTGCCGACTCCGGTGCCCGCCTCGGCGACCAGGGTGCGCTGCTGGTCCAGCGCCAGCGCGACCGCCCGCGCCAGCGCCTGCTGTGCCGCGCGCTCGACGAAGGCCGGTTCGCGCGCGGCGATCGGACCGTCCGGCCCGAGCGCCTGCGCGGTGGCCTGCACCAGCGCGTCGCTGGCCGTCGCGGCCGGGGTGTGCGTCACGCCGGCTCGGGAGGATCGAGTTCGGCCTCCAGGCGCACGATCTGGTCGCGCAGCGCCAGTCGCCGCTTCTTCAGGCGCCGCAAGACCAGTTCGTCGATCGGTGACTGCACGGCCGTGCAGTCGATCAGGCTGTCCAGATCGGCGTGCTCCATGCGCAACTCGATCAACCAGCGCTGCGGTGAGTGCAGGTTGTCATCCATGGTTGCACCGGTTCGTCGCGGAAGGCACGCCGGCCCGGGGGCCGGAATCGGCTCCTGTCGCGACGTACAGCGCACATTGCACTCCCAGGTTCATGCAACCGCAGTTTATAGTCGTCCGCATGTCCACCGCCCCCAAGGGCTACCGCCTCAGCGCCGCCACCGGCATCCACCGAGGCGATCGCGCCTACCAGCAGGATCAGGTCGAGATCATGGCGCACGTGCGCGTGCCGGGTTGCGCGTTCGCCGTGCTGGCCGACGGCATGGGCGGCAAGAGCGGCGGCCGCAAGGCGGCCGACCAGGTGATTCTCACCGCCAAGCAGCTGTTCGAGCGTTATTCGCCCTCGAAGGAGGACGCGGGCGAGATGCTGACACAGGTGCTGATGGAGTCTCACCTGATGATCAAGCTGACCGCCATCACCGCCGAGGAAGAACCGCACAGCACGATCGCCGGCTTCGTCATCGGCCCGACGCGCGAATGCGACTACGTGCACGCTGGCGACTCGCGCGTGTATCACTTCCGGGGCCCCGAACTGGTCACCCGCACGCTGGACCACTCCTACGTGCAGCGCCTGATCAGCGAAGGCAAGATCACCGAAGAGCAGGCCAACAACCACCCTCAGGGCAACCTGCTGACCGGTTGCCTGGGCACGCAGAACGATCCGCCGCTGTCCACCGCCCACATCGAGCGGCTGGAGGTTGGCGACAGCATGCTGGCCTGCAGCGACGGGCTGTGGCACTACTTCACGCCCAAGGAACTGGGCGCGATCGTGCACGCGCTGCCGCCGCGCGAAGCCAGCGAAATGCTGGTGAGCAAGGCGCGCCAGCGGGCGCGTGGCGGCGGCGACAACCTGTCGCTGGCGCTGATCCGCATCGACCCGCTCACCTGAGCGCGCGCGAGGCCGCCGAGGCGGCCGGCAGTGCTGCGGCAGGAGCACGCTTGGCGGCCCGCTCGGCATTGCGCCGGCGCACCGCTTCGGCATGGTCCTGGGCCTCGGTTTGGCGGCGTTGCGCGGCGTCCTGTCGTTTCGCCGCCTTCGCGGCCGCTGCAGAGGCTCGAACGCCATCCGAGCGCGGCGGGCGCGGCGCCGCAGAGGCCGGCTGCGGCACCGGGCGCGCTGTCCGCAACGTCGTGGTCGGCGTCGACGCCGCCGGGCGCGCCGCTGCGAGTTGCTGTTTTTCCTCGATGCGCAGAACGCGCTCAGCCGCGCGCCGCTGGCGCACGGCCTGGTCCAGCGTGGCCTGCTCGGCGCCGAGCCGATCGAGCTCGCGGCGACGCTCGCGCTTGGCCTGGTCCAGGCAGGCGGTCTGGGCGAACACGCCCTCGCACGCGCGCACGGCGGCGCTGTGCCGCGACTGCACGGCGCTGCGTTGCGCCGCGATGCGGGCGCGCTGATCCGCTTCGTCGTCGCCTGCGGCCGCCCCGGCGGCCATCAGCCCCACGACGACCATCAGCAGCGTGCCGGCAATGCGCATGGGGCCCATTGTCAGGTCAGCGCGGTGTCGACGCTGCGGCGCTCCGAATCCAGGTAATCGGATGACTGCATCTCCTGCAGTCGTGACACCGTGCGTACGAACTCGTGCGCCAGCGGGCCTTCGCAGTAGAGCGCCTCGGCGGACACCGCGGCCGACAGGATGAGTTTCACCCGGCGGTCATAGAGCACGTCGATCAGCAGTGTGAAGCGCCGGGCCTCGCTGGCCAGCCGCGGCGGCATCTGCGGCACGTCGGACAGCAACACGGTGTGGAACTGCTGCGCCAGCTCGAGGTAGTCGTTCTGCGACCGCGGTCCGCCGCACAGCGTCTTGAAGTCGAACCACACCACGCCGCCCGCGCGGCGGCGGCAGCGCAGCTCGCGCTGTTCGATGCGCAGCACCGGATCCTCGTCGCGCGCCTCGGCCAGTTGCTCGAACGCCTGCAACATGGCGGCATCGGCCTGCGGGCCCAGCGGGCGGTGGTAGGTGGTCACCGCCTGCAACGTGAGGCGCCGGTAGTCGGTGCCGGCGTCGACCGCGATGACCTCGAGCTTGTCCTTGAGCAGCTCGATCGCCGGCACGATGCGGTCGCGGTGCAGCCCGTTCGGGTACAGATGGTCCGGATGGAAATTCGAGGTCGTGACGATCGACACGCGGTTGGCAAACAGCGCCACCAGCAAGCGGTGCAGGATCATCGCATCGGTCACGTCGGAGACGTGAAACTCGTCGAAGCAGATCAGGCGGAAGCGCCGCGCGATGCGACGGCCGAGCTCGTCCAACGGATCGGCCGTGCCCTTCAGGTCCTGCAACTCGCGATGCACCTCGCGCATGAACTCGTGGAAGTGCAGCCGCGTCTTGCGCGTCAGTGGCACGGCCTGGAAGAAGCAATCCATCAGGAAGCTCTTGCCGCGACCCACCCCGCCGTGCATGTACACGCCGCGCGGAATCGGCGGGCGCACCAACAGCTTGGTCACGGCGTTGCCGCGGCGCGCCTTGTAGTCGGCCCACTCGGTCTCACAGCGCTCCAGCGCGTCGATCGCCCGCTGCTGCGCCGCGTCGCCGTGGTAGCCGCGCTCGGCCAGCGTCTGCTCGTAGAGCTCGCGGACCGACACGTCAGAAGTTCAAAGCTCGCTTGTCCACGGCCAGCGCAGCCTCCTTGGTCGCTTCGCTTAGCGATGGGTGCGCATGGCAGATGCGCGCGATATCCTCGGACGAGGCCTTGAACTCCATCGCCACCACCGCTTCGGAGATCAGCTCGGATGCGTAGGGCCCGACGATGTGCACACCGAGGATCTCGTCGGTCGCGGCATCGGCCAGCATCTTCACCATGCCGGTGGTGTCGCCCAGGGCCCGCGCGCGGCCGTTGGCCATGAACGGGAAGGTGCCTGCCTTGTACGCGCGGCCGGCAGCCTTGAGCTGCTCCTCGGTCTGGCCGACCCAGGCGATCTCGGGCGACGTGTAGATCACCCACGGGATGGTGTTGAAGTCCACGTGCCCATGCTGGCCGGCGATGCGCTCGGCCACCGCCACGCCCTCTTCCTCGGCCTTGTGCGCGAGCATCGGCCCGCGCACCACGTCGCCGACGGCCCACACGTTGGGCAGGTTTGTGCGGCACTGGTCGTCGACGACGATTGCGCCGCGCTCGTCCAGCTTCAGGCCGACGGCCTGCGGCTCGAGGCCGACGGTGTGCGGGACGCGCCCGATCGACACGATCAGCCGGTCGACCTCGAGCGCGGCGGCTTCGCCCTTGGCGTTGGTGTAGGCGACACTGACGCCCTTCTTGCCGCTCTTGACCTCGCCGACCTTGACGCCGAATTCGAGGCGCAGGCCTTGCTTGGTGAAGGCCTTGTGTGCCTCTTTGGCGATCTGCTGGTCAGCCATGGCCAGCAGCGTGGGCAGTGCCTCGAGCACCGTGACCTCGGCGCCCAGGCGGCGCCAGACGGAGCCCATCTCCAGGCCGATGACGCCCGAGCCGATCACGCCCAGGCGTGCGGGGACCGCGGGGATGCGCAAGGCGCCGTCGTTGGAGACGATGCGGTCCTCGTCGAACGGCGCGCCGGGCAGCGCCCGCGGCGACGAGCCCGTGGCGACGATCACATGCCGCGCCTGCAGCGTCTCTTCGCTGGCGCCGGACACCTTGATCTGGTAGCCGTCGGCACCGGCCTTGGCGAAGGCGCCGCGGCCATGGAAGAAGCTGACCTTGTTCTTCTTGAACAGGTACAGGATGCCGTCGTTGTTCTGCTTGACGACCGTGTTCTTGCGCTTGAGCATCGTCGCGACATCGATGCTCAGGTCCTTGAGACCGATGCCGTGCTCGCCGAAGTGCTTGGCGGCATGCTCGTAGTTCTCGCTCGATTGCAGCAGCGCCTTGCTTGGAATGCAGCCAACGTTGGTGCACGTGCCGCCCGGCGCGGGGCCGCCCTTGTCGTTCCTCCAGTCGTCGATGCAAGCGGTGGCCAGGCCCAGCTGCGCGGCGCGGATGGCCGCGATGTAGCCGCCCGGTCCGCCGCCGATGACGACAACGTCGAATTTGGTAGTGCTCATATTGGATTGTCGAGGTTCGCTCGCCGCCGGGCCGCCCCAAGGCGGGCGCGGCCCTCTCGGGGGGTACCGAACGAAGTGAGGTTGGGGGCCAAAGGATCTAGATGTCGAACAGCAGGCGCGCCGGATCTTCCAGCGCCTCTTTCATCGTCACCAGACCGAGCACGGCCTCGCGCCCGTCGATGATGCGGTGGTCGTAGCTCATTGCCAGGTAGTTCATCGGCCGCACCACGACCTGGCCGTTCTCGACGACGGCGCGGTCCTTCGTGGCGTGCACGCCGAGGATCGCGCTCTGCGGCGGGTTGATGATCGGCGTGGACAGCATCGAGCCGAAGACGCCGCCGTTGCTGATCGAGAACGTTCCACCGGTGAGCTCCTCGATGCCGAGCTTGCCGTCGCGCGCCTTGACACCGTACTCCGCGATCTTCTTCTCGATGTCGGCGAAGCTCATCTGGTCGGCGTTGCGCAGGATCGGCACCACCAGGCCGCGCGGCGAGCCCACCGCGATGCCGATGTCGAAGAAGCCGTGGTAGACGATGTCGGTGCCGTCGACACTGGCGTTGAGCACCGGGTACTTCTTCAACGCGGCCACTGCCGCCTTGACGAAGAAGCTCATGAAGCCGAGCTTGACGCCGTGCTCCTTCTCGAACTTCTCCTGGAAGCGCTTGCGCATCTCCATCAGCGGGGCCATGTTGACCTCGTTGAACGTGGTGAGGATCGCGTTGGTCGCCTGCGACTGCAGCAACCGCTCGGCCACCCGCGCGCGCAGGCGCGACATCGGCACGCGCTGTTCGGGCCGGTCGCCGAGGTTGAGGCCGACCGGTGCGGCCACGCTCGGCAGCGGCGCGGCCACGGCCGGCGCGGCCATCGGCGCGGGCTTGGCCGGCGCGGGTCTGGCCCCGACCTGACCGGCCGCGAGCACGTCGCCTTTGGTGATGCGGCCGTCCTTGCCGGTACCCGCGACCGAGCCGGGCGCCATGCCCGCGTCGGCCATCAGCTTCGCGGCGGCGGGCATGGCCACGGCGCCCTTTGCGCCAGCGGCGGCGGGAGCCGCGAGCGGCGCAGTGGCCGCCGCGGCGGGAGCCGCTGCCGGTGCAGCGGCACTCGCCTTTCCCTCGGTGTCGATGCGAGCGATCAGTTGATCGCTGACCACCGTGCCGCCGTCGGCCACCACCAGCTCGGCCAGCACGCCGGCAGACGGCGCCGGCACCTCGAGCACCACCTTGTCGGTTTCGATCTCAATCAGGATCTCGTCCATCGCCACGGCCTCGCCGGGCTTCTTCTTCCACTGCAGCAGCGTGGCCTCGGCCACCGACTCGGACAGCTGCGGAACCTTGACTTCAACGATTGCCATTTGCTTTTCGCTTTTCTCTTGTTTGCGGTTCGACACTCACTTGCTGATCACGAAACCCTTCAACTTGCCGAAGGCCTGGTCGAGCAGGGCCTTCTGCTGTTCCTGGTGCAGGTGGGCGTAGCCGACCGCCGGCGAGGCTGACGCCGGCCGCCCGGCGTAGCCGAGCTTCTGGCCGTCGCCCATGTTCTCGTGGATGTAGTGCTGCACGAAGAACCACGCACCCTGGTTCTGCGGCTCGTCCTGGCACCACACCACCTCGGTCGCGTCGGGGAAGCGCTTCATCTCGGCCGCGAACGCCTTGTGCGGGAACGGATAGAGCTGCTCGACACGAAGGATCGCCACGTCCCAGGCCTTCTTCTCGTCGCGGCGCTTGATCAGGTCGTAGGCCACCTTGCCGGAGCATGCGATCACGCGCTTGACGTGGTCGGTCTCCACTTCGCTGCGTGACGGGCCGATCACCGTGCGGAACTCGCCCTTGGTGAACTCGGTCAGCGGCGAGGTCGCGTCCTTGGCGCGCAGCAGCGACTTCGGCGTCAGGATGACCAGCGGCTTGCGGAACTGGCGCACCATCTGCCGGCGCAGCAGATGGAAGATCTGGCTGGCCGACGTGGGCTGGCAGATCTGCATGTTGTTGTCCGCCGCCAGTTGCATGAAACGCTCGAGCCGTGCCGAGCTGTGCTCGGGACCCTGGCCCTCATAGCCGTGCGGCAGCATCAGCGTCAGGCCGTTGACGCGACCCCACTTGACCTCGCCCGAGGCGATGAACTGATCGATCACCACTTGCGCGCCGTTGACGAAGTCACCGAACTGGGCCTCCCAGATCGTCAGCGTGTTCGGGTCGGCGCTGGCGTACCCGTACTCGAAGCCGAGCACCGCCTCCTCCGACAGGATCGAGTCGATCACGACATAGGGCGCCTGCGTGTCGGCCACATGTTCCAACGGCACGTAGATGCCCGTGTCCCACTTCTCGCGGTTCTGGTCGTGCAACACCGAGTGCCGGTGCGTGAACGTGCCGCGACCGCAGTCTTCGCCCGACAGGCGAACGGCATAGCCGCTGGCCACCAGCGAGGCAAACGCCAAGTGCTCGCCCATGCCCCAGTCGACGTTGATCTCGCCACGGCCCATCGCGGCGCGGTCGGCGAGCACCTTGTCGACCAGCGGATGCACCTTGAAACTGGCCGGCACCGTGGTGATGCGCTCGGCCAGACGCTTGATCTCCGCCAGCGGCAGCGCGGTGTCGGCCGCATCGGTCCACTTGCGGTTCAGGAACGGAGCCCAGTCGACCGCGTACTTGCTCTTGAAGTTGGTCAACACCGGATCGGCCGTGTGCCGGCCGGCGTCGAACGCCGCGCGCAGGCTCTTGACCAGCTCGTCCGGGCCTTGCTCGGGAAGCAATCCCTGCGCCACCAGCTTGTCGCCGTACAGACGCCGGGTGCCGGGGTGCTGGCCGATCTTCTTGTACATCAGCGGTTGGGTCAGGCTCGGCGTGTCCTGTTCGTTGTGGCCGAGCTTGCGAAAGCAGATGATGTCGACGACGACGTCCTTCTTGAACTCCTGGCGATAGTCGAGCGCGATCTGCGTGCACAGCACCACCGCCTCGGGATCGTCGCCGTTGACGTGCAACACCGGCGCTTCGATCATCTTCACGACGTCGGTGCAGTACAGCGTCGAGCGGCTGTCGCGCGGGTCGCTGGTGGTGAAGCCGATCTGGTTGTTGATCACCAGGTGCACCGTGCCGCCGGTGTAGTAGCCGCGCGTCTGCGCCAGCGCCAGCGTTTCCATCACGACGCCCTGGCCGGCGAACGCGGCATCGCCGTGCACCAGCACCGGCAGCACCTGATCGCCCAGCTTGTCGCCACGGCGGTCCATGCGCGCCTTGACCGAGCCCTCGACCACCGGATTGACGATCTCCAGGTGCGACGGGTTGAAGGCCAGCGACAGGTGCACCGCGCCGCCGGGCGTGGAGATGTCGCTCGAGAAGCCCTGGTGGTACTTGACATCGCCCGACGGCAGGTGCTCGGGCGCGGTATGGTCGAATTCGGCGAACAGGTCCTTGGGCATCTTGCCCAGGGTGTTGACCAGCACGTTCAGGCGGCCGCGGTGGGCCATGCCGATCACGATTTCCTGCACGCCCTTGGCGCCGGCACGTTGCACCAGCTCGTCCATCGAGGCGATGAAACTCTCGCCGCCCTCGAGCGAGAAGCGCTTCTGGCCCACGTACTTGGTATGCAGGAACCGCTCGAGCCCTTCGGCTGCCGTCAGGCGATCGAGGATGTGCGCCTTCTCCTCGGGACTGAAGCTCGGCTTGCTGCGGATCGACTCCAGCCGCTGCTGCCACCAGCGCTTCTCGGTCGGCTCGGTGATGTGCATGAACTCGGCGCCGATCGTGCCGCAATAGGTTTCGCGCAGCGCCTGCAGGATCTCGCGCAGCGTCTGCTGCTCGGCCTTCGTGAAGTAGGTGTTGGTGGCGCTGAAAGTGATGTCCATGTCACTTTCGTTGAGATCGTAGAACGCCGGTTCGAGCTCCGGGATCTTCGGCCGCTCGGTGCGCTTGAGCGGGTCCAGGTCGGCCCAGCGGGCGCCCAGCGACCGGTAGGCGGCGATCAGCGACTGGACATGGACCTGCTTGCGCGCGACAGCCAGCTCGGCACTGCTGGCCTTGAGCGCGAAGGCGTTGGCCTTGGCGCGTTGGGCGAACGATTCGACCACTGGGGCGTGCGCCACGTCGCGGCTTTCCGAGCCGTCGACGGCCGGCACGTGCTGCAGGTTGTCGAAGTAGGTGCGCCAGTTGTCGGGCACGCTGCCCGGATTGTCGAGGTAGGCCTCGTAGAGCTCCTCGACATAAGGGGCGTTGCCCCCGAACAGGTACGAGTTCGACCTGTATTGCTGCATCATCTTCGCTCACCTTTCGCCCCGGTTTCCAGGGCTTCGATGGGTTCACACAACCTTCCGCGACCCGGCTCGACCGGTTGGCGGACTAGCGACCTGCCTGGCCGGCTTTTCAAGCCGGCAAGCGGACACGGAAAGGGCCTATGGCGTCATGGGCGGGGACTTTAGCACCCCAACCTGCACCGCAACTGACATGAACTGGGCCGCAAAGGGAGCGCAGTTGCCGGCCGCTGGATCGGCCGCAGCCATGCACAGTATGCGCACGATGTCGTCGTCGATCATCTGGCTGCACGCGGACACGCCCGTCAAACCGGCTTTGGGCGAGCGCTGCAACGGCTGCGGCGTTTGCTGCGCCAGTGCGCCCTGCCCGATCGGCATGCTGGTGAGCCGACGGCGCGTCGGGCGCTGCCGGATGCTGACCTGGCATCCGGCGTTGCGACGCTACCGCTGCGCTCTCGTGCCGGCGCCGGATGCGCGAGCGCAGCGCCGAGCACCCGTGCGGCGTCTGCGCTCATGGCTCGTGCGCCGCTGGATCGGAGCGGGCAGCGGCTGCGATTCGTATGCCGAGGTCGGGCATCTCTGAGGGGAAAACCTGTTCGCCAACGGCCCAGCGGCCCCTACGATGGTGTACTTTTCCGCCAAGGAGTTCCCCATGAGACTGAAGGCCCTGATCGCGGCCGCGGCATTCGCGCTGGCAGCCGCCCTGCCGGCCCAGGCCACCAATCTGCGCTGGGCCGCGCAGAACGACATCCTGACCTTGGATACGCATGCGCAGAACCACGCGACGACCAACGCGATCCTGATGCATGCCTACGAAGGCCTGACCCGCTACAACGAAAAGTACGAGGTCGAACCCTGCCTGGCCACGAAGTGGACCTATCTCAGCCCGACGCAGGTGCGATTCGAATTGCGCAGGGGCGTCAAGTTCCACGACGGCTCGCCCTTCACCGCCGACGACGTGGTCTTCAGCTTCGGCCGCATCAAGCAGCCTCAGGGCACGATGCAGATCTACGTCACCGGCATCAGCGACATCAAGAAGATCGACGACCACACGGTCGACGTGGTGCTCGGCGCACCGAACCCGATCCTGCTGCGCAACATCGTCGACTTCCGCATCATGAGCAAGGGCTGGTCCGAGAAGAACAAGACCACCAACGTGCAGGACTACAAGGCGAAGGAAGAGAACTTCGCGTCGCGCAATGTGAACGGCACGGGGCCGTACCGGATCCTCAGCTGGCAGCCCGAGGCGCGGGTGGCGATGGCCGTCAACGAAGGCTGGTGGGACAAGCCGAGGGGCAACGTCACACAGGTGATCTACACGCCGATCAAGTCCGACTCGACCCGCGTGTCCGCGCTTCTCAGCGGGGATGTCGACATGGTGACCGACGTGCCCACGCAGGACATCGACAAGCTGCGCGCCGACAAGAAGCTCAAGGTGATCGACGGCCCGGAGGTGCGCACGATCTTCATCGCGCTCGACCAGGGCAGCAACGAGCTGAAGTACTCCAACGTCAAGGGCAAGAACCCGTTCAAGGACAAGCGGGTGCGCGAGGCGCTCAACCTCGCCGTCGATCGCGAGGCCATCAAGCGCAGCATCATGCGCGGCCTGTCGGTGCCCGCGGCCATCATGGTGGCTCCCGGCGTCAACGGCTATTCCACCGAACTCGACAAGCCGATGAAACCGGACCTCGATCGCGCCAAGAAGCTGCTGGCCGACGCGGGCTACCCCACCGGGTTCGAATTCCAGCTCAACTGCCCCAACAACCGCTATGTCAACGACGAGAAGATTTGCGTGGCGCTGGTGTCGATGTGGGCCAAGATCGGCATCACCGCCAAGCTCGCGTCCGAGGGCATGGCCACCTTCATCCAGAAGGTGCAGAACTTCGACACCTCGGCCTACATGCTCGGCTGGGGCGTGGCCACCTACGACGGGCAGTACTCGGTGCAGTCGCTGGTTCGCACGCGCACCAGCGGTGCCGACGGCAACTTCAACTTCGCCAAGGTCAGCGACGCCAAGGTCGACCAGCTGACCGACGCGATGAAGACCGAGACCGACGTCGCCAAGCGCAACGCGATGATCCGCGACGCGTTGATCCGCACGCGCGACGAGTTCCTGTTCATCCCGCTGCACCACCAGATCCGGCCCTGGGCGATGAAGCAGGGCGTGACCACCGTGCACCGCTCGGATGACCGGCCGGAGGCGCGTTTCACGTCATTGAAGTAGGCCCACGCGCGTGCGGCCATTCGGCCGCCTCCCCCTCGAGGGGGCAACACCCCGGGGACCGGCGAAGCCGGATCCGCGGTGCTTGCCTGGAGTACCGAGCTCAGGCCAGCGTGTTCTTGACGATGCGCCCGCCCTGCACGATCAGGCGCAGGCCGGCAGGCCGCGTCAGCATCGACAACTCGCGCGTCGGATCGCCCTCGACGACCAGCAAGTCGGCCCAGGCACCGGCGACGAGTTCGCCGAGCTGCCCCTCCTGCCGCATCAGCTGCGCGGCGACCAGCGTGGCGCTTTGCAGCGCCTGCACCGGGTTCATCGCCTGCAGCCGCAGGTCGAACTCGCCCGACTGTCGATCGTGCATGTGGCCGAGCAGGTCGGTGCCGAAGACCACCGGCACGCCTTCGGCCACAGCCAGCCGCACCGCATCGATGCCGCGCCGCCCCACCGTGGCCAGCTTGTCGAGCATCGACGCCGACCAGCCCAGCCGCTGGCCTTCGTCGG
>Ga0209797_10000461_pt1 | contig 20273 bp, 14 predicted proteins | sample DOMMetBare3Fresh_2_FD_187472 | JGI IMG/M metagenome (GOLD analysis project Ga0209797, IMG submission 187472) | Wetland sediment microbial communities from St. Louis River estuary, USA, under dissolved organic matter induced mercury methylation -... | ecosystem: Environmental > Aquatic >... | reverse complement strand
CCATCGACGGCATCGGCTGCGCCGTCCCGTCGAGCCGCACCGGCCCGTGCACGCGCCGCGCACCCAGGCCCTGGTACCAGCCGAAGCGGAACACCTCGAGCGTGAAGCTCGCCGAGTGGGTGTGCACGTAGAGGTCGATCGCCTCGCCGCGATCGACGCTGGTGGCCGAGGCATAGCCCTCGATCTCGCGCCCCGTCGCCGGCTTCGCGAGTTGCCAGTCCACGGTGCCCGCCTGCGCGTTCTCGGCAACGATCGTGCGGGCGTCGTGCATCGCCGGTTCTGCGGGCCGATCAACTTCGCTCACACCGGTGCGCCCTGCGCCAGCACCTGCCTGATGCGGGCGCTGGTCACCGCGGCACCATCGACCGCGACCTCGAAGTCCGGGTACGGCGTGCGCAGCGCGAGCTCGATCCTGTCCTTCAGCCGTTCGGGCACCAGGTCCTCGCCGCGCAATTCGTGCAGCAGACCCTTGGCGGCGAACTTGGCGATCCGCAGGCCCTGCTCGCTGTTGCCCTGGTAGGGATAGGCCAGCGCCGGCGTGCGCGCGGTGACGACGTCCATCAGCGTGTTGTCGCCGCCCATGCTGATCGACACCGCCGACTCCATCAGGTGGCGCTGGAAGCCGGCGAGGAAGGGCCGGATCTCGACGTTGGCGCTGCGCACCTTCGCGCGCAGCGCGTCGAGCTCGGCGGCCGCGGTGCGCGAACCGGCGGCGAGCAGGAAGGAGTAACCCGGCATCAGCGCGGCCGCGCCGATCGCCGCCTCGAGCAGCTCGCGGCCGACGTTGCCGCCGCCCTGGCTGACCAGCACCTGCGGCTTGCGCGCGGGGCGCTCGGCGGCCGGCGGCGCCGGCGGCGCGACATAGCCGGTGTAGCACAGCAAGTCGGCGATCTCGCCGGCCAGCGAGAAGGTTTCGTCGAAGCGCACGATCCGAGGATCGCCACGGATGAACACGGTGTGGATGTGCTTGCGCACGGTGTCCACCATCCGACGCTCCTTTTCGACGGCTCGCGGCACCAGCACCTCGCGCACCGAGGTGAAGATCGGCACCGGCCCGCAGCGCTCGCGCACGGCGCGGAACAGCGCCTGGATTTCGGCCTTGAAGCGGCGGCGGCCGAAAGGATAGAACTCGACCACGATCGCGTGGTAGGGCCAGCGCAGGAAGCCGGCGACGGCTTCGGCGCGCGCACTCCAGACCTCGTCGATCGACTCGCCTTCGTCGGGATCGATGAAGCCGCCGCCCTCGGTGTCGTGCAGCAGCGTGGGCAGCTTCAGGTTGCGATAGCGCGGATGCTCCAGGCCGGCCGCCGTGTCCAGGCCGCCCTGGATGAGGTCGACCTCGCAGTCGCTGAGCAGCTCTGCTGCAATGCGCAGGCTGCATGCGAGGTGGCCGACGCCGACCAGGCTCTGGCAGTAGTACAGGATCCGCTTCGGTGGCAGCTCGGCCATCGGGCCTCCTTCGGTGGCGACTCGGCAGCGGCGGGCGCCGCGCCGGCGTCGACGCGCATCATCGCTCGTCGTCGACCAGAGCGTCGGCGGCGAGCGGTGCGATCGTCCGCCGCTCGCCGGCAAAGCGGGTGATGCCGACCCGGTCGAAGTACTCCAGCAGCTGGATCGTCAGGTTGCGCCCGATGCCCGAGCGGTCGCGAAAGCTGCGGGCGTCGAAGCGGCCATCGGGTGCCTCCGCGGCCACCTGCCGGGCGATGCGCACCAGTGCGGCGAAGGTGGCCGGCAGGAACCAGCGGTTCTTCGCCACCTGAACCAGGTGCCCCAGCGCCGCCGAGCGCTGCAGGAAGGCCGCGGCGGCCTCTGGCTCGAGCGACAGCTGCGGCGCCAGTTCGCCCAGCGGCGGCGGGCGCAGGCCGAACGACTCCAGCAGCGTCGCCACGCGCTGCAAGAGAGCCTGGTCCTCCGCGCCCAAACGCGCACGATGGGTGGCCAGCCGCAGCCACAGGCCCTCGCGCACCACCGCCCCGGCATCGATCCGCGAGCGCAGGGCCGCCTGGCGCAGCACCGGGTCGGCCGCCAGCCCCAGGGCCGAAGCCAGCGCCGACTCGGCCAGACCGACGCTGTCCGGATGGCCCGCGTGCCAGTCGGCCAGCGCCTGGTCGATGCGATCCAGCACGCGCTGCCAGTGCCGGGGGTCGAGCATGCGTTCGCCGCCGCGGTGAACGATCCGCTGGATGGCCACGCCATCGCGCAGCGCCGCTGCGGCCGCCTCGCCGAGGTTCCAGCCGAGCGCGAAATCGCGCCACTCCAGGCCTTCGGGATGGGCCTCCAGCAGCGCCGCCAGCGCGGCCTGGGGTGCGTCGGCGGCCAGGGCCTCGAGGTCGGCCAGGCGCTGCGGCCGCATGCGCCCACGCGCCGGTGCGAAGGGGTCGATCACCCGGCCGCCGCCGATGATCCGGCGGGCGGCGGCATCGCGCAGGATGAAGCGGTCGCCGCGCAGGGCGCCGACCGGCGCCTCGAGCACCAGCTGCACCCAGCCGCTGGCGCCGGTGTCCAGCCGGCCAGCCTGCAGCGGCACCGCGCGCACGCTGCGGGTGGCCGCGCCGATGTGGAGCTGGCAGGCGATGTCGGCGCCCAAGGCCCCGCTGCCCGGGCGTACCGCGGCCGGCTGCGCCGCGGGAGGCAGCAGGCGCAGCCACGCATCCAGGCGCAGGGTGGGCCGATGGACGTCCGGAGCCACGATCCAGTCGCCACGCCCGACCTCTGCGTGCCCACCGCCGGCGTCGGCCAGGTTCAGCGCGCAGCGCTCGCCAGCGCGGCCCTCCCCGACCTCACGGCCGTGAACCTGCACCGCGCGCACGCGCAGCGACGCACCGGACGGGCAGGCGAGCACCACCTGCCCGGCCTGGATCCGGCCCGACAACACCGCGCCGGTGACCACCCGTCCGGCCCCCGCGCGGGTGAAGCAGCGGTCGACGGCCAACCTGAAGTGGCCGTCGGCCCGCGCTGCCGGCTGCATGCGCTGCATCCGGACCAGTTCCGAGCGCAGCGCCGCCACCCCTGCGCCGCTGGACGCGCTGAGCGGGAACAGCGGCGCGCCGCGCAGCGTGGTCAGCGCCAGCAGGGCTTGGACTTCGGCGGCCACCTGCGCGACGCGCGCGGGTGCCACGCGGTCGATCTTGGTCAGCGCCACCACGCCGCGCGAGACGCCCAGCAGGTCGAGGATGCCCAGGTGCTCGTGGGTCTGCGGCATCGGGCCGTCATCGACCGCCACCACCAGCAGCGCCGCGTCGACGGCCGCCACCCCAGCCAGCATGTGGCGCACGAAGCGCTCGTGGCCGGGCACGTCGACGAAGCCGATCGTGCCGCCCTCCTCCAGGTCGAGGTGGGCGAAACCCGGCTCGATCGTCATGCCGCGGCGCCGCTCCTCGGCCAGGGTGTCGGTGTCGACGCCGGTCAAGGCTCGGACCAGGGAGGTCTTGCCATGGTCGACATGGCCGGCGGTGGCAACGATCATCGACGGCCCCGGCTCTCGCCCTCGGGACCCGGCATCGGCGATGCTGGGCAGCGTGGCATGGTGCCTCGGCATTGTCCGGCAGCCGCAGGCGGCGATCGGCGCCCGGCGCCGACACGCTCGACGGCGCCTCCCGGCCGCTGCCAAGACGGACGGACGACGCCCCTGGCTATCATCGGCCGGTCATGGAGTGCCGCCCCGCCTGCGCCGCCTGCTGCATCGCGCCCTCGATCAGCTCGCCCATCCCCGGCCTGCCCGGGGGCAAGGCCGCCGGCGTGCCCTGCACCCAGCTCGAGGCGCAGTGGCGCTGCGCCCTCCACGGACGGGACGAGCGCCCGGCGGTGTGCCGCTCGCTGCGCCCAACGGCCGAAATGTGCGGCAGCAACCGCGAGCAGGCGCTGCGCTGGCTCGCGACCCTGGACCGCCTGACGGCGCCGTGAACAGACCTGCCCGCGCCACCCGTGCCACCGACCGCCATGCCCACGCCGCTCGACCTCCAGACCCGCCTGCTGCCGCTGTACCCGGTGCTGGCCGAGCTGCCGGCATCGCTGCGCGAACCCCTGCTCGCGACCCAGGCCCAGGTGGTGCAGGCAGGCCCGGGGCAGGTGCTGTTCGAGCAGGGCGCACCCTGCCGGGGGTTCCCGATGGTGCTGGCCGGCGAGGTGCGGGTGGCACGCGGCACGCCCCAAGGACGCTCGATCGAGCTCTACCGGGTCACTCCTGGCGAGCTGTGCGTGGCCTCCACGTCCTGCCTGTTCGGGCAGGTACCCCTGGTCGCGCACGGGGTGGCCATGGCCGGCACCGAGCTGGTGGTGCTGTCGCCCGAAGCCTTCCGGCGCTGGACCGAGCATGAGCCTTTTCGACGTTATGTCTTCGGCATCTTCGCCGACCGCCTGGCCGACCTGATGGCGCTGGCCGAGGCGGTGGCCTTCCAGCGCCTCGACCAGCGCCTGGCCACGGCCCTGCTGGGGCGCGGCGCGGCCGTGCGGCGCACGCATCAGGCGCTTGCCGACGAACTGGGCACGGTGCGCGAGATCGTCACCCGGCTGCTTCGGCGCTTCGAGCGGGAGGGCTGGATCACCCTCGGCCGCGAGCGCATCGAGATCGTCGACGCCGCGGCGCTGCGTGCCTTCGCCGGCGGCGACGCCGCTCGGTGACCACGGTCACTGACGGCGGCCACCTGCGCGCGCACAGTGCGCCTGTCGGCAACCCGCCGATCGACAACGCACAGGAGTACAACGCATGAAACTCAATGTCGGCGGCATCGACCGCATTCTTCGCATCGTCGGCGGCGTGGCCCTCGTCGGCCTGGCCGCCACCGGCACCGTCGGCGCCTGGGGCTGGATCGGCGTCGTGCCGCTGCTCACCGGCGCGGTCGGCTTCTGCCCGCTGTACCCGCTGCTCGGGCTGAACACCTGCCCGATGAAGAAGGCCTGATCGGGCGGGCGCGGGACGGCGGCCGTTGCGCGAGCGCCAGACGAGCGCGGTCCCGCGCCGGGTGTCAGCGGCCGCGCCCGGCCGGGTCGTGGCGCGGAGGCCGATTGGCGCTGCCGTCGCCCGAACGATCGAAGCGTCCGCCGTCGTGGCGGTCGCGCCAGTTCGGGATGCCGTCACCGTCGCGGTCCCAGCGCGGGTTGGTCGCGGCGTCGTAGCGGTTGGGGATGCCATCGCCGTCACGATCCCAGCGGGGGTTGTAGACCCGGTCGTAACGATTCGGGATGCCATCGCCATCGACGTCCCAGCGGGTCGGCCGCTGATACACGCGGTGCCCATGCAGCGGTGCCGGCAAGACCACGACCGGCGCCGTGTACGTGTAGACCGGCAGTGGCCGGCCGTACACCGGCACCGGTTGCGTGTAGACCGGCACCGGCTGGGTGTACACCGGCACCGGCTGGGCGTAGACCGGGGTGCCGATCGTGACCGACCACTGCACGTCCGCGTCGCGCGCCTGCGCCATGCCTGCACCCAGGGCGCCGGTCAGGGCCAGCGCGGTGGAGACGATCAGCTTGCTCTTGTCCATGGAATTGCCCTCGGGGTTGTCGGCCTTCGGCGGCCGCACCCCGACAACGGCTTTCTGCATGGCGCCGATGACCACCCAACATTAACCATAGGTAAAGCCGGGCGCGATTTCCGATCCCCGGACGGGTGCGCCACGGGCCGAGGCGGCACCCCGCGCCGCCCGCGAGCCTTCACTCGTGCCGGGCCCGCCGTGCGGCGTGGAAGGCCTCGATGCGCGCCTCGATGCGCGTGCGGTCGAGCTCGCCGACCGGGTCGTGACGGCCCGCCAGGCAGGCCACGAAGGGCTGGAAGCGCTCCAGGCTGACCGTGTACAGCCGCTGCAATTCGGCGATAGGTTCGGCGTGGTCGTCGACGCGCAGGTCGAGCGCCGGGTGCTCCTCGTCGCCATGGATCCTCAGCGCCGCCGACTGCTTGCCGCGCTTGTCGCCCCCCGCCGCCTCGCCGGCGGCCATCGCGGCGATCAGGCGCTCGGCCAGCGGGCGGCCGGCACTCGCGACGAAGGCCTCGGCGGAGGCGTCCAGCACCCGCGGTCCGGCGAGCATGTTGCCGGCGACGCTGAAGTCGCTCTCGACGCGGTGGCCGCACCACTCGACACAGGCGCGCCCGGTGAGCGCCGCACCGTCGCCGTGGGATGCGATCACATGAAGCTGGCGCTGGTCGCGGCCGGTGTCGGCCGCGGTGAGGGTGGCCACCACCTCGGCCGGCGAGCGCCCCTCGGCCAGCAGCGCAATGCCGGCCGGGCCGTAGAGCGGGTTCATCAGGGCCTGCGTCGACAGCGCGCCGACGCCACGCCGGGTGTGCACGCACAGCGCGCCGACGGCGAAGAAGCGGCTGGCGATCGCGACACCGAAGTTGCCCTGCCCATCACGGGCCAGGATCGACCAGGTCATGGCCCGCCCTCCCGGTCGTCTAGCGCGTCTTCGCCACGCCGGCCCGGTTCGGCGGGCGGTTCACCGGCACGGGCGCACATCATCAACTCAGCTCATTTCGGTTGATAGCCCGGCACACCGGTCTGCCAGAGCAGGAAGGCGTAGCGGTCGGCGCGCTCCTCGATCTGCTGGCGCTGGGTGTTGCCCACACCGTGGCCGGCGTCCCAGTCCAGCCGCAGCAGCACCGGCTTGCCGCTGGTGCTGGCGGCCTGCAGCCGGGCCGCGGTCTTGGTGCTCTCCCAGACCTCGACCCGGGGGTCGTTGACGCCGTGGGTGAACAGCACCGCCGGGTACTTCACGCCATCGCGGATCTGGTGATAGGTGCTCATCGCCAGCAGCGAGCGCAAGCCCGCGTCGGTCGCACGGCTGCCGAACTCGGGAATGTTGGGCACGCCGTTGGGCGTGAGTTCGGCGCGAACGGCGTCGAGCGCGCCGACGGCGATGATCACCGCGGCGAACAGCTCCGGCCGCTCGGTCATCGCCCGCCCGACGACGATGCCGCCCGCGCTGCCGCCGAAGATGCCGAGCTTGTCGGGTGCGGTGTAGCGCTGCGCGATCAGCCACTCGGCGCAGGCGATGAAGTCCTTCCAGCTGTTGGGCTTGGTGGCCTGCCAACCGGCACGGTACCAGTCCTCGCCGAAGACGCCGCTGCCGCGCGGGTTGGCCACCGCGAGCACACCGCCGGCGTCGAGGAAAGCCAGCTGCGACGGGCTGAAGGCGGGCTCCTCGGTCATGCCGTAGGCCGCGTATCCGATGAGCAGGCTGGGGTTGCGGCCATCGAGCGCAAGGCCTTGGCGGTGGATGATCGACAGCGGCACCTTCGCGCCGTCGTGGCTGGCGACCAGCACCTCGGTGGTCTGCAGATCGGCTGGTGCGTCGTCGGGCCCCTGCGGCTGCAGGCCCGTGTTGCGCACCGCACCGTGGCCATCGACCAGGTAGACCTGCCGTGCGCGGGTCCAGCCCTCGAGCTCGAGCACCACCCCTGGCAGGCGGGGGTTGGCCGCATGGGTGCCCGACTCGTCGTCGCCGAGGTCAAACGACCCGGCCACCGGCAGCGCGATCTCGGTGATCGCCGAGTCGCGGCGCCAGGACTTGCGCAACAACCGCTTGACGTTGCCTTCGCGCATCTCGAGGTACAGGCCGTCGGCAGCCGCGGCGAGGTTGGTGACCACCCGGTCGCTGGCCGGCACGACCACTTCGGCGCGGGCCAGGTCCAGCTGGGCCAGGTCCAACCGCAGCACCTTGAACCGCGGGGCATCCTGGTGGGAGCGCAGGTACAGCGCGCCGTGCTGGTAGCCCAGGCCGACGACGCCTGCCTCGGCCCCGAACAGCAAGCGCCATTGCGGCCGCCCGGCCAGCAGCGCGCGCGCCGGCGACAGGTAAAGCGCCAGTTCGCGCTGGGTGCCGTTGACCACCCGGCCCAGCGCCCAGTGGCCGTCGTGGGTGAGGGTGACGAATGGAGTCGCTTCCGGAGCGATCTGCACGCCCGGCGTGCCGATGCCGAACACCGGCCGGGCCTGCGCGATCGGCTGGGTCGGATCCCACAGCAGCACCTGGCTGCGCTGGTACTTCTCGGTCTCGGGCATGCCCGGCGCCAGCGCCTGCAGCTGGTTGAACACCAGCGCGCGCCCCGATGCCGCCCAGCTCACACCGGCGTTCTCGGCGCGCTCGACCGGCCCGCCCAGCAGCTTGCCGCTGGCGGTGTCGACGACGTGCAGCGCGGCGTCCTCCGAGCCCTGGGCCGACAAGCCATAGGCCATCCGCCGGCCACCGGGAGAGGGCTGGAAGTAGTTGATCGCGTGCGGCTTGCCGGTCTGTTTCTCGATCGCCTCGGGGTCCACCAGCAGACCTTCCGTCCCGGCCAGGCCATGGCGCTGGTAGAGCTTGAACTGGTTCTCGCCCGCCGCGCGGCGCTCGTAGAACCAGCGCCCGCCGCTCTCGCGCACGACCCCGGTCACGCGCGCGGCGACGGCGTTGTCGAGCTTCAGCAGCCGCTCGACCAGCGGCGCCCGCCCCGGGATGCTGGCCAGGACCTGTCGCGCATGTGCGTCCTGGGCGCGCATCCAGGACACGACCTCGGGCGCGGCCTTGTTCTCCAGCGCGCGGTAGGGGTCGTGCACGGTGGTGCCAAAGAAGGTCTCGGGCACGTCCTGGATCGGAAACGCCGGCGCAGCGGCGTGGCCGGCACTGGTCATCGAGACCGCGGCGGCAAAGGGTCCCAACAACGGACCCAGGACAGTGGACTTCATCGACGCTCCCGCGGTTCGAACGATCCGCCATCGCTCGGCGGCGGGCTACGCTAGCACAGCGACAATGCCCGCCGAGCCGACCTGCCCATCGCCCGTGACCACCACCGCCCTCGACCCGCCCGGCATCCTGCACGAGGTCTTCGGCTACGGCGCCTTCCGCGGCCAGCAGGCGGCGGTGGTCGACCATGTGGCCGCTGGCGGCGACGCGCTGGTGCTGATGCCCACCGGCGGCGGAAAAAGCCTGTGCTACCAGGTGCCGGCGATCGCCCGCCACCGTGCCGGCAAGGGCGTCGCGCTGGTGGTCAGCCCGCTGATCGCGCTGATGCACGACCAGGTCGGCGCGCTCGAGGAGGCCGGCGTGCACGCCGCCTTTCTCAACTCGACGCTCGACGGCGACGAGGCCCGCCGCATCGAGCGCGAGCTGATGGGCGGGCGGCTGGTGCTGCTCTACGCGGCACCCGAGCGCATCCTCACGCCGCGCTTCCTGGCGATGCTCGATTCGCTGCACGAGCGCGGCCTGCTCAGCCTGGTGGCGATCGACGAGGCGCACTGCGTCAGCCAGTGGGGCCACGACTTCCGCGAGGAGTACCTCGGCCTGTCGGTGTTCCACGAGCGCTACGGCGGCGTGCCGCGCATCGCGCTGACCGCCACCGCCGACGCCCACACCCGCGCCGACATCATCGACCGCCTCGCGCTGCAGGACGCCCGGCTCTTCGTCGCCAGCTTCGACCGCCCCAACATCCGCTACACGATCGTCGAGAAGGACAGTCCGCGCGCGCAACTGCTGCGCTTCCTGCACGACGAGCACGAGGGCGACGCGGGCATCGTCTATTGCCAGAGCCGGCGCAAGGTCGAGGAAACCGCCGCCTGGCTGGCCGAGGAAGGCGTCACCGCGCTGCCCTACCACGCCGGCCTCGACGCCGACCTGCGCCGGCGCCACCAGGACCGCTTCCTGCGCGAGGACGGCGTCGTGATGGTGGCCACCATCGCCTTCGGCATGGGCATCGACAAGCCCGACGTGCGCTTCGTCGCCCACCTCGACCTGCCCAAGAACATCGAAGGTTATTACCAGGAGACCGGCCGCGCCGGCCGCGACGGGCTTCCGGCCGACGCCTGGATGGCCTACGGACTGGTCGACGTCGTCACCCAGCGCCGCATGATCGACGAGGGCGAGGCCGAGGAGGACTTCAAGCGCCTGCAACGCGCCAAGCTCGACGCGCTGCTCGCGCTGGCCGAGAGCCACGACTGCCGGCGCGTGCGGCTGCTGGGCTACTTCGGCGAAGACAGCCAGCCCTGCGGCAACTGCGACAACTGCCTGCAGCCGCCCGCGGTGTGGGACGCCACCGACGCCGCGCGCAAGGCGCTGTCGTGCATCTACCGCTTCCGCCAGCAGGGTGGCATCGGCTTCGGTGCCGGCCACCTGATCGACGTGCTGCGCGGCAAGCGCACCGACAAGGTGGCCCAGCATGGGCACGAGAGCCTGTCCACCTTCGGCATCGGCGCCGACACGCCCGAGGCGCAGTGGCGCGGCGTGCTGCGCCAGTTGATCGCGCTCGGCCATGTGCGCACCGAGGGCGAGTACCACACGCTCGAACTCACCGACTCGGCACGCGCGGTGTTGCGCGGCGAGGTGCCGATGATGCTGCGCGTGCCGAGCGTCGCACCCAAGCGAGCGGCCAGGGCCTCGCGCGCCCCGTCCAGCCCACGTGGCAGCGCCGGCAAGCCGCCACCGCTGCCGCTCGACGAAGCCGGCCTGGCGCGCTTCGCCTCCCTCAAGGCCTGGCGTTCGGAAGTCGCCAAGGCGCACAACCTGCCCGCGTACATCGTCTTCCATGACGCCACGCTGGCCGACATGGCACGCGAACGCCCCACTTCGCTCGATGCGCTGGCCGGGATCGGCGGCGTCGGCGCGAAGAAGCTCGAAGCCTATGGGCGCGAGATCCTGAGGGTGTTGGCGGGTTGACCCTGCGCCGGTGCGCGGCAACTACAGCAGCGACGCCAACACCCGTGCCACGTGCAGCGCCTCGCGCTGCGCGCCGTCGGCGATCTGGTGGCGGCAGCTGGTGCCGTCGGCCACCACCACCGCGTCGGGCGCGCGCCGGATCGCCGGCAGCAGGCTCGCCTCGGCCATCCGCATCGACACCTCCTGGTGCCGGGCCTCGACGCCGAAGCTGCCGGCCATGCCGCAGCACGAGCTCTCGATCAGCTCGGGCCTGGCGCCGGGGATCAGGGCCAGCACCTCCATCACCGCGCCAATGGCTGCGAACGCCTTCTGGTGGCAATGGCCGTGCACCAGCAGCGGCTTGCCCAGCGGTCGCAACGTCAATCGGAAGCGGCCGGCGCGGGCCTCGCGGGCGATGAACTCCTCGAACAGCAGCGCCTGTGCGGCGACCGCCTCGGCCTTCGCGCCCAGGCCCATCGCCAGCGCCTCGTCGCGCAGCGTCAGCAGGCACGAGGGCTCGAGGCCGACGATCGCCACGCCGGCGGCGGCCAGCGGATGCAGCGCGTCGACGAGGCCCGACAGCCGCGCGCGCGCCTGGTCGACGCGGCCGCTGGCGAGCTCGGTGCGGCCGCAGCAGTGGTGGCCGCCGGCCTTGCGCACGGTGTGCAGCCGGTAACCCGCGGCCTGCAGCACCTGAGCGGCGGCGAGCGAGTTCTCGGTCTCGAAGCCGCCGTTGAAGGTGTCGACGAACAGCACTGCCACCTTCTCGCCGGCGCGGGCGGCGGCGAGCGCCTGGTCCAACGGGATGAAGGGCGCCGGCCCGGTTGCGCCATCCAGAGCGCGCCAGAAGGTGTCGCGCCGCCAGGCCGGCAGCGACCGGCCGGCGGCGACGCCCAGCCAGCGCTGGCCCAGAGCGCGGGCCAGCGACGAGCGGTTGCGCAGGTTGAGCAGCGGCACCAGGCCGCCGGCACGATGGACCAGCTCGGGCAAGTGGGCCAGCAGGCGATCGAGCGCGGTGTACCCGTGGCGACGCTTGTAGTGCGCCAGGAACTCGATCTTCATGCGCGCCATGTCGACGCCGGTGGGGCACTCGCGCTTGCAGCCCTTGCAGCTCACGCACAGGTCCATCGCCTCGGCCGTCGCATCGCTGGTGAAGGCTTCCGATCCCGTAGGCTGTTGCGCATCGCCGAGCTGTCCCGACAGCGCCAGCCGCAGCGTGTTGGCGCGGCCGCGGGTGCTGTGCTGCTCGTCGCGGGTGACGCGGTAGCTCGGGCACATCGTGCCGGCGTCGAACTTGCGGCAGTGGCCGTTGTTGTTGCACATCTCCACCGCCATCGCCAGGCCGCCGGTGGAGTCGCCTCCGGTGCCGGGGGCGGTGGTGGTCTCGGTGACCGGGTCGGAGCGCAGGTTCCAGTCCGACCAGTCGAGCACCGGCTTCAATTCGATGCGCCGGTAGGGCTTCGGCGCGCCCGGCGGCGGGAAGCGGAAGAGCGCGCCATCGTCCATCCGCGGCGGGTCGATGATCCTGCCGGGGTTGAGCAGCCGCTCCGGGTCGAACTCGTGCTTGATCGCTCGCAGCGCCTCGTCGAGCACCGGGCCGAACTGCCAGGCGATCCATTCGCCGCGGCACAGCCCGTCGCCATGTTCGCCGGAATACGCACCCTTGAACCTGCGCACCAGCGCGGCAGCCTCGTCGGCGATGGCGCGCATCTGCGCTGCGCCGCCACGCCGCATGTCGAGGATCGGCCGCACGTGCAGCGTGCCCACCGAGGCGTGCGCGTACCAGGTGCCGCGGGTGCCGTGGCGGGCGAAGACCTCGGTCAGCGCGTCGGTGTACTCGGCCAGATGGGCCAGCGGCACCGCGCAGTCCTCGATGAAGCTCACCGGCTTGCCGTCGCCCTTGGCGCTCATCATGATGTTCAGGCCTGCCTTGCGCACCTCCCACAGCGCCTTCTGCGCCGGCTCGTCGGCCATCTCGACGACGCTGCCCGGCAGGCCCAGATCGCCCATCAGCGCGACGAGGTCGCTCAGCTTGCGCGTCAGCACCGCGCGGTCGTCGCCGCTGAACTCGACGAGCAGGATGGCCTCGGGCTGGCCGATCAGAGCGGCCGCGATCGTCGAGCGGAAGGCCGGATTGGCCAGCGCCAGGCCGATCATCGTGCGGTCGACCAATTCGACCGCGCTGGGGACCAGGGTGACGATGTGCTGGGCGCTGTCCATCGCCCGGTGGAAGCTCGCGAAGTTCACCACCCCCAGCACCCGCGCGCGCGGCAGCGGCGAGAGCAGCAGCGTCAGCGTCCGGGTCAGCGCCAGCGTGCCCTCCGAGCCGACCAGCAGGTGCGCCAGGTTGACCTCGCCGTCGGCGGTGTAGGGGCGCTCGCTCTGCGGGTGGAAGATGTCGAGGTTGTAGCCGCCGACGCGGCGCAGCAGCTTGGGCCAGCGGGCCTCGATCTCGCCGCGATGCCGCTCGGCCAGGCCGCGCACGAACTCGGCGATGCGCGCGGCGCGGCCCGTGAGTCCCGCGACCGGGCCGAAGTCGAGCAGCTCGCCGTCCGCCAGCCGGGCGCTGGCACCGATCACGTTGTGCACCATGTTGCCGTAGGCGATCGAGCGCGAGCCGCAGGAGTTGTTGCCCGCCATGCCGCCCAGCGTGGCCTGGGCGCTGGTCGAGACATCGACCGCGAACCACAGGCCGTGGGGCTTCAACTGCGCGTTCAGCGCGTCCAGCACCAGCCCGGGCTCGACGACCGCGGTGCGCGCGGCGGCGTCGACGCGCAGCAGCTTGCGCAGGTGCTTCGTGTAGTCGACGACGAGCGCGGCGCCGGTGGTCTGGCCACACTGGCTGCTGCCGGCACCGCGCGCCAGCACCGGCACCTTCAGCTCGCGGGCGATGGCCAGCGCGGTCTCGACATCGCCATCGGTGGCGGGCACGAACACGCCCACCGGCAGGATCTGGTAGATCGAGGCGTCGGTGGCATAACGGCCGCGCGACGCGTCGTCGAAGTGCACCTCGCCGCGGGTCTCGCGCCGCAGGCGCCTGGCGAGCTGCTCGCACAGTTCGTTGGGCGGCAGCGCGGTGTGCGGATGGGGGGCGGCGCGCTCGTTCATCGCGGTTCGCGCCAGGCGGTGTCGGCGAGGCTGGGCATCGGTGTGCCGGCGATTCTGCGCCGCCGGCGCGGGCCGGCCGAAAAGGGAAAACGATCATCGGCGGACCCCCCGTGCGTGCAAGACTTGCAGTCGAAAGGACCGCCATGTTCGAGCTCGACCACCACCCCAGCGGCCGGCATTTCCTCCAGATCCCCGGCCCCAGCCCGGTGCCCGACCGCATCCTGCGGGCGATGAGCCTGCCGACCATCGACCATCGCGGCCCCGAGTTCGGCGCGCTGGGGCTGAAGATCCTGGCGGGACTGCAGCAGGTGTTCAAGACCCGGCATCCGGTGGTCGTCTACCCGTCCTCCGGCACCGGCGCCTGGGAAGCGGCGCTGGTCAATGCGCTGAGCCCCGGCGACGCGGTGCTGATGGTCGAGACCGGCCACTTCGCCACCCTCTGGCAGAAGATGGCGCGGCGCCTCGGGCTGGCGCCGGAGTTCCTGTCGCTGCCGGGTACCGATGCCGCCACCGGCCTGCCCAACGCCTGGCGCCACGGCGTGCGCGCCGAGCTGATCGAGCAGCGCCTGCGCGCCGACGCCGGCCACGCGATCAAGGCCGTGTGCGTGGTGCACAACGAGACCTCGACCGGCGCGACCTCGGACATCGCCGCCGTGCGCCGCGCCATCGATGCCGCCGGCCACCCGGCGCTGCTGATGGTCGACACCATCTCCGGCCTGGCCTGCACCGACTACCGCCACGACGAGTGGGGCGTCGATGTCACGGTCAGCGGCTCGCAGAAAGGGCTGATGCTGCCACCGGGGATCTCGTTCAACGCCCTGTCGCCGCGCGCGCTGGCCGCCGCCAAGACCGCCCGGCTGCCCCGCTCGTACTGGGCCTGGGACGAGATCGTCGAGGCCAACCGGGGCGGCTACTGGCCCTACACGCCGAACACCAACCTGCTCTACGGCCTGCACGAGTCGCTCGAGATGCTGCTCGGCGAGGGCCTGGAGGCGGTCTTCGCCCGCCATCGGCGCTGGGCCACTGGCGTGCGCTCGGCGGTCCGGGCCTGGGGCCTGCCGATCCAGTGCGCCGATCGTGCGTGTGAATCGCCAGTGCTCACCGGCGTCGTCACGCCGGACGACGTCGATGCCGACGCGCTGCGCGGCCTGATCCACCGGCGCTTCGATCTTTCGCTGGGCACCGGGCTGGGCAAGGTCAAGGGCCGGATGTTCCGCATCGGGCACCTGGGCGACTGCAACGACCTGACCCTGCTGGCCACGCTCGCCGGCTGCGAGATGGGCCTGCGGCTGGCCGGCGTCGCGCTCAAGGACAGCGGCGTGCAGGCCGCGATGGCGCACTTCGCCGCCACCCCTGCCGGCGGCTGAGCGCCGCATCGAACCGAACCAAGGAGAGCCTCCATGCATCGACGCACCCTGGTCCAAGGCGGCGCCGCCGCCCTCGCCGCGCTGGCGGCCCCTGCGCTGCGCGCGCAGAGCACCTGGCCCACCGGCCCGGTGCGCATCGTGGTCGGCTTTCCGCCCGGCGGCGGCACCGATGCGCTGGCGCGCGTGGTGGGGCAGAAGCTCACCGCGATGTGGGGTCAGCAGGTGATCATCGAGACCAAGGCCGGCGCCGCCGGCCTGATCGCCGCCGAGTACGTGGCGCAGCAACCCGGCGACGGCAGCACGCTGCTGATGGCCCACATCAACAGCCACGCCCTCGGGCCGGCACTGCAGCCGGCCAAGCTGCGCTACAACGTCGAACGCGACTTCACGCCGCTGTGCCTGGTCGGCGTGACCCCCAACCTGCTGATCGCCCACCCCGCCGCACCCAACCGAAACGTGGCCGAAGTGGTGGCCGCGTGCAAGGCGGCACCCGGCAAGGTGGCCTTCGGTTCGGCGGGCCTGGGGTCGGCGCAGCACCTGGCGCTGGAGATGTTCAAGGTGCAGGCCAAGGTGGACGCCCTGCACATCCCCTACAAGGGCAGCGCCCCGGCGCTCACCGACCTGATGGGCGGCCAGATCCAGTACTGCTTCGAGACCATGACCTCGGCCACGCCGCACGTCAAAGGCGGCAAGGTGGTGGCCATCGCGCAGACGCGCGCCAGGCGCGCCAAGGGCCACCCCGGCGTGCCGACGATGCAGGAGCAGGGCTTCGAGGGTTTCGAGGCCACGACCTGGTACGGCCTCGTCGGGCCGGGTCGGCTGCCCGAGGCGATTGCCGACCGCATCAACCGCGACGTCAACACCGCCCTCGCGATGGCCGACGTGCAGGCGCAGATGGACACCTACGGCGCCGAGGACGGCGGCGGCACGCGCGAGAAGTTCGCCCAGTTCATCGCCAGCGAGCAGGCCAAGTGGGCGCGCGTGGTGAAGGAGGGCAACGTCAAGGTCGAGATGTAGCCGCGCGGCGAATCCATCCGCGGCTCAACCCGCGAGCCGCAGCAGCCGCATCGCGTTGCGCTTGAGGATCAGCGGCTGCACCGCGGGCCTGAAGCCGGCTTCGGCGAAATCCTTCATCCAGCGCTCGGGCGCGATCAGCGGATAGTCCGAGCCGAACAGCACCCGGTCCTTGAGCAGCGTGTTCGCGTACTGCACGAGCTGGGGCGGGAAGTACTTCGGGCTCCAGCCCGACAGGTCGATCCAGACATTGGGCTTGTGCAGCGCCAGCGACAGCGCCTCGTCCTGCCACGGCCACGACGGGTGGGCGATGACGATCTCGATGTCCGGGAAATCCATCGCCACGTCCTCGAGCAGCATCGGGTTGGAGTTCTGCAGCCGCAGGCCGCCGCCGCAGCGCATGCCCGCGCCGATCCCCGAGTGCCCGCTGTGGAAGATCGCCGGCAGCTTGTGTTCGGCGATCACCTCGTACAGCGGCCAGGCCATGCGGTCGTACGGCAGGAAGCCCTGCGCCGTGGGGTGGAACTTGAAGCCGCGCACGCCTTCCTGCTCGATCAGCCGGCGCGCCTCGCGCGCGCCCATGCGGCCCTTGTGGGGGTCGATGCTGGCGAAGGCGATCATCATGTCGGCGTTCGCGCGCGCGGCTTCGCAGATCTCCTCGTTGGGGATGCGGCGCCGGCCGATCAGCGATTCGGTGTCGACGGTGAACATCACCAGGCCGAGCTTGTGTTCGCGGTAATGGGCCACCGTCTCGGCGATCGTCGGCCGGCGGTCGGAACCGAAGTACTTGTCGGCGGCGCGGTCGTATTCCTCGCCATAGGCGTCGAAGGGGTTGCGGCAGGACACCTCGGCATGGGTATGGACGTCGATCGCGACCAGGTCCTCGGTGTTCACTCGGTGCTCTCCACGGTTGGAATCTGTGTCGTCGCAGTTTAGTTAATAGCTTTAAACATATTCGACGCGCTGCGGCCTAGGGTTTTCACTGTTCTGTGGCGGCCCGCTTTAGTTAAGCATCGAAACTGTTTCGGCTCACCTCCACCCCCCCGATGGGCCATCCCGCCTCCCACACGCCGCCCGCCGTGCGCCATCGCGCGCTGCGCGTCGGCGGGTCGCTGGCGGCGACGTTCACTGCCCAGCCCGACGGCAGCCTGCACGTGCTGTCGACCGAGCCCCTGCAGGCCTATCCGGCCCGGCTGACCGACCGCCTGCTGCACTGGGCCGCGGTCGCCCCCGATCGCAGCCTGGCCGCCAAGCGCGGCGCCGACGGGCAGTGGCGGCACCTGAGCTATGCGCAGGCGCTGCACGGCGCGCGCGGCGTCGCGCAGGGTCTGCTCGACCTGGGGCTGTCGACCGAGCGGCCGCTGCTGGTGCTGTCCGACAACGACCTCGAACATCTGCTGCTCGGCCTGGGCGCGATGCTCGCCGGCGTGCCGTATGCGCCGGTGTCGAGCGCCTATTCGACGGTGTCGCAGGACTTCGGCAAGCTGCGCCACATCGTCTCGGTGCTGACGCCGGGCCTGGTCTTCGCGTCCTCGGCAGCGGCCTATGCCCGTGCGATCACGGCCACCGTGGGCCCGGAGGTTCCGGTGCTGCTGACCCAGGGTGCCATCGACGGCCGGCACTGCCTGGCCGTCGACGAGTTGCTGGCCACCGAGCCGACCGCCGCGGTGGACGCCGCGCATGCGGCGGTCGGGCCGGACACGATCGCCAAGTTCCTCTTCACCTCGGGCTCGACAAGAGAGCCGAAGGCGGTCATCACGACCCAGCGCATGCTGTGCGCCAACCAGCAGCAGATCGCGCAGTGTTTTCCCGACCTGGCCGCGGAGCCACCGGTGCTGGTCGACTGGCTGGTCTGGAACCACACCTTCGGCGGCAGCCACAACGTCGGGCTGGTGCTCTACAACGGCGGCACGCTCTACATCGACGATGGTCGGCCGACGCCGGCGCTGATCGGGCAGACGCTGGCCAACCTGCGCGAGATCGCGCCGACGGTGTACTTCAACGTGCCCAAGGGCTTCGAGGAGATCGCCCGCGCGATGCAGACCGACGAGGCGCTGCGCCGCACGCTGTTCAGCCGCGTCCGGATGTTCTTCTTCGCCGGCGCCGGCCTGTCGCAGCCGGTGTGGGACGAGCTCGACGCGCTGGCCGAGGCGACCTGCGGCGAGCGCATCCGCATGCTCACCGGCCTGGGCATGACCGAGACCGCGCCGTTCGCGATCTGCGCCAATGCCTGCGAGGTCAGGTCCGGCCATATCGGCCTGCCGGCGCCGGGGATGGAGCTCAAGCTCGTCCCGGTGGCGGGCAAGACCGAGGTTTGCTACCGGGGCCCGAACCTCACGCCGGGCTACTGGCGCTCACCGCAGCAGACCGCCGCGAGCTTCGACGACGAGGGCTACTTCCGCAGCGGCGATGCGCTCAGGCCCATCGATCCCGCGCGCCCCGGGCGCGGCTTCATGTTCGATGGCCGCATCGCCGAGGACTTCAAGCTCTCCACCGGCACCTTCGTCTCGGTCGGCCCGTTGCGCGCGCGCATCGTCGCCGCCGGCGATCCGCTGGTGCAGGACGTGGTGATCGCCGGCATCGACCGCGACGACGTCGGCATCCTGATCTTTCCGCGCCTCGACGCCTGCCGCGCACGGGCCGCCCTGGCCGCCGACGCCGGCGCCGCCGAGGTGCTTGCCGCGGCGCCGGTGCGCGACTTCTTCCAGCGGCTCGTCGATGCGCAGTACCGCGCCGGCACCGGCAGCGCGACCCGCGTGGCCCGCGCCCTGGTCCTGACCGAGCCCCCGGGCATCGACCGCGGCGAGATCACCGACAAGGGCTCGATCAACCAGCGCGCCGTGCTGGCGCGGCGCGACGCGCTGGTCGAACACCTCTACCGCGACGGCACCGACGTGCTGCTGCCCCGGCGCTGATGGCGCCGAACCCTTCAACCCAGCCGAGCACACCCCGCATGAGCGACATCGCGAGCACCACCCTGGACGGCCAAGTGGCCGTCGTCACCATCGACTCACCGCCGGTGAATACCATGACCCGCGAGGTGCGCGCGGGCCTGAAGTCGGCCTTCGAGGCCCTGCGCGGCAACCGCGAGATCCAGGCCATCGTGCTGACCTGCGCTGGCCGCACCTTCCTCTCCGGGGGCGACATGCGCGAGTTCGACACCGGCGTCCAGGAGCCCGGTTACCACGAGGTGCTGCGGCTGATCGAGGACAGCCCGGTGCCGGTGGTGGCGGCGCTGCACGGCACCGTGATGGGTGGCGGCGTCGAGACCGCGCTGGCCTGCCACCACCGGATCGCGCTCGACTCGACGCGGCTCGGTCTGCCCGAGATCACGCTGGGCATCATCCCCGGCGCCGGCGGCACGCAGCGCATGCCTCGCCTGATCGGCCTCGAGCCGGCGCTGGACATGATGCTCTCGGGCAAGCCGCTCACCGCCCAGCAGGCGCGCGAGGTCGGCCTCGTCGACGAGGTGGTCGGCGGCGAGTTGCTGCCGGCGGCGATCGCCTGCGCGCGGCGCCTGATCGCGCAGGGGCGGGGGCCGCGCCGCACCCGCGAACGCAGCATCGCTGGCGCCGAGCGCGCCGACGCGATCATCGCCGCGCGCCGCGCCCTGGCCGCGACGACGATGCGCAACCGCAACTCGCCCAACGTGCTCCTCGACGCGGCGGCAGCGTCGGTGCGCCTGCCCTTCGACGAGGGCATCGCCTACGAGCGCAGGCTGTCGATCGAGGTCGAAAAGGCGGTCGAGGGGCGGGCCTACAGGCATCTGTTCTTCGGCGAGCGCGAGCTGCGCAAGATCCCGGGCATCGGACCCGAGGTCCAGGGCCGCACGGTCGCGCGCGTCGGCATCGTCGGCACCGGCACCATGGGCGGCGGCATCGCGATGTGCTTCGCCAATGCCGGCATCCCGGTGACGATCGTCGACACCAGCCAGGCCAACCTCGACCGCGGCCTGACGACGATCCGCAGGAACTACGAGCGCTCGGTCACCCGCGGCAGCTTGAAGGCCGAAGCGATGGCCCAGCGCATCCTGCTGATCAAGGGCTCGCTGGACTTTGCCGACCTGGGCGCGGCCGACCTCATCGTCGAGGCGGTGTTCGAGAACCTGGCGCTGAAGAAGGAGATCTTCGCCAAGCTCGACGCCGTCGCCAAGCCCGGCGCGGTGCTGGGCACCAACACCTC
>Ga0209797_10000460_pt1 | contig 20419 bp, 15 predicted proteins | sample DOMMetBare3Fresh_2_FD_187472 | JGI IMG/M metagenome (GOLD analysis project Ga0209797, IMG submission 187472) | Wetland sediment microbial communities from St. Louis River estuary, USA, under dissolved organic matter induced mercury methylation -... | ecosystem: Environmental > Aquatic >... | reverse complement strand
TTCACGCTCGGGCCTGTCGGACCCGAACCGGCCCTATGGCTCGTTCCTCTTCCTCGGACCCACGGGCGTGGGCAAGACCGAGCTGTGCAAGGCCCTGGCCGGCTTCCTGTTCGACAGCGAGGACCACATGATCCGCGTCGACATGAGCGAGTTCATGGAGAAGCACTCGGTGTCGCGCCTGATCGGCGCGCCGCCCGGATACGTCGGCTATGAGGAAGGCGGAGCGCTGACCGAAGCGGTGCGCCGCAAGCCCTACAGCGTGCTGCTGCTCGACGAGGTCGAGAAGGCGCACCCGGACGTCTTCAACGTGCTGCTGCAGGTGCTCGACGACGGGCGGCTGACCGACGGCCAGGGGCGCACGGTCGACTTCAAGAACACCGTGATCGTGATGACCAGCAACCTGGGTTCTCACATGATCATGCAGATGGCTGGTCAGGACAGCGAGCTGATCCGCGAGGCGGTGTGGACCGAGGTCAAGAACCACTTCCGGCCCGAGTTCCTGAACCGCATCGACGAGGCGGTGGTCTTCCACGCGCTGGACAACGCGCACATTGCGTCGATCGCGAAGATCCAGCTGAAGGTGCTCGAAGCGCGCATGGCGCGCATGGACCTCAGGCTCGACGTCTCGCCGGCGGCGCTGGCGGCCCTGGCCAAGGTCGGTTTCGATCCGGCGTTCGGCGCCAGGCCCCTGAAGCGAGCGATCCAGCAGCGCATCGAGAACCCGGTGGCCAAGCTGATTCTCGAAGGCCGGTTCGGCCCGAAGGACGTGGTGCCGGTCGACGTGGTGGGCGAGGACTTCGTCTTCGAGCGCGTCGTGCACTGAGCGCGTGCCCGCTCAGCGTTCGCCGCTTTCCTCGAGCGCGATGTCCAGCCGCTGCAGTTGCAGCCGAACGAGTGCCAGGTTGGTCTCGGCCCTGTCGAGCACAGCGTGCATGGCCAGGCCGCGGCGCCCAGGCACCGTGCGCACCAAGAGGTGGTGCTGGCCGAGCGTGATCGCGGCATCGGGCGGTGCGTCACCGAGGTGCAATGCTTGGGCTGCCTCGGCGATCGACGCCATCAGCGACGCGCCATGGGCGGCCAGCACTGCGGGGCCGGGACGGCCGCCCGGCGATGCGCTCGCCACGGTGCGCTGCGTCGCCAGCTCGAACACGCAGCAGCTGACCATGCCCTTGAGTGCACCGCATTTGCGCACGTAGGTGGCCAGCGCAGCGTCGGCCGCGCCAGGTGCCTCGCTCGGGATGACCGCGGGCATCGGCTGCATCGGCAGCGGTGGACGTGCCACCGCGGCAGGCCCGCGTGTGCCAACCACGATTCCGTTGGCGGGGCCCGGGCCCGCCGCCGCGGGATCGGGCTGTTCCGGTTCGAGCAGTTCGGGCAGGATGATCACGTCGTCGGCTAGTGCGTCGCGCAGCTTCTGCCATGACGCACGCAGATAGCCCCAGGCCTCGGCCGGTCGCTTGACCTGTGGCGTGGTCAGCACCTTGACCGACGATCCATCGGCCATGTGCGCCGCCTGGCCTGCGAGCGCGGCGGCGTTGGCCAGCGGCAGCAGCAGCAGTTCGCGGTTGATCCAGGGCCCTTCCCGGATTGCATCGCGCAGCGGTAGCAGCGAAGAGGACAACGCGTGCGGCGGCAGGTCGCCGACCATCACGACGCCCAGGCGGCTGTACGCCAGCAGCGTGCGCGCCAGGCGCCGACGCTGCGCCGTGTCGGCGTCGACCTCGGTCGAATAAAGGCGCAGCGGGGGGCGATCGGGCTTGACCAACAGCTCGACGAATTCGATGCGCGCCAGCGGCATCCCGACGCCCTGGCGCCGGATGTGCAGCTGGTGCACCGGCCTGCCGGCCGCAGTGGCCAGCCCGGACAGCATGCGGCGCGACGTCTGGGTGCCGATGTCGTGCAGCGCGATGTACTCCGGCCGGCTCGCCTCGAACTGCTGCTGCATGGCCTCGGCCGGCTCACACGCGACGAACAACTCCCACTGCGAGGCGCCGACCTGGCGCCCGACGTGCTTGTAGGAGTCGGCAAGGTACTCGTCCTTGTCGCGCATCAGCTGGGTGGCCATACCGGTCTGTTGGCGCGTGGCCTCCCAGACCTCTTCCTCCTCGAAGGCGCGCGACGGATGCGCCGACGCGTCCCAGGTAGACATGTCGTGGATGGGCTTGGGCATGGCGTTCGGCGTGGGCAGTGCGCGCGAGGGCGAGAGACAGTGTAAGCGGCATGACGCCGGTAGCGGGAGCGCGTTCGCAGGCGCGCTCCTAGAATCGGGCCATGGTCAGCAGTCCTTCACACAGTGCGCCGGTGGTTGTCATCGGTGCCGGCCTGGCCGGCCTGACCGTCGCGCTGCGCCTGGCGGCCGAGCGGCGCGTGGTCGTGCTGGCCAAGCGCGGCCTGGACGAGGCCGCCACGGCGTGGGCCCAGGGCGGCATCGTCGGTGTGCTGGGCAGCGACGACAGCGTGGAGTCGCATGTGCGCGACACTCAAGACGCCGGTGCCGGGCTGGTGGACGAGCACACCGCGCGCTTCATCGCCGAGCGCAGCGCGCAGGCCGTCCAGTGGCTGGTCGACGAGGGTGTGCCGTTCTCGCCTGACCCCGGGGGCCCGCTCGGGCTGCACCTGACGCGCGAAGGCGGCCATGCGGTGCGCCGGATCGCCCATGCCGCCGATGCAACCGGGTATGCGATCCACCAGGCGCTGCTGGCCAAGGCGCGCGCGCATCCGAGCATCGACCTGCGCGAGCGCTGGATGGCGGTCGACCTGATCACCTCACGCCTGCTCAAGCGCGAGGAGGTGCAGCGCTGCTATGGGGTTTATGCATTGGACATCGGGCGCTCGCGCGTCGAGACGCTGGCCTCGTCGGCTGTCGTGCTGGCCACGGGCGGTGTCGGCAAGGTGTACCGTTACACCAGCAATCCTGATACCGCCACCGGCGACGGCATCGCCATGGCGTGGCGCGCCGGCTGCCGCGTCGGCAACATGGAGTTCATCCAGTTCCACCCGACCTGCCTGTATCACCCGCAGGAGCGCAGCTTCCTGATCACCGAGGCGTTGCGCGGGGAGGGCGCACATCTGACCCTGCCGAGTCTCGGCCCGGGCGACCCCGGCGGCACGCGCTTCATGCCGGCGCACGACGAGCGGGGCGAACTCGCACCGCGCGACATCGTCGCGCGCGCGATCGACTTCGAGATGAAGAAGCACGGCCTGGACCATGTGTGGCTCGACGCCACGCATCTGGGCGAGTCCTTCCTCAAGGAACACTTTCCGACGATCCATGCGCGCTGCCTGAGGCTGGGCATCGACATCGCCAGGCAACCGATCCCGGTCGTGCCCGCGGCGCACTACACCTGCGGCGGCGTTGTCACCGATCTCGAGGGCCGCACCGACGTGCCGGGCCTGTACGCGGTCGGCGAGACCACCTACACCGGGCTGCACGGCGCGAACCGGCTGGCGAGCAATTCGCTGCTCGAGTGCGTCGTGCTCGGCCACACCTGTGCCCACGCGATCGTGGCCGAGCCGCGGGGTGATGCGCCCGCGCTGCCGGCGTGGGACGAGAGCCAGGTCGAGAACGCCGACGAACAGGTGGTGATCTCGCACAACTGGGACGAACTGCGCCTGCTGATGTGGAACTACGTGGGCATCGTGCGCACGACCAAGCGGCTCGAACGCGCCCTGCACCGCATCGAGCTGCTCAGGAGCGAGATCGACGAGTACTACGCGAACTTCCGCGTCACGCGCGACCTGCTCGAGCTGCGCAACCTCGTCGAGTGTGCCGAGCTGATCGTGCGGTCTGCATTGTCTCGGCACGAAAGCCGCGGCCTGCACTTCAGCCGCGACTATCCTCGCACGCTGCCGGTGAGCTTTCCGACGGTGCTGATCCGCTGAGCGCAGGCTGCTGAATCGCGCCCGGCGGGAGCTTCAACGGCCCGTCAGGCGCTGCCCAGGTTCCTGACGAAGCCGCGCTGCGGCTGCGCGATCGCCTGCGGGTTCGCGGCGACGAAGGCCAGCATGCGCTCGATGCAGCCCAGCGCCCGCGAACGCGTCGGTTCGGGCACGTGGATCTCGCCGCGGCCGGACTCGAGCGCCGTGACCAGTCCCTGCGTCGCGTTCATGGCCATCCACGGGCAATGGGCGCAGCTCTTGCATGTGGCGCTCTTGCCGGCGGTCGGCGCTTCGATCAGCGTCTTGCCCGGAGCCATCTGGCGCATGCGGTGGAACATGCCGTTGTCGGTGGCTACGATGTACTCCAGTGCGGTGCCGTCGACCACCGCCTTCAGCAGCTGCGAGGTCGATCCGACGACATCGGCCTGCGCCACCACCGCCTGCGGCGACTCGGGGTGCACCAGCACCACCGCCTGGGGATGCTGCTGGCGCAGCAGCTCCAGCTCGAGTCCCTTGAACTCGTCGTGCACGATGCACGCACCGTTCCACATCAGCATGTCCGCGCCGGTCTCGTCCTGGATGTAGCGGCCCAGGTGCCGGTCGGGCGCCCACAGCACCTTCTGCCCCTGCTCGTGCAGGTGGCGCACGATGGCCAGCGCGCAGGAGCTGGTCACCATCCAGTCCGCGCGTGCCTTCACCGCGGCGCTCGTGTTGGCATAGACGACGACCTTGCGGTCCGGGTGCGCGTCGCAGAACGCGGCGAACTCGTCGGGCGGACACCCCAGATCGAGCGAGCAAGTCGCCTCCAGGTCGGGCATCAGCACCCGCTTGGCGGGCGACAGGATCTTGGCCGTCTCGCCCATGAAGCGCACGCCCGCAACGACCAGCGTGTGCGCCGGATGGTCGCGGCCGAAACGCGCCATCTCCAGCGAGTCGGCAACGCAGCCGCCGGTTTCCTGCGCCAGGTCCTGCAGGTCACCGTCGACGTAGTAGTGCGCGACGAGCACTGCGTCGTGCTGCGCCAGCAAGGCCTTCGCGCGCGCCTTCAGCGCGGCACGCTCGGCGGGCGGGGGCGCCAGCGGGGCGCGCGCCCAGGCATGCTCGATACGGCTCGCGCCGCTGGCGTCCTGGCGGGTGTAGTCGAACAGCACCTGGGTCATGAGGACAATGTTAGCCCCCGCCGGGGCGGGGCCCCGCTGCCGGGCGGCGGGACGCGTGCCCCACGGCGCCGCGAGCCGTCGGACGTCAGTGCGTCAGCCCAGATTGCGCTCGGCCTCGGCGAGCTTGAACTTGAGCAGCGCCAGGTTGGCGTGCGAGCGTTCCAGCCGCGCGAACAGGAACTGGTTCGGGCGCCGCATCAGCGGGCGAACCAGGTGGTAGCTCGTCCCGGCCGCGACAGTGAACTCCTCGAGCGCGCCCGGTAGTCCCATCGCTTCGTGCGCCTGCCGGTGCGCGCGCAGCAAGGGTGCCAGCGCGGCGCTCGCGCGCACGAGATCCACGCCGTTGCTCCTGGACTCGCCGGCGAGCAGGTCGCCGTCGTTTGCGTCGGCCAGCGCCGCGCCGAGCACGCCGTCGGTGGTCATCAACATGCGCAGCTGGCGTGCCACGTTGCGGGCATCGACGGCGGCCGGGTCGGCGCTCTGTTCGTTCGGCGCCTGCAGACGGTCCCAGGCCGCGAGCAGCGCGTTCCAAACCGACGAGGTGCCGGTCAGCGGCTCGTCGATCACCTCGACGCGCAGCGAGTTCGGCCACCCGATGGCGGCGATCTTGCCGGCGATCCACAGCGCGTTGGGCGGCAGCAGGAAAAGCAGCGTGTCGCAGCGCCAGCTGGGCTCGCGTACGGCGTTGCGCAGGGCTTGCAGCATGGCCTCGACCTCTTCGAGCACCATCGGGCCGACGATCACCGCGGCCATCTGGCTGCGCTCCATCAGCACGAAGGGGATCGACAGGTTCTCGCCCTCGGCCACGCGCAGGTCGGCGTGGTAGATCTTCAGCGTCGCGTCGCCGCGGCGCGGCACCACGGTGCGCTCCAGCGTCGCCAGCACGCGCAGCGTCGATTGTTCGCGCAAGTGCAGACGCTCCACCGGCTGGCCGGTCGCGTCGGACAGCGCCTTGATCACGCCGGGCGCCCACAGGCGCGAAGGATCCAGCAGCGTGATGGTGCGCACGTCGGCGACATGCTTGGTGCCGGCCAGGTGCGCACGCATCGCCGCGGCCGGCGAACCGCTCACGAACAGATCCTGCTGGTGCCGGTCGAGCATGCGACCGTCCTCCGTCACCCGCGTGTCGGTGCTCTCGAGCACGGCGGTGGCGGCGAACTCGGGCATCACGCCGCCGGGTCTGACGGGCGTGGGCACGAGCTCTCCGAACAGCGACTTCAGCAACGGCAATCCCGTGTCGGGGTGAGGAGGCTCTAGAGTAGCGCGGGCGCGCCCGGTCCGGTGCCCACAAGCAACCGGACCAATGCGGCGGTCTCTCATCGACACAATACTCACGTATCGACACAACTGGAGCCGGCCCCGCAGGTCTGCCGGCGACGATTCGATACCATTGCCCGATGGGTGCTCGCGAAGCCGTGGCCGGCGGCAGGCAGGATGCGCTGACGATCGGCCTCGTCGGTCTGGCGCACGGCACCTCGCATTTCTTCCACATGCTGCTGCCGCCGCTGTTCCCGCTGTTCGTGCGGGAGTTCGGCGTCAGCTACGCCGAACTCGGCCTGGTCGTCACGCTGTTCTTCGTGATCTCGGGCGTCGGCCAGGCCCTGGCGGGATTCCTCGTCGACCGGGTCGGCGCGCGACCGGTGCTGTTCGTGGCGCTGGGTTGTTTCGCCGCGGCGGGCCTGGCCGCCTCCGTCGCGCAGGACTTGAATGGGTTGATGCTGGCCGCGGCGCTCGCCGGACTGGGCAACTCGCCATTCCATCCGGTGGACTTCACGATCCTCAACAAGCGCGTGTCGCAAGCGCGGCTGGGACACGCATTCTCGGTGCACGGCATCAGCGGCAACCTCGGGTGGGCGGCGGCGCCGATCTTCCACCACGTCGTCACCGACCTGACCGGCTCCTGGCGCCACGCGATGGTGGGTTGTGCGTCGTGGGCGCTTGCCGTGCTGCTGTTGATGGTATGGCAGCGCCGCGCGATCGATGACCGTGTCGTGGTGCGTGCGACGGTGCCGGGGTCGGCGAAGGCCGCAGCGGCGTCAGGGCAGAGCACCTTCGCGTTCCTGCGGCTGCCCTCGGTGTGGCTGTGTTTCTCGTTCTTCTTCTTCTCGACGAGCGCGCTGTCGGCGATCCAGAGTTTCGCGGGCCCGGCGTTGAGCCGCCTGTACGACCTGCCGACCGATGTCACGGCCTACGTGGTCAGCGGCTATATGGTGGCCGGCGCGATCGGGATGGTCATGGGCGGTTTTCTGGCCGCACGTTCCGAGCGGCTCGAGCGCACGATCGGCCAGTGCCTGGCCGGCTCTGCCGTGCTGCTGACGCTGGTGGCCAGCGGCTGGTTGCCCCCCAGCGTGGCGCTGGTCGTCACGGCACTGGCGGGCCTGGGCACCGGTCTGGCGGGTCCGTCGCGGGACATGTTGATCAAGCAGGCTTCGCCTCCCGGTGCCACCGGCCGTGTCTACGGGACGGTGTACTCGGGCCTGGACATCGGCTTCGCGCTGGCCTCGCCGGTGTTCGGCGCGATCCTCGATGCCGGCCATGCCGGTGGCGTGTTCCTCGGCGCGGCGCTCGCGCTGGCGCTCGGGGTGGCCTGCGCGTCGCTGGTCGGGCTGCGCGTGGCGTTGAGCGCGCGACGCGTGGCGGCGTGATGCCGGCCGCCGCGCGCCCGGGCGGGCACCTGCTCGTCGAGACCCTGATCGCGCAGGGCATCGACACCGTTTTCGGCGTTCCGGGCGAGAGCTACCTCGCGGTGCTCGACGGCCTGCACGAACACCGCGACCGCATCCGCTTCATCGCCTGTCGACACGAGGGCGGCGCAGCCTTCATGGCCGAGGCCCAGGGCAAGCTGTCGGGCTGGCCAGGTGTGTGCTTCGTGACGCGCGGCCCCGGCGCGAGCAACGCCGCGATCGGGCTGCACACCGCGTTCCAGGACTCCACGCCGATGGTGCTGTTCATCGGCCAGGTCGCAAGCGATCAGCGCGACCGCGAGGCCTTCCAGGAACTGGACTACCGGCAGGTGTTCGGCCCCGGGACGCTGGGGATGGCCAAGTGGGTTGCCGAGGTGCACGAGGCGAGTCGACTGCCCGAATACGTGGCCCGCGCCTTCCACACCGCGCTGCAGGGCCGCCCGGGCCCCGTCGTGCTCGTCCTGCCCGAGGACATGTTGAGCACGGCGACCGACGCGCCAGTGCTGCCGCGGGTTCAGGTCGCGCACGCGTGGCCCGCACCGGGGGCGCTGATCGAGCTGCGCCGCCTGTTGCTCGAGGCCACGCAACCCTTCGTCATCGTCGGGGGCTCGGGCTGGACCGCCGACAGTGCGCGCGCCCTGCAGCGTTTTGCCGAGGCGTGGCAGTTGCCGGTCGGTTGCGGTTTCCGGTTCCAGGACAGTTTCGACAATCGCCATCCGCAGTACGCCGGCGACGTCGGCATCGGCATCAATCCCAAGCTGGCCACGCGCTTGCGTGATGCCGATCTCGTGCTCGCGATCGGCGTGCGCCTGGGCGAGATGACTACCGGCGGCTACAGCCACCTGCGGGCGCCGCGGCCGGCGCAGCGCCTGGTCCACCTGCACGCCGGGCCCGAGGAACTGGGGCGCGTGTATGCAGCCGACCTGCTGATCCAGGCATCTCTGGGGCAGGTGGGGCACGCGCTCGCCGCGCTCGAGCCGCCGCCGGCGGGCGTGCGCTGGGGTGCGTGGACCGCGTCCGCGCATACCGATTTCGAGGCCAACCGCGTGTCCGTGCCAGTCGTGCCGATGGACATGGCCGAGGTGGTCAAGACCATCGCGCGGCTGGCACCCGAGGAGACCGTCTACACCAACGGCGCCGGCAACTTCAGCGCGTGGCTGCACCGCTACCTGCAATACCCCGGACTGCAGCACCATGGGCGCACCCAGCTCGCACCGACTTCCGGCGCGATGGGCTACGGCGTGCCTGCCGCGGTGGCCGCCGCGCTGCTGTACCCGCAGCGCACGGTCGTCAACATCGCGGGAGACGGCGACTTCCTGATGACGGGACAGGAACTGGCCACCGCGCGTGCGTTCGGCGCCGGCACCGGCACCGGCCGCCTCGTCAGCGTGGTGGTCGACAACGGCGCTTACGGCACGATCCGCATGCACCAGGAGCGCGAGTATCCGGGCCGGGTGAGCGGCAGCGATCTGGTCAACCCCGACTTCGCGGCGCTCGCGCGCGCGTATGCATGGCGCGCCTGGACGGTGGATCGCACCGAAGCGTTCGAGGCGGTCTTCCGGGAGGCTCTGGCCGAGCCCTCGCCGGGCCTGATCCACCTGCGACTGGACATCGACGTGATCTCGCCGCGTGCGACGATCACGTCGCTGCGCGCCGCGGCACGCAAGCCCTAGCGGCAGTCACTCGCGATCACCGCACGCGCGCGCTGGATCTCTTCGGCACGCTGCTTGTCGTCGAGCACTTCGCGCTCGCCGTTCTCGTTCGTGCGCGTCATCCGCATGCCCTCGTTGAGCGCCGTCAGGTGGCCCCGCGCTCGGGTGCAGTTCTCGGCCTTGGCCGCGTTGGTCTTCTCTTCCTGGGCCTTCTGCTGCGCCAGCTGCTCGTCGGTCATCTTCTTGCGGCGCGCTTCGAGTTCGGGGTCGGTGCGGCTGGTCGCCGTGCCTTGGGCCACGGCCGCCGAGGCCGCGGAGGCCGCAGCTGCGGCCGTATTGGCGCGCGATCGGGTCGTCGCGAAAGGCTTCTCCAGGATGTCCCTCTCGGGAATCGATGCCGGGGGCGGTGTGTCGCTCCAGACGATGCGGCCGCCGCCATCACGCCACTTCCAGGTCACCGTGGCCGGTTGCGACTGTGCCCAGGCCAGGCTGCAGATCGCGACGGTCAGGCAGGCGGTGGCAAGGCGTTTCATGGGCGGGCAATCAGCAGGCGTGACGGACAGTGTAGTGCGCGTCGAGCCGCGCGGGCAGAGACGAATGTCACGCTCCGTATAATCGACTTTTGCGTCTGGAGCCTCGTCCCCCATGCGCCTTCTCGGCAAAGCGCTGACCTTCGACGACGTGTTGTTGGTCCCGGCGTACTCGAAAGTCCTGCCGCGTGACACGAGTCTTTCGACCCGACTGTCGCGCAACATCACGCTGAACCTGCCCCTGGTGTCGGCTGCGATGGACACCGTGACCGAGGCGCGCCTGGCGATCGCGATCGCGCAGGAAGGCGGGATCGGCATCATCCACAAGAACCTCACGGCCGCCCAGCAGGCCAGGGAAGTGGCGCGGGTCAAGCGCTACGAGTCAGGTGTGCTGCGCGATCCGATCACGATCGGGCCGGACACGCCGGTGCACGAGGTGATGGCGCTGTCCAAGCAGCACGGCATCTCGGGCTTTCCGGTGCTCGAAGGCAAGGCGGTGGTGGGCATCGTGACCGGGCGCGATCTCAGGTTCGAGACGCGCATGGATTCGCCGGTGCGCGAGATCATGACGCCGCGCGAGCGCCTGATCACCGTGCGCGAGGGCGCCACGATCGACGACGGAAAGGCGCTGATGCACAAGCACAAGCTCGAGCGTGTGCTGGTGGTCAACGACGCGTTCGAGCTGCGCGGCCTGATGACGGTCAAGGACATCACCAAGCAGACGAGCTTCCCGAGCGCCGCGCGCGACCCGCTGGGCAAGTTGCGCGTGGGCGCCGCGGTCGGCGTCGCCGAGGGCACCGAGGAGCGCGTCGCGGCGCTCGCGGCCGCTGGGGTCGACGCGATCGTGGTCGACACCGCGCACGGGCACAGCGCGGGGGTGATCGAGCGCGTGCGCTGGGTCAAGCGCCATTACCCGCAGATCGACGTGATCGGCGGCAACATCGCCACCGGCGCGGCGGCCCTGGCCCTGGTTGAAGCGGGCGCGGACGCAGTGAAGGTGGGCATCGGGCCGGGTTCGATCTGCACCACACGCGTTGTCACCGGCGTGGGCGTGCCACAGATCATGGCCATCGACAACGTCGCCAAGTCGCTGCGCGGCAGCGGCGTGCCGCTGATCGCCGACGGCGGCATCCGCTACTCGGGCGACATCGCCAAGGCCCTGGTCGCCGGCGCCGACAGCGTGATGATGGGCAGCGCCTTCGCCGGCACCGACGAGGCCCCGGGTGAAACCATCCTGTACCAGGGCCGCAGCTACAAGAGCTACCGTGGCATGGGTTCGATCGGTGCGATGCAGAAGGGCAGCGCCGACCGCTACTTCCAGGACAACGGCGGCAACAACCCCAACACGACCAAGCTCGTGCCCGAGGGCATCGAGGGCCAGGTGCCGTACAAGGGGTCGGTGGTGGGCATCATCTTCCAGATGGCCGGCGGGCTGCGAGCGTCGATGCACTACTGCGGCTGCACCAGCATCGCCGAGATGCAGACCCAGGCCGAGTTCGTGGAGATCACGTCGGCCGGTGTGCGAGAAAGCCACGTGCACGACGTCCAGATCACCAAGGAAGCGCCGAACTACCGCATGGAATGAGCGATCCGAGCCCGCCCACCGTGCATGGCCGCCCGACCGAAAGGAAGGCGGCCATGTCGTTTGTCCTGGTCACGGTGCTGATCGACATGATCGCGATCGGCCTCATCGTGCCGGTGCTGCCGCCGCTGGTGGGCAAGTTCACCGCCGACCCGGCGGCGCAATCGTTCTGGTACGGCGCCGTGGCGTTCGCATTCGGCATCGCGAGCTTCTTCGGCGCACCGATCCTGGGCGCGCTGTCCGATCGCTACGGCCGGCGCCCGGTGCTGCTGATCGGCTTCTGCGGTCTGGCGCTCAACCTGTTTGCCACCGCCCTGGCCACCGCGCTGTGGGTGCTGGTCGCGGTGCGCCTGGTGGGCGGCGCGCTGCAGGCCAACGCGGCGGTGGCCAATGCCTATGTTGCCGACATCACGCAGCCGCAGGACCGTGCGCGCCGCTTCGGGCAACTCGGCGCCATGTTCGGCATCGGCTTCATCCTCGGCCCGGTGATGGGCGGCCTGCTGGGCGGCATCGACCTGCACCTGCCGTTCTTCGTGGCCGGCACGCTGGCGCTGGTCAACTTCGCCTACGGCCTGTTCGTGCTGCCCGAGTCGCTGCCCGCCGACCGTCGCCGCCCGTTCGACTGGCGCCGCGCCAATCCCGTGACCTCGCTGAAGGCGCTGGCGCAGCTCAAGGACACGGGCCTGCTCGTCGGCGTGATCGCGCTGTCCGGCCTGGCCCAGTTCACCCTGTACACCACCTGGGTGCTGTACACCACGTTCAAGTTCGGCTGGGGGCCGGCCGAGAACGGCTGGTCGCTGTTCGCCGTCGGCGTCGTCTCCACGCTGGTGCAGGGCGTGCTGCTCGGCCGCCTGCTGAACCGGCTCGGCGCCTCCCGGCTTGCGCTGTGGGGCCTGGCCTCCTCGAGCCTGGCGTTCCTGTTCTGGGGCCTGGCCACCGAGGGCTGGATGATGTACGCGGTGATCTTCGCCAACCTGCTCGGCGGCACCGTGGCCGCCACGGTGCAGAGCATCATCTCGTCGTCGGCCGACGCCAAGCACCAGGGCCAGACGATGGGCTCGGTCAGCTCGCTCAACAGCCTGATGGCCGTCGTCGCCCCCGTGATCGGTGCGCCGCTGATCGGCCTGGTCTCGCACCACCCGCCGGGCGACTGGCGCATCGGCGCGCCGTTTTATTTCTGCGCGCTGCTGCAGGCCGCTTCGCTGGTGCTGGCCTGGCGCCACTTCAGGAGCCACCCGGCACTCGCGTCGAATCCACGATGAACCACGACAAGATCCTGATCCTCGACTTCGGCTCGCAGGTCACGCAGCTCATCGCGCGCCGCATCCGCGAAGCGCATGTGTACTGCGAGATCCATCCGAACGACGTGTCGGACGAATTCATCCGCGCATTCGCACCCAAGGGCATCGTGCTGTCGGGCAGCCACGCGAGCACCTACGAGGAGCACGAGCTGCGCGCGCCCGCCGCGGTGTGGCAGCTCGGCGTGCCGGTGCTGGGCATCTGCTACGGCATGTTCACGATGACGGTGCAGCTCGGCGGCCAGGTCGAGGCCTCGACCCACCGCGAGTTCGGCTATGCAGCGGTGCGCGCGCGTGGTCACACGAAGCTGTTCGACGGCATCGAGGACTTCCGCACTCCCGAGGGCGACGGCATGCTCGAGGTCTGGATGAGCCACGGCGACAAGGTCACCGCGCTTCCGCCGGGCTTCAAGCTGATGGCCAGCACCGACAGCTGTCCCATCGCCGGCATGGCCGACGAGCAGCGCCGCTTCTACGGCGTGCAGTTCCACCCCGAGGTCACGCACACCAAGCAGGGCCGCGCGATGCTCGAGCGCTTCGTACTCGGCATCTGCGGCGCGCGGCCCGACTGGGTCATGCGCGATCACGTCGAGGAAGCCGTGGCCGCGATCCGCGCCCAGGTGGGCGCCGAGGAGGTGATCCTCGGCCTGTCGGGCGGCGTCGATTCGAGCGTCGCCGCCGCGCTGATCCACCGCGCGATCGGCGACCAGCTCACCTGCGTGTTCGTCGACCACGGCCTGCTGCGCCTGAACGAGGCGCAAGTGGTGATGGACATGTTCGCCGGCCGGCTGCACGCCAAGGTCGACCATGTCGATGCGAGCGAGCGGTTTCTCGGCGCGTTGAAGGGTGTGTCCGACCCCGAAGCCAAACGCAAGGTCATCGGCCGCGAGTTCGTCGAGGTGTTCCAGGCCGAGGCAAAGAAGCTCGCCAATGCGAAGTGGCTCGCCCAGGGCACGATCTACCCGGACGTGATCGAGTCGGGCGGCGCCAAGACCAAGAAGGCCACCACGATCAAGAGCCACCACAACGTGGGCGGCCTGCCCGCCACGCTGGGCCTGAAGCTGCTCGAGCCGCTGCGCGACCTGTTCAAGGACGAGGTGCGCGAGCTCGGTGTGGCGCTTGGCCTGCCGCACGAGATGGTGTATCGCCACCCGTTCCCCGGCCCCGGGCTGGGCGTGCGCATCCTGGGCGAGGTCAAGCGCGAGTACGCCGAGCTGTTGCGCCGCGCCGACGCGATCTTCATCGAGGAGCTGCGCCGCGAGGGCTGGTACGACAAGGTCAGCCAGGCCTTCGCGGTGTTCCTGCCAGTCAGGAGCGTGGGCGTGATGGGCGACGGCCGCACCTACGACTTCGTGGTCGCGCTGCGCGCGGTGACCACCACCGATTTCATGACCGCCGACTGGGCCGAGTTGCCGTACGGTTTGCTCAAACGGACGAGCGGGCGCATCATCAATGAAGTGCGCGGCATCAACCGCGTAACCTACGACGTGTCGAGCAAACCTCCGTCCACCATCGAGTGGGAGTGACACGATGCTGAAGGCGATCTTCGGTCTGGTGAGCCTGCTGATCGTGCTCGCGATCATCGGCACGCTGGGCAAGAAGCAGTTCGAGGCGCTGGGCCTGTCGCGCGACGCGACGACACGCGTCAAGGGCCAGGGTGCCGAAGCGCAGGCGGTGACGAATGCCGTGATGGGCCGCGGTGCCACGGTGGCGGTGCCCGGCGGCGTGCCGGGGGCCACGCCGGCGCCGGTGGACGGCACGCTGCCGGCCCAATCGAGGGCGATCCAGTCCAACGTGCGCGACGCAGCCAATGCGGCGCTGCAGCAAGGGGCCAACCGGAGCAATGCGCCGTGAGCGAGGAGGCCGCCACCAGCCCGAGCGCGGCGCAGGACGAATACGCGATGCGCCTCGCGCTCGATCAGGCGCTCAATGCGCAGCTGGTCGGCGAGGTCCCTGTGGGCGCGGTGATCACGCACATGGTCGACGGCGTGCCGCAGGTGCTGGCCACCGGCTACAACCGCCCGGTCACCACCAACGACCCGACGGCGCATGCCGAGATCGTTGCGCTGCGCCACGCGGCCGAGCTGCTCGGCAACTACCGGCTGCCGGGCTGCACGATGTACGTGACGCTCGAGCCCTGCGCGATGTGCGCGATGGCGCTGATGCACGCGCGGTTCGCACGCGTGATCTACGCCGCGCGCGACCCCAAGACCGGCGCGGCGGGTTCGGTCGTCAACCTGTTCGAGCAGGCCCAGCTGAACCACCACACCGCGATCGAGGGCGGTCTGCTCGCTGACGCGGCTGGGCAGTTGCTCGTCGATTTCTTCGCCCAGCGCCGCGCCGAGCAGCGCGCACTGCGCGAGGCCGGTCCCGACGCCGAGCCGCTTCCGGTACCCGAGGTCATCGAGTCGGACTTCGGGGCCTGGCATTGAGCGACGGGGCGCCGTCGCTGCGGCTGTTCTCGCCCTCGGGCGTGGTGGCCCCAGGCGCGGCGCTGCGCCGCGCGCAGCGGCGGCTGGCGGCCTGCGGGTTCGACGTATCGGTGGACGAGAGCGCGCTGGCGCGCCAGCAGCGCTTCGCCGGCGACGACGACACGCGGCTGGCTGCGATCCATCGCGCTGCCGCCAGCGGCGTGTCGATCGCGATGGCCACGCGCGGCGGCTACGGCCTGACGCGATTGCTCGACCGAATCGACTGGAAGCGCATCGCGCGCAGCGTCGAGCGCGGCACGCGCTGGGTCGGCCACAGCGACTTCACCGTCTTCCAGCTCGCGGCGCTGGCGCATGGCGGCGTGCGCAGCTGGGCCGGGCCGATGGCTTGCTACGACTTCGGCCGCCAGGCCGAGGAACATGGCGAGCCGCGTGTCGATGCGCTCGACGAGGTCACCGCGGCCTGCTTCGCCGAAGCGATGGACGCATCGCTCGAGGCGGTGGGCTTTCGCACCGATCCCGGCTTCGACGGGCTCGATGTGCGCGGCACGCTGTGGGGCGGCAACCTCGCGATGCTGGTCTCGCTCCTGGGCACGCCGCATTGGCCCAAGGTCAAGGGCGGCGTGCTGTTCGTCGAGGATGTCAACGAGCACCCCTACCGCGTCGAGCGCATGCTGCTGCAGCTGCACCAGGCCGGCGTGCTCGATGCGCAGCGCGCGGTGGTGCTGGGCCACTTCAGCGAGTGGCAGCGCTCGCCGCTGGACCGCGGCTACGGCCTGAAATCGATGCTCGAGGCGGTGCGCGCTGCCACGCGCACACCCGTGCTGACCGGGTTGCCCTTCGGCCATGTGCCGACCAAGGTGACGCTGCCGGTGGGCACGCGAGTCACGCTCGCGACACAGGATCGCGAGGCCTACATCGGCTGGGGCTGAGACGGGGTAAGCCCGCGCCTGGGTCACCTGACGGCGCCCCTAGAATGCCGCCGCGCCCTGCGCAGGCCGCCTCACGAGGGCCGCTGCGCCGGGCGATTTGGTTTCCGGGGCCATCGCCCCTGTTCGAGGAGCACCGCCGATGAGCGGATGGAATGTCGTGGTCGTCGTTGCGCGCGTCGCCGCCGTGGCAGCGCTGGCCGCGCTGGCGAGCGCCTGCGACAACAGTCCGTGGCCCAAGGGCTCCGCGGCCTCGAACACGATCTACTCGGCGATGATCGAAGGCACGCCGCGCCACCTGGACCCGACCGCGTCGTACTGGTCGAACGACACGCTGGTCACCTACCAGGTCTACGAGCCGCTCTACGGCTACCACTACCTCAAGCGTCCGTTCGAGCTGGTGCCCAAGACGGCCGAGCGCGTGGTGACGCCAACCTACCTCGACAAGAACGGCAAGCCCTTGCCCGACGACGCGCCCGGCGACCAGGTGGCCGAGAGCGTGTACGACGTGCCGATCAGAAAGGGCATCCTGTACCAGCCGCACCCGGCGTTCGCCAAGGACGAGCAGGGCCGCTGGCGCTATCACGCGATGAAGCCCGGCGAAGTGGGCCGGCGCGACTCGGTCCTGCAGTTCGAACACATGGGCACGCGCGAACTGGTGGCCGAGGATTTCGTCTACGCGCTCAAGCGCCACGCCACCACGCGCATCACGACGCCGATCTACGGTGTCTTCTCCGAGTACGTGATCGGCCTGAGGGAGTACGGCGAGCTGATCAAGAAGGAGGACGCCAAGCTGCGCCAGGGGCTCGACCCCGCGAGCCAGGACAAGCCGTTCCTGGACTTCCGCCGCTGGCCGCTGGCCGGCGCCACCGCGCCCGAGAGCCACCTGCTGCGCATCCGCCTGCACGGCAAGTACCCGCAGTGGAAGTACTGGATGCAGATGACCTTCCTGGCGCCGGTGCCTTGGGAGGCCGACGCGTTCTACGCGCAGCCGGGCATGGCCGAGCGCGGCCTCACGCTGGACCAGTGGCCGGTGGGCACCGGGCCGTACATGGTCACGGATTTCGTCAAGGACCGTCGCATCGTGATGGAGCGCAACCCCCACTACCGCGGCGAGCCCTATCCCTGCGACGGCATGCCCGAGGACAAGGCCGCGGGCCGGCTCGCCGATTGCGGCAAGAAGACGCCCTTCGTCGACCGCATCGTCTCGGTGGTCGAGCGCGAGGGCACGCCGCAGAAGAACAAGTTCCGCGACGGCTTCTACGACCTCGAAGTGTTCGAGCGCACCGACACCGGCGTGACCTACCTCGTCGAGATGCTCGACTCGGACCGCGTGCGCGCCGACTACGAGCGCAAGGGCTTCAACTTTCCCAAGTACTCCGATGTCAACAGCTACATCATCGGATTCAACATGATCGACCCGGTGCTCGGCGGCGGCGACACGCCCGAGGGCAGGGCGCGCGCGCGCAAGCTGCGCCAGGCGATCACGATCGCGATCGACTGGGACGAGTACTCGAAGATCTTTCCGAAAAAGGGCGGCGAAACCGCGATGAGCCCGCTGCCGCAGGGCATCCCCGGCTCGCGCGAGGGCACGCCCGAGGGCATCAACCCGGTGACCCACAAGCTGGTGGACGGCAAGGCCGTGCGCCGCTCGATCGAGGACGCGAAGAAGCTGATGGCCGAGGCCGGCTACCCGAACGGCCGCGACGCCAAGACCGGCAAGCCGCTGGTCATCAACTACGACTACTACGCACCGCCCACGCCGGAACGCAAGCCGGAGATCGACTGGGTGGTGCGCCAGTTCGCCAAGATCGACATCCAGCTCGAGGTGCGCGCCACCGACAACAACCAGTTCCAGGACAAGGTGCGCAAGGGCAAGCACCAGGTCTTCTGGCTGGGCTGGAACGCCGATTACCCCGACGCCGAGAACTTCATGTTCCTGCTCTACGGGCCCAACAGCAAGAGCGTGTCCGACGGCGAGAACACCGCCAACTACCAGAACCCGGAGTACGACAAGCTGTTCGTGCAGCTGAAGATGCTCGACGACGGACCGCAGAAGCAGGCGGTGATCGACCAGATGGTGAAGATCCTGCAGGACGATGCGCCCTGGAGCATGGGCTTCTATCCCTGGGCGTCGCTGGCGGTGCAGAGCTGGGTGCAGAACACGAAGCCGGCGATCCTGATCCGCGACCATGGCCGCTACCTGCGGCTGGACACCGAGGCGCGCGTGGCCAAGCTGGCGCAGTGGAACAAGCCCGTGTGGTGGCCGGTGGCGGCGATCGCCGCACTGATCGGCGCCATCGTGTTCTACACGCGGCAGCATCTGCGCCGGCGTGAACGCCTGAACGCGCGCGGCGAACTGCTCCCTGCCTGAAATGAACCACCCCCGTAGCGCCTTCGGCGCTCCCCCTCGAGGGGGCACCGCCAGCGGACCGGCAGAGCCGGCTCCGCGGCGGTTGCTTGGCAGGATCCCCGCCCATGGCTGGCATGTGGCGCCGAGCAAGGCAGCGCCTCGCTCATGATCAACTACATCGTTCGCCGCAGCCTGTACGGCGTGCTGATCCTGATCGGCGTCAACCTCGCCACCTTCTTCCTGTTCTTCACGGTCAACACGCCCGACGACATGGCGCGGCTGAACATCGGCGGCAAGCGCGTGACGCCCGAGCTGATCGCCAAATGGAAGAGCGAGCGCGGCTACGACAAGCCGTTGTACTGGAACGAGGCCAAGGCCGGCGGCGAGAAGCTCACCGAGACGATCTTCTGGGAGCGCTCGGTGTCGCTGTTCAAGCTCGACTTCGGGCGCGCCGACAGCGAGAGCGCAGGCGACATCGGCACCGAGGTCGCGCGTCGCATGTGGGTCAGCATCCAGCTCGCGTTGCCGATCTTCATCTTGCAGATCATCGCCAGCGTGTCGTTCGCGCTGCTGCTGGTGATGTTCCGCCACACCGCGCTCGATCTGGCCGGCGTGGTGTTCTGCGTCGTGATGCTGTCGATCTCGGCGCTGTTCTACATCATCGTCGGCCAGTACCTGTTCTCGCGCGTGCTGCGCCTGGTGCCGATCTCGGGCTACACCGGCGGGCTGGACCTGCTGCGCTTCCTGGTGCTGCCGGTGATCCTGTCGGCGATCGCGCGGCTGGGCACCGAGGCGCGGCTGTACCGCGCGATGTTCCTCGAGGAGATCGGCAAGGACTACGTGCGCACCGCGCGCGCCAAGGGCCTCGCGGAGACGGCGGTGCTGTTCCGCCACGTGCTGCGCAACGCGATGATCCCGATCATCACCAGCGCCGGCGGCTACCTGCCTTACGTGTTCATGGGCAGCCTGGTGTTCGAGAGCTTCTTCGGCATCCCGGGCCTGGGCGCCTACGTGATCGAGGCCATCGGCAAGCAGGACTTCGCGGTCGTGCGCACGATGGTCTTCGTCGGCTCGCTGCTGTACATCGCCAGCTACATCCTGATCGACATCGCCTACACCTGGGTGGATCCCAGGGTACGCCTCGCCTAGCCCGAGCCACCCATGCCCAAGATCGTCCTGCTCTGGACCGACGCCGCGATCTGGCTGCTGGTGGCTGCGCTGGGGGTCTATGCCTGGCATGTCGCACGGCGACCCAACCTGCGTGCCAACTGGCGCAAGGTGTTCGCCGACGCGCCGGCGATGGCCTCGGCCGTGGTGCTGCTGGCCTGCCTGATCGTGACGCTGGTCGACAGCGTGCACTTCCGCTCGCAGTTGCCGCCGGCCCCCGGCGCCCCGGCCGGATCGGTGGCCTACGACACCCGCACGCGCTCGCTGCTCGATGCGCTGCTCGTGTCGATGGTCGAGTCGCGCGAGACGACCTATTCGCTGCCGCTGGCTTACGAGAGCTTCACCAAGGAGACGGTGGAGCGGGGCGGCGCGAGCCTGCGCGTGGCGCCGCGCCTGCTGCACGGCGGCGCGCACCTCGGCGACCCGGCCGCGCAATGGGCGGCAGACATCGCCTGGCGCGTCGTCGTGGGCCTGCTGTGGGGCGCGATCGGTGCGGCCGTGGTCGCGGGCATCGTCACCGCGGCCGTCGCGCGGCGCCAGCGCACCGGCCTGGCCGATGCGATGCGCGCCATCGCGGGCGGGCAGACGGTGCTGCCGTGGCGCGTGGCGCTGGTCACCGTGGTCGGCCTGGCGCTGTTGATCGGCGTGACCGCCTCGCTGGCGCGGGCCTACCACGTGTTCGGCACCGACGTCACCGGCAACGACGTGCTCTACCAGACGCTCAAGAGCATCCGCACTGCCTTCGTCATCGGTTCG
>Ga0209797_10000459_pt1 | contig 20421 bp, 15 predicted proteins | sample DOMMetBare3Fresh_2_FD_187472 | JGI IMG/M metagenome (GOLD analysis project Ga0209797, IMG submission 187472) | Wetland sediment microbial communities from St. Louis River estuary, USA, under dissolved organic matter induced mercury methylation -... | ecosystem: Environmental > Aquatic >... | reverse complement strand
GCAAGTCGGCGCAGTTCCTGCTGCACACCTGGCTGCCGGACGCCATGGAAGGCCCGACGCCGGTCTCCGCGCTGATCCATGCCGCCACCATGGTGACGGCCGGCGTGTTCATGGTGGCGCGGCTGTCGCCGCTGTTTGAGCTCGCGCCGGTCGCTCAGACCGTCGTGGTCGTCGTCGGCGCCACCACCGCCTTGTTCGCCGCCACCGTCGGCCTCGTGCAGAATGACATCAAGCGCATCGTCGCCTATTCGACCTGCTCACAGCTCGGCTACATGTTCGTCGCCATGGGCGTCGGCGCCTACTCGGTCGGGATGTTCCATCTGTTCACCCACGCCTTCTTCAAGGCCCTCTTGTTCCTGGGCTCCGGCTCGGTGATCATGGCCATGCATCACGAGCAGGACATCTGGAAGATGGGCGGGCTCAAGGACAAGATCCCGTTCACCTATGCGATGATGCTGATCGGCACGCTCGCCCTCACCGGGTTCCCGTTGACGGCCGGCTATTTCTCCAAGGATGCCATCATCGACGCGGCGTTTGCGACCAAGAATTCCGCGATGATCTACGCGTTCGCCTGCACCGTCGCGGCGGCCGCCCTCACGTCGTTCTATTCCTGGCGGCTCATCTTCGTGACCTTCCACGGCCATCCGCACGATCGCTCGCACTACGACCATGCGCGCGAAAGCCCGATGGTGATGCTCATTCCGCTCGCCGCCCTGGCGGCGGGCTCGATTCTGGCCGGCTACCCGTTCAGGAATCTGTTTGCCGGCGAGGACATCGCAGCCTTCTTCCGCACCTCGCTGCGTTTCGCGGAGGGGAACCACATCATCGAGGACATGCACCACGTTCCGGCCTCGGTGACGGTATTGCCAACGGTCATGATGGTGCTGGGCTTCCTGGTGGCGTGGCATTTCTATATCCGCAAGCCCGAGGTTCCGGGCGAGCTCGCCCGCCAGCACGAGCCGCTTTACCGGTTCCTGCTCAACAAGTGGTACATCGACGAGCTCTATGACCTCGTGTTCGTGCGCCCGACCTTGTGGCTGGGACGCCTGCTCTGGAAGGGTGGCGACGGCTGGCTGATCGATGGGTTCGGTCCCGACGGCGTCTCCGCCCGCGTGCTTGACGTCACGCGCAACGTGGTGCGGCTGCAGACTGGCTATCTCTACCACTACGCCTTTGCCATGCTCATCGGCGTGGCGGCGCTGATCACCTGGTTCATCTTTAAGTTTGGGGGAGCGGGGTGATGGTGAGCTGGCCGGTCATCTTTGTCACACTCATATTGCCGCTGGTCGGCGCGCTGTTCATCATGCTGGTGCGCGGCAATGCGGAGGCCGAGAACCGCAACGCCCGCTGGGTAGCGCTGTACACGACCCTCATCACCTTCGCGGTCTCGCTCGTCCTGGTGTGGCGCTTCGACTCGAGCTCGCCCGATTTCCAGTTCATCGAAAAGCGGGAATGGCTCGGGGGCGCGATCAACTATCACATGGGTGTTGACGGCATTTCGCTGCCGTTCGTCATCCTCACCACCGGCCTGATGCCGCTGTGCATCATTGCAAGCTGGACAGCCATCGAGCGCCGCGTACGCGAGTACATGATCGCGTTCCTGGTACTTGAAACGACCATGATCGGCACGTTCTGCGCACTCGACCTCGTGCTGTTCTATCTGTTCTTCGAGGGCGGGCTGATCCCGATGTTCCTGATCATCGGGGTCTGGGGCGGGCCGCGGCGGGTCTATGCCAGCTTCAAGTTCTTTCTCTACACCCTGCTCGGCTCGGTGCTGATGCTGCTCGCCATCATGGCGATGTATTGGGACGCCGGGACGACCGACATCCCGACGCTGTTGAAGCATGGCTTCCCGGTCGCGCTGCAGACCTGGGCCTGGTTCGCCTTCTTTGCGTCGTTTGCGGTGAAGATGCCGATGTGGCCCGTCCACACCTGGCTGCCCGATGCCCATGTCGAGGCGCCGACCGCCGGCTCGGTCATTCTCGCCGCTATCCTTCTAAAGATGGGCGGCTACGGGTTCCTGCGCTTCTCGCTGCCGATGTTCCCGCTGGCCTCGCAGGAGTTCGCCCCGCTGATATTCGTGCTTTCGGTGGTCGCGATCATCTACACATCGCTGGTGGCGCTCGTTCAGGAGGACATGAAGAAGCTGATCGCCTATTCCTCGGTCGCCCATATGGGCTTCGTCACCATGGGCATCTTTGCGGCAACGACGCAGGGCGTGGCGGGCGGCATCTTCCAGATGGTGTCGCACGGCATCGTATCGGGCGCGCTGTTCCTGTCGGTCGGCGTCGTCTATGACCGCATCCATACGCGCGAGATCGCCGCCTATGGCGGGCTCGTCAACCGCATGCCGCTCTATGCCGCCGCCTTCATGGTGTTCACGCTGGCGAATGTCGGCATGCCCGGCACATCGGGTTTCGTGGGCGAGTTTCTGTCCCTGATCGGCACCTTCAAGGTCAACATCTGGGTCGCGACGCTGGCCACGACCGGCGTCATCCTGTCGGCCGCCTACGCGCTCTGGCTTTATCGCAAGGTGATCTTCGGGACCCTCGACAAGCCCAAGCTCGCCGGCATCAAGGACCTCGACTATCGCGAGATTATCACGCTCGGGCCGCTGGCGGCGTTGACCATTGCGTTTGGCGTCTACCCGAAGCCCGTGCTCGACATGTCGGCCGCCGCCGTGACGCAACTGCTCGAGAACTATCACCGGGCACTCGGCGCCGCCAAGACCGCCGCCATGCTGGTGCAGTGACCCATGCGCAAGGACCGCCGATGAACGAAGCCTTCGAGTTCCGCGATCTCATGCCGGCGCTGCCGGAGATCGTGCTCGCGGTCGGCGCGATGGCGCTCCTGATGTTCGGTGCGTTCCGCGGCGAGCGATCCGCCGGTCAGGTCAACTGGCTGGCGATCGTGCTGCTCGTCGGCGCCGGCGCGGTGGTGGTCTGGCTGCCTGGCGGCAAGCTGACGGCCTTCGGAGGAAGCTTCGTGGTCGACCCGTTCGCGCGCTTTCTCAAGCTGCTCGCGCTCACCGGCTCGGCCACCGCCATCCTGATGTCGACCAGCTACCTCAAGCTCGAGAGACAGGAGCGGTTCGAATATCCGATCCTGATCGTGCTGTCGGCGACCGGCATGCTGATGCTGATCTCGGCCGCCGACCTGATCGCGCTCTATCTCGGCCTGGAGCTCATGAGCCTCGCCCTCTACGTGGTCGCGGCGATCAACCGGGATTCGGTCAAATCAAGCGAGGCGGGGCTGAAGTATTTCGTGCTTGGCGCGCTGTCCTCGGGCATGCTGCTTTACGGCGCATCGCTGATCTACGGCTTCACCGGCACGGTGAGTTTTGCCGGCATCGCCAAGGGGACGGGCGAGGGCGGCATCGGGCTCATCTTCGGGCTGGTCTTCTTGTTTGCCGGGTTCTGCTTCAAGATCTCCGCGGTGCCGTTCCATATGTGGACGCCGGACGTCTATGAAGGCGCCCCGACCCCGATCACGGCGTTCTTCGCGGCCGCACCCAAGGTTGCCGGCATCGCCATCTTCGTCCGCACGACCATCGTGGCGTTTCCGGAGATCGCCTCACAATGGCGCCAGATCGTGGTCTTCGTCGCCATCGCGTCCATGGTGCTCGGCGCCTTCGCGGCCATCGGGCAGCGCAATATCAAGCGGCTGATGGCCTATTCCTCGATCGGACACATGGGCTTCGCGCTCGTCGGCTTGGCGGCCGGCACGGCCGAGGGCGTGCAGGGCGTGCTCATCTACATGGCGATCTATGTCGCGATGACGCTTGGCACCTTCGCCTGCATCCTGTCGATGCGCCGCGATGGCACGCTGGTGGAGGAGATCGCGGACCTCGCTGGCCTTGCCCGCACCAATCCGTCCCTCGCCTTCTTCCTGGCAATGCTGCTGTTCTCGCTCGCCGGGATCCCGCCACTCGCGGGTTTTTTTGCGAAGTTCTACGTGTTTCTTGCGGCCATGAAGGCGGGCTTGTTCGCACTTGCGGTCCTGGGCGTGCTCGCCAGCGTCGTGGGCGCCTATTACTACTTGGCCATCATCAAGATCATGTACTTCGACGAGCCGGCCAAGGGATTTGGTCCAATGCCCGCGGAGCTCAAGGCGGTGCTGGCGGTGAGCGGCCTGTTCAATCTCCTGTTCTTCGTTTATCCGGGACCGCTGGTGGAGGCGGCAACGGCGGCCGCGAAGTCGCTCTTCTGAATGATGCAACTCGATCCCAGGGCATCGGCGGCGGGCGTGCGGCTCGTGTCGCATGAGCTGCTCGCGTCCACCAATACCGAGGCGTTGGCGCTCGCCCGGGGAGGCGAACGCGGGCCGCTGTGGGTCACAGCCGGGCGGCAGAGCGCCGGCCGCGGCCGGCGCGGCCGCACCTGGACCTCAGCCCCCGGCAACCTGTTCGCAAGCCTGCTGCTGACCGAGCCGGCTGCACCCGAGCATTGGCCCGAGCTCTCGTTCGTGGCGGCACTTGCTATCCACGACGCGATCGCGGACCTGGCGCCCACGGTGCGGCCGCAGCTCGCGATCAAGTGGCCCAACGACCTCCTGCTGGCAGGTGCAAAATTCGCAGGCATCCTGACCGAAGGGGAGGGCGTGGGCACTGTCGTGGTCGGAATTGGCATCAATTGCAGCAGTCATCCCTCCGATACCGATTATCCGGCAACCAATCTGGCGGCGGCCGGCGTCAATGTCTCGGCCGAGGCCGCCTTCAGCGAGCTGTCGGCAAAGATGATGGGACGCCTGGCGCAGTGGAACCGGGGCGAGCACTTCGCCACCATCCGCACCGATTGGCTGTCTCGGGCGGCAGGCCTTGGCGGCCAGATCAGCGTCCGGCTGCCGGAGCGCGAGCTCACGGGCTGCTTCGAGACGGTGGACGAGGTGGGCCGGCTAGTGCTGGTGGAGCCTGAAGGCACCCGCTATGCCATCGCGGCGGGAGACGTGGTGCAGCTTCATTGGTCGCGGCTAGTGCCGCCGATTTGAAGTTCCTATAACAGATGCGGCAAACTCGATTAGGAACTTCAAATCGAAAAGCGGCACTAGAATCATAGAATTGCTAGTGCCCCTTGGTTTCCGAAGTTCGTGTCAGAGTGTGCTGGGGTGTATCACGAACTTCGGAAACAGGGCACTAGGCAGCGGTGAGGGGTGATGGCAGGGCGGGGCGAGGAGCTCGTGTTCGCGCCGCTTGGCGGCGCGGGCGAAATCGGCATGAACCTCGCCCTCTACGGGCTGGGCGACGAGCGCCACCGGCAATGGATCGCCGTCGATCTCGGCGTGGCGTTCGCGGGGGACGATCTGCCGGGCATCGACCTCATCATGCCTGATGTGCGGTTTCTCATTGAGGAGCGCCGCAACGTGCTCGGCATCGTGCTCACCCACGCCCATGAGGATCACTACGGCGCAATGATCGATCTGTGGCCGCGGCTGCGACTGCCGATCTACGCAACCCCGTTCACCGCCGCGTTGCTTGAGGCGAAGCGCCAAAGCGAGCCTGGGGCGCCAGACATTCCGGTCAACGTGGTCGCGCTCAACAGCCGCTTTCGCCTCGGACCCTTCGACATCGAGTATGTGTCGATGGCCCATTCGATCCCGGAATCGAACGGCCTCATCATCCGCACGCCGCTCGGCAGCGTGCTCCACACCGGCGACTGGAAGATCGATCCGACTCCCGTGATCGGGCCACCGACTGACGAGACCAAGCTGCGCGCCCTTGGCAACGCGGGCTGTCTGGCGCTGATCGGAGATTCAACCAATGCCACCCGTGACGGCCGCTCGCCCTCCGAAGCCGATGTTGCGAAGTCGCTCGCCGAGCTGATCAAGAGCGCTCCGGCCCGGGTGGCTGTGACAACGTTTGCCTCCAATGTCGCCCGTGTCCGCGCCGTCGCGGAGGCGGCGGCTGCCTGCGAGCGCGAGGTCGTTCTGGTCGGCCGTGCGATGGAGCGGATTTCCCAGGTTGCGCGGGAGACCGGCTACCTCGATGGCATCAACGAGTTTCGCCCGCTGGAGAGCTATGGCTACCTGCCGCCCGATCGGGTCGTCGCGCTCTGCACCGGCAGCCAGGGCGAGCCACGCGCCGCGCTGTCGCGGATCGCGCAGGACGACCATCCGGAAGTCACCTTCTCTCGCGGCGACCGCGTGATCTTCTCGTCGCGCGCCATACCGGGCAACGAGAAGGCGGTGATGAGGATCATCAACGGTCTGGTCGCCCAGGGCATCGAGGTGATCACCGATCGGACCCACCTGGTGCATGTGTCGGGCCACCCCCGGCGCGCCGAGCTCGAGGACATGATCAGCTGGGTGAAACCGGAGATTCTCATTCCGGTCCACGGCGAGGCGCTGCACATGGCCGAGCACGCGGCACTGGCCCGGCGCGCGGGTGTCGGCAAGGTGCTGCAGTGCCGCAACGGAGACCTGCTCCGACTGGCGCCGGGCGCTCCGGCCATTATCGACGAGGTTCCGGCGGGGCGTCTCTATAAGGATGGTGCCCTGCTGGTGGACGCGCAGGCTCGCACGGTCGCGGACCGCCGCAGGCTCGGGTTCGTCGGCATCGTATCGGTCGCGCTGGCCATGACCGAGCGCGGCGAAATGGTGGGCGATCTCGAGCTCGAGATGACAGGCATTCCGGAAACCGACGCCGAGGGCAACCTGATCGCTCGGCTCGCCTATGATGCGGTGGTGGAGGCGATCGATTCGATGCCGCGGCCACGCCGGCGCGATCCGGATGCCGTCGCCGAGGCCGCCCGGCGCGCCGTCCGCGCTGCCGTCGGGGCCGCCTGGCGCAAGAAGCCGATCTGCCATGTCCAGGTATTGACGGTATGAGACAGGCGCCACCGGTGCCGCCGATTTGAAGTTCCTGCGGGAGTCGTCTGGAGAGCCCGAGCATGATTGGTCGTCTCAATCACGTGGCAATCGCGGTGAGCGATCTCGCGCAAGCGATGCGGATCTATCGCGAGACGCTCGGTGCTGACGTCTCCGATCCGGTTCCGCAACCCGATCACGGCGTCACCACCGTCTTCATCACCCTGCCCAACACCAAGATCGAGCTGATCGCGCCGCTGGGCGAAAACTCACCCATTTCCAATTTCCTCCTGCGCAATCCGCAGGGCGGCATTCATCACATCTGTTACGAGGTGTGCGACATCAAAGCGGCGCGCGATCGGTTGCAGCAGGGCGGCGCCCGCGTCCTGGGCGATGGGGAGCCGAAGACCGGCGCCCATGGCAAGCCGGTTCTTTTCCTGCATCCCAAGGATTTCTGCGGTACCCTGATCGAGATCGAGCAGGCCTGAGCACCACAAAAGAATTGCGGCTCGTGGGGGGCGCCGCGAGCCGCAATCACTTGCCGTACGATGCGTGGGATTGGGGGACGGGTGGTCAGGGGACTGTCAATCCGCAACACAGTCGCCGGGCGGTCAGCGAGTGCATTTCTTGCGTTCCTCAGGAGACCTCAACGTGTTTAACATCACGCCGGTCCGCGCGATATGTACACGCGATGGCGATCTGCTCTTTAGGTTAATGCGAGAATTTTTTCCGGGTACGGCGCCGTGACTCTGACAACCGCCATCGCTGTCTATTTTGTCCTCTGGTGGGTCGTACTATTTGCGGTATTGCCGTGGGGCGTGCGCAGCCAGGAGGAGAGTGGGGCGGTCACTCCCGGTACCGACCCAGGTGCGCCCACCTTGCCCGCGCTGTGGCGCAAGCTCCTCTGGACAACGATCACCTCGGGAATCGTATTCGCGCTGGCAGCGCTGCTCCTGCACTACCGCATCGTCACGCTGGAAAGCCTGGCTGGCTGGCTTGGAGTGCCCTGGTAGGGCCGCACCCCGGTCCATCCGGTGGGCAAAAAAATTGAGCAGGGCCAAGGCCCTGCTCCTTATGATGGTTGTCGCCCAACATCATCCCCGCCCGACTGAACGCAACCTGGCGGCTGTGGCTTAAGCGCCTGGGGGCTTGTCCTCCCAAGACTTGGAGCGCACAGGCGGGCTCGACCTGGAGAGGCTTCGCCCAACTATGCGTCAACAAAGCTAGCCAATCTTCGTGGGGGTTGTCACTATCCTAAGAATGGCGAGGGCCCTTCTACCCGAACACACTTCCGTGAGGTCCGCCCTGATCGGGGACTCAGTGGTCGGGGGCCTTGTTTTCCGTGGACCGATCCGCTTTGACTCGGTCGACCCCCAACAGCCACGATTCTGATAAGCCCAACATGCGCCTATCCCGTTACTTCCTGCCGATCCTCCGTGAAGTGCCCAAAGAGGCAGAGATCGTCTCCCATCGCCTCATGCTGCGCGCCGGCATGATGCGCCAGGAGGCGGCCGGCATCTATGCCTGGTTGCCGCTCGGCTTTCGCGTGCTCAAGAAGATCGAGCAGATCGTGCGTGAGGAGCAGGATCGCGCTGGCGCAATCGAGCTCCTGATGCCGACGTTGCAGCTTGCCGATCTCTGGCGCGAAAGCGGGCGCTACGATGCCTACGGCCCCGAGATGCTGCGCATCCAGGACCGGCACGAACGCGAATTGCTCTACGGGCCAACCAACGAGGACATGATCACGGAAATCTTCCGGGCCTATGTCCGCTCGTATCGCGAGCTTCCCAAGATTCTCTATCACATCCAATGGAAGTTCCGGGACGAGCAGCGCCCGCGCTTCGGCGTGATGCGCGGCCGCGAGTTCCTGATGAAGGATGCCTATTCCTTCGATCTCGACGAGGCGGCCGCACGCGTCTCCTACGACAAGATGTTCGTCGCCTATCTGCGCACGTTCTCGCGCATGGGGCTCAAGGCCATACCGATGCGGGCCGAGACCGGCCCCATCGGCGGCGACCTCTCGCACGAGTTCATCATCCTGGCGGACACCGGTGAATCCGCCGTGTTCTGCAATCGGGATGTGCTCGACCTACCGATCCCGGGGGAGGACGTCGATTATGACAGTGATCTCGCCCCGCTGATCAAGCCCTGGACCAGCGTGTACGCGGCGACCGCCGATGTGCACGATGCCGCCCGGTTCGAGCGGGAAGTGCCGGCCGACAAGCGGCTGCATACCCGCGGCATCGAGGTCGGGCAGATTTTCTACTTCGGCACCAAGTACTCCGTGCCGATGAAGGCGGGCGTGACCGGGTCCGATGGCGCCGAGCGGCCGACCCATGGCGGCTCCTATGGGGTGGGCGTGTCGCGGCTCGTGGGTGCGATCATCGAGGCCTTCCACGACGACGCCGGGATCAAGTGGCCAGAGGCCGTCGCGCCATTCCGGGTTGCGATCCTCAACCTCAAGCAGGGGGGTAGCGACACCGACGCCGCCTGCGAACAGCTCTATCGGGCCCTATCGGCCAGAGGGGTCGATGTGCTCTATGACGATACCGACCAGCGGCCAGGGGCCAAGTTCGCCACCGCGGACCTAATTGGCGTGCCCTGGCAGGTGCTGATCGGCCCAAAAGGGCTCGCCGAGGGCAAGGTCGAGCTCAAGCGTCGCGCCGATGGCAGCCGCGAGCTTCTGAGCGCGGCGGATGTCTTGGCGCGGCACTAACAGCTTGATCCTGTGCGCTTTGGCCGGCTAGTGCCCCGCTTCCGAAGTTCGTGAGACGTTGCGGCATCCTATGACACGAACTTCGGAAGCAAAGGGGCACTAGCAACTCTATGATTTTAGTGCCGCTTTTCGATTTGAAGTTCCTAACTGAGTTTGCGGCGAGTATTGTAGGAACTTCAAATCGGCGGCACTAGCAGCTGGCATTCATGGCGTGAAATGGCCAGAATCGTGTGAAACTCGGGAGGCGGGAAGATTTCCATGGCCGAGTCGACCGGGACCCATGCCTTCGCTCCCTTCGAGTGGATGCTGTCGCTGCGCTATTTGCGGGCGCGACGGCGCGAAGGGTTTATTTCGGTGATCGCCGGCTTTTCCTTTCTCGGCATCATGCTGGGCGTGGCGACCCTGATCATCGTCATGGCGGTGATGAACGGCTTCCGCAAGGAATTGCTCGACAAAATCCTCGGCCTCAACGGCCATCTTCTGATCCAACCCCTGGAGAGCCCACTCACAGATTGGGAGGTTGTGACTGAGCGCTTGAGCAGGGTCGAGGGCATATCGCTGGTCGCGCCCATGGTCGAAGGCCAGGCGCTGGCCGCTTCGCCCTTCAACGGCTCGGGCGTGCTGGTGCGCGGCATGCGCGCCGCCGACCTCTCGGTGCTGCCCTCGATCGCCGGCCGCATCAAGCAGGGCACACTTGAGGGATTCGACGCCGGGCAGGGCCTTCTGATCGGGCGTCGGCTGGCCGATCAGCTTTCGCTGCGAGCGGGTGACAGCATCACACTGGTCGCTCCCAGGGGAGCGGTCACTCCCATGGGGGTGACGCCGCGTACGAAGGCCTACCGGGTCGCAGCAGTGTTTGAGATCGGGATGTCGGAATACGACCTGACCTTCGTGTTCATGCCGCTCGCCGAAGCGCAGGCCTATTTCAACCGCAACGGCGACGTGACCGCGCTTGAGATCTACGTCGACAATCCGGACAAGGTTGACTACTACCGCAAGGTGATTGCGGAAGCGGCTGGGCGCCCGATCTTCATGGTCGACTGGCGCCAGCGCAATGCCACGTTCTTCAGTGCGCTCCAGGTCGAGCGCAACGTGATGTTTCTGATCCTCACGCTGATTGTATTGGTGGCGGCGCTCAACATCGTGTCCGGGCTGATCATGCTGGTGAAGGACAAAGGGCCGGCCATCGCCATTCTGCGAACCATGGGGGCATCGCAAGGATCGATCCTGCGTATTTTCCTCATCACCGGCGCCTCGATCGGCGTGGTCGGCACGCTGGTCGGGTTTCTGCTTGGCACGCTCGTTTGCACGAATGTCGAGTCGATCCGCCAGTTCTTATCCTGGGTCACCGGGACCGACTTGTTCAAGCCAGAGCTCTATTTCCTGTCGCGCCTGCCGGCGGAGTTGGACGTCAGGGAGACAACTGCCGTGGTCGTGATGGCGCTCACGCTGTCGCTGCTCGCAACATTGTACCCGTCCTGGCGCGCGGCCCGGCTCGATCCGGTCGAGGCGCTGCGTTATGAATGACGCCACGACCACCGTCTTTCACGCGCCCGTGACGACGCCCGACTCAACGATGACCGAGGAGGACGACGCCCCGATATTGTTTCTCCACGGCATCGGTCGCACCTACCGCCAAGGCACCGCGCCGCTCGAAGTGCTCAAGAACGCCGAGCTCGCTTTGTGGCCCGGCCAGTCCGTTGCACTGGTGGCGCCGTCGGGCGTCGGCAAGTCGACGCTTCTGCATCTGGCAGGCCTGCTCGAGCATCCCGACGAGGGCGAGGTCTATGTCGACAAAGTTGCGACCTCACGACTGCCCGATGCCGAGCGGACCCGCATTCGCCGCACCGAAATCGGTTTCGTCTATCAGTTCCACCACCTGCTGCCCGAGTTCTCCGCGGTCGAGAACATCATGCTGCCGCAGATGATCCGCGGCCTTGGGCGCAAGGAGGCCAACCGGCGGTCGCTTGAGCTTCTGGCCTACCTGGGCCTGCGCAACCGGGCGACCCATCGCCCCTCCGAGCTGTCCGGCGGCGAGCAGCAGCGGGTGGCGATCGCGCGCGCGGTCGCCAATGCGCCCCGTATCCTGCTCGCCGACGAGCCGACCGGAAACCTCGATCCGCAGACAGCCGACCATGTGTTCAAGGCACTGACCCAGCTCGTGCGCGCCTCCGGCCTCGCCATGCTCTGTGCGACCCACAACATGGATCTGGCCGCCCGCATGGACCGGCGCGTCACGCTGCGGAACGGGCAGGTCGTGGAGACGTAAGGGCGGTCTAGTGCCGCCGATTTGAAGTTCCCGCACCAGACCCTCTTGACGGAAAGAACGTAATGTGAACAATGTTCCCTCTATGTTCTTATGGAGGTCGCAATGTTACGTTCCGTTGTCGAGGAGGCCGCCGCCCTAGCCTCGCTTGCGTTGTTTCTGGGCATGATCGCGATTTGGGCGCAGGTGATCGCGACCCTTTGACCATCCTAAACCGTCCTGGCCCTCTCCAATAGCGGCGCCGCGCCCCAGCCGCGTGACTGCGATCCTGCGAGCCCCTGCGCGTGCCCTGGGGAAAAGCCGGATGACGTCGCTGCCCACGCTGGCCGAGGTGGACAGCGCAGACTGCTGCCCGCACCATCCGGTCCTGAGATTCGCGAGAGGTTCCATGGCCGATCCGGGCTTCGTGCATCTGCACGTGCACTCGTCCTATTCGCTACTTGAGGGTGCGCTGGGGATCGCCCGGCTCGCAGAGCTCGCCAAGGCCGACCGACAGCCCGCGCTGGCGCTCACCGATACCGACAACATGTTCGGAGCGCTGGAGTTTTCCGAGAAGATGGCCGCAAGCGGCATCCAGCCGATTGTCGGCTGCGCGCTCGCGATTGATTTCGGCGACCAGGAGGCGCGTACCGGCGGTCAGCCGCTCGAGCGGCCCCGCATCGTGCTCCTCGTGGCACGCGAGGACGGCTACCGCAGCCTGATGCGGCTCAATTCGCGCGCCTTCCTGGAAAGCCCCTCGCATGAGCCGCCGCATGCCAAGATTGCCTGGCTCGAGGGCGCGACTGAAGGCTTGATAGCGCTCACGGGCGGGCCGGGCGGCCCGCTCGATGCGGCGATCGTGGCGGGGCAGAGCGCGCTCGCGCAGGCGCGCTGCGAGACGTTGGCGCGGCTGTTTGGCGATCGGCTCTACATCGAGCTGCAGCGCCATGGCGACGAGCGCGACGCCGAAGCGGCTTTGCTGGAGATGGCCTATGCCCGGGGCATTGCGCTGGTCGCCACCAACGAGCCGTACTTCGCGAAGCGCGACGATCACGAAGCGCATGACGCGCTGATCTGTATCGCCGAAGGCAGGCTTGTCGCCGATCCGGAACGGCGTCAGCTCAGCCCCGAATATCGCTTCAAGACCCGCGCCGAGATGGCAACGCTGTTTGCCGACCTGCCGGAGGCGCTCGCCTCCACGGTGGAGATCGCACGCCGTTGCGCCTTCCGCCCGACCACCCAGGCGCCGATCCTGCCGCGCTTCTCGGTTGGGGAAAATGGCGAGGAGGTCGACGAGGCGGGCGAGCTGCGTCGTCAAGCCGAGGCCGGCTTGGAGCGGCGGCTGCGCCTGCACGGCCTGGCGCCCGGCCGCACCGAAGAGGACTACCGAGAGCGCCTCGCGTTCGAGCTCGGCGTCATCGAGAAGATGAAATATCCGGGCTACTTCCTGATCGTCGCCGACTTTATCCAATGGGCGAAGTCGCAAGGCATCCCGGTGGGGCCCGGGCGCGGCTCGGGCGCGGGCTCGCTGGTCGCCTATGCGCTCACCATCACCGATCTCGATCCGATCCGGTTCGGGCTCCTGTTCGAGCGCTTCCTCAATCCCGAACGCGTCTCGATGCCGGACTTCGATATCGATTTCTGTCAGGACCGGCGCGACGAGGTGATCCGCTACGTGCAGCAGCGTTATGGCCGCGACCGGGTCGCCCAGATCATCACGTTCGGAACGCTGCAGGCGCGCGGCGTGCTGCGTGACGTCGGCCGCGTGCTGCAATTGCCTTACGGGCAGGTCGACAAGCTCTGCAAGCTCGTCCCGCAGAACCCCACCAATCCGGTCACGCTCAAGCGGGCGATCGAGGACGAGCCGCGACTGCAGGCCGAGCGCGACCGCGATCCCGTGATCCGCCGCGCCTTCGACATCGCGCAGAAGCTCGAAGGGCTGCATCGGCATGCCTCGACGCACGCCGCCGGCATCGTGATCGGCGAGCGGCCGCTCTCCGAGCTGGTGCCGCTCTATCGCGATCCGAAGTCGAACATGCCGGTGACCCAGTTCAACATGAAGTGGGTGGAGCCGGCGGGCCTCGTCAAGTTCGACTTCCTCGGCCTCAAGACGCTGACGGTGCTCGAGACGGCGGTGCGCTTCGTGCGCAAGCGCGGCATCGATATCGAGCTGCTCAGCATTCCGCTCGACGACCCCAAGACCTTCGGCATGCTGGCGCGCGGCGAGACCGTCGGCGTGTTCCAGGTGGAAAGCGCGGGCATGCGGCGCGCGCTGGTCGACATGCGGCCCGATCGCTTCGAGGACCTGATTGCGCTGGTCGCGCTCTATCGGCCGGGCCCGATGGCCAACATCCCGACCTATTGCGCCCGCAAGCACGGCGAGGAGGAGCCCGACTACATCCACCCCAAGCTCGAGCCGGTCCTGCGCGAGACCTACGGCGTCATCGTCTACCAGGAACAGGTGATGCAGGCGGCGCAGATCCTTGCTGGCTACTCGCTCGGCGAAGCCGATCTCCTGCGTCGCGCCATGGGCAAGAAAATCCGCAGCGAGATGCTGGCGCAGCGCGACCGCTTCGTGTCGGGCGGCATCGAGCGCGGCGTCGAGCGCTCCCAGGCCGAGACGATCTTCGAGCTGCTGGAGCGCTTCGCCGACTATGGCTTCAACAAGAGCCACGCTGCAGCCTACGCATTGGTGGCCTATCAGACTGCCTACATGAAGGCGAACTATCCGGTCGAGTTCCTGGCGGCCTCGATGACGCTCGATGCCAACAACACCGACAAGCTCGCCGAATTCCGCGCTGAAGCGCAGCGGCTTGGCATCAAGGTGATGCCGCCGTCGGTCAATCGCTCGGGCGTTGCCTTCGAGGCCGAGGGCGAGACCATTCACTACTCGCTCGCGGCCCTCAAAGGCGTGGGCGCGCAAGCGGTCGAGGCGATCGTCGCGGCCCGCGGCGACCACACGTTCTCCGATCTGTCGGACTTTGCGACCCGCGTCAATCCGCGCGCGGTCAACAAGCGCGTGCTCGAAAGTCTCGCGGCTGCCGGCGCCTTCGACACGATCGAGAGCAACCGAGCATGCGTCTATTCCGCGGTCGACGTCATGATGGGGGAGGCGCAGCGCGCCCACGAGAGCAAGGAGAGCGGCGCGCTCGAGTTCTCGTTCGGAGAAAGCTCGGCGCGCGGTGCGCTGCGTCTGCCAAAGGTTGAGCCGTGGCTGCCGGCCGAGCGGCTGCAGAAGGAATTCGACGCCATCGGGTTCTTCCTCTCCGGCCATCCGCTGGACGACTACATGCCGGCGCTCAAGCGCATGCGGGTGCAGTCATGGGTGGAATTCGCCCGCGCGGTGAAGTCAGGCGTCAGCGCCGGGCGCGTCGCCGCGACCGTGGTGGCGCGCACCGAACGGCGCACCCGCACCGGCAGCAAGATGGGGATCATCGGGCTCTCCGATCCGTCCGGCCATTACGAAGCGGTGCTGTTCTCCGAGGGGCTGCAGCAATACCGCGACCTGCTGGAGCCCGGCAGCGCGGTGCTGTTGATGCTGTCGGCCGAGCTGCAGGGCGACGAGGTGCGTGCCCGCATCCAGATGGTGGAGCCGCTCGATAAGGCGGCAGCCAAGCTGCAGAAGGCACTCCGCGTGTTCCTGCGCAGCGAGACACCGATCGAGAGCATCGCCAAAAGGCTCGACGGCCAGGGCGACGGCGAAGTCTCAATGGTGCTGCTGTTGCAGGAGGGGACCGAGGTCGAGGTGAAGCTGCCCGGCCGCTTCAAGGTCTCCCCGCAGGTCGCCGGCGCGATCAAGGCCATTCCGGGCGTGGTGGAAGTGCAGGCGCTGTAGGGGGCGGTCGCGCTCGTATCAACTCTCGTTGTGATCGACGCGCTCGCCACGTCATGGCCGGGCTCCGTCCCGGCCATCCACGTCTTTGATTCGACTCGCGATCTAACGACGTGGATGCTCACGCCAAGCGCGGGCATGACGAGTTAAGCATTCAGCGCGTTACTCTTCCGGCTGAATGTTGGCCGCCTTCGCGAGCGCGGACCATTTCTCGATCTCGGACTTGATCAGGGCTGCGAATTCCGACGGCTTGCTGACCACCGGCTCGGCGCCGTCGGCGGCGAGCCGCGCCTTCATCTCGGGCGTCCGGAAGCCCTCGGCGATCTTGCTCTGCAGAAGCTCGAGGATCGGCTCCGGCGTGCCGGCCGGCGCCAGGATGCCGAACCACTGCAAGGCTTCGTATTTCGGCACCGCGCTTTCGTCGATGGTCGGCACGTTCGGCATCGCATCGCTGCGCTTGAGGCCGGTGACGCCGAGCGCCCGCATCGTACCCTGATCGACATGCGGCTTCGAGGTCAGGACGTTGAGGATCATGCCCGATACGCGCCCGCCGAGGATGTCGGTGACCGACTGCGAGACGCCGCGATAGGGGATGTGCTGGACATCGATGCCGGCCATGCTCTTGAACAGCTCCATCGCCATGTGCGGCGCGGTGCCGATGCCGGCCGAGCCATAGGTGAGCTTGCCGGGCTCTCGCCTGGCGAGCGCGATGAAGTCTCTCGTCGTCTGGGCGGCGACCGAGGGGTGAATGATCAGCGCCTGCGGCAGCACGACGAGCTGCGTCACCGGCGCGAACACCTTGGTGACGTCGTAGGGCATCGACTTGCGCGCGACGTGCATCGAGGTGGTCGTGCTCGGCGAGAGATAGAGCGTGTGGCCGTCGGGCGGCGAATGGAGCACGGCGTCCATGCCCACCATCGTGCCTCCGCCCGGCCGGTTGTCGACCACGAACTGCTGACCGAGCACGCTCGAGAGGTGCTGCGCGGCGAGCCGCGCGAACAGGTCGCTGCCGCCGCCGGGCGTTGCCGGCACGACGATCCGCACCGTGCGGTTGGGATAGTTGGACTGGGCTGCCGCCGAGGTCGCAAGCAAACAAAGCCCGGCTACCGCCAGCCCGGCTACCGCCAGCATCGCGCTCCTGTGCATGTCCATCTCCCTCGGGCCGCAACCAACCCTTATGACCCCGTTTGCTTGCCCGTATGGTAGGCTATCCGGGCGAGATCGGAAATGCGGCGTGATACGCGAAGGATTGGCGCGCAGCGAGCCGGGAGGAGTGATGGCACTTGGAAGCTCGGGACGGTCGAAGCGGATCGTCATCATCGGCGGCGGAATCGGCGGGCTTGCCGCCGCGGTGGCGCTGCGGCAGCGCGGCTTCGAGGTCCACGTCTACGAGCGCGCGAGCAGGATCGCGGAGGTCGGCGCCGGCCTGCAGGTCGGCCCCAATGCGGTCAAGGTGCTCTATGCGCTCGGGCTCAAGGACGCATTGCATCGCAGCGCCTACGAGCCGACCAACATGGTCTCGATCAAATGGGACGACGCGAGCCTGCGCCATCGCGTGCCGCTGAAGGCGATCGCAACCGAGCAATACGGCGCGCCCTACATGACCGCGCACCGCGCTCACATCCAGAACATGCTGCACGGTGCCTTGCCTGACGACGTCATCACGCTCGATGCTACGTGCGTCGGTGCAGACACGCGCGACGGGACGGCGGTGGCGCGCTTTGCCGACGGCCGGGAGGTGGAAGCCGACATCGTCATCGGAGCGGACGGAATTCGCTCGGCCATTCGCGCCCAGCACTTCGGCGCCGACCGACCGCGCTTCACCGAGATGATGTGCTGGCGCGCCATGGTGCCGATCGAGCACGTGCCATCGCGGTTCGGGCCGGACGGATCGGTCGAGCTCGCGCGCGGCGAATATTTCGGCTGGCTTGGGCCGAACGGGCACGTGATCTGCTATCCGATCGGCAACGGCGATATGCTCAACATGTTCTGCGGCCACGTCACCGACCAGTGGGTCGAGGAGTCATGGTCGGCGCCCAGCTCGCGGGAGGAATTGATTGCCGCCTACGAGGGCTGGAACGAGGCTTTGCTCGGCATTTTCCGGCATGTCGAATATGTGTTCAAATGGGGCATCCACGACCGCGATCCGGTCCCGGAGTGGACGAAAGGCCGAGTGACGCTGCTCGGCGATGCCGCCCATCCGACCATGCCGACGCTCGCACAGGGCGGCAACATGGCGATCGAGGATGGTTACGTGCTGGCGCGCAGCCTCGCCCGCCATGGCGACGATGCCGAGGCGGGGCTGAGAGCCTATGTCGCCGAGCGCCAGCCGCGCACGGCGCGGGTGACGCTGCAATCGCGCCAGCAGTTCGCCAATAACCGGAAGGTGCCGCCGCCGCCTTTCCTCGACCGGACCTGGATCTACACGTTCGATGCGACGCGTGAGGAAGAGGTGCCGCAACCGGCATAGCAAAACAGAGACAAGACTGTAACCAAGGGAGGACGTCATGCGATCACGAACCATCTGGTGCACCATCGCGACACTGGCGCTCGTGGGAAGTCCGGCGTCGGCGCAGAACCCAGCCGGGAAATCGGCCGTGCCGGAATTCCAGGTCGAGGCGCTCTGGCCGAAGGCGTTGCCGAACAACTGGCTGCTTGGTCAGGTTGCGGGCATCACGGTCGATCGCTCCAACAATGTCTGGATCGTACACCGGCCTGGCTCGCTGAGCGCGCGCGAGCGTGCCGCCGAGCAGAACCCGCCGCAGGCGAAGTGTTGCGTGGCGCCACCGCCGGTGCTGGTCTTCGACCAGGCCGGCAACGTGATCCGTCACTGGGGCGGGCCCGGCCAGGGCTTCAACTGGCCCAAGAGCGAGCACGGCATCTACATCGACGACAATGACTTCGTCTGGCTCGCCGGCAACGACAAGACTGACGGCCAGCTCTTGAAGTTCTCCATGGATGGCAAGTTCGTGCTGCAGATCGGCAAGCCGGTTCCGGGCCCGGACAGCAACGCGACCGACCGGCTCGGCTCGCCGGCCGATATCGCGGTCGATGTCGCCGCCAAGGAGGTCTTTGTGGCGGACGGCTACGGCAACCGCAGAGTCATTGTGTTTGATTCCGAGACCGGCGCCTACAAGCGCCATTGGGGCGCCTACGGCAAGCCGCCGAACGATGACAAGCAGCCGGCCTACGATCCAGCCAAGCCGCCGTCGCAGCAGTTCGGCAACCCGGTTCACTGCGTGCGGATCTCAAAGGACGGCCTGGTCTATGTGTGCGACCGCACCAACAATCGTCTGCAGGTTTTTCGCAAGGACGGCACCTTCGTGGCCGAGCACGTGTTCGAAAAAGACACCCGGATGAACGGCTCGGTGTACGAGATCGCGTTCTCGCCGGACCCGGAGCAAAAGTACGTCTACATGGTGGACGGCTCGAACGGCGAGATCCGCATCGTGGAACGGTCGGCAATGCAGACCGTTGGGCGGTTCGGCCGTATCGGGCGACAGGCCGGCCAGTTCACCGCGGTCCACAACATCACCGTCGACCGGCTCGGCAACATCTACACCGCCGAAGTGCAAACTGGCCAGCGCATCCAGAAGTTCCGTCGGCTCGACACGCCGAATTGACCGACTATCATGCCTTGAGCTGGCGCGGCGTGGCCGCGCCGGGGGGCTGGAGCCGAAGAGGGCTGGAGACATCGCATGGCTTCGATCGACAAGTTCAACGACCACTGCTGGAAGGACGTGATACCGCAGGCCGATCTTCAGCTCTACGCCGGCTGGCGTCGCGAGACTTTCGTGGGGCCGCGCCCGGCCCTGTTGGCGATCGATCTCTACGATCTCGTGTATCGCGGCGGCGCACACCCTCCGATCGAGATCAACGATCGCCATCCCAACACATGTGGGGTCTTCGCGCACCGGACGATCGAGCCGACCAAGCGGCTGTTCGCCGCCGCCCGGCGTGCCGGCATCCCGATCTTCTACTGCACGCAGGAAACCCGCCCGAACAATCGGCCGCAGGGCGCGGTGTCGACCCGCAGCCAACGGGCCCGACCGGCGGCGGATGCCTATGCGATCTATCACGAGTTCACGCCGGAAGCGTCCGATGTCGTGATCTGGAAGCAGCGCGCGAGCGCGTTCCAGGGCACGCCGCTGCTCTCGCATCTGTCGATCCTCGGCATCCAGAGCCTGATCATGTGCGGCGAGAGCACGTCCGGCTGCGTGCGGGCGAGCGCCGTTGATGCCTATTCCAGCGGCTTCCACGTGTCGTTGGTCGAGGAGTGCACCTTTGATCGCGCCGAGCTCACCCACAAGGTCAATCTGTTCGACCTGCACCACAAATACGTCGACGTCATGCATCTCGACGAGGTGGTGAGCCATCTCGACGGCATGCGCCTGGCGCAGGCGGCGGAGTAATCATGACCGGCCGATCGCGCGCGGGAGTTCTTGTGGGCATCGTCCTGGCGGTCGCCATGCTGCTGCCGAGCGCGGCCTCTGCGCAGCCGGTCTCGTTCGCCGGCAAGCAGGTGAAGATCCTGATCGGCTTCTCGCCGACCGGATTTGGCTACGACACCTACGGGCGGCTGTTGGCGCGGCACCTGGGCAAGTATTTGCCCGGCAATCCCGTCATCGTTCCGCAGAACCGGCCCGGCGCCGGCTCGCTCAACCTCGCGAACTATCTCTACAATGCCGCGCCCAAGGATGGCACCGAGATCGCCATCGTGGGCCGTGGCGTAGCGATGGAGCCGCTTCTGGCTGGCGGTGCGTCGCAGGGCAAGTTCGATTCCAGCAAATTCGTCTGGCTCGGCAGCATGAACAACGAGGTCTCGGG
>Ga0209797_10000457_pt1 | contig 20473 bp, 22 predicted proteins | sample DOMMetBare3Fresh_2_FD_187472 | JGI IMG/M metagenome (GOLD analysis project Ga0209797, IMG submission 187472) | Wetland sediment microbial communities from St. Louis River estuary, USA, under dissolved organic matter induced mercury methylation -... | ecosystem: Environmental > Aquatic >... | reverse complement strand
TAGCCATTCATCCATCTTTTAGTGGCCAGGGAGAAGGAATAAAGATGATGAAGGACATTATTGAATACGCCAGACTAAATAATTTTTTTCGTATAGAGCTTAGTGCTGCTTCAATTAATGAAAGGGCAATACGACTATATGAGAAAGCAGGGTTTGAAAAAGAAGGGGTACTGAAAAAATTTACTTTTCTGAAAGCTGAGAATAAATTCCTGGATGAAGTGATGATGGCTTACCTGGTCTGAAATTTATTTCCTGTTTTTAAAACTCTTTTCCCTGTCTCTTAATACTAAATTGATTTAATCGGTATCCTCCAGCTGAAAAATTTCATCCGTCTTTTTTTCGAACAACCGTGCAATTTTCAATGCAAGTACAGTTGAAGGAACATATTTATTTGATTCAATTGCATTAATTGTTTGCCGCGATACACCTATTTTTTCCGCAAGTTCGGCCTGTGTAATATTGGCGATTGCCCGTTCAACCCGAATTGTATTTTTCATCGCTGTTCTTTTTTGGATGATAATTTCATTAATAACCAGTGAAACCGGATATTAAAAATGATAAGCACAGTTAAGAGATTTGCTATCATTGCAATAAAAAAATGTGTTCCGTAAATGAGCCAGGTAGAAACCAGTAAAAAAAGATAACTTACGAGCACAGCCCATTGCAATGATTCAAGCCTGATCTTTTGAATAAATTCATCTTCTGTTTTTTCTCTTGAAAAAGTAATCAGCAATAAACCAATAACAGTAAAACTGAGAGCAAACTCGTCGGTTAAATTATTGCTTGTGCTTTGAAACAAACCATCATATTTAAACAAGAACATCCAATTTTTTAATTGCACATCTAAAAACGGCAGTTCATAATTAAAAATTACAAAGGCAAACCCCAGTGCAAATGCTGGTAAAAACAAAGTAAGCCCTAACCATTTTGCATTTGGAGGGAGCAATAGTCTATTTTTCATGATGTCAATTTTTATATACCAAATGTAAAGTATATTTTACATATTGACAAACAAAATTTCCATTAAAATACATTTTTTAATGATTTTTGGAGAAAAATGGGGTTGGGTGGTTATTAATAACTATTCAAGGATTCTGAGTTTCGCATAATTAAGCATTATCTTTTTTTCACCATTATGCTCAAACCTTACTGTGGCTATCGGGTTGTGTGCAGCACCTTCCATCTTCAATACTTCACCGAAACCAAATTTCTGATGCTCCACTTTTTGACCTTCCTTCAAATTACTTGTATCACTGGCTACAAAATCCGGAGATGGAGTATGTTCTTTTGTTTGCGCTCTTGTAGTTGGCGATAAATAAGAAGGTCTTTCTTTTTTTTCCGATTCCCGACTGTGAACTCCCGACTCCTGACTTCTCCCTCCCCAACCTCTCATTCTTTCAAAAGCTGTCCCATTACCAAATGATGAATCAGAATTTCTTGAACCACCTGCATAGCTTTTATCAATAAAATGTTCGGGCAGTTCATCAATAAAACGGCTTGGTTCGTTTTGTACTAATGAACCAAATCGATACCGAGTATTGGCATAGGTAATCCAGAGTTTATGTTTGGCTCTTGTTATTGCCACATAAAACAACCTGCGTTCTTCTTCCAGTTCTTCCCTGGTGTTGATGGATAATGCATTCGGGAAAAGCATTTCTTCCAAACCTGCGGCAAAAACAACCGGGAACTCCAATCCTTTCGCCGCATGTATTGTCATTAGTTTTACCGTATCTGCATTGGGATCTTTTTGATCAGCATCGGTAAGTAATGTTATCTGTTGCAAATAACTGCCCAAAGCCCCCCCGCCCCCCGAAGGGGGGATCCCGGAAGATTCTGATTGAATAATGTCTTCTTTAACTATACCATCTTCGTCTATTATAGAGCGATTCTGTGTATCATCAACCCATTCTTTTATGGAGTTGAGCAATTCCTGGATGTTTTCATACCTCGCTAACCCTTCTGTGCTTTTATCATTAAAAAGCTCTTTTACAAAACTGGTTTGCTTGCCTACATGTACAGCAAGATCATAAGCATTTTGTTTTGGCAGCATGCTGGCAAAACTTTTTATCATCAGTACAAAATTTTCAATACTTTCTAATGTGCCCGCTTTGTATCCAAATTCTTTTGCCCTTGTCAGTACTTCCCAGAAAGAAATATTATTTTCATTGGCTGCCAGTATAGCTTTATCTACCGATGTTTTACCAATGCCTCTTGTAGGATAATTGATAATGCGTTTCAGGGCTTCTTCATCCTTCGGGTTTACAATGATTCTTAAGTAAGCGATATAATCTTTTATTTCTTTACGCTGGTAAAAACTGATACCACCATAAATAACATAGGGAATGTTCATGCGGCGCAGGCTTTCTTCAAAAGAGCGGCTCTGTGCATTGGTACGGTAGAGGATGGCAAAATCTTTATTGAAAAAATGATTGCGAAGTTTTTGTTCCTGTATTGTATCAGCCGTGAACTTTCCTTCTTCATTATCTGTCATGGTTCTTACCAGCTTTATTTTTTCCCCTTCTGCGTTTTCTGTCCAGAGATTTTTAGGAATCTGGCTCTTGTTATTTTTTATAACTTCATTCGCTGCTTTCAATATGTTTTGCGTACTGCGGTAATTCTGTTCCAGTTTCACAACTTTTACATTATCATAATCTTTCTGAAACTGTAAAATATTTTCAATGGTGGCTCCCCGGAAACTGTAAATACTCTGCGCATCATCTCCTACCACGCAAACATTTTCATGCATGGCGCCTAATAATTTTATTATTTCGTACTGCGCCGGGTTGGTATCCTGGTACTCATCTATTAAAATGTATTTGAATTTGCGCTGGTACTTGCTTAAACTTTCAGGTATATTTTTTAATAGCTCATAAAATTTCAGCAGCAAATCATCAAAATCCATCGCCCCGTTTTTAAAACAACGCTTTACATAGCCATCATAGATTTGAGAAATAGCAGGACGGTTGCTGCGCATATCTTCCTGTTGCAGGTAATAATCATTGGCATATTCCACCGGGCCTACCAATGCATTTTTAGCAGAAGAAATCCTGTTGTAAACCGTTGAAGGTTTGTACTGCTTGTCATCGAGGTTCAGTTCATTGATAACTGTTTTTACAACACTCTTTGAATCATCAGTATCATAAATTGTGAAATTGTTAGGATAACCAATCTTGGTTGCTTCCGCCCTGAGTATTCTTGCAAATACCGAGTGAAAGGTTCCGATATATAAATTTCTTGCTTCATTGTTTCCAAGAATCTGCTCTACACGTTCCTTCATTTCTTTTGCAGCTTTGTTGGTAAATGTGAGAGCAAGAATATTAAAAGAATCAACACCGTTCGCCATCAGGTGCGTTACACGTGTGGTTAGTACTTTTGTTTTACCACTGCCTGCACCGGCTACAATCATCAACGGGCCGTCCATATGCAGCACGGCCTCTTTCTGTTTTTCATTCAGGCCTTGTAAATAATCAGTCATGCTGCGAATTTACAGCATGCATTCTGGATAAAATTTTATTTGATGTAATCACAAGATTTTAATTAATTACCATATGAAAGCGTTTTGCCTGTAATTTTATTATTTTCTCTACTTCGGATTCTAGGGTCTGTTCGGTTTTAGTGTTTGCCGATTTTGCTTTTTCAGCAGCAATAAATTTTTCACGGTTCAGATTTGTGGATTCAATTTCTTTCTGGATTTTACTTCTTTCTTCTGCTTTTACTTTTACAAACGCCTGCAGTTGCACACGGGTTTTATTTTTCAAACTGTCTGGTAGTGTTTTCATATCCACCTTTGAAAAGTAAGTTGAATCCGCTTTTACCGCATCAACCAGATCCCAGGAAGAATTGTTGTACACATTTGACTGAGCTTTTGCTGCCACCCGTTTTGCCGACACCGAGGAGCTATAACCATTTAGTTTATCCACTTCTTCCTGCTTGATTTTATTTTGCTCCCCCAAATAACCATAGCCGATATATGTGTTATTCAGTTTTTCATTCAGTGTTATCAGGGTATTATCGAAAGGTGTTGGAATATCAGGTTCTTTTGCATCCTGGTTTATGTTTGTAAAACTTCCGTTTCCACATTCCCCGGCAAGATTCCAATGCTCCCGGATGCCCTGCATTCTATCGCCGCAATAAATGGTATTAACAATCACTCCTTTTGATTTTGCTATTATACAGGCCTTTGTATAATGCAGATTGCCTTGTAAAAAATCTTCATTGCCTGCTATAAAGATTACTTTATAATTCTGCGAAGATGTATCCCATTTTAATTCATCAAGCGAAGTATAAATTACCTGGCCGCAATATTCATCACCGCCATTTGTGTGCAGGCTGAAAAGTATTTTTGAAACTTCATCCAAATCATGAGTGAAAGGACTCAGTTGTTTAACATACCCCTTCTTTACATCGTTATTGTCACGGCCATATTCATATAATGCCAGTTCAACTTGTGGAACAGCTCCATCACTGCAGGTAGCTTTTCCAAGAGTGCTTACCATGGTCCACAACTGGGATTTGGCCTGTTCAATCAATCCATCCATACTGCCGCTTACATCCAGCAGGATGGCAGCCTGAATTTTTGGATTTAATTTATTTACATGAACAGCGGCGGCGGGAATAATCTCTTGTACGGGTTTTGAAAAATCGTGAGTGGCAAAAAGGCTGATAGTAAAAACAGCAGCGGGTTTTAATATAAAATGCATAAAAGAATTTATACAATGATGCAAACCCCTGTACGATTACATAAAGCAACAAACCGCTTTTAATAATTGATTAACAGTTTAATTATTTCAAACAGGTCTCAACACAAGAATTATAAAAGAGAAGAAAGACAGCTTTGTCTATGGTAAATAAGTCTTTTACTTCACCACTTTTCCATCCTTCATTACAAAAACGATATTCTCTAAAATTTTTATATCCTGCAAGGGGTCGCCATTCACGGCAATTATATCTGCAAAAGCATTTTTACTAATTTCTCCCAACTGTCCTTTTTTATTTAATAATTCTGCCGCAACAGTGGTAGCAGATTTTATTGCCTGCATCGGTGTCATACCCCATTGCACATAAAAAGTAAACTCACGGGCCTGCGGTACTTTTTGCCAGTCAAAACCTCCCACGTCAGTACCGAATGCAATCTTCACACCTTTCTGTAATGCCTTTTTAAAAACAGAAGGCAATGTTCTCAACATTTGAGCATTGATAGGATTACCTGCTTTAGCTCTTCCTTCGGCTACATAATCTATCACAGTGGCTGTAGGACACCAATACGCATTTTTCTTTATCATCAAATCCATACATTCATCATCCATAGCAAAACCATGTTCAATAGTCCTGGCTCCTGCATTCAAAGAATAAATAATTCCATCCCGTGTTACAGCATGTGATGCTAAAAATTTTCCTGACTTAATCGTTTCGTCAGCGATAGCTTCTATTTCTTCTTTAGTAAAATTTTGAAAGCTGCGAAAACTACTGTCTGACAAACGATAATAAGAACGATCGGCATAAATTTTTATCCAGTCGGCTCCATAACTTATCTGTTCACGTACGGCCCTTCTTGCTTCATCGGCACCGGTTATTTCCTGTATGCCTTTGGGCATATGCAGTTCCCAACTGTATTCAGCATTACTTATTGCATAATGACCAGTTGTATTAATAGCCCGGGTGGAAACAAACATCCGGGGCCCGGGTATCACATTATTATTGATTGCTTTTTTTAAATCCACATCAGCATACATGGCTCCTTCAGTTTCTAAATCGCGGATAGTAGTGAAGCCATTCATGAGTGCAATCTTACAGGCCGCACTTGCACGCAATGTTCTGTACGGAATGCTTTCTTTCAGTAACTGTACGTCATAATCTTCTGAAGTGATATCTCCCTGCAACAGCACATGGGTATGACAATCGATTAAACCCGGCAGCACAGTTTTATTATTTAAATCAATAATTGTCGCATTCCGGGGAATGACTGACTGCTCAACAATATCTTTTATTGTATTGCCTTCGATAAGAATAGCTTTATTCAACTGCGGTTGATCGTTTTTTCCATCAATGAGTTTACCGCATTTAATAGCAGTGAGCTGGGCATTGATAAAATAACCGGCCATCATCAAAATTGCCAATAGTTTTAAGCGCATACAAATATTATTTAAGAAAAAAGATACGATAAATTCCGGTGAACTACACTGCTGCTTTTGCTGAAGGTCAGGTTAATTCTGAAAAAAATTATTTTTTCCCAAACAATTCTTCAAGTTGTTTACCCCGGTATGCAAAAATTGCTTTTACTTTTTTATGAACAAAAAGTTTACCGGCCAGCCATCCAAAAACAGATTTGCCGATAGCATAGTATAATTTATCTGTCATGATTACGCCACCATCCGTTTTTTTAAAATAATGCTCATGATGCCAGATGCGGTATGGGCCTTTTCGCTGTTCGTCCACAAAATATTCCTGGTGTTTTACTACCGTTATTTCTGTAACCCAGTTGAAATGAATATTTAAAAAAGGGCTGATATCATAAATGATTATTGTGCCGGGATATATTTTTTCCGGCACTTCATTTATTATTTTAAAATGTACATCACCGGGTGTTATCCTGTTCAGGTTTTTGGGTGTGCTAAAAAACTCCCATGCTTCTTCAATACTAATGGGTAAAAACTGTTCGAACTGTAGGTACTTCATTTTCGAGTAAAGATTTTTTGTAAATATCCAATGCACGGTTTCTTGCAAACTCATGATCAACAACCGGAGGTAAATAACCCGGTTTAAAATTCTTTATCCAGCGTTTTATATAAATATAATCCGGGTCAAATTTTTTTGCCTGTTCTGAAGGATTAAAAATTCTGAAATAAGGAGCGGCATCACAACCGCAACCCGCAGCCCATTGCCAGTTTCCATTGTTGGAAGAAAGCTCATAGTCCAATAGTTTTTCTGCAAAATACGCTTCACCCCAACGCCAGTCAATTAATAAATGTTTGGTGAGAAAACTTGCCACGATCATTCTTACCCGGTTATGCATAAACCCGGTTTCATTCAGCTCCCGCATGCCGGCATCCACCATCGGGTAACCGGTTTCTCCTTTACACCACAATTCAAATTCTTTTTCATTATTTCTCCATTTGATAGAATTGTACTTTGTTTTAAAACAGGAGAAAACAACTGCGGGGAAATGAAAAAGAATCATTATAAAAAATTCACGCCAGATTAATTCATTGAGCCATTGTTCATTTAATTCCCTTGCTGCCTTCACTAACTGACGGATACTTACCGTGCCAAAACGCAAATGCAAACTCAGCCGGCTGGTGCCATTGACAGAAGGAATGTTCCGGCTATCATTATAATTTTTAATAACGGAAGGATCGGGAGTTATAGCCGGAACAACTGTTGGAGTATAGATAAATCCCATTTCTTTCAATGATGGAAAATTATAGGGTCTTGTTTTAAGAAATACTTTTAAATTTTCCGCTGAATCATAAAAAGGTATTTCTTCTGCAAACAGTTTTTGTTTCCAAACTCTTGAGTATGGCGTAAAAATGGTGTAAGGACTATTATCAGATTTCAGAACTTCATTCTTTTCAAAAATTACCTGGTCTTTAAAAGTTGAAAATTTTATTCCCTTATTTTTTAGAAAACCAGCTATTTCATCATCCCGTTTTATGGCATAAGGCTCGTAATCGTGGTTGGTAAATACTTCACTGATTTTATATTCTTCAGCCAGTTTTTTAAAAGCATCCAGCGGGTTGTCGTACAGAATGTATAAAGAGGAACTGTTTTTTTTTATCTCGGCTTGTAAATTCAGTAATGTATCATAAATAAAAGAAACCCGGCGATCTTTTTTATCTGTCAGCTCATCCAGGATGTTTTTATCAAATATAAAAACAGGCAGCACGGGCTTGCCGCTTTTTAATGCACGGTATAATCCATGGTTGTCAAATAACCGCAAATCACGCCTGAACCAGAAGATATTTACATGCATTCGAAAAAAATATTAGTAAAATAAAACCAGTTACTGCCAATAAACAAAAAAAGAGAAAATAAGTTCATGAATTACCCAAGATCCGGCTTAATAGCTGCAATACTATTTATAATCAGGAAAAACAGGTAAAGGAAATAGAACTGGTTCTGAAATATATAAACGAAAGATCAATTTAAACAGGTGGCTTACTGGGTGGTAAGGGGATAAGGATACTGGTTCTTTTTTTATACGCTTCAAATGCAGGGTTGTTCATATATTTTTTTTCAAGTAACGGAATACCCGATACAAACACCAGTAAAAAAGTTATACTTAAGGGGCTTATGATGAAGTAAAAACTATTCTCCAATGGTAGCGTAATAATAAAAATACCCCACCACATCAATATTTCTCCAAAATAATTCGGGTGACGGGAATATTTCCATAAACCGGTTTGCATGATTTCCCCAGGGTTTCTTTTTTTTACAAAAACTGCTAACTGGTAATCGGCAACTGCCTGGAAATAAAAACCAGCCAACCAGCAAAACAAACCAAGCCATGTAAAAACATTCCAGCGAACCGGCAGGGCAGCCGAAGCATGAATGATTGGAGATATAATGATTAATAAAATGATGCCCTGTAAAATGAAAACCTGTAAATAAGAACGTAATAAAAAGTTTTTACCCCACTCCTGTCTCCATGCCAGGTATCGGAAATCTTCTTTTTTATTTTTATTCCTGATGAATATATGAATACTGAGTCGCAGCCCCCATATTAATACCAGGGAGTATAAAACCGCCAGGACCGGCCACCGGTCTGTTTTTACAAAAAGATAGATGCAAATAATGATATAGCCAATGCCCCAGGCAATATCAGCCACATCATTTCGCTTTTTATACAAAGCAATTAAAAACCACAACGTGGCATATACGATGATGATAAGAAAGCAGTTGATAAATAACTGGACCATTTATGCAACCCATTTTACAATGTAATACCCTGCAGTACTTACGAGCCCGGTGAGCACGGCACCCCAGGCGATATCAATAAAAACAATGGGGAGCGGCCAGTTCTTCATTGTTGCAAGGTTTGTAAGATCATAAGTAGCATATGTAAACATGCCAAATAAAGCGCCGCTCAAAATTGCTTTTGCCACTGAATTTTTTTCCACAGCGGGGAGAATAGAAAAATAAAATATACCGATAATAAATAGCAAATAGAAAATGATTGCGGCTGACCAGTTCACTTTGTCACTTAAAAAACTACCAAGATGTTTCCGGTATAGATCTTTTGCAATAAAACCAAGCCATGCCATATCTATTGCAAAAAAGACAACAGCAGTAAGAAGGTAACTGATAAAAAGTTTGGAAAAAGGCATCATGAGTAAAGTTAAACAACTATACATTATCCCTGTATACCCTCCGTTTATTTTCCGAATATTAAAACTGCCAAATGCTACATTCTTATGCCAAATCACGCATTGCAGAGAAAAGTTGTTTAATGATTTGACTTATTTATTCAATAACTCCTCCACAGATATTTTATAAAAATATTTTTTATATAAAAATGAACTTTTCCTTTTGTTTAATGTTTATAATAAATACTTAAACAAAAAAATTTATAACAATGAAACTTAAAAACCTTTTTAATCAAACAATTGTGCTGCTTTTTTTAAGCATGCCCGTATTATTTTTTAGCTGCAAAAAAGATGAAACACCTGCGCCTGTAAGAAGCACCATTACAGATGTAGTTGTAGCAAATAGCAGCTTTACAACTCTTGAAACAGCTGTATTAAAAGCAAACTTACAGGCTACCTTAAGTGGCACTGGGCCTTTCACAGTTTTTGCTCCGGATGATGCCGGTTTCTCTGCTTCCGGAATTACAACTGCTGTATTGAATTCACTTACACCTGCACAGGTGCAGAGTATATTATTGTACCATACTATTGGTGCTAAAATAACTGCTGCTGATGTTCCGGCAGGTCCTAATGCAAAAGTGATCACAGCAAGTGGCGATTCAGTATTTGTAACAAAAAATGCAAGTGGTGTTTATATAAACGGAATAAAAGTAACCACGGCTGATGTTAAAACTGATAATGGCGTAATCCATGCAATTGGTAAAGTACTTATGCCACCGGTGGGAAATATTGTAGAAACTGCAGTTGCAAGCGGATTAGATTCACTGGTAAAAGCAGTAACCAGAGCCACAACTGCTCCGGGTGGCGATCCAACACTTGCCGCAACATTGAGCAGTGCAAAACTGACAGTTTTTGCTCCAACCAATGCAGCATTTACACAACTGCTGGGCGCATTAAGTCTTACTAATATTAATGATATCCCTGTTGCTACTTTACTGGCTGTTTTAAGATATCATGTTGTGGGCGGACGTGCATTTTCTTCAGACCTGTCAAACACAAACCTGGCAATGCTGGCAGGCGGAAATACAACTGTAAACCTATCAAATGGTACAGGTGGTGGACCCACACTTACCGGAAACGGGAATGGTGGTAACAAGTCAAATATTATTGCAACAAATATTGTTTGCAGAAATGGTGTAGTGCATCTTATAGATCGTGTTTTAATACCCTGATGTTAATATTTGTAAAACATGTTTATTACGTATCATCAATTATAATTATAAAACAAAAAAATCATGAAAAAAGTATTTCAATCAGCATTATTAATGCTTACCCTGTTTGTATCTACAGTTGCTTTTGCGCAGAAAAAAGATATCGTTGACATTGCGATAAGTTCAGAAGCACACACAACACTGGTGGCCGCTGTAAAAGCAGCTGATCTTGTAGCTACTTTAAAAGGTGATGGACCATTTACTGTGTTTGCACCAGTCAATGATGCATTTGGCAAATTACCGGCTGGTACAGTGGACTATCTGCTCAAGGCAGAAAACAAAGCAGCGCTTGCAAAGATCCTTACTTATCATGTGGTGGCTGGTAATCTTGATGCGGCTGCAGTTTTAGAGGCAATCAAAAAAGGAAAAGGATCGGTTTCTTTAAAAACTGTTAGTGGCGGAACTTTAAAAGCTTCTTTAGACAACGGGAAAGTAAAACTTACAGATGAGAAAGGCGGTTCAGCTTATGTAACCACAGCCGATCTCAAAGGCAGCAATGGTGTTATCCATGTTATTGATTCGGTAATATTACCGCAATAGATTATCCCTTGAAAACATTATAAGATAAGCCCTCTTATTGAGGGCTTATACTTTATAATCGCTGAGTTATTAGCGCTGAAGATTTTTATAAATATTAAAAAATAAAAACGAATAGCATGTTCATTAAATTCAAAGTTTCAGAATTAATAATTTTCGTGATAACCATTATGCTGATTTTCGTATCCGAATATTATTATATGGTACTAAAAGACCCGATGAGGGCAATTTTTATCGGGCTATGGCCCCCCACCATCCTGGGATTACTCATCTATATTAACTTAAAAAGAAAACAGTAAAATCATGGAAAACCTGGATCTCATCCTGCTTACAACGGTTATTTCAGTTTTGTTTATGGTATTTCTAATTGCTACCTACCGTGAATTCTCTGAGATGAACAAGTCTGAATTTAAAGGCGGTCAGGAAAAAGGACCCCGTGCTGAGATGGTTCGGTTTCTCGGAAAAATTTTTGCAGATGAAAGTATTGAACCCGGAGAGAAGAATGAATTCTTAAGTACGATAAAAAAAGCCATAGAAAAAATTGAAGCGGAAAAAACCAACGGGAATATGCATCAATGAAGATTTTCAATCATACAGTTTATAAGCACAGTAACTGTGCTGTATTATTACTTCTGAATAAATCGTGGTTTTATGATTCTATTATGCCAGTGTGGTAAATTTTGATCACCATAGTGACACAGAGCATTTAGGAGGCACATTGAAAACAAATCTAATTGTACAAATCTGTTTATTTTATCTTCTCATAAATATGAAAAGCCGAAAAAATATCTTCTGCTGAAATGCCCAGCGATTTATAAATAGTAATTTCTTCATCATGCTCTCTTCCTTTTTTTGTTCCCAGTAATACTTCACCTAACTCAGCTTTTACATGAGCATCGGTGACCACTCCTTCTTTTTTAGGAATAAGAAAATCACCGGCTTCATTAAAAAGCGATTCATAACAATCAGTATATAATTTTGATTTTACAATTGCAGCCGTATCCAGTTCTCTTGTTACAGCTGTACTGCTGCCAACAGCATTAATATGTGCGCCATTGCTTATCCAATTACCAAGTACAACAGGTTCTTTTGATGCTGTAACAGTACAGATAATATCAGCATCTTTTACCGCTTCCTCTGCATTTTTCTTTACACGAACCGTTAACTTATTTTTTTCAAAAATTTTTTCTGCCAGTGCGGCAGCATTTTTTTCATGGCGGCTCCAGATATTTACCTGTTTTATTTTTCTAACCACCAGCATGGCTTCAATATGTCTTTTAGCCTGTTCACCGGATCCAATGATGGCCAGTACTTCGGCATTTTCTTTTGCCAGTACACGGGTGGCTAATGCACTTGCTGCAGCGGTTCGTATTGCAGTTATTTCATTTGCATCAAAAAACATAAGCGGTTGCCCGTGTTTCGCATCTAATAATATAACAACACCCTGGTGAGATGGAAATCCTTCCTCGCTGTTTTTATGAAAAACACTAATCACTTTAATACCCATCATGCCAAGGCTTGAAGCATAACCCGGCATCATGCCCAATAAACCATGATGGTCAGGAAGCCACATCAGCGAACGCAAAGGTTGCACACATTCACCGCTTGCCAGCGAACGAAACATTTTTTCCATCACCTCAATGCATTCATTCATGGGCAGAAGCGATGCAATCTTTTCATTATTTACAAATAAAGGCTCCATTTATTTTAATTATGATAATACAACTGTGATTTATAAATATAGGATTTTTGAAATGGTTAATTTAAATAACCAATAAAGAATTGATGAAAAACGGGATGAACGAAAAATAAAGACTTAATTGAAACTTATCCTTTCGCCAGTTTGTTTTTTATCAGGTAATCGTAACTTTCGTGGAGAGCCTCAAAAACATCAGTGGCGGTAACGTCCATTTCTACTATCATATATTCAGTATTTCCATTTGCGGCTTTGGCAATAGCCGGAAAATCCTGTTTTCCTTTTCCCACTGCTGTCATTGGATCAGGATTATCTTCCGGTAATGAATCATTCCATTTTGCAGGCCCGTCTTTTATGTGTAACAGGGGTGCCCGTTTGCCAAATGTTCCGACAATTTTTGCAGGATCATGCCCCGCCACTTTTACCCAATAAGTATCAATTTCAAAAAATATATCGGGGTCAACAGACTCAAGTAATAACTCATATACATACCGGTCGCTAATTTTATTTCTATACTCCCACCAGTGATTGTGCAAACCAAATTGCAACCCGTTTGATTTAGCAAAATGGCTGGCTTCATTATAAACTTCAATCAATTCTTTTGTTCCATCGGCAGTACTATAACGTTTATCTTCCGGCCATCCATGCCAAATCATTTTTTTACAACCCAATGCTTCTGCTGTTTCACTGAATACAGCTTTATTATCACCAACAGGTAATTCAATATGTGCAGACGAAACAGTAAGCCCTGCAGCTTTTAAATAACCAGCAGCTTGTTTTACAGAAATATTTTTTGGCCAGAAAGCCGTCTCTACATTTTTATATCCCAACTCAGCCACACGTTTGAGTGTACCGGCAATATCTTTTTCAATTTCATTTCGCAGCGTATATAACTGCAGGGCAATTGATGGCAGTGCCATAGTTGATTTATTTTCAGAGCAGCCCTGTAAAAACAAAGAAGGAATGATAGCCGTTCCCGCAGCACCCATAGCTGTCATGTGCAAAAAATCCCTTCGTTGCATTTGGTTTTTAGATTTTTGCATGGTAATATAAATTAAAACCTGCAAAGACGTATTATCTGTAATTATTTGAAAGCCTTGAAGATTTTTTCTATTACATTTTTTTTGGTTCCAGCAATTTGAAAAACTGATCCAGTTGCGGCAGAATAACAATTCTTGTACGGCGGTTTGCCGCCCGGTTCTCTGAGTTGGTATTGTCTTTAAGCGGGCTGTACTCTCCGCGGCCGGCAGCTGCTATCTTCGCCGGATCAAGTCCATACTGCTTTTGTAAAATACGTACAACCGAAGTTGCTCTTTTTACACTCAGGTCCCAGTTGTCTAATAATACGCCACTACGGTAGGGCACATTATCCGTATGACCTTCTACCATAAATTCTATATCGGGTTGATTTTTTAATACAGTGGCTACTTTGCCAAGTATTTCATTGGCCTGTTTGGTTACTTCGTATTTACCACTTTTAAAAAGCAGCTTATCCGAAATATCAATAAACACAACGCCTTTGTCTACTTTGATATTTATATCTTCATCTTCCAGGTTACCGATAGCGCCTTTCAGGTTCATCACCAACACCATATTCAGTGAATCTTTGCGGGCCATGGCCGATTGCAGATCCTGTATATACAAATCTTTTGCGCCGATATTTTCCAATGATTTTTTTATACTCTCAGCCTGTGAAGAAGACATGACAGAAAGATCCTGCAACTGCCTCAGCACAGAAGTATTATTGTCTTTGAGAAAATCAATCTGCTTGTTCAGATCGCTGATGCGGGTATTGAGATTGGCTTTATCATTTTCCAGGTTTGTCTTTTGACGACCCAGTTCAGCTTTTGCATCATTGCAGTTGTTCAGGTCGCCCTGCAGTTGCGTATATTTTGTTTGCAGGCTGGCATACTCAGCCTGAGAAGCTTTAAATTTTTTACTGCTGACACAGGAAAAAAATGCTGGCACAATTGCCAGTACAATCAGGATTGATCTTGCTTTCATAAAATTATATTTTGATGTTTATGCGATTAATTACAAGTTTAATGCCTGTCAAAGGTATTGGCCAAAAAGCAATGATGCTTATGATTTTTGTTAATCCTGGCAGCCTCTCATATCATAATTCTCAAATTAAAATTATATGCATTTATACTGTAAGTCGCACGGCAAGCAAAAATTATTTTAATAATGAGCTATTAAATAAAATAAATAAGTGCAGGATGATAAATAAAGAACGAAGCTGAAGAAATCAAAAAAGTGTTTTTAAAAACTAAAGAAAGAATCCCGGAATGCTCCGGGGTTCTTTTGGTAAAAATTTATTATTGTGAGCTGAGATCTTTCCTGAATTTCATAATGTATTGCTCAGTCTTTTCAACTGCACCATCTAAAAGCTTTACCCTATCATCCCATGCAGTACCACCGTAAGCTTTTTCATATTCAGTTCTGAAACTGGGGCTGTTTGTATTTGCGGGCCCGTAATAATTTGGTTCAAGTGATTTGAATCCGTCTTTAAGGTTACGGATAGTTACAGTTACCTGGTCTGATCCATCCCATAGTTGGTCAAAAAAATTAAAACTCAGGTTGGTAAAAAAAGGATCCGTCATTAACATATTTATTTTTACTCCCCTTGCCAATTCACGCCTGTAATCAACCTGGTTAAGTGTTTGTTTCAGGTGTCTTACTGTAACAACATAACTATCTGCAGCAACATCTGATCTCATGGAACAGCTGTCAATCCAACGATAAGTGCCGTTCATTGTTTTGTCCAGCAAAGGGAAAAAAGTCTTATCAAGATCAAGACTATGAGCAGCCGCATCGGGTCTTTCCTTATCAAAATCTGCATAAGATCTGCCAGCATTTATAATATGGTAATAACCGGCATATTCACCGCTTAAGATTTCATAAACGGACATTTTTTCATCCGTTTTATGAAATTTAGCCACGTGAATTTTGTAAGCTGCTTCAAATGCCATCTTCTGTCCGGGTTTTGGTTTTACCGTATTTACGGTACTCAGATCTGTTTTTTGAGAATAAGTGGCCAGCGAAGTGACCATTAACAGGAAAAAAAAAACTTTTTCATGTGTGTTTGTTTTGGTTAAAAAAATATTTATAGTTCAAAAAATTAAAAACCGCCAGTGAATAACCGGATTAACTGCGAACGCAGCACACATAATCATTTGGGATTTACGGGGAATTAAGAATAGGAAAGGAAAAAATTATTTATGAAAGATAATGTTTTTTTATTTTAATCCAAAGTTTAAAAACTTGTCCCGCATTATTATGGACTAATTATAAAATAACTAACAGAAACAAAATCCTCACCGCTTTTTAAATTAATCATTGGTAAGTATTTTTTATACTTTTACAATGCAGTGGAGAATTTTGAATTAAAACAAAAAGAGTATGAAAAAAATAATAAAATTTTTCTTTTCGGTAATTCTAATTACCGCTGCCATACCTGTAAATGCCCAATCAGATTCGGCAATAAACCTCCCCAATTTTCTATTGCCCAGGTTTACAAAAAGTACAATAAAGTTTAAATCGGGCAGTAACAAAACGGCTACACTTAATTATAATATTATAGACCAGGAAATGGTTTTCATGCAGCCAGATGCTTATATGGTTTTAGAAAATCCCGAACTGATAGATACGATTTATATAGAAAACAGAAAATTTGTTCCATTCAAGAAAGAATTTCATGAACTGTTGCTGGATGGACCTGTATCGCTTTTTATTCAACATAAAACCAATGCAGAAATTGCCGGAACTGAAACGGGTTACGGAGCTACAGCAAAAACGCTGGGTCCTTCATCTTTCAAGCAGGTTTACGGACCACGGGGGTCAATTGATCTCAGGATCCCTGACGAATATAAACTGACCGATGATACATATTATTGGATAAGAAGAAACATGGTGATGGAAAAGTTTTCAAACAAGCGTCAGTTTTTGAAATTATTTAAGAATAAAGAAAAAGAGTTAAATCAATTTATTGATCATAACAATATTGATTTTAAAAAAACTGACGATGTGATCAGGTTGGTTCAATACAGTACAGGATTATAAAATTGAAGTGCAATTTATTGTTCAAAGCATTTTTCTCAGAACCAGAAGAAATAAAACTTACCAACTATAAAAGTGATAACCTCCCTGGCTGTTTCTAAGGATTGATCATAATATGTGCACTATGTGTTCCCGCATACATGATCCAGGGCATACCATCGGCAGATGGTTTTTCTGGTAAACCTGTACTGGCAACCGTGGCATAAGGAATATAAATTACATAACGCAGGTAACCATTCTTTACTTCACCGGTGGCCGGATTATAATCCTGGTCTTTTGCAGAATAAACATATAAAGCTGCAGGCTGTTTGGGCATTTGCAGGGTGCCTGCTTTTACTTCTTTTTCCCGTTCATTAAATAACGAATCATCTTTAATGCCTTGCTTTCTCAGTTCACGTCCTCTTTGCATAAAGGGTTCCAGTTCCTTTACATAACATGCCACAGAAAAATCCGGTTCATCAGGATTGTCTGCAAGACAGATCAGTTCATTGGTGCCTTGTTTTAAAAGGACAAGTTGTTTATCGGCTGAATAGCCATACACGGTGCAGCTATCTCTCTTTTCCAGGGGGGCAGCTAATAATGCAGATTTTATTTGTATGTCTGCTGAGGCTAAAACAGCTTTAACAGCAGGTGATTCGTTTTTAGTTTCAGGCGAATCTTTTTTAGAATTACATCCGTAACAAAGAGAAACCGCTGTCATGAATAAAAAAACAACTTTCATATAAATTTATTAAAGTGAAAATTTAATTAAGAAGATAAAAGATCAAAGATTTTTAAAGATAATAATTTAATATGCCGTGGCGATAATTTCTTTTTCTTTCCAATATGATGTGAGTCTTGTATCTGCAGCAGCGATAAATTGTATCTGGCATTTTTGCCAAAACATAAACTGATTTGTATTTGCCTGGGTCACTGATACTGATGGTTAATTGCACTCAAAACCACAATTGTACAGACTTTTTTAAAAACAAAATATTCAAGGTTTGGTTTTTGTTTGATCTTCCGGCTCTTCTGCAAACCGCTGCACGGCCTTGGCACCAAAAGCAAGACCAAGAATATATATCCATGATTTGTCAATACGAAACTCAAGAAGAGAAGAAACGGTCCAACTGAGTTTTACTGTGGTAATTACAAATATTGAGATAGTCATCAATACCACTACACGCATGGTGGAGATGCCTCCATTCTGATCTTCCAGTAAATCCGGAAAATAAAAAACCATGCCCAGCATAAGCAAGAAAACAGAAATAGCCGGTATACTTCCATCCATGGTAACAATGGGGACTACAAAAAGAGATAAAATGCCGGTAGTGATAAGACCTGCTATACCTATAAAAATAAGTGTCATACCGATTTTTTTCTGGTTATCAGTATTGGGGGGTTGTTCTTTTGACATGCGTTGAATTTTAAGTGTTGAATTAATTAATGATTTCTATAGAAAGGATTGGATGCAGTTCAGCTCCGTTATCTGAATGCCCGGTGCCATGATCGGGTTTATCAAAGAACAGCACACCGGTTATACGGAAACGGTGATTTTTATATTCATTTTTACCGGCCACTTTATTAAAATTTTTCCTTGCCCTTTCAAATTTTTTACTGTAACCCGATATATTATTGGGGCAAAAAGGATCGGGTATTTCTCCTACCATCGTATGTGTTCCATCTTTTAATACCAGGTGTACATCATCATCATCTTCCCATATATACTGGGGAATTGTGCATTCAATAGTATATACATTTGTTTCACTTGTTTGTCTCGGAAGTTTGGTTCCCCATTGCGGGGGATTAATATTTTCAAGTTTGGCAATAGTAGAAGCGGTGGCATGAAAATCTACTTTATCTACATTCCCATCAGTAAGTGTTTTCACTTCCCACCTCTGTACACCACCACACACGGTACCTATATTATGTGTACCAAGAACAGTAAGTAAAGCAAGAGCAGCAACACTTGCTGCAAATTTTTTTTGAGTTTTTGTCTTTGGCTTTTTGATTATCGATGGCATACGCAGGTTTTGTTGGTAATTAAACTGCGTTCTCAGAAGGACCGGTTTTCATTACAAGTTACTGCACATTTTTATAATAAACCCCAAATGCGACAACACTTTTTAAATTTTACATATAGAGTTTTACAAAAACCACGGGCAGACAGAGATCGCTACCATTTCTCAATTCCTACTAATTTTTTTCCCAGTTCATTTAAGGTAGCCCTTTCATATTTTGTTTGTTCCCAGTTGCGGGGATCACCGGGAAAAGCATAACCCTCGGGTGCAATACGATCTTTCCACGAATTAATCCGCCACTGACGTAAGGGTTCATTATCTTCTTCAGCAGGCATCATAGAAATATATTGTGCAATGCGGACTTTATTACCACTCAGGTTTGGCCGTATACCATGTGGTTGCAGGCTGTTAAAGATGAGCAGGTCACCGGCTTCCATTTTTACTTTTACAAGATCAAATCCTGTAATATCAGGCTTAAAATGATCCCGGTCTTCGGGTTGAGAAAGTTTCCATGTATCATAAGTACGGAACAATTCCGGCACGCATTGAAATCCACCCATATTTTCATCCATCTGATCGGCCAGTGCAAGTACTCCCTGTACATTCACCGGTTTTGTTTCCGGATCATAATCCCAGTGAATAAATCCTTTGTATTCAAAACCCGGGCGGATAGGAAAGTTTAGATTGGCCCTGTCAATACTCACCCAGAGTTTTTCTGTGCCCCATATATCTACAAAAGCATCATACACTTTTTGCATTTGCCGGTTATTCCAGAGCTGTTGGTTATTGTACACTTCTACCATACCCGTATTGGTCAGTTCTTTCATTTTCATTTCTGCACGGGCGGCCGTATACCATGTTTCAGCATTGGCAGGATCTTTTTCTTCAAACTCCCATAAAAAATCAGCCGTAGCCAACACCTGTTCACGGGGTACAGCATTTTTGATGACGATGTAACCATTCGTTATCCAGAAATTCCAATCAGCTTCACTTAATACACGCAATGGTTTTCCATTGCTGCGATCGTTTAGTTTGATGTTACTGCTTTTTGCAGTAGAGGGATTACCCGGAATATCTTTATGTGCATTACCGGGTATCATGGAAGGCGCCATGGTGGGGATCATATTTTTTTGTTCCATGTAGCAATATTTTGTTCTTGAAAGATATTGTAAAAAAAGAGTGAGGCCAAAACCAAACACACCGGCGTAATTGCAATCAATCTGGCAGCACCTTTACCATAATATTTTTATAAAAAACTTTACTATTGGGATCGTGACCCTGCAGCGCAAACGTGCCGCTGCTTAGCACCCGGCCTTCATTACCTTTTTCCCGCTGCACATTATCCGGTTCTGTATAATCCACTACTGTTTTATCATTCAGTTTTATTATTACATGTTTGCCTTCTACTTTAATGTATTCAGTAAACCATTCATTGTCTTTTACAAAAACTTCTCTTACATCCTGTATGCCATAGAGGCTGCCCGTTCTGCGCCAGTCACTCTGCGAATTATTTACCTGTGCTTCATAACCCTTTTTTGGCCAACCACCTTCCTGGTATTCTGTATGAAAATAGATACCTGAGTTGGAGCCGGGTGTTGTCATCACATC
>Ga0209797_10000456_pt1 | contig 20474 bp, 15 predicted proteins | sample DOMMetBare3Fresh_2_FD_187472 | JGI IMG/M metagenome (GOLD analysis project Ga0209797, IMG submission 187472) | Wetland sediment microbial communities from St. Louis River estuary, USA, under dissolved organic matter induced mercury methylation -... | ecosystem: Environmental > Aquatic >... | reverse complement strand
GGAACCACAACGCTTTTTCAATTTGACAGTGACGCTTATAAGGCAGATCGCAAGCAATGGGCCGATCAGGGTAACCGTTGGTTGGGCGGCACATTGAAAGGTTTGGCAAGCAAGATAGGCTATTTAAAGCGCCTGGGGGTTACTGCGATTTGGATCAGCCCAGTATTTAAACAAATGCCGAAAGATGAACATTCATACCATGGCTATGCCATACAGAACTTTCTGGATGTCGACCCCCATTTCGGCACACGCCAAGATTTGCAAAATTTAGTCGATACTGCGCATGCCAACGGAATCTACGTTATTCTGGATATTATTTTTAATCATGCTGGCGATGTATTCGCTTATGATGCCGACCGTTATGATACTGTAGATGATAACGGTCGTCATTTTATGGATCCACGCTGGGATAATCGTCCCTATCGGGTTAAAGGCTACCGCAATGCCGATGGCAGACCTGAGGTTCCATTCGCGCGAATCAATACTGATGCTCATCCAGAAGCGTGGCCCGATCAAGCCATTTGGCCAACTGAGTTGCAAGATCCAGAGACTTTCACTCGCAAAGGCCATATTTCAAGCTGGGATTATGATCCGGAATTCCGGGAAGGTGATTTTCTTTCTCTGAAAGATATTGATCACGGAGTGCATGACTATGATACCAATGGCAAAAGGATTATTGATGATTTCCATCCCTCCTCAGCGCTGACGGCCATCTGTGAAATCTATAAATTCTGGATCGCATTTGCCGACATTGACGGTTATCGCATTGACACCGTTAAACACATGGAGCCGGGAGCTACCCGCTATTTCACCGCAGTCATTCAAGAATATGCTCAAAGTCTGGGCAAGGAAAACTTTTATTTAATTGGTGAAATCACAGGAGGTCGTGAATTTGCATTTGATTTGATGGAATCCACCGGACTTAATGCGGCACTGGGTATTGATGATATTCCGGACAAACTGGAATATCTGGCTAAAGGTTATCGAGATCCACAATCTTATTTTAGTCTGTTCAGAAATTCGGTGCTGGTTGGAAAAGATTCTCATGTCTGGTATGGCAAACATATTGTCACACTGTTCGATGATCATGATCAGGTTCGTAAAGGTGGGAATAAGGCCCGTTTTTGCGCCGACCGCAATGGCTACGCCCATTTACCTGCTGTTGTTGCGATTAATCTGACTACGATGGGCATTCCCTGTCTTTATTACGGCACGGAACAAGCTTTTAATGGTGCCGGGGATAATGACCGTTATTTACGTGAATGTATGTTTGGAGGAAAATTTGGCTCCATTCAAAGCAGTGGTCTGCATTTCTTTAATGAGGAGCATAAAATCTACCGGATAATCGCCGGCATAAACAAAATTAGAAAAGAGCATATAGCATTGCGTAGAGGACGGCAGTATCTTCGCCAAATTTCTGATAGTGGTGATGCAGGTACTTTCGGCTATCCACACATGATCGGTAATCTTATTCTATCTATCGTACCCTGGTCTCGTATCTTCAGTAATCACGAAATAGTACTTTCTATTAATACCGATGTTAATCAATCCAGAACTGCGTGGGTGACTATTGATAACGATCTGCACGGGGATAATTTGAAGTTTTTAAAATGTCTCTATTCAACCGACCCGGCACAGATCGGTTCAAAAATAAAAATTGAAGACCGAAATGGCAAGGCAGTTCGTTTAACAGTTCCCGCAGGTGGTTTTGTCATTTATGATTAGCTTGATTAGACCGGACTAGCCTGGAAAAATCACTTGGCTCTGGAAAGCCATTTATGCAATCAATATAATCCTTAGGAGGAATCATGGCACTTAATCAATATGGTGTTCTAAAAGGGAAGGCCATCAATAAAATTATTGGGCAGGGATCAAGCCCGCATTATGAAGTACATCTTATCGACGATACGACCGATTATCGTATTGCCATTAATGTGAAGTCTAATCTGGCTCCCTCAGAGCTGTTGTATCTGATTGTTGATGATTTTCAACATCCCATTTTGGAAAAACTGGTCACTCTGGATACAGGATTTACCCGGCTGGAAAAGGCCCCGAACAAAATGTCACTGGATTTTATACGCGGCAATCTGTTTGATGCGAGTAAGATGCGTCCTCTGCCCCATAACATTCCGGGACCGGATAACGATCTCAACGAAAAAATCGATGCTTATGTGCAACGCGCCATCGGCGACGAACGGGCAAGCATCTATGCTTTCGGTGAACGCTGGGGGCCAGAGGAAGGCAAAAAAGATAAATATTTTGGTTTTCTGCCTGGAAACGGGATTCATGATATTCACATGAATCAAGGCAACGTAGGGAAATTTGTTAATGATGATGGCGTTTGGCAGGACGGTGGCTTACTTTTTCATTTTCCGAGCATAGATAAAGTAGAAGCCGGTGTTGGCGCAGAAATATGGCCGGAACAATGGGTTGCTGTCTTTCTGGCCTTTCAGTCTCAGTGCTGGCATACCGACGATCAAACAGGGCATCGGCTTCCTGAATGCGATGCCATTATTCCCCCTAAAATTGAATCTGGCGTCCAAATTATCGCGGCGCTGGTCAATCCGGAAGGGGACGATGCTGGTCATGAAACGGTTACTTTGATCAATCTTACGCCAGGTATTGTTGATTTGTCCGGTTGGTTTATTGCGGATAAAAATAAAAACAGATCTGTTATCAGCAATATGCTACTTAATCCAGGTGCAACCGGTGTAGTGAAACTGGATGGTTTAGGCGCGCAGTTAGGTAACAATGGCGGCATTATTACTCTGCTCAATCCTAATGGAATTAAATATCAAGGCGTATCCTATACCAAAGAACAGGCGCGTAGTGGCTGGACTGTTTTATTTTGAACGAAACAGGTAAAAACGGATATAAGGTTAAACCCTTCAACAGCGCCGATTCAGGAAAATGGGCAGGAAGGGAGTAATTGCCTACGTTCTAATTTAAATGTGAAATAAGAGCTCAATTTGAGATATTGAAATTAAAGAATTATGTTTATGCGATTTCCCCTTACCCAACCCTCTCCCGCTGGAGAGGGCTTTTTCTCTACTCGTTGCCTGTTTAGCTGGTAATTCGTATTTAAGTTGAAATCGATGTTATCCCTTTTCTCACTGATTAAATTTTTGTTTTAGCCTCACGTTCCTGTTCGCGCGGTGCAACCTTTGCCAGTTCTGCCATCTCCTCAGCCAGAAGGTCCAGTATATCGTCTGCCGACACAATACCTTCCAGACCCCCTTCCTGGTTAACCACCGGGATACGGCGTATTCCCTTGGCGCGCATAAGGCGAATTGTTTCAAATACACCTTCTTCTTCCTGAACACTAATTAGTTGCGGACTCATGATGTCACCCACGCTGAAGTCATTTAAGTCCAGGGACTGGGAGATTATTTCGATGACTATGTCGCGATCTGTAACAATGCCAACGGGCACCCTCTTACCGTCAACCTCATCCACGACTACCAGATCACCCACATGGTACTGGCGCATAAGTTGCGCCGCTTCAGGAATGCTTGTTTCTCTTGTCGCGAACATTACTTCACGGTTGCAAAATTCACCAATGGGCATCAATATTTCCTCTAGTTGAGTTGGGATAGAATTGTAACAAAGTTAACATAAAAACCAGTCTCAGCATAAAGCATTTTAAGTCGAGTAGGCTGAGCAGGGTCGGCACGATTATGAGAAGGGGATCAACAGTCTTCAGATTCATCCTTGCAGGCACAATGATGCCTCTCAATCTTGGTCATCGGATCAGTTGAATATTCGACGCTCTGGCTCTGGCTTTATCGCTGATCTTTACCAGGTAAAACAACTCCTCGTGGTATTCCTGGAAAATAAACCATTCATGTTCACAAAACGCAGCCCCGAAATTCGTCATTGATGCGGTAAATCGAGATTTTATTTTGCGCTTTGGACGGTGTCTAAATTACGCAGTTGAGTTCGTTGGCTTTTTGCTATTGCGATAATGAATTAGTACTTTATATCCACTCCTTTTCCTCGGCTTGACGCTGTTGTCCCCACAACGCGCCCAATGGCAGGTCCAATAAAGAATAGGCGCCCGCTTGAAGAGTTGGCAGCGCTTGAGCGGCTGCAAGCATCATTCGTGCAGCAAGGCTCGCCTCGTCGAAGCGTGCTTCCAGCAAAAAAGAGGAATGGCTGGCATCTACCGTTTTTCCGTGGCGTTCCAACAATACTCCACGGTTTGTCTCCTCCAATGTAGCAATGCTGGGTACCGGAAATACCAACGTTTGTTCATCAAGAAAGACGGGGTCATTTACAATGATGCGTTCCACTTCCGCCGCGTCTGCCGATGGTTCCAATTCCACATAAACATAGCGTTGAAGGGTTCCTTCTATCGACTTGAGCTCTGTCGCCAGTGCTTTTCTGACACCCTTTATTCCCTCTGCTGCCAGTGTATGGTGCAAACTGGATCCAGAATGCTGGCTGATGTCCGTATGCCCGTGGGGAGCTAGTAAAGCGAAATAGCTACGGAACAATGAGAATGCCCCCGGATCACATCCGGCGCCAACCACTGCCGGTACTTTGTGAAGCAGCGCAACCCGATGCATTTCTGACTTATGCCGAAGAAATGCCTCGCTGTGGAGACGTGCGCATTCCACCACCGGAATACGGCTTTGCAGAAGGCCTTTCGCAACCCCCATTACCGCATCGGCAGGAACGCAGATAAGCGCGGCATCGACTTCCTTTAGCTCGCTGATATGGGTAACAACAGGTATATTCTCGCCGAAGCCCCTGGAAGTGATGGTACGCTGTACAATACCTGCCAACGCTGTGGCTTGGTCGGCAATAATGGCCTCGGCACATTTGCGCCCCAAATTACCCAGGCCAATAATGGCGAGCCGTATTTTTTTCATGGTGTTTACTCGGTTGTTTATAGTGGCCAGTGTTAACCAAGCTCTATTTCTTCAGTCACCCTGTTTGATGCAGAAGCAAAACTGAGGATTTAACTTTAGAAAGCTAATACTGCTTCAGGTTACATACAACTTTAAGCCGAACTATTAGCTCTTCAAGTGTCCGTCATTACTCTATGGATTAGCGTTGCTCATAATATTCAGGAAGAGACTTGTCACCTGAATAATCGCTGAATTTACAGCGTTTTATTCAGTAGCTTCAGCCTCTATTTGAGGGTACCTCTATAAAAAACACTAACCACCCATACCTTTTAATGTTATCTGCCCGTCTAATAATTGTATGTTGATTAATAATTCTCTATGATTGCAGCCTGAATAGCCAACTTTTTTGCTCAATAATATCGGGAGATAAGATGAAATTAATAACAGCTATCATTAAACCATTCAAAATGGATGATGTTAGGGAAGCGTTATCTGAAATAGGGGTTGCAGGCGTTACTGCAACGGAAGTTAAAGGCTTTGGCCGCCAAAAAGGTCATACCGAATTGTACAGAGGCGCTGAATATGTGGTCGATTTTCTACCCAAAGTTAAGCTGGAAATTGCCGTTGCTGATGATATGGTAGAAAAAGCAGTTAGCACCATCGTTAAAGCCGCTAATACAGGGAAAATTGGCGATGGCAAGATATTTGTATCTAACTTGGACGAGGTTGTTCGCATTAGAACGGGTGAAACCGGTGAGGATGCGATCTAACAGTCGCCTAGGAAAGAACAATGTCTTTTACCCTAAGAAAGAAGCTGTTATCAGGCTTGCTGTTACTTCCCGCCGTGGCTTTAGCGGATCAATTAAACCAAGCCAATACGGCCTGGATTTTAACTTCTACTGCGTTGGTTTTGTTTATGACGATTCCCGGCTTGTCTTTGTTTTATGCCGGATTAGTTAGAAGCAAAAATGTGTTATCGGTGTTGATGCAGTGTTTTGCCATCACCTGCGTGGTTTCCATTCTTTGGCTTGCGGGTGTTTACAGTTTTATTTTTGCCGATGGCGGGAGTCTGCAAAAGTTCATAGGCGGCGCTTCCAAGGCATTTCTTCCGGATATAGGAACAGGGTCATTGACAGGTGATATTCCAGAATCGGTTTATTTCATGTTTCAGATGACGTTTGCCATTATTACTCCCGCTTTAATTGTCGGCGCTTTTGCCGAACGCATGAAATTCTCGGCTATGCTGTGGTTTAGCAGCTTATGGCTCATTATTGTTTACTTGCCGATCTGTCACTGGATATGGGGCGGCGGCTGGCTGGCAGATTTGGGTGTGATGGATTTTGCCGGCGGCATTGTTATCCATATCAATGCGGGTGTTGCCGCTTTAGTCTCTGCCCTGGTGTTAGGCAAAAGAAAAGGTTTTCCAACCACGGCTATGCCGCCGCACAATATGACCATGGTCGTAACAGGGGCCGGCATGTTATGGGTAGGCTGGTTTGGCTTTAATGCCGGTAGCGCCTTGACGGCAGACGGACGCGCGGGAATGGCGATGTTGGTGACCCACATTGGCGCAGCTTCCGGCTCCTTGACCTGGATGTTTATTGAATGGAAACGTTTTGGCAAACCCAGTGTATTGGGTATAGTTACCGGTATGGTGGCGGGTTTAGGCACAATTACACCGGCTTCAGGTTTTGTTGGCCCTGCAGGTGCGCTGGTGATTGGCGTTACGGCGGGCTTTGTCTGTTTTTATGCCACCCAATATATCAAACGCACCCTGATAATTGATGATTCTTTGGACGTATTTCCTGTCCACGGTGTTGGCGGTGTTACTGGATCCTTATTGACAGGTGTTTTTGCCGCAAGCAGCCTGGGCGGACTCGGTTTAGCTGAAGGCGTTTCCATCATGGATCAGGTCAGCGTTCAGGCCTTAGCAATTGTGGTGACGATTTCCTGGAGCGCTTTATTCAGTTTTCTAATTCTGAAATTATTGGATAAATGGATAGGACTCCGCGTGACACCAGATCAAGAGGTGCAAGGGCTTGATCAGGTTCTGCATGAAGAGACCGGCTATCTTGACTTGTAAGTCTTGAAGATGGGACTATTCAGATGTGAAAGGCGGCTTTGAGGGCCGCTTTTTTGTTTAAAAATGATGATAGTTAACGCTAATAACATAGTAGAGACTTATGGAAATTCGACGCATAATATCTAAAATTAAAAAGCCTTCTATTACAGTAGGCAGCCTTTTAATTATCTATGTAGTGACGGGCATTTTTATCTTGCCAGCAATATTAAAGTCGAAAATTCCTGAAATTATTCAGCAGGAAACAGGAAGAAAAGCATTAATCTCAAAGGTTCGGGTTCAACCATTTCCATTCGCTGTCAGTCTAACGGGCTTTCAAATCAAAGAGCATAACGGCAAGCCATTTGCTGCGTTTGATGTTTTTTATATGAAAATGGGGCTGTTTAAGTCAATAAGGCAATTGGCCCTGGTTTTTGATAAGGTTTCGATAAAAAAGCCTTTTATTCATATCGCCAAGCAAAAAAACGGAACTTTAAATTTCCAGGATATGTTTAAGGCCAAAGCTGATGATAAGAAAAGGGAAGACGGTAATCCTTTCCCTGTAAATATCGAAAAATTATCCCTATCAGAAGGAAAAATGGTATGGGAAGATGCCAGTTTTTCCAAGCCGGTAATTGAGGATATCAATCCTATAAATCTCGATATTGAAAATTTTACTACTCATGCCGACAAGCAGGCACGTTTGGGTTTGTCACTGGCGCTAAAGTCGGGCGGGCATTTGGACTGGAAGGGCGAAGCCAGCATAATACCATTGTCTTCAGAAGGTCATATCAAGTTTGATAATGTAAGACTGGAAACCATTTCGGCGCTGGCTTTACCGGACAAGATGCCCTTTAATTTAAGGGGGTATGAACTACTCTCTGCGGATTATAAGGCCAGTTACACCAAAAATGGCTTGAAGTTTGTAATCAACAAGGGCGGAGTTGAAATTCACGATTTTCAGTTTTTAGAAAAGGGCCGGGGTAAAGCGCTGATTAAAATGCCTGTTTTTGCTGTAAAAGGTATCGATTTTAATTTTGAGAAACAGGCAATTTTGATTGAGTCAGTTTCAGCGAAAGATGCCGATTTTCAGGCATGGTTGAATGCTCAAGGTATCATTAACTATCAGGCCCTATTTCCTGAATCTAAAGCCGGTAACAACAATGCCCATAAAACCGCAGCCAACACCGCCAAATCCAAAGATGCGCCGTGGAAAATCAAGGTCAACTCAATCGCATTAAATAATGTTGGTGCTGTGTTTGAAGATCAGACCATGAAAAATCCTGTGGTGATGAATCTAAAGCCGATCAATTTCAAACTGACCAATTATAGCAATGAACCGGCTGCAATCGCGCCTTTCCAGCTGGATATCGGGTTAAATAAAACCGGATCAATAAAGCTGGCCGGCGATACCGTTCTACAGCCTTTTTCCGCAAAAGCAGACATTGATTTCAAGAATATAGTACTGGAAAACTTTCAAGCTTATGTCAATAAATTTGCACGGCTTGATGTTCTCGACGGAAAGCTAAATATTAGTGGCAATGTTATTGTCGCCACACCAGAAGAAAATAAGCTGGATCTTAAGTTTAAAGGCAACACCGGAGTTGAAAATTTAATAATCCGAGATCAGCTGCTTAAAGAAAAAGGCAAGGAAAAAATCCTGGCCAAAATCGCTGTTTTTACACTGCAAGGAATCGATTTCAATCTTGCCAACCAAGAACTGGCTTTTGACACTATTTCAGCAAATAATGCCGATTTTGAAGCATGGCTGAATCCCGAAGGGATCATTAACTACCAGACCTTGTTTCCAACTACTCAAGTTGAGGAAGTCAACGCAAATAAAACTGTAGCCAACACAATCGATCCCAATACAATCGAACCGAAAGAATCACCGTGGAAAATTAAAGTCAACAACCTGGCCTTGACCAATTTCGGGCTTAACTTTGAAGATCAAACTCAGAAAAAGCCTGTTGTCATGAATCTTAAGCCCATTAACTTAAAACTGGCAAACTATAGCAATAAAAACGGAGCAAAGCTGCCTGTTCAACTCAGTATCGGAATGAATAAAACCGGATTAATAGCCCTTAAAGGCGATACCGTTATAGACCCCCTTTCGGCTAATTTAGACCTTGATGTTAAAAATATCGACCTGGAAAAATTTCAACCTTATTTCGATAAATTTGTACGCTTGGATGTCGTAGACGGGACATTAAATATTGATGGTAAAGTATCTCTCGCCAGACAAAAGCAAGATAAACTGGATGTTAAATTTAAGGGGAATACCGGAATTGCAAGTTTATTAACTCGCGATCAAATTCTTCATAAAGACTTGGTAAAATGGAATAATTTAACTTTTAAAAACTGTGCAATTGATCTTTTGGCAAATCGCTATACGGCGGCAGCGCTTGTTATTGATAAACCGTATGCCCGGGTAACAATCAGAAAAGACAAGACAGTCAACTTTAATGACATTGTTATTGGCGACAAGAGCAAGCCCGAGGCCAGAGCTAAAACAGCACAAAAAAAACCAATCGACTCTGATAAACCTTATTTTAAATTGGGCAAAATTCAAGTAAGAGATGGCTCTTCCGATTTTTCTGATCTTTCCTTAATTTTGCCATTTGCAGCACCCATCAAAAGCCTGGATGGCGGTGCAAGCGGCGTCTCCTCGGAGAAAAAATCAATAGTTACTGTTGCTTTAAAAGGTAATGCCTACGATTTATCCCCGGTCGATATCAAGGGTGAAATTAGCCCTTATCTGGGCGATTACAATGTGGAAATCAATTTTGATGGCCTACCGATGCCGCTGGTATCGCCATATATGGTGCAATTCGCAGGTTATAAAGTTGAAAAAGGCAAGATGACGCTTGGACTAAAATATAATGTTGTTAACAAGAAATTGACTGCGTCCAACAGTATATTCATTGATCAGTTCGAGTTGGGAGAAAAAGTTGAAAATCCGAATGCCGTTTCATTGCCTCTTGAACTGGCGGTGGCGCTGTTGAAAGATTCAAGCGGTAAAATAAAAATGGATGTCCCCATTACCGGCAGCCTGGATGACCCGAAATTTAGTGTGGGGTCTATTGTTATCGATGCCTTGATGAATGTGATTAGCAAAGTGGTCACTTCGCCTTTTCGAGCGCTAGGCTCTCTGATAGGCAGTGAAAAAGACATGAGCACGATAAGTTTTGCCGCTGGTAATTCATCGCTGAATAAGGAACAACAGGAAAAACTAAACGTTTTATCCAAGGCGCTGAAAGAGCGCTCGGCATTAAACTTAGACATAAAAGGCGCCGCTTTCCAGGAGCAGGATTGGCCCATTATTAGAGAAGATGCATTATATGAGCAACTTAAAAAACGCAGAGCAATCGAGATTAATAAAGATAGCGATAAAAAAATAAGGGAAGAATATGTCGAACTTTCTGAGGATGACTACAAGCGTTTATTGGCGGATATGTTTATTGAAAAGTTTCCATTGCTGGCAGAAAAATCATTTTTAGGCACGCCAAAATTGATGAATCCACAGGCAGGTGATTTTTATGAAATTGCTAAACAGAAGCTTTTTACAATTATCAAGCCGGAACAGGAGCGGCTTAAAGAGCTCGCCTCGGCTCGAGCGCAAGCTATTTCAAATTATGTCGTACAAAAGGGTGGTGTGCCAAGGGAACGGGTATTTGTTCTCGATACCGTAATTGATCCTGAAAGGGAAAATAAAGACATTGTTTGTTCATTATCGTTGGCTGCAAATTGAGTAGTGTTTGAGTTTTATTGATCTCCTAAAATTTTAAAAGCCAAATGAAAATGAATTCATGTCAATCGCTTTAATTAGCGAATTGCGATCAATAAATCGGAAATCCTGATTGTTATTTATAACTTTTTAAATTTCACAACTTTGTTTAACGGACTCAGATTGATTTCATCGATCACAATCTGCGCCCGTGAACTCAATACGTATGAAACCGCTGCTGCGACGTCTTCCGCCAAAATAGAATGGCTTTCATGGTCGCCCGGTTCAAAATTCAGATTATCAAAAAATGCCGTTTTCACCATGCCGGGATTAATCAAACAAACCCGCACCTTACTGCTCCCACACTCTTCGCGTAATGCTTGGGTAAATCCGCGCAAGGCAAATTTGCTGGCGCAATAAACAGCGCCTTTGCGGCTGCCTTTCAACGCCGCCTCGGAACCGATATAGATTAAGTCACTGCTGACTTTACGTTTTAAAGCCGGCAGCATCGCCTTGGTCAAAAAAACCTGACTGGTAAAATTAATAGTCATCAAGGCTTCGATTTGTGGATAAGAAAACTCTTCTACTGATCCGAATTGCCCTATCCCGGCCGAAAAAACCACGGCATCGATTTCGGGGAATGTTTGCTGCATTTGTCGAATTTTTTGCGGCAGGTCATGTAGCTGGCTTAAATCCAGTTGCACAGAACTGAAGTTGTCCATTTTCCGGGTAAACTTCCGGCAATCGCGTGATACGCCAATGACGGTGTGTCCCTGCTGCAATAAATTTCGTGCTATGGCCCGGCCTATCCCGGAACTGGCTCCCGTTACCAGAATCGTGCGGTTTAAAGCGTGCATGGAAAAAACTTGGTCTCGGGAATATAGCGTAATAATTGCTCAGTACAGTAGTTCATCATTTCCTGCTCCAGTTCTTGTTTGTAGGAAACCATTCCCTGTTGATTATCCAGCGGGCTGGCAAACAGTTTTTCATCAGGATAAAGTTTGTGTACTTTTTTAAAAAATTTCTCCGGTAATCTGAAGGCTCCAAGGCTGACTGAATGCAGCTGATCGATATTAATTATTGAAAATACCTGCTCAAATAATTGCCGGTACTGCTGTTGGTAGCCGGTCTGATAAATCATCGGATCAAATCGCAGGCCTATCGCCCAGCCCTGTTCCTGTAATTTACTCAGCGCATCAAGACGACGTTGTAATGAAGGGGCTTTATCTTCAACTTTTTTGGCTATTTCATCAGGATTCAGGCTGAAAGCGACAATGCAACGGGAAAAGGCTTCCCGATTCAAAAGGCTTCTGACCTGGGTGCTTTTTGTTCTTAATTCCAGCCAGGCATTGGGGATTTGTTCAAAAAAAGGCAGAAATTGTTCGGCAAAGCCGGTTACCGGTTCCAAAGCCAGACTGTCGCAATCATAGCCGGAGAAAAAGTGAATAGCCTCGGCCGGGGTATCGGCGCATAGTTGTTTTATTTCATCCTGAAAATCCTCATAATTGACAAACAACACATAATTGGCTGATTGATACATACCTTGTAAAAAACAGTAGCGGCAATCGTACAAACAATTGAGCATGTGTGAAAAATAATAATTTCTGTTTGCCCCAATGCCATAACCCGAGGGCACAGCCATGGCAAAATGTTTATATTTTTCTGCAAGAATTAAGGCTGGCTTTTGTTTTTGCAGACGAAAATTTTGTGCTTTAGGATTGAAAACTTCGCCATAGCGGCCGCAGGTTATTTTTCTAGCATGCGGAAATCGATTGGCAATCTCTGCAACTCGCGGGTGGTGCAAGATAGCTTCTTCAATATAAATGGTTTCAATCATCAGCTCTGATTATCGTTTTAAACGAGTTAAAAAAAATTACCGTGGCAACGCATTTTATAGGAAAAGTCTTGTGATTGTTTGCACTGCCCTCATATAGGTTAAAATATCTTTAACATCACCCACACATGGCAAAAATGAATATACAAAAAATTGGTTTTATCGGCGGCGGCAATATGGCATCAAGCCTGATTAGCGGATTGATTGCCAGCGGCCATTCTCCACAGCATCTTTGGGTATCTGATATTAACCCGGATACGCTAAAAGCGCTGGCGAAAAATCTTAATGTTAATACTTCTGCGAGCAACGATAAGGTCATTAATGAAGTTGATGTGGTTGTATTGGCTGTTAAGCCACAGACATTAAGTTCCGTAGCAAAAAATGCTGCGGCTTTAATCCAGCAAAAAAAGTCGCTCGTCGTGTCGATTGCTGCAGGCATTAGCCAACACAGTCTAAGCCAGTGGCTTGGCGCTGACGTCGCCATTGTTCGCTGTATGCCCAACACACCCGCGCTGGTGCTAACCGGTGCTACTGCCCTACACGCCAACTCCAGGGTAAGCGCAGAACAATGCAATCTGGCGGAAAATATTATGCGCTCTGTCGGCATTGCACTATGGGTAAATGATGAAAGCGAGCTAGACGCAGTTACTGCCGTTTCCGGCAGTGGCCCGGCCTACTATTTTTTACTCATGGAGGCGATGGAAAAGGCTGCTTTAGAAATGGGGTTAAGCGAAGTGACTGCCCGTTTATTGGTTCAGCAAACCGCTTTGGGTGCGGCTAAAATAGCGCTGGAATCGTCTGAGTCACCCGAACAATTGCGCAAACGGGTCACTTCACCCGGTGGTACCACGCAACGTGCCATTGAAACTTTTGAGCAAGGCGGCTTTACTGAGCTGGTTTCAAAAGCACTACACGCGGCACGAGACCGCTCTATTGAAATGTCCAAGCAATCGGAGAATACCTGATGGGATCTAGCTACATGACTGACCCGATTATTTTTTTAATCGACACCCTTTTTTCTCTCTATATCCTGGCGGTAATGCTACGCTTTTTGTTGCAATGGTGCGGCGCGGATTTTTACAACCCTATTTCCCAGTTTCTGGTTAAGATAACGCATCCGCCCTTAAGAATCCTGCGTCGATTTGTGCCGTCTATCGGGAAAATAGATACCTCGGCGCTGATTCTTGTACTCGCATTGCAAATGCTTGATGATTTCTTCATATTTCTGTTGAGAGGTAACACTATCAATATCGGCGCATTGACTATTTTATCAATTACCGAACTGATCTCGTTACTGATCAATGTATTTGTTTTTGCGGTATTCGCCAGAGCCATGCTGAGCTGGATGAATCCCGGCGCTTTTAATGCAGCGGCCTCCATTTTAGAAACCCTGACAGACCCTTTACTGGATATAATACGGAAATTTATTCCCGATCTGGGCGGCATAGATTTATCTCCGTTGGCTGCGCTGTTATTATTGCAACTGGCAAAAATGGTTCTGTTGCCGCCCCTGCATGAATTAGCCAATTTAATTGCTTAAGAGCCTGAGCCGGCAGTTGCAGCAAGGGGCAGTCTGTTCGCGCTAATGATTTATAAAAACATGATCGTTCTTTTAACTGCCCTTTCATTAACTCTACTTTATCAGATTACATGATCTCTATTTTCCAAGATCGTCATTCTGGCATGGATTGCCGGAATCCAGGCTCCATGGATGGGTTTGAGCTTGCCATCCATGGCACTTGGATTCCCGCTTCCCGAGGGGAGAGTATGACGTGGCTGCACATAATCTGACCAAGTAGAATAAAGGAAATAATCAAAGCCCGCTCAACCTGGCGCATAACTGGGTGAATGAAATATTTGATTGTTTCTGGTTTAAAGGCGGGCCTCAATAACCCATCTGCTCTGCACCAAACCCTAAACAAAAAACTAAATTAGCCTATAGGTAAAGCAAAAATTTTAAATAAGCTGTCTTTATCCTATAATTCCAGCTAGATAAAACATTTATTGAACAGCCCATGCCAGTCTCTATTTTTCGAACCCTTCTTTTATTTGCCTGCTTGCTTTACGTACTTGGCAGTCAATCTGTTTTTGCTAAAAAAATGTACCAATGGACAAATGAGCAAGGTGAAACCTATTTCTCGGATCAGGTGCCACCAGACCAGGTTAAACACAAACGGGCTTCGCTGAGCAAAACCGCTAGAGTTCTTGAAGTGACAGAAAAAGCCAAGACAAAAGAGCAAATAGAACAAGATAATCGTTTGCAGGAACTCAGAAAACAACAGGAAAAACTGATTGCTAATCAAAAAACTCATGACAAAGCGTTATTGAGCACATACCACTCAAAAGCCGATATGCTTTTAGCTATTCAAACAAGAACAGAAACACTTCTGAAACAAAAGAATATAATTCAAGGTAATTTAAGTCGCTTTTCTAATCAACTAAAATACCAACAAAAAGATGCGGCGAATTATGAGCGCGACGGACAGCCTGTACCTCAAAAAGTGCTCGATGCGATAACACAAACCAAAATGAATATTGAACAGACACAAGTTGATCTCCGCAAACATGTTGAAAAACAGGATCTAATCAATCAAATTGATGAGGCCAATATCGCGCGATTTTTATTTCTGACCCAAACCGCAAAAGAAGTGCCGCCTAGGGCAAATGTACCCAGTATTAAAGAAGCTACCGAGCTGGGTTTGTTTTATTGTGATAATGATTATCGATGTAAAAAGGCGTGGGATTTTGGACGCGCTTTTGTTAATATCCACTCCACTACTGAAGCGGATGTTTATAACGACAAACTGATTATGAATCGCCCACCGCCCAAGGATTCAGACATCAGCCTTTCGTTATCGAAACTGGCTATTAATGAAGACGATTATCAGCTTTTTCTCGACATTCGCTGCCGTGACTCATTAGCTGGCAGAGAATTATGCGCCAGCCAAAAAGTCAAAGATATACGGTCATCATTCAGAACTTATATTAATGATGCTTTATCGCGTGATGCTCTCAGCAATAGCGTTCCTACTCCTTGATTGGTAAAAAGCTCTAGCAGTACGGCATGTTCCACGCGTCCGTCGATAATATGGACGCTGGTTACTCCCCCTTTTAGCGCATCGGTGGCGCAACGGGTTTTAGGAATCATGCCGCCCGATATAGTGCCATCTTCAATCAAATCATCAATGTCCTTGATTGACAAGCCCGTCAGTAGATTTTCCTGTTTATCCAGAATACCGGCGGTATTGGTCAACAAAATCAATTTTTCGGCTTTTAGCACTTCAGCGATCTTACCCGCAACCAGATCGGCATTAATGTTATAAGATCGGCCATCGTCGCCAACACCGATGGGAGCAATAACAGGAATAAAATCACTGCGCCCCAGCATATCAACAACAGCCGGATCTATGCTGCTCACTTCACCAACATGACCCAAATCGATTATTTCCGATGCATGCGCTTCCGGTGCCGACTTTTTCAGGTGAATTTTTTTAGCGCGAATAAAATCGCCGTCTTTTCCGGTTAAGCCTACGGCTTTACCGCCACTCCTGTTGATTAAATTAACAATTTCCTTATTCACCAAACCACCCAGTACCATTTCAACTACGTCCATGGTCTCGCTGTCGGTGATGCGCATGCCATCAACAAAGCCCGTTGTTTTCCCAAGCTTCGTCAATAATTGGCCAATTTGAGGGCCGCCGCCATGGACGACAATCGGATTTAAGCCCACCAGCTTCATCAAGACTATATCTCGTGCAAAACTGTGCTTGAGTGCTTCATCAACCATCGCATTACCGCCAAATTTAACCACCACGGTTTTGCCTTTAAAGCGTTGAATATAAGGCAGCGCTTCAATCAACACATCGGCTATTTGGTGAGCTGTTCTTTTTTGCATCATTTTTTGACTTTCCATTATTAAAAGGGGGGCTAGATACTTATTGCGGGACAATTTAAGGCCAAGCAGTTCGAAGTGAACGCTTCGATAAACTCAAGATCGACTTGTCTAATTATGAACGGCTTAACCGCCCATTCTTCGACAAGGCCATAAGTCCTGAGCACTGACGAACGTTTAAGCTTTAGTGTCTGTCTCACATTAAGATTGCAGCCTAAAAAGGCAGTACAATATCGGATTTGATTTTATACATGAGTTGTCTAAATCGTTCTTGAATCCCAACCAGCGCTTCTTTGGAGTCGGCCTCGAAGCGAATAACCAGTGATGGCGTGGTGTTTGATGCCCTCACTAAACCCCATCCATTCGAAAAATCGACCCGCATTCCATCGATAGTGGTGATATTGCCATCTTTAAAATTTGCCTCCGCTAATAATCGTTCCATGAAGATGAAGTTTTCGCCTTCTTCCATCTCGATATTCAATTCCGGTGTGTTAATGCTATCAGGAAACTGAGCAAAAACTTCGGCACTGCTCCGCGTGTCTTTAGAAAGTATTTCGATCAAACGTGCGGCTGAATAAAGCGCATCATCAAAACCAAACCAACGATCATTAAAGTAAATATGCCCGCTCATTTCTCCTGCTAATGCTGCACCGGTTTCTTTAAGCTTCGCTTTCATCAATGAATGTCCGGTTTTCCACATTACCGGTTTGCCGCCGTATTTTGTAATCTGACTCGCTAAATGCCCCGTACATTTCACATCATAAATAATCTCGGAACCGGGCCTTCTTGTCAGAACATCTTTAGCAAACAACATCATTTGCCTGTCCGGCCAAATTATCTTGCCATTGGAATCAACAACCCCCAGACGATCTCCATCACCGTCAAAAGCTATTCCCAGGTCAGCCTTGTAGTGTTGAACATAGGCAATCAATTCGGCAAGATTTTCCGGTTTACTGGGGTCTGGATGGTGATTAGGGAAATCTCCATCGACTTCACAGTATAATTCCACAATTTCACAGCCCAATGTTTTTAACAGTTTCGGCCCCAGTTCTCCCGCAACACCATTGCCACAATCCAATACCACCACCATCGGCCTGGCAATTTGAATATCTTCAGAAATAGTACCTATATATTCATTGGCGTACCTGTCGTTTTTCTCAATCATGCCGCTTTCACCGCCAGCATAGCCTTCGTTAGCTATGCACTGCCTGATTTGCTGAATTCTTTCACCCGCCAGAGTTTCGCCGTTTATCACCATCTTCAGACCATTATAATCAGCGGGATTATGACTGCCGGTAATCATCACGCCAGATCGGCCTGCGGTATGCTGTGCAACAAAATAAACCATAGGCGTTGGCACCATGCCTATATCCAGAACATTAAGTCCGGTTGAAACTATCCCTTGAGCTAAAGCTTCGGCTAATTGCGGGCTCGATGTTCTTCCATCCCGGCCCATCACAATTATTTTACAGTCATGATCTAGCGCATCTGTCCCCAGTGCTCGACCGATATCATAAACCCGGTCCCTGGTCAGCGTTTTACCGACTATGCCGCGTATATCATAGGCTCTGAAAATGGCATCCATTTCATTAATTTTTTTCGGGGCAACGGGCAATTCAACTTTATTAGTTTTATCGATGGATTCCTCTTCCAGACTCGCTAAAAATTTATCTTCCTCAATGAATTGCTCATTAACGTCATATTCTGGAATATCATCAATGTAACCATATTTTGCTGGGCCTTCCCTGAGATCCTGGGTTTGTTTAAATTGTATCAACGCAACAATAACAGCGCTGATTTCTTTCAAACTGACCGGGTAACTGCCCGGCGGTTTATTTGTCATCATATCCTTACTTGCTTTCAGCACACTGTCCAAATCTTGAGCCATTAGAACTGAAAAGCGCCGATATCCAACAAAAAAAACGAAGAGTGTCAGTAATAAAGGTACAACAACAGTGCCGGTGATGAGTATCAATTCAGTTAAGTCTGAGCCGGCTGCATGGCGGTAAACAATCTCCCAATCTGTGCCAGCGACCTTGGTTAGCACACTTTCGTCCTGCCCAGCATCGAATCGATTTCCTGATTTTCCTAGCACCAATTTTGCTTGCCTTAATTCGATAGTCCCGTCTTTAACTGCTGCGTGCTGTAAACTTTTATTTAAAAAGTCATAATTAAAACTGGCCAAAATGACACCGACCGCCTTATTGTTTTGCATAATTCTGCTGGTTATCGCCAGATGCCTATCAGCACCCTCATTGCCTTGTATTCTGGGTGTCTGAGTGCTGCTAAACGTTTCGCGCACCATATCAAGATCGGCAAATCCCATCCGGGGCGTGCTTTTTTCATCAAGTTCATTGACTCCAGGCAATAACAGCCTGATTTTTAGAGCATCTGGATAATATTTTTCAAGCCTTGCGGCTACAGCAGCTAACTCAACAGAATCTGCACGAGTAACCGCATTCAAAACCTCTGGATCCTGAGCCATTTTATTTAGCGTTCTACTCAGCAGATCTATCTGTTGCGATAGCGTTGAAGCGATAGTATTTACAACAGCGTTTGCTGAATCCTGCCTAGCTTCTGCTATTCTGGCGTTAGACAACCAGTAAACAGCGCCATCGGCAATCAAAATCAACAACACCGTAACCGCCGCTAGCAATGTGAATGCTCGTTCCATTTGTTATGCCCTTATCAGAAAAAAAACTTAAGTGATTTCCAAGAATGAATATAGCCAAATTATTCAGTATTTTTGTTCATTTTCAAGGCGTGAAAGGCCCCATAGCAAGCTATAAAACGCTTTTTACAACGCAGGAAATGGACAAAAAGACCAGCAAGTTGGGTATATTCTTCGCCGTAAATCGCCTTAATGACGACCTGTATGACCAAAGCCACCCTCGCCTCTTTCGGTCATTGTGGAAAAATCTGCAACCAGTTTAAAAGCAACTTGAACCACTGGCATGAAGAGTAATTGTGCAATTCTTTCGCCTGGCTGAACAATATAGTCATTCATGCCATCATTATGCAAAATAATCCCAATTTCGCCATGGTAATCCGAATCGATAATACCCAAACCTTGCCCTACCCGAATCTGGTTATTCAAACAAAGCCCGCTTCGACTTGCAACTACTGCGACTAATCCGGGATCCTGAATATTGATTGCCAAACCTGATCCAATCAGTTTATTTTTACCCCCGGTAATCACCATGGGTTCTTCAATACAGGCAACCAGATCAATACCCGCTGATCCTGTGGTTTTGTAGGCAGGTATCCCGTATTTTTCAAGCAATGGATTTACTATCCTGGTTTCGATTAGTCTTTTCATCTACTAGGCGCCGTTTAAATACAACATTATAACCTACCCTATGCTGAACGCCGTTACGGTCGTGAATATTTCCAAGACAATAACCTTTGCGCACTGGAATTGCCTATTTGTAAAATAATCGTAATGGATGGGTAAATCGAGTCCGGCAATTGACGGCAGCAATACTTGTCCGGTTATTTTAGTCAAGCACACGGATAAAAACTGTAATAAGATAGTGCCAGTTTCTACTATGAAAGAGCCATTACCATGCGTCGTTTTTTTCTTCTGAGTTTTCTTGCTTTTCCGGCGTTCGCTGTTGACGAGCTACCGCCTAAACTTGAAGCTGTGCCCGAAGCTCCCCAACCGCCAATGCCGGTGCAAAATGGAGAGAAAATGGAACCGGATATTACCATTATTCGTAAAGGTAAAAAGACCATACAAGAATACCGCAGAGGCGGCAGACTCTATATGATTAAAGTAGTACCCGATATTGGCCCCCCTTATTATTTCATTGATAACGATGGGGACGGCAAAATGGATGTCCGCAGGGACGATTTGGATAAAGGTAGCAACATTAATATGTGGAAAATATGGGAATGGAAGTAGCCTGATCGGTGTTTGTCTTTTGAGAGTATAAAGATGGTATTAACAATACCCATTATTTAGTAGAAAGCACTCAAGGTCGTTTCGTCATAACTCTGTTTGATATACTGACCGCCGATGAGTTACCCAAACATTTTTTGGGAGCGGCTTTAGCAGCGAACAGCACGGCTAAAGCCGCTCCCACGATAGCTCCCTTTTACCCAAGTTA
>Ga0209797_10000455_pt1 | contig 20481 bp, 19 predicted proteins | sample DOMMetBare3Fresh_2_FD_187472 | JGI IMG/M metagenome (GOLD analysis project Ga0209797, IMG submission 187472) | Wetland sediment microbial communities from St. Louis River estuary, USA, under dissolved organic matter induced mercury methylation -... | ecosystem: Environmental > Aquatic >... | reverse complement strand
ATGAGGAAGTGGTCCTGATTGGTCTTGCGGACCTTACCCGGGTGCGTGAGGCCGTAGACGTCGAGCTCGTCGTCGGTCGGCTTGCGAAGTTCCTGCCCGGCGAGGGCGTCCTGAACCGATTTCATCCGATGCCTCCGTTACTCCACGTTGCCCGCGAGCCGCTCGAACCGGGGATCACCACGAAGCGGCGCCCAGGACCGGTCGAGGCGAAGCATGGCCGGCGTGAGACTCATGGGAATCGAGAGCAGGTGCTCCAGCCGGTCGATTGCGGCTCCCCGGTCGCCGAGCAGCGCGTGGATCCTGGCACGCCCCAGGTCCACCGGTAACGGTCCGCCCGGACCGACACGAAGGCGGTCGCTGCTCCCTCGATCATCCGCCGATTCCCACTTACCTGCTGGTGGTGGTGCGTGGAGGAGAGATGTGGCCTACTCCCTAAAGGATACGAGTAGCGCCGACTCGTCGCCAGACGACGGGGCGGCGGCGGCCGGTTGTCCCCCTACCCAACCCACCCCATGTTTCGCGGTGGGCTCACCTCGCTTCCGCCGGACACCGAATGTCACGTATCGCAGCCGCCTTGTTCCTCGCACTCTCCGCCGGAGTCGTTCCTGCGAGCGCCCAGATCGCGCCTGCGGAGTACGCCGCACGCCGGGACACCGTCGCGGCCCACCTCGGGTCCGGCGTGGTGCTCGCCTTCGGGGCCTCGGCGCCGGTGACTGACGAGGCCGCCTTCCACCAGCTGCCCTCGTTCTCCTATCTGACGGGGTACACACGGATGGACGCGGCCTTCGTGATGGTGGTGCGTGGCGGCCGGCCGGTCTTCCAGCTGCTGTACGAGCCACCCACCGATCCGCGGCTCGCGCTCTACAACGGGTTCCGGCCGGACTCCGCCACCCTCGTCCGAACCCTGGGCCTGGGCCTGGGCCAGATCTCGTCGTTGCGGCCGCTGGTGGACTCGATCGCGGCACAGGGAACGCTGTACGTGATCAGCGACGTCCACACCCGCGATGCCCTCGACAGCGACTCGTTGACCCGCGGCCGCCGATTCGTACGGGACTTCCGCACGGCCCATCCCGGTGCCACCATCGCAAGCGCCGACCCGCTGCTCGACTCGCTCCGGGTCAGGAAGAGCGCGGCCGAAGTGGCGCTGCTGCGTGAGGCCGTGGCCATCAGCGTCAAGGGAGCGCGCGCGGCGATGGCCCATGTACGGCCCGGCGTCAACGAGGGCGAGATCCATGCGTTGACCGACTACACCTTCCGCACCGCGGGCGCCTCGGATCCATCATTCCGGGGGATCATCGGCTCGGGCCCCAACTCGACGAGCTATCACTACCGCGCCAACGACCGCGTGATGCAGGCCGGCGAGGTGGTGGTGATGGACATGGGCGCACTGTACCAGAGCTACGCGGGCGACGTGACGCGCACGGTGCCCGTGAGCGGGCGGTTCACGGCCAGCCAGGCCGCGATCTACCGGATCGTCCGCGCGGCACAGGCAGCGGCCGAGCGCCTGGTAAGACCCGGGGCGACTGTGGCCTCGGGCGACTCGGCGATCCGGCGGGTCGAGGCCCGGGAGCTGGCCCGCCTCGGGCTCATCGAATCGCCCGACGCCACGTTCGATCCGCCCTGGACCGACGCGGCGACCTGCGCCAAGGTGCCTATCCCCACGTCATGCCGCCAGGCGTTCCTGTACCAGGCACACGGGCCGGGACACGGGATCGGGCTCGAGGTGCACGACGCGGGTGGCTACTCCTACTCGCCCACCGGACGCTTTCAGGAGGGCGAGGTGTTCACCATCGAGCCCGGGATCTACGTCAGCACCGCCCTGCTCGACATGCTGGCCGACACCCCGAAGAACCGCGCGTTCATCGCTCGCGTGCGCCCTGTAGTGGAGCGATACGACCACATCGGGATCCGGATCGAGGACGACTATCTCGTCACGCCCACTGGAGTGGAGTGGCTCAGCCGGGCGCCGCGGGAGATCGCTGAGATCGAGGCCGCGATGAAGCTGCACACCCGCCCCCCCGTGACGCGCTGAGCGCATGGCTTCCCATCCACTCGCGGGCCGCCCCGCGCCGGCCGAGCTGCTGGTGGACGTCGCGAGGCTCGAGCGTCTGTTCTTCGAGGGCCGACCCGATCCCGACAATCCCGCGCAGCGGGTCGGATTCGGCACCAGCGGCCACCGGGGCACCCCGCTCGACGGCAGCTTCACCGAAGCGCACATCCTGGCGATCAGCCAGGCCATCGCCGAGTACCGGCACGGCAAGGGGATCACCGGTCCGCTCTTCCTCGGCAAGGACACGCACGCCGTCTCCCGTCCCGCCGAGCGGACGGCGCTCGAGGTACTGGCGGCCAACGGGGTCACCGTCGTCATCCAGGAGGAGGACGGCTACACGCCGACCCCGGTGATCTCCCGGGCGATCCTGGCGCACAACACCGCCCGGGCGACCGGTCTCGCGGACGGCATCGTCATCACGCCGTCGCACAACCCGCCGGCGGACGGCGGATTCAAGTACAACCCGCCCACCGGTGGGCCGGCCGACACCGACGTCACCGGGTGGATCCAGAATCGGGCGAACGCGCTCCTGGCGAAGCGGAACGCCGGCGTTCGGCGCATGAGCATCGAGCAGGCGCGGGCGGCAGCCACTACCCACGAGGACGACCTGGTCGAGCCGTACGTCGCGGCACTTGCCGAGGCGATCAACCTCGAGGCCATCCGGTCGACCGGCGTGCGCATCGGCGTGGACCCGCTCGGCGGAGCGTCGTTGGCGTACTGGCCCCGGATCGCGGAGCGATACGGCCTCGATCTGACCGTGGTCAACTCCTCGCTCGATCCGGCCTTCAGCTTCATGACCGTGGACCACGACGGAAAGATCCGGATGGACTGCTCGAGCCCATGGGCGATGGCCGGGCTGGTCGGGCTCAAGGACCGCTTCGCGGTCGCGTGGGGGAACGACCCGGATGCAGACCGCCATGGCATCGTCACTCCGTCCGCCGGCCTGCTCAACCCGAATCACTATCTCGCGGTGGCGATCCACTACCTCCTCACGCATCGCCCGTCGTGGTCCCGATCGGCGAGGATCGGCAAGACGCTGGTCTCGAGCGCCCTGATCGACCGTGTGGTGGCGGACCTCGGCCGAGCGCTGCTGGAGGTGCCGGTGGGGTTCAAGTGGTTTGCGCCGGGATTGTACGACGGAAGTTGCTGCTTCGGTGGCGAGGAGAGTGCGGGGGCAAGCTTCCTGCGCTTGGACGGGGAGGTCTGGACAACGGACAAGGACGGGCTGTTGCTGGGGCTGCTGGCGGCGGAGATCACGGCGGTGACGGGCCGCGACCCGGGGGTGCACTATGCGGAATTGACGGCCCGCCTGGGCGCGCCGGTCTACACGCGGATCGACACCCCGTGCACGCCCGCCGAGAAGGCGGGGTTCACGCGGCTCACACCGGAGGCGGTCACGGCCGCCACGCTCGCGGGTGACCCCATCGAGTCGAAGCTGACGCGTGCGCCCGGGAACGGCGCGCCAATCGGCGGACTCAAGGTGACGACGGCCCAGGGGTGGTTCGCGGCGCGGCCGAGCGGGACCGAGAACGTGTACAAGCTGTACGCGGAGAGCTTCAGAGACGCGGGCCACCTCGACCGGATCGTCCAGGAAGCGCGCGCGATGGTCAGTCGGGTGCTGGGGTGAGAAGCGGTCAGGCCACCGCGCGCGCCGTAGGTGCCGACGGCTGCTCGGCGATCGCGCGGTCGGCTGCCGTGACCAGCCAGATCCCCGCGGCGGCCAGCGCGAACAGCGACCCGGTAGCGAGGGCCGCCGGCCACCCGAGCCGCTCGACGGTCAACGGCACCATGAGGGCACCGATGCCCCCGACGACGTTGCCGCCGGTGTTCATCAGTCCGCACGCCGCCGAGGCCCGCCGGCCGGCTACCGCGATGGTGGCGGCCCAGTAGACGGGGTCGGTGAACTGCTGCGCGCCGAGGCAGAGCGACAGCAGCACCACCGCGGCGACCGGATGCGGCGCGGCCGCCGCCGCCACGAGAAACACACCCGAGAGCATCATCCCCACCGCCCCCGGCACCCGGCACGCCAGGCGCGCCCCTGCCCACCGCCAGAGCCGGTCGCAGACCAACCCGCCGAGCAGCGCGCCGAAAGCCCCCGTGATCCATGGCGCGGCGGCCCAGAAGCCGCCCTCCAGCATCCGGAAGCCGCGGCTCTCCACGAGATAGATGAACAGCCAGTTGAAGAAGAAGTAGAACACGTAGTTGCTGCAGAAGTAGCCGGCGGTGAGCAGCAGCACCTGCCGGTCCCGGAGCAGCGCCTTCCAATCGCCCCGCCTGGCCGGCAGGCAGTGCGCCGCCGGCCGATCGGCGTCGATCAACGCGCGCTCCTCCGCGTTCACGCGCGGATGCCCCACCGGCGTGTCCCGCGCGTACCACCACCAGACGGCCGCGAAGGCAAACGCGAGCGGCGCCGTGATCAGGAACGATGCTCGCCACCCGAAGCGACCGGCCAGCCACGCGATGAGCGGGCCCGCCGCCGCGGAGCCGAAAGTCAGACCGAAGTTCTGGAGCGCGTTGGGTAATCCCCAGCCGGAGACGGGAAACCAATTGCATACCGTCCCGCCGCCGATCACCGGATACAACGGCGCCTGCGCCGCACCCATCAGGAACCGGAGCACGAGCAGCGTCAGCAGGAGCGCCGTCGAGGAGCCGATCGACCGCGCCGGGAGCAGTCCCACCAGCAGGTTGAGCGCGCCCCACGTGACCGCCATCGCGGCCAGCGCCCGCCGGACGCCGACCAAGTGGCCGATGACGCCCCCGGGGAACTGGAAGACGGCGTAACCCCAAGCGAACGCGCCCAGGATCAGGCCGAGCTGCACCTTCGAGAGGCCGAGGTCGGCGGCGATCGGCGTGCCGGCGATGGACATGTTGGTACGCAGCAGGTAGGCGACCGCGCTCGCCACCGTGAGGAGCACGCAGATCCACCAGCGGACGCGCGTGGGCCGGGCGGCGGTCGCGAGGTGCGGACTCTCGGACATTGCGCGTCCTCCTGCCGGGGTAAGCGGATCAGTCCAGGTCGTCGATGGAACGCGGCCAGTCCTCGCGCAGGAGCCGCGACATCGCCCGGTCGGCCAACAGTCGGCCGCCGGTCTGGCAGCGGGCGCAATAGTTGGTTTCGTTGTCAGCGTAGCGGATCCGCTGGACCGGGGCCCCGCAATTCGGGCACGGCTGCCCGTACCTCCCGTGCACCGCCATTCCGTCGCGGAACGCGGTCACCTTGTCGGGGAACCCTTCGCCGACTTCGGCCCGGAGGCGGGCGGTCCACTCCTGCAGCGTCGCGCGGGCGGCCTCGAAGAGGCGCCCCAGCTCGGCCGGGGCGAGCTTGCGCGTCAGAGCAAGCGGCGACAGCCGCGCCCGGTGGAGGATCTCGTCCGAGTAGGCGTTGCCGATCCCGCTGAAGAGGCGCGGGTCGGTGAGCGCCCGCTTGAGCGTATGGCTCTCGCTCACGAGTCTGGCGGCGAACGCGCGGGGGTCCGCCTCGAGCACCTCCAGGCCGCCGCGGTCGAAGTCGCGCAGGCCGGCCTCGCCCCCGACGAGGTGCAGCGAGGCCCGGCGGGCGGTGCCGGCCTCGGTCAGAACCAGCACGCCGGTCGGGAACTCGAACAGAGCCAGCGCGATCTTGCCGGGAGGCGTGGCGCCGGCCGCATGCCACCGGAGACGGCCGGCGATCATGAGGTGAAGCACGATGAACCGATCGTGCTCGAGTGCCAGCACGATCCGCTTGCCCATCCGGCGGAGTCCCGTCACCCCCGCGCCGGCCACCTCGGCAGGCGACGGCGTCACCGACCGGAGCACGAACGGATTCTTGACCACGAGGCGCTCGAGCGGCTGGCCGAGGACGCGTGGAGTCAGACAGTCGAGGTAAACGGCGATGTCGGGGAGCTCGGGCATCGGGCGCCAGGTTGGCGTGGGACGCGGCGTCACCCGGAGCGCAGCGAAGGGGCCATGGGTTGGGCCATGACTCCTTACGCTCCGCTCAGATTGACATGGCCCGGGTGCCCGTCGCCCGCCAGCGCCCGCCCACGTAGGTCCCGAGGATCACTTCGTTCCCCGCCCCGAAGATGATTGCCTCGAGCAGCCGCTCGGGCGGCACTTCGGCCAGCGCCGGCGCGGTGAGGTCCACGGCCGCGAGGTCCGCCCAGCAGCCGCGCGCAATCCGGCCCGCCAGGAGCCCCAGCGCGCGGGCTCCTCCGGTGGTGGCCGCCTCGAGCAGCGTCCGCGCGACATTGCCCTCCCAGTCGGGCAGCGCGCCCCGGATCTCGCCCCGGAGTCGCTGGCCGTACTCGAGCCAGCGCATCTCCTCGAGCATCGCCAGCCGGAGATTGCTGTCCGTCCCAAGGGCCAGCCGCCCTCCCGCGGCATGCGCGCGACCCAGTCGCGGGAGCCCGTCACCCAGGTTGCCCTCGGTGAGCGGGCAGAGGCAGACGATACCGCTCGCGACGAGAAACCGTTCCATATCCGCCGCGGAGGTGTGGGTACAATGCACCGCCGTCAGCGCCCCGCCTTCCACTGCGTCGAGGATGACCGCCATGGGCGTGCCGCCATACGCCGCCAGCGACTCCTCGACCTCACGGCGCTGCTCCTCGACGTGCATGTGGAACGGCAGACCGCGGCGGCCGGCCTCGGCGTGGATCTCCCGGATCTCGAGCGGGCTGGCCGCCCGGATGCTGTGCGGTGCCACGCCCAGCGTCTGGGTGGCCGGGTCGAGCGCTCCGGCGAGCCGGTCCACCTGGCGCCAGAAGCCGTCCACCGACGGCGTGGCGAACCGGCGCTGGGCGCCCTCGAGGGGTCGTCCGGGCGCACCGGTGGCGTAGTAGCTGTAGAGCAGCACGATCCGGATACCCACCTCGGCGGCCGCCTCGAGCACCGCCGCGTCGAGGGCGAAGTCCCCGTCTCCCTGGTGGTGCACGTAGTGGAACTCACCGACCGCCGTGATGCCGGCGTCGCGCATCTCCGCGAACGCCCTGGTCGACAGCCTTCGGAGCGTGGCCCGGTCGAGAGAGCCGACCAGCGCGTACATGGCTTCCCGCCAGCTCCAGAAGCTGCCCGCCCCGGCCGGGAAGCCCTCACCGTGCCCACGGAGACCCCGCTGAAAGGCGTGCGAATGGGTGTCCACGAACCCCGGGAGCAGTGCGACGCCGCGCAGGCGCTCGGCCTGCGGCTGCCCGAGCCCGCCCACCGCCTCGATCCGACCGTCGGCGCCGATGACGATCTGCACCGCCGGCTCGAAGCGCGCTCCGGTCCAGGTCAGGTCGGCCTCCAGGACGGTGCTCATGCGCGGGCACAGCTCCGACGGATGAGGCCCTCGAGGATTGTGCCAGCGTGCCGAAACTCGGCGACGGGCAGGAACTCGTTGGGCTTGTGGGCGACCTCGATGCTGCCCGGTCCGAACAGGACACAGTCAAAGCCCGCGCGCTGCAGCCATCCCGCGTCGCTGGCGAACATCACACTGAGCGCCTGCTGCTGTCCCACGGCCTCGCACAGTGTTCGATGGATCGGGGCGTCCGCGTCGAGCATCATGGCCGGGCTCTCGCTCAGCGACTCCAGAGTGAACGGCTCCTCCACCGCTCCCCGCACGGCGGCGAGGACCCGCTCGGCCATCTGCTCGGCCGTCATACCGGGCAGTAGCCGGATGCCGATTTGCACATCGCACCGGTCGGGAATGACGTTGGCCGCGGTGCCGCCGGAGATTGTGCCGACGTTGAGCGCCGCGAACGGCACCGTGGGAAATACATCAGCGTTCGGCGCCCGCTCGACTTCCATCATGCGGCGCAGCGCCGCGAGCGCCACGACGGACCGCGCCGCGGGCTCGATGGCGCTCCGCCCGAGATGGGGATACCCCGAGTGGGCAGCCTGCCCCGTGAAGCCGAGTCGAAACCGTACCATCCCCTTGTGCGCGCGAACCACGCGGAGCTCCGTCGGTTCCCCAATGACCACGTTCCGGGGCAGCCGGTCGGTATCCGGGAAGCTCTCGGCGAATCGGCGGGCGCCGAGCGTGCCCACTTCTTCGTCGTACGTGAAGAGCAGCGCGAGCGCCCGGTTGAGCGAGGCGGGGTCGACCACCGCCAGCCGGTTGGCGGCCAGCGCGAGGAAGCCCTTCATGTCGGCCGTACCGCGTCCGACGTACTTGTTGTCCGTCTCGGTCAGCGTGAATGGGTCGGAGTGCCAGCCGGATTCGTCCGCCGGCACGACGTCCATGTGCCCCGAGAGCACGAGTCCCTCGCGGCTGTCCGACGCCGGCCCCACCACCACGAGCAGGTTGGTCTTCACGCCATCGGCGGACCCGTTGCGGGTGATGCACACGCCGGGCCGGTCGAGATAGTCGCACAGGAAATCCGTGAGGGGGAGGTTGCTCGCGCAACTGGTGGTATCGAACCCGACGAGCCGCGCGAGCAGCGACCGGTCGTCGAGCGGGGGCGTCGTTGCGCTCAGCTTGAGTTCTCCGTCGACAGGCGGGCGAGCCGTGCGCGAACCTCGCGCACGCCAGGCTGCGCCGACGGCCGCCTGAAGCTGGTGCGCGCGTCCGATGCGTCGGCTCGCGGAAGAGAAGACGCCAGAAAGCTAGAGGCGTCGGGAGGCGAAGACCAGCACGGCGGGCCTGAACGCGAGTCACCTTGAGCCCATTCGCTGCGCTCAGGGTGAACTCCGCGATGGGGGCATTCCCTGAGGCACGCCAGCTGCACGTCGTTCAACGTGTCTCCACGCCAGAAGACGGCCGCGCTCGACGGAAATCAGCCCGCGCCGAGCCCGACCAGCTCCGCCCAACCATCGGCCTCCAGGCTGGCGCCACCCACGAGCACCCCATCGAGCTCCGGCCTGGCGAGCAGCGAGAGCACGTTTCCGACGTTGACGCTCCCGCCATAGAGAATCGGCACCCGGCTCGGCACACCGTGGCGGCCGACGGTGAAGCGGATGAGCTCGTGCACCTGGGCGGCGTCGTCCGGGGTGGCGTTGCGTCCCGTGCCGATCGCCCATACGGGCTCGTAGGCCATGACCACGCGGGCCCAGTCGTCGCCGGGCAGCTTGTCGAGTAGCGGCTCGAGCTGGCGGAGGATGGCGTGCTCCGTGCGCCCGCCCTCCCGCTCCGCCAGGGTTTCCCCGAGACAGACCAGAGGGACCATTCCGGCCTTGAGGGTCGCGACCGTCTTCCGGGCCACATGCTCGTCCGTCTCGCCGAACAGGTGCCGCCGCTCCGAATGGCCGATCAGCGCCACTTTGGCCCCGGCTTCCTGCACCATCGCGAGGGAGAGTTCGCCGGTGAAGGCTCCCTTTGGCTCCCAATGGATGTTCTGTGCACCCGCGAGGACGTCAAGCCGGGAACCCACCGCCTCGATGACCGCCGTCAGGGACACGGCTGGCGGAAAGAACCAGAGGCTACGGGCGGCAACCGGGGCGGTCACGCAGAGAAAGCGCTCCATGAACGCCCGCGCGGCCCGGGGCCCGTGATTCATCTTCCAGTTGGCCGCATAGATGAGGGGACGCGCCATGGCTCAGACCTCGTCGAGCGCGGCGACGCCCGGCAAATCCTTGCCCTCGAGAAACTCGAGCGACGCGCCGCCACCCGTCGAAACGTGCGTGATACGGTCGGCCAGCCCCGCCTGGGCCACGGCCGCGGCCGAGTCGCCGCCGCCGATGACGGTGACGGCGCCCTTCGACGTCGCGTCGGCCATCGCCCGCGCCACCGCCAGCGTCCCGTGGTCGAACGGCGGTGTCTCGAAGACGCCCATCGGTCCGTTCCAGACGACCGTGCCCGCGCCGCCGATTCGCGCCGCGAAGTCCGCTTCCGTGGCGGGGTCGATGTCGAACACGGCCCAGCCCGGCGGGATCGCGTCCCGCGCCACGGCGCGGGTCTCCACCCCCGCCTCGAGCTTCTGGGCGATCACCGCGCCGGACGGAAGGACGAGCTTGGCGCCAGCCTTGGCCATGAGCTGCCGCGCCAGCACGAGCCGGTCCTCCTCCACGAGCGAGTTGCCGGTTTCCAGCCCCATGGCCCGGAAGAACGTGCAGGCCATCGCGCCGCCGAGGAGAATGGCGTCCACCTTGGGCAGCAGTGCCTCGATGAGGTCGATCTTGCCGCTGATCTTGGCACCGCCGAGCACCGCGACGAACGGGCGCTTCGGCTGGCGCAGCGCCTCGCCGAGATAGCGGAGCTCCTGCTGCATGAGGAATCCGGAGACGGCCGGCTTGAGGATCCGGGCCACTGCCTCGGTGCTCGCGTGCGCGCGGTGCGCCGAGCCGAAGGCGTCATTCACGTAGAAATCGCCCAGCGCGGCAAACCGCGCGGCGAGCGCCCGGTCATTCTGCTCTTCCCCCGGATAGAACCGCGTGTTCTCGCCGACGGCGACGCCGCCGCGCGGGAGGCGCCGGGTGGCCGTGACCGCGGCCTCCGAGATGGGATCGGGCAGGAAGGTCACGGGCGCGCCGAGCAGCCGCTCGAGCTCGCGGACGACGGGCTGCATCGAGTACTTCGGATCCGGCCCGCCCTTCGGCCGCCCGAGATGGGAGAGAAGCACCACCCGGCCTCCCCGATCACGCAGGTACTTGATGGTCGGGAGTGCCGCCCGGATGCGCGTGTTATCGGTGACCGCACCGTCCTTGATCGGACAGTTGAAGTCCACCCGAACGAGCACCCGCTTGCCCTCGACCGCGGCGGGGTCGAGGGCCTCGAGCGTGCGCTTCATAGGCGCTGCCCCACGTAGCGCAGCAGGTCCACGCAGCGCGCGGAGTAGCCCATCTCGTTGTCGTACCAGCTGGTGACGTTTACGAGCGTGCCGGCGACGACGTTGGTCGAGAGCGCGTCCACGGTGCTGGACTGCAACGTTCCGATGTAGTCCACCGACACCAGCGGCTCGTCGCTCACCGCGAGCACGCCCTTGAGCGGGCCGGCCTTGGCCGCCTCGCGGAAGGCGGTGTTCACCTCGTCCGCCGAGGTGGCCTTCTCCACCGTGCAGCTCAGCGCGACCACGGATACGTCCGGCGTCGGCACCCGGAGCGCCACGCCGTCGATCTTGCCCTTGACCTGCGGGATGACGAGCGAGGTGGCCTTGGCCGCGCCGGTGGTCGTCGGGATGATGGAAAGCGCCGCCGCCCGCGCCCGGCGGAGGTCCTTGTGGGGCAGGTCGAGGATCTGCTGGTCGTTGGTGTAGGAATGCACTGTCGTCATGAAGCCGTTGACGAAGCCGAACCGGTCGAGGATGACCTTGACCACCGGCACGAGGCAGTTGGTGGTGCAGCTCGCGTTGGAGATGATGTGGTGCTTGGCCGCGTCGTACGCCTCGTGGTTGACACCGTACACGATCGTGATGTCCTCCTTCTTGGCCGGCGCGGAGATGATGATCTTCTTGGCCCCGCCCTGCAGGTGGAGCGCCGCCTGGTCCCGGTCCGTGAACCGGCCGGTGGACTCGAGCACGACGTCCACGCCCAGCTCCTTCCAGGGAAGCTTCGACGGGTCCTTTTCGGCCAGCACGCGCATCGCGTCGCCGGCGACGATGATGGCGTCCTTCTCCGCCACCACCTCGCCGGGGAAGCGGCCGTGCACCGAATCGAACTTGAGGAGGTGGGCGAGCGTCCGCGTGTCCGTGATGTCGTTCACCGCGACGAAGTCGATCTCCTTCGCGCCCATTGCCTGAGCGGCCCGGACGACGTTGCGCCCGATGCGGCCGAAGCCATTGATGCCTACTCGAATTGCCATCGTCTCTCCCTCGTTGGGTTCCCTAGGCCAGCGTCACCGGCGGCTCCGCTCGCGCGAACGTGACCGCGTTCACCCGGGCGGCCCCACCAGCCCGGAGCGCGGCTCCCGCCTCGGCGAGGGTCGCGCCGGTCGTGAAGACATCATCCACCAGCACACACGCCAGTCCGTCCACGCCCTGCGCCAGGAACGCGCCGGCGACGTTGGCCTGCCGGGCCTCGGGGGTGAGCGCCGTCTGGGTTCGCGTCTCCCGGCGCCGCGTCAGCAGCTCCGGGCGCACGGGCAGCCCGGTGAGGCGGCCGAGCGAGGCGGCGATGCACTCGGACTGATTGTAGCCCCGCGCCCGAAACCGGCGGGCGCCGAGCGGCACCGGTATCAAGGATACCTGCCCGGTCAATGGCTCCAGCCGCCGCATCGCCTCCGCGAGTGCGCCGGCCACCCTCCACCACCCTTCGTACTTGAGCCGGTGCACCGCCGCGCGGGCCCCGCCCTCGAGCCACACCGCGCTCCGCACCCGGTCCAGGCCCGAAGACCAGCCAGCGCACAGGCGACACCCCAGGTCTGCGAACTGCGGCTGGCCGCAGCGCACGCAGAGGGGTGGGCTGACTGGCCGCCACCGGGAGCGGCACAGGTCGCACACGAGCGCGTCGCCCTGGCGCGGAGGCACTGGCGCGTCGCACAGGAGGCAGGCGGGCGGCAGGAGCCAGCGCTCGACTCCGGCGAGCGCCTCAGCGAAGCCGCGCATTGACGGCAGCGCGCATCACTTCGACCGGCGCGCGTACGCCGGGGAACCAGCGCTCGAGCGCCGCGGCGCCCTGCGCCACCAGCATCGTCCGGCCGTCCGTGGCGCGCAGCCCGGCCAAGCGCATGGCACGGACCCACGCCGTCTCGCCGGGGGCGTACACCATGTCCAGCGCCACCGACGCGCCGGGCGGGGGCGCCGCCAACGGCAGCGGATCGTGCGGGGTGAGGCCGAGCGGGGTGGTATTGAGGACGATCGCACAGTCCATGGCCTCGATCAGCTGGACCCCCTGGCCGCAGCTCCACTCCTCAAGCCTCCGGCGGCGGTCAGCCGAGCGTGAGGCGATGGACACTGGGGCGCCCCGCTCCCGGGCGGCGCCCACCGCGGCCCGGGCGCCGCCACCGGTGCCGATCACCAGCCAGCCGCCCGGCGGCGCCTCCAGATCGTCCAGGGCGGCGAGGAGGCCGGGCACGTCGGTGTTGTCGCCCACGCAGGTCCCTTCCTCGCCCCAGAACGTGTTGCAGGCCCCAACTCGCTCCACGGTCTCCTGCCGGCGATCAACCACCTGGGCCGCGAGTTCCTTGTGCGGCACGGTGACGTTGCCGCCCCCACCCGCACGGCACAGGGCGCGCATCAGGCCGGCCACGTCCGCCGGAACGCAACGGAGCGCCACGTACACCGCCTGGAGCCCGAGGACCCGGAAGGCGGCGTTGTGCATGGCCGGTGAGAGGGAATGCGCGACCGGGTCGCCGAGAACGGCGAAGACGCGCGTCGAGCCGTCGATCACCGCACCGTGCCGGCGACCCGGCTGACCACTGCGCCGATCAGCTCCTGCAGGTCGGCGAAGGTGGCGCGGTAGGCGGCGAGATCGGAACCGAACGGATCGCTGACCTCGGTCTGGCTCTCATCGCGCCCCGCGTAGGCGCCAAGGAGGTGGACCTTGTCCTCGCCGCCCAGCTCGGCGACACGCGCATAGTGGTGGCCCGACATCACGAGGATGAGGTCGGCGCCGCGTACGAGCTCGCGCGTGAGCAGGCGCGCGCCATGTCCGCTGAGGTCGAGCCCGTTTTCCAGCCCGACGAGGTACGCGCCCTCCGACACCGGCGCACCGTCCCAGGCGCCGGTGCCGGCCGACGAGACGGTCACCTGCTCCAGGCCGCGCGCGGCGACCGCCTCCCGCAGGAGCGCCTCGGCCATCGGGCTGCGGCAGGTGTTGCCGGTGCAGACGAACAGGACGTGAGTGCTCATGGCGGAAACATAGTCATGGCGCGAGCCGCCCGGCGGCCCGGCGCAGTTCGCCACGCGGGATGGCGCCCTCGCGCACCAGCCGCGGCACGGCTGCGGTGCAGTCCACCAGAGTCGAGGGCGGGACGTTGCCGAGCACGCCGCCGTCGAGCACCAGCAGCAGCCCCTGATCCACCTCGTCGCGGAACAGCTCGACCAGCCGGTCTGGCCCCGGGGCCGGTGGACCACCCGGGCGGTTGGCCGACGTGGAGGTGAGCGGCTGCCCGCTCCGGGCGACCAGCCGCTCGACGCCCCGATGGGACGTGTGCCGGACGGCGATCCCGCCTTCGGGCCCACGGAGCTCCTCGGGAAGCCGGCCCTCGCCGCCGCGCAGCACCAGCGTCAGCGGTCCGGGCCAGAACGCGTCGGACAGGGCGCGGGCGGACACGGTGAACACGAGCCCCCATTCCTCCGCCATCCGGCGGCTCGCGACGAGCAGCAGGAACGGCTTGCCGGGTTGGCGTCCCTTCAGCCGCGCCAGCCGCGCGAGCCCGGTCACGGTGGCCGCGGAGCCGAGCCCGTACACTGTCTCCGTGGGGTATCCGAGCAGCCGGTCGGCGGCGAGATGCGCGGTGACCACCGGGATGGCCGCGTCGATCTCGCCGGGGGTCCGGAACGGGAGAATCATCCGCCGCGCCCGGCAAGCAACTCGGCAAGCGCCAGGTCCTCCGGCGTGGTGACCTTGAGGTTTCGGGGTGAATCGGGCACCAGGCGAATGGGCACTCCGGTCCGCTCGACCAACCAGGCATCGTCGGGGGCGGCGCGGGCCTCATGCGCCGCGGTGGCATAGGCCCGCTCGAGCACCGCACGAGGAAATCCCTGCGGCGTCTGCGCCCGCCAGAGCCCGTCGCGCGCGACCGTGCGGCCCACCCGGGTGGCATCGTCGGGGGCGGCCTCCTTCAACGTGTCGCTCACCCGGACGGCGGCCACCGCGCCCTCGCCCGCACGGGCATGGGCGATCACCGCATCGATGATCGCGCGCTCGACGAAGGGTCGCGCCGCATCGTGCACCAGCACGGTCACGCACTCCGGGCCAAGCGCGGCCAGCCCGGCGGCGACAGAGTCCGCGCGCTCGGCGCCCCCGGCCACCACCAGGAGCCCACCATCGCCGAGCTCACGCAGGAACTCCGGGGGTGCCGCGGCGTCCGCCGGTGACAGCACGAGCGCCACACGCGCGACGTCGGGATGGGCGATGAAGGGACGGAGAGCCCGCAGCACCATCGGAACGCCGCCGATGGGCTGATACTGCTTCGGCGTGTCGCCGCCGAGGCGCGAACCCCGCCCCGCGGCCACGACGACCACCCCCACGTCACGCGGCAAGCGCGCGCACCAGCTGCTCCACGTGGTCGAGCCCCACCAGCGCCACTCCAGCCACCTGCGTGCCGCTCCGGGAGGAGCCGAACACCCGGCGGAAGCCGAGCCGGGCCGCCTCGGCAATGCGGCGCTCGAATGCGCCGCTGGGTCGGATCTCGCCGCCCAGCCCGATCTCCCCGAGGAAGATGACGTCGGTGGGCGCAGGCCGATTGTAGAGGCTGGACACCAGGGCCGCCGCCACGGCCAGGTCGGCGCCTGGCTCGCTCAACCGGACACCGCCCGTGACTTGCACGAAGACATCGAGATCCGCGAAGGACGTGTTGGCCCGTCGCTCGAGTACGGCCAGGAGCACCGCGAGTCGCTTGGGATCGAGCCCGGTAGCGACCCGCTGGGGCGTGCCGTAGCCCGACTTGGCGGCGAGCGCCTGCACCTCGACGAGTACGGGACGCGTACCCTCCATCAGTGCCGTGACCGCGCTTCCGCTGATCCCATCGGCCCGCGCTGCGAGGAAGACCGCCGAGGGGTTCTGCACCGCGACGAGCCCATGCTCGGTCATCGAAAAGACGCCCAGCTCGTCCACCGAGCCGAAGCGGTTCTTGGTCGTCCGGAGCAGCCGGTAGTCGAGCGTGGTCTCGCCCTCGAAGTAGAGCACGGTGTCCACGATGTGCTCCAGCGTCTTGGGGCCGGCGATGCCGCCCCCCTTGGTCACGTGCCCGACGACGACCACCGCGGTGCCGCTCTCCTTGGCGAAACGCATCAGCTGCCCGGCGCACTCGCGGACCTGGCCCACGTTGCCCGGGGCACTCTCGAGCGTTTCGGTGTAGACCGTCTGAATGGAGTCGATGACCACCAGATCGGCGGCCACCGCCGCGGCGGCGCCGAGAATGGCCTCGAGCCGGGTTTCGCCGAGCACGTGCACCGCGCCGGCGTCTTCATCGACGAGCCGCTCCGCGCGGAGCCGGATCTGGTCGGGAGACTCCTCGCCACTGGCGTAGAGGACGGTGCGCCCGGCGGCTTCCAGGCGAGCCGCAGCCTGGAGCAGCAGTGTGGACTTGCCGATACCGGGCTCACCGCCGATCAGAATCATGGACCCCGGTACCACCCCGCCACCGAGCACGAAGTCGAATTCGGGAATGCCCGTGCGCCAGCGCTCGAGCGGCCGCGCGGCCACCTCGCGCAGGCGCGCAGGGGGCACCACGATCCCGGCTGCACGGCCGCGCGTTCCGGCGCCGCGGACGGTGGTCCGCACGACGACCGGTTCCTCGGCGACCGAGTTCCAGGCGGCGCAGGCCTCGCAGCGGCCGACCCACTTGGGGTGCTCATGACCGCATTCGGTGCAGCGGTAGACGGATTTGGGCTTGGGCATGATCAGGGGCGGCCAGGCGTTACTCCGGCTCCTCTCGGTTCGACAGGTTGTCGAACCGCGTGTACTCGCGCACGAATCGGAGGTGGACGTCGCCGGTCGGCCCGTTGCGGTTCTTGGCCAGCATCACCTCCGCCACCCCCCGCTTCGCCTCGTCCTCCCGGTCGTAGTACTCCGCCCGGTGGATGAAGATGACGAGGTCGGCGTCCTGCTCGATGGCGCCGGAGTCGCGCAGGTCGGAGAGGATCGGCTTGCGCTCGCCGCCACGCTGCTCGGACGCGCGCGAGAGCTGCGACAGCGCGATGACCGGAATCTCCAATTCGCGCGCGAGCGCCTTGAGCGAGCGAGAGATGTCCGAGATCTCCTGCACCCGGTTGTCGGCGTATTCCGGGCTCCGCATCAACTGCAGGTAGTCCACAATGACCAGCCGGAGATCGTTGTCAATCTTGAGCCGCCGCGCCTTGGACCGCATCTCCAGCAGCGAGAGCGACGGCGTGTCGTCGATCCAGAGCTGATACGTCTGCAGGATGCCCGCCGCGCGGGCGAGCTGGGTGAAGTCCGAGTCGCGAAGCGTGCCTTGGCGCACGCGGTGGCTGTCCACCCGCGCGGTGGCGGTGAGCATGCGCTGGACCAGCGCCTCCTTCGACATTTCCAGCGAGAAGATGGCCACCCCCTGCCCCTCGGCCGCCGCGTTGGCCGCGATGTTGAGACAGAAGGCGGTCTTCCCCATGGAGGGCCGGGCCGCCACCACGACCAGCTCCGATGCCTGGAACCCCGAGGTCAGCGCGTCCAAGTCTAGGAAGCCGCTGGGCACTCCGGTAATCGCTTTGCCGCTCCGCTGGACCGTTTCGATGCGCTCCATCGTCGGCCACAGCATCTCCTTGATGCGGGTGAATCCCTCGTTTCCCCGCTGCTGGGAGATCTGGAAGATCTTCGATTCCGCGACGTCGAGCAGCTCGTGCGCGGTGGAGTGGCCGTCGTATGCGTCCGTGATGATCGAGGTCCCCGCCTCGATCAGGCGGCGGAGGATGGCCTTGTCGCGGACGATCTTGGCGTGGAACTCGAGGTTGGCTGCGGTGGGGACCGCGTCCACCAGTTCGGCGAGGTACTCGAGGCCACCCGCCGTCTCCAGGTCGCCCCGGCGGAGGAGCTCGTCGCGGAGCGTGATGTGGTCGATGACCACCCGGTGCTCGGTGAGCGCGAGCATCGCCCGGAAGAGGCGGCGGTGCGCCTCCCGGTAGAACATGGTGTCGTCGACCAGCTCCGCGGCCCTGAGTGCCGCGTCCTGGTCCAACAGCATCGCCGCCAGCACCGCCTGCTCGGCCTCCGGGCTCCACGGAGCCGAGCGGCCGACGTACGGATCAGCGATCGAGAAGTTGTCGGGCGATACGGACGTCATCCCAGGTCGGCTTCTTCCAGTTGGGGTTGCGCAGCAGCGCCGCGGGATGGTACGTCACGATCAGCGGAATGCCGTTGTACGTGTGCACCTTGCCGCGGAGTTCGCCCAGACTCTTCCGGACACCGAGCAGCGCCTCGCCGGCGGTGCCCCCCATCGCGAGGATCACCTTCGGGCGAATGAGCTCGAGCTGGCGGTGGAGATAGGGGATGCAGGCCGCGATCTCATCGGGCAACGGCTTCCGGTTCTGTGGCGGACGGCACTTGATGACGTTCGTGATGTACACCGAACTCCGCGGAACTTCAATAGCTGCGAGAATCGAGTCGAGCAGCTGTCCGGCCTGGCCCACGAACGGCCGGCCGGTCGCGTCCTCGGTGGCCCCGGGACCCTCGCCGACCAGGACCAGCCGGGCATGCGGATCCCCCTCCCCTGGAACGGCGTGGGTGCGGGGGGGACCCAGATCGCAGCAATAGGTGGTGCGGATCCGCTCGGCGACCGCCTCGATGGAGTCGAGCAGGCCGAGGTCGTTCCCCAGCAGGACCGGCGTGGGCGACAGCACGGCGAGGCCCGGGCCGGGGACGGGTGGGGCACCCCGCTTCCACTTGGCTTCGGTGGGCGGGTCGGCTTCGATGACCATGCTTCGATCCTGCATCTCCCCACGGGGGCGCCCGAGGATGATCTCGGCACCGCCAAGCTCGGCCTGCTGGGCAAGATACCGCCGACGGTCATCGGCCAAGGGAGCGCTCCACCGCGTCCAGGATCGCCTCGGCCACCTCGCGCTTCGACTGGAGGGGCAGGATGCGTGCGGCCCCTTCCCGGCCAAGCAGTGCGACACGGTTGGTCTCCACCTCGAAGCCGGCACCCGGATCGAGCGCGTCGTTCACCACGATGAGATCCAGATCCTTCCGCTCCAGCTTCACGCGTCCCTTCGCGAGGGCGTCACCGGTTTCGAGCGCGAAGCCGACCGTGACGCTGCCGGGCTTCCGAGCACCGCGTGTGGCGCTCAAGATGTCGTCTGTCGGTTCCATCGGTATGGCAAGCGCCCCGTCCGTGCGCGCCCGCTTGCGGTCGCTGGGATCGCTGGGACGGAAGTCCGCCGGGGCGGCGGCCATGACGAGCACGTCGGTCCGGGGGAGCTCCTCCCGCACGGCGGCCTCGAGTTCCTTCGTGGTCTCGACCCGACGCACGTGCACACCCACGGGTGCCACCAGCGCCACGGGGCCCGAGATCAGTACCACCTCCGCCCCCCGCTCCCAGGCCACTTCGGCCACCCGATACCCCATCTTGCCGCTGGAGCGGTTGGTGACCACCCTGACGGGGTCGATCGACTCGCGCGTCGGGCCGGCCGTCACCACGACGCGGCGGCCCGCCAGCCGGCCGTGCCCCCGGAGGAACCGGGCGGCGTGGGCGAGGATCGTCTCAGGCTCGCTCATCCGGCCCGGACGTTCTGCTGGGCCTTCCGCGAGCGCACCCACCTCGGGCCCCACGAACCCCACGCCGCGGGCGCGGAGCCGCTCCAGGTTGGCGCGGGTCTGCGGATGCGCGAACATCTCGTCGTTCATGGCGGGGGCCAGGAGGACCGGCGCGGTAGTGGCGAGCAGCATCGTCGTGAGAAGATCGTCCGCCAGCCCCTGGGCCATGCGGGCGATCAGATGGGCCGTGGCCGGCGCCACCAGCACGAGATCGGCCTGCTGGCCGAGCCGGACGTGCGAGAGCGCCCCGCCCGGCTCCCACAGGGAGGCGAGGACGGGACGCCCGGTCAGGGCCTCGAAAGTGAGCGGCCGGACAAACTCCGCCGCGGCCGGGGTGAGGATGACGTCCACCTGCGCGCCTGCCTCGGTCAGCCGGCGAGCGAGCGTACAGCTCTTATAGCAGGCGATCCCGCCCGACACGCCGAGGACGACGCGGCGGCCGGTCCACACGGTCACGCCTCGGAGCGACGGCGGCGGACGAGCTTGTAGTTGAGATCGCCGTCGACCAGCGACTGCAGCGCCTGCGTCGTGAGCTTCTCCCCGCTGGCGGCCAGTTGGTCCTTGGGAAACTCGTTGAGGTAGCGGGCGAACTTGGCCGCGACGAGCACGCCAAGGTACTTGTTGCCAGCCTGCCTGGCGACTTCGAACGGGGTGGTGATGCGCATCGTCTCTCCCTCAGGGTTGCGTCAATCGGCTGCAATCCGCGACGCTGCGGCGATCACGTCGCGCCGCAGCCGCTCGATGAACGGGATCAGCCCCTCCTGCCGGGCCACCCGCCGCGCCTCGGCATCGAGGATCGCGGCGACCTGCGCGACCGCGAGGGCGAGGTCCTCGTTGAAGATCGCGTAGTCGTATTCCGCCACGGCGGCCAGCTCGTCCGCCGCGCGGGTGACCCGCTCCCGGAGCACCGCCGGCGGCTCCGTCTTTCGGCCGGTCAGCCGTCCCACCAGCACATCCGCCGACGGCGGCAGCACGAACACGTGGAGCGAGTTCGGGAAGGAGGCACGGATCTGCCGCGCCCCCTCGATTTCCAGGTCCAGCACCGCCGTGCGGCCCCGGGCGAAGATCCGGTCGATCTCGCTCCGGAGCGTGCCGTACAGGTTTCCGGCGTAGGTGGCCCACTCGAGGAACTCGCCCGCGTCCACCCGCCGGAGGAACTCGTCCCGCGTGAG
>Ga0209797_10000450_pt1 | contig 20514 bp, 17 predicted proteins | sample DOMMetBare3Fresh_2_FD_187472 | JGI IMG/M metagenome (GOLD analysis project Ga0209797, IMG submission 187472) | Wetland sediment microbial communities from St. Louis River estuary, USA, under dissolved organic matter induced mercury methylation -... | ecosystem: Environmental > Aquatic >... | reverse complement strand
TTATAATTGATTTCATTGGTTCCCGCCGTTTTGTATCTTCGCTGATTACCTGACCATTAGCATTCTGAGAACCGGGCAGGTACTTTTAAAAAACAAGCATTGTGAAATCAATCAAATTAAACATTCATGGATCAAAATATATTGTTTGCCATCATTGGAGCAGCAGGGCTTATTATCGGCATTATTGCGGGTAGGCTCCTTTTTGCAAAAAACACAAAAACTCAAATAGCCGAAGCCGAATTACTTGCTCAAAACATCATTAGAGAAGCAGAACTCAGAGGCGAAACTTTCAAGAAAGAAAAAGAACTGGAGGCCAAGGAACGCTTTGTCCAGATGAAATCAAATCATGACAGAGAAGTTTTTGAAAAGAATAAAAAGATAAATGACGCCGACAACCGTATCCGCCAGAAAGAGCAATCCATAAACCAAAAAGAAAGCAATCTTGATAAACACATTAAAGAAAATGAAGCTATTAAGGATAATCTCAATCGCCAGATCGAGTTGGTTAACATCAAGCGAACAGAATTAGAAAAACATCAGGAAGAGCATATTCGACGCCTGGAAAAAATTGCAGGCCTTACTGCCGATGAAGCAAAGGCTCAATTGGTTGAAAGCCTGAAACATGAAGCACAAACAAAAGCGTTGGTAATTCAACAGGAAATAATTGAGGATGCTAAACAAAAGGCTAATAAAGAAGCAAGAAAAATTATTATTCAAACAATACAACGCACCGCAGCCGAACAGGCAATAGAAAACTCGATCACGGTTTTCAATCTGGAGAGTGATGAAATAAAAGGACAGATCATCGGTCGTGAAGGAAGAAATATTCGTGCTATTGAAGCAGCTACAGGTGTTGATCTTATTGTTGATGATACTCCTGAAGCGATCGTTCTCTCATCTTTCGATCCGCTTCGCCGTGAGATTGCCCGTTTAAGTTTGCAAAGATTAGTTGCTGATGGTCGTATTCACCCTGCAAGAATTGAAGAGGTTGTTGAAAAAACAAAAAAGCAGATCGAAGAACAGGTGATGGAGATCGGCGAAAGAACAGTTATCGAACTTGGCATTCATGGTTTGCATAAAGAATTGGTTAGAATGGTTGGCCGCATGAGGTTCCGTTCTTCTTATGGTCAAAACTTGTTGATGCATAGTCGTGAAGTGGCAAATCTTTGTGGCATCATGGCGGCAGAGCTTGGTATGAATTCAAAACTGGCAAAACGTGCCGGTCTTCTGCATGATATTGGAAAAGTTCCGGATGAAGAAACAGAATTGAGCCACGCATTACTCGGCGCTAAGCTTGCTGAAAAATATGGCGAAAATCCAGCTATAGTAAATGCAATCGGCGCCCATCATGACGAGATGGAAATGCAATATGTTATTTCTCCAATCGTACAAGCTTGCGATGCCATCAGTGGTGCAAGACCCGGTGCCCGCAGAGAAATAATGCAGCAATACCTGCAACGTATCAAAGATCTTGAAAACCTGGCAATGACATATCCTGGTGTTGAAAAAGCGTATGCTATCCAGGCCGGTCGTGAGTTAAGGGTTATTGTTGAGGCGGATAAAGTAAGCGACCAGGATTCTGAAAAACTTTCCTTTGAATTAGCCCAAAAGATCCAAAACGAAATGACTTTCCCCGGTCAGATAAAAGTGACTGTAATAAGAGAAAAAAGAGCAGTGAATGTTGCTAGGTAGAAGTATAATTGTTAATTAGTTAATTGGGTATTAGGTGCTTGAGCGAAATTAAATTGCTGTTCTTTTTTCTATTGGTCTTTTACAAATAAACTAATTAACCGATTAACTAATTAACGAGTTTCCCCCTATCTTTGCGACCCGCAAAACTGAACATTATGAACACAAATGCTATAAACTTTGTACACGAGCAAATGACCGGTAAGAAAGATATCCCGGCTTTTAAGGCTGGTGATAATGTTACCGTCAATTATAAGATCCTCGAGGGCAATAAAGAAAGGATCCAAAGCTTTAAAGGTGATGTTATTAAACGCCAGGGAACAGGCGCCACTGCAAGTTTTACAGTTCGTAAAATTTCTGACGGTGTTGGTGTTGAAAGACTTTTCCCGCTTTATTCTCCAAATATTGAATCAATAGAAGTAAATAAAAGTGGCCGTGTTCGTCGTGCTAAACTTTACTATTTGCGCAGCCGGAGTGGTAAGAGTGCAAGAATTCGTGAAAAACGCCAGGCAGTTGAAACAGCAGCACAGAAATAAACTTCCTTTTTATATATAAAATTATTAGCGACCTATATTCTAACGGTCGCTTTTTTTTGCATTTACAGCAGCTTAACAAATTAATTCCAAACGGATTTTAATTTGCACTAACTTTGACCTTCATCTAAAAATTTCGTTATGAATCTCGGTTGGATACTGTTATTTGCGTTGGGTTGGACTGAAATAATTTTAATTGCATTTGTGGTATTGCTGTTATTCGGCGGTAAGAAAATACCTGAGTTGATGCGTGGACTTGGAAGAGGTGTTCGTGAATTTAAAGAAGGAAAAGATAATGTAAAAAAGGAGTTGGAAGAGGGTGCATCTGAAAAGAAATTGTAAGGCTTCCTAACTCGCCGTATCAGCTGATATAGAATTTTAATTTGTCTTACTTTTAATATTCAAAATATTATAAAATGGGAAATCTAGGTGCGACTGAAATAATATTGATCGCTTTTGTGGTATTACTATTATTCGGGGGTAAAAAAATACCTGAGCTGATGCGTGGTCTTGGAAGAGGTGTTCGTGAATTTAAAGATGCAAAAGACAATGTAAGAAGAGAATTGGAAGAAAGCGTAACAGAAAAGGACACTAAGCCATCTAACTAACCCGATTCTTTCTTTTGATCGTATAAAGACTTTCGCTTTTGCTTGAGTATATCTCTATTAGTCAATACCAGTTTACATTAACACAGGGTAAAACTTCCTGTACAGAAACTGTACGTTATTATCTTTCCAAAATTGAAAAGGCAAAACACCTGAATGCATTCGTTCATGTATTTGCAGACGAAGCATTGCAAAGAGCAAAAGAGCTCGATGAAAAAAGGCAAGCTGGAAATTCTACAGGTAAACTTCACGGTGTAGTGGTAGCTATCAAAGATGTTATTTGTTACAAAAATCATTCGCTGTCTGCAGCATCAGGAATTCTAAAAAATTTTACTTCTATTTATTCTGCAACTGCCATTGAAAAACTTTTACAGGAAGAGGCGATCATAATTGGCACTTGTAATTGCGATGAATTTGCAATGGGCTCAACGAATGAAAATTCGGTTTATGGAAATGTGCTGAATGTAATAGATGAAACACGAGTTCCCGGCGGATCATCCGGTGGATCAGCTGTTGCAGTGCAGGCAGGTTTATGTATGGTATCACTTGGCAGTGATACAGGTGGCTCAGTTCGACAACCCGCAGATTTTTGTGGCATCGTTGGTTTGAAACCAACTTATGGCCGCATTTCAAGATATGGCCTCATCGCTTATGCTTCTTCATTTGACCAGATCGGGATTTTTGCAAACAATGTTGAGGATGCAAGTAAAGTTTTAGAAACAATTGCCGGCGCTGATGCATATGACAGCACTGTTTCTCAAAAACCATTTGAAGAATATTCAGGTGCATTAAATGAAAATAAAAAGTTTCGTTTTGCCTATTTCAAAGAAACATTAGAACATCCTTCACTTGATATTGAAATTGCCGATGGAATAAAAGGCCTGATAAAACAATTAAGAAATGATGGACATAATGTAACCGCTTTGAGTTTTGAATACCTCGATTATATAGTTCCTGCTTATTATATTCTTACAACAGCCGAAGCATCTTCCAATCTTTCACGGTATGATGGTGTACGATATGGCTATCGTTCTTCAAAGCCATCAAATGATTTAACAGAGTTTTACAAGCATAACAGAAGCGAAGGTTTTGGTAAAGAAGTGAAGAGAAGGATCATGCTTGGTACATTTGTTCTCAGCACCGGTTATTATGATGCGTATTTTACCAAAGCACAAAAAGTAAGACGCAAGCTTGTTGAAAAAACAGAACTGGTTTTCAGTGATTTTGATTTTATCCTGATGCCAACATCTCCATCTGTTGCATTTAAGATCGGTGAAAAATCAGATGACCCTATCGCAATGTATTTAGCAGATATTTATACAGTGTTTGCAAATCTTACCGGCATTCCCGGCATATCATTGCCACTATTTAAACATTCCAATGGAATGCCCTTTGGTGTTCAGCTTATGGCAAAACAGTTTAACGAGCTATCTTTGCTGCAAGCATCACATCAATTGATGCAACAGAAAAAATATTAATGCGTTTTTTAATTCTCATACTGATCTTTATTTCTTCCATCGCAGTTACTGCGCAGCAAACAACTATAGATTCAGTTAAGGATCTATCGAGATCGAGACTTTATAAACCCGCTGATTCAACAATTCCAACTGTTACGATTGCTAATGATCCTAAGCAAGGATTCAAAGAATTATTTGTAAGTAGTAGTACCGAAGCTGAAGGTTTAAATTCAGTACAACTAAATCCCCGTGCGGTAACTTTTGTTGAAGATTACATGCTGAAGAATAAAAAAAGTCTTGAGAAATTAAAAGATTGGGGACGTCCTTATTTCGATTTGATCGATGCGGTGCTTAATTATCATGGTTTGCCGCGGGAATTAAAGTATCTCGCCGTCATAGAATCTTATTTAAAAACTTATGCGGTTTCATGGGCTGGCGCTGTTGGTCCCTGGCAGTTTATGCCAGGAACAGGACGGCGAATGGGATTGAAAGTGAACGAGTACATTGATGAAAGAACCGATTATTATAAAAGCACCCATGCAGCAGCAAAATATTTAAGTGAGCTTTATAAAACATATAATGATTGGCTGTTAGTGATAGCTGCATACAATGGCGGGCCGGGGAATGTAGATGTCGCAATAAGAAAAAGCAAGAGTAAAAATTTTTGGGATCTTCAGCACTATTTACCAGCCGAATCAAGAGATCATGTAAAAAAATTTATTGCCACTCATTATATCATGGAAGGTGATGGCGGTATAACAACATTAACAAAAGACGAAACCGAAGTTTTAAAACAGGCATCAAATGTAAATCCCGCTGCAAAAAATTTGACAGAAGCTGAAATGACCAATTCAAAAGTACAGGCAATCAGCGGACGATATAACTCAGTAGTGATCGCTAAACATACTTTGTTTTCAATAACTGAATTTAATCGCTACAATCCTGACTTTGATAAACTGATCTCTCTTAACAGCAAATACGAATTAAGATTACCTGCAGATAAAATGGAATTGTTTTTAGCGAAACGCTATGATATACTTAATGAAAGCATTCAAATATTGCTTGATACTTTTAAGCAATCACTTTCTACGCCAACGAAAACTCAGGCGGAAAAGAAGCCTTCAAAATAATTAATGATTTTTTATAGCGCCACTCATCTTTTCAGCCTTCAACAAATATTCCTCATATTCTTTCTCAGCATCACCACCAGAATTAATATCTGTGATTTGTTTGAAGAAAAAATAATGAAATAAAGTTTACAGTTTAATCTCAGTTTCCTTTAAAGCTGTAATTGAAAGCAAATCGAAAACCAATCGTATTAATTTGTTTGTTGCTGCCGGGTAAATCCATTTCATATTTGAATCCGAAAACAAGGCTGTTTCCACTAAACCCTACTTCCTGCGAGTAACCGGCAACCACGGCCAGGGCAAGTCCCCCCTGAATATTTAAAAAAGATTTATTTGACGTTGTCCAGCAATAACCTGCCTGTGGTTCTATAAAGAAACCAGTCTTACCTTCCCTGTTGAAAATATGGCGGAAACCTCCTTTAACAGACAAATAAGCAATCGGTTCTTTCCCGGAATTGTTTTTGACATAAAAATTTGCAAAATCGAATAACTCAAAGGTGATACTATTATTTTCCACCGGATTTACTGGTAAATCAAAAGAATAAAATATACCGGTACCTGGTTTATAACCATCCGCATTTTTCCCCACTATTTTGATAACGGAAACCTGGCCCGAAAGAAAGATAAATAAAAACATTGCTGCCTGGAACAAAAATATTTTTTTCAAATTCTTTTTGCGGAATGAAACTTTAATAGAAAAACGAGACTGCATTGTCTTTATGGTTAATCGTACAAAATAGAAATTTTAAGGGAAAACAGGAAGTTCGTATAATTCCGATTCCGACAATAAAGGATATACAGTTTTACCTGCTTAAAATTTATTAGCGCTTACCGCCGCCCTCATCGCTTCCGCCTTCAACATACATTCTTCATACTCCTTCTTAGCATCGCTGTAAAAAGTAATGCCTGAGCCAGCCATAAAAGAAAGATATTTTTCAGAAGTATTATACATAATGCTTCTTATTACTACATTAAAATCAAAGTCTCCTTCAGAAGTTATATAACCAACAGCCCCGGAAAAAATTCCTCTTCCTGATCTTTCATATTGGTCGATCAATTCCATTACTCTTCTTTTTGGAGCCCCGGTCATGGAGCCCATTGGAAAAGTTGCTTTGATAATATCTGTAAATGAAATTTCATCTTTCAATGCTCCGCTTACAGTTGAGATCATCTGGTGAACCTGCGGAAATGAATAAATGCCAAAAAGCTCATCCACTTTTACCGTTCCTTCTTTACAAACACGGGCAAGATCATTCCGAACAAGATCAACTACCATTACATTCTCTGAACGGTCTTTCTCGCTTGCAAAAAGTTCTTCCTTACTTTTTTTATCCTTGTTGTCATCTTTCAAAAATCTCGATGATGTTCCTTTGATCGGCTGAGATAAAATTTTATTTCCTTCTTTCTTTAAAAACCTTTCAGGGCTTGCGCAGATCAACCATTTGTCTTCCAATTTATATAAAGCAGAAAACGGATTGGGTGAAGAGCTGCTGAGTTTTTGGTAAACCGCTAATGGATCAACAACTGCTTTCTCAGCAAAAAATTCCATGCAATAATTTATCTCGTAACAATCGCCGCGAAGAATATGTTTTTTCAGTTGTTCGATCGTAGAAATATATTCTTGCTTTGAAACCCTTTGCCTGATCTGTAAGTGGGAATTTTTTTCAAGCTCTCCATGCCCTGTATCCATGATCTCTGAAAAAACTTTCTTAGCCTCAACCTCATTCTCAACCTCAATCTCCATCTTGTTCTCAGAAAGTTTAATAATAATAGCTGGTTCAAAGAAAAAAACATCGGGGAATTTGTGTTTATCAGCATGAGCAGATACAATATCTTCTATTTCCTTTTTCAGATCATATCCCAAATGACCAAATAACCAGCGGGGTTTTTCATTAAGAAAATTCTGAAGATCATTTAAAGCGTTTCCTGCATTAGCAGTTAAGCAGTTTTTATTGCCAACAGCCAGCAAACATTCTACAGAGTGATAATTGGTTTGATAGCGATGATTATCCAAAAAACAAAAAATGCCAAACCGGTTAGCCCAGTTCAGCATTTTTCTCTTTGCATTTTCAAAATGTGATATAGCAAAAATGCAGTTAGTATTGGTTGCGTTCAAAATATACGTCGGGAAATAAAAACTAATTAGTAATCGTCTTCTTCATCGTCGTCATAGCTGTCATTGTAAAGACCCATTTCTTTGAATTCGTCATCTACTTTAAAATCATCCTCCTCTTCCTTTCCTTTTTTACCACCGACAACAGGACCCTTTTTATTTTTAGATGCAGGGACATCAAACTCATCGAAGTCAGGATCCCACTCCTCTTCTTCTTCTGGTTTTTCCCAATCATCCGGCACTTCTTCGCCTTCTTCATCGTCATCTTCATCACTGGCTTTTTTCGACGCAGTTGCCTTGCCTCCTTTTTTGGTAGCTTTTACTTCCATCTCTTCCGTTTCTTCCACATCATCGTCATCTTCTTCTTCTTCCTGTTTCTTAGGTTTGGATGAAGCTTTTTTATCGGCATTACCGGAAGATGGCTTATGATTATTGTCGCCGGTTTTTTTTCCTTTGTCAGATTTCATTGTCATGATCCAATAAAATTAATCAATGTAAAATTTCAGCGAAGTTTTAATACTTCCAAATTTTTGAACTTATTTTTTACTGTTCTTTTTTCAAGATAGTGAAACTATCTGGTCCCGACCCGGTCCGTTTGAAATATAGTTCACCTTTACCCCCAGGTATTGATTAATAAACTCTACATATTGCTGCATGGCTGCCGGCAATTCTTTTTCATGTTTTAAAACAGAAGAATCCGTTTTCCACCCTTTGAATTTTTTATACACAGGTTCAAGGTTGATACCCGTCATTTGGTAGGGAACTTCCTCCGTGTTATTTCCATCTGTATTATACGCTGTGCAAACTTGTAGTTCTTCAAATGTATCCAGCACATCAGCTTTTGTCATGACAATCTTTGTCACCCCGTTTATCATGCAGGCAAATTTCAGCGCTACCAGATCGATCCAGCCGCAACGACGTGGCCTGCCAGTGGTAGCGCCAAACTCATTCCCGATCTTTCTTAACTCCTCACCGGTGGCATCTTCCAGTTCAGTTGGAAAAGGACCGCCCCCTACTCTTGTGCAATAGGCTTTTGTTACCCCCAACACATCCTTTATTTTTTGGGGAGCAACTCCGAGTCCACTGCAAACACCAGCCGTAATTGTATTTGACGAAGTAACAAAAGGGAATGTGCCAAAATCAATATCGAGCATGCTGCCCTGGGCGCCTTCAGCCAATATCTTTCTTCCTTTTGACAAATGATCGTTAATAAAGTATTCGCCTGAAACAATATTCAGGCCCTTTAAAAATTCTACTCCATCAAAAAAATCTTTCTCCCATCCTGAAATGTCTTCATCAAAAGAATAAGAATCGAGCAACTGGCGATGTTTATTGTACAATTTGTCATAAGCTTTTTTAAAATCGCCTCGTATCAGGTCGCCAACTCTTAATCCGTTCCTTCCGGTTTTATCCATATAAGTTGGTCCGATTCCTTTTAACGTAGAACCTATCTTATCATTTCCCTTTGATAGCTCCGAAGCTTTATCCAATGCACGATGTGTTGGAAGTATAAGATGAGTTCTTTCAGATACAAAAAGATTTTTTTTAAGATCAATTCCAAACGATGAGACGATACCACATTCTTTTTTCAGCGTAACAGGGTCAAGCACTACGCCGTTTCCGATCAGGTTGATAGTGTTTGCATGAAAAACGCCGGACGGAATTTGGTGCAGCACCACTTTTTTATCGCCTACATATAAAGTATGCCCCGCATTCGGCCCGCCCTGGAAACGGGCAATCACATCATAACCCGAAGCAAAAAAATCCACGATCTTTCCCTTGCCTTCATCGCCCCATTGCAAACCAAGTATTACATCAATCATATTAACCCCCAAACCCCCTAAAGGGGGCTTTTAATTCCCCACTTTAGAAAAAGTATTATTTAATGAAAAATTAATTTTTTGTGTCGGCTCGATTGCTACTATTAAACTTCTGTTGCGATGCTCCGTTCATCAATAGGATTTCTATTGTGCATTATCAGAACCTACAACTGAAAGCGGGGGCAAAAATAAGGGATGCTAAAAAAGAAGTTCAAATAAATCTCTTACAAACAACCTTTTCTTTCCACAAATATTTAACCGTAAGAAAGTTTCAAATAGAGAAGAATATTCGAAAGCCCCCTTTAGGGGGTTTGGGGGTTTTATCGAATTAAAGTCACGGTTCCTTTTTTTGTGATCACTTTACCATCACGGGCAACACCCTGCACCATCCAAACAAATGTTCCTATTGACTGATCTACACCACCTATCCGGCCATCCCATCCATCGTTAAGTGTTTCAGACGAAAAAATTAACCGGCCCCAGCGATTATATACCCGGAAATAATTCAGTTTGGTAATACCCACTGTAAATGGTTTGAACTTATCATTTTTACCATCGCCATTTGGAGTAAATCCGGTTGGCATGTATATTTCCGGGCCTTTGAAGACTTTTACAGTTACCGTTCCATCACCCCGGCAACCGGCTGCAGTTGTAGCTATAATATTAAATGTAACATCGGAAGTAACAGTAAGAACTGGATTCGGAATAAAAGGATTGCTTAATCCGGCAGTCGGCCCCCATGAATAATTTGTTGCACCTGAAGTTGCCAATAACTGGAATTGATCGCCGGCAAAAACAACTGTATCGGAAGGAACTGTTTTTACAATGATCGGGGGAGTAACCGTTAACTGCATTTTGTCCGGTGTCAATGAAGTACATCCATTTGCATCGACCACATTCAAACTATAGATCGTTGTTTGCTGCGGTGTAGATAATGGATTAGGAAGAGCACCATTGCTTAATGTTGAAGAAGGTGACCATAAAAACTGCACGCCACCAGAACCTTGCAGCGTGTAATCTTGTCCATAACAAATTTCAACATCAGGCCCTGCATCAGGAATTGGAGCCTGGTTCACATTTACTACTATGGTATCTTTTCCCGTGCATTGACCAAAAGTGGCTGTAACAATATATTGAGTTGTTACAACAGGATTTGCTACCGGGTTTTGAATATTTGTGCTGCTTAAACTTGCGCCTTGTGTCCAGGAAAACTGTGTTGCATTGCTTACTACATTTAATTGCGTTGACTTTCCCTCACAGATCGTTACATCAGGTGATGCAACTACAGAAAGATTGTTATTTAATCCAACAATAACATTAAGAACAGATGCTATACATACATTAGCATCAGCAACTGTTGCAGTATATGTGCCCGGACTTACATTAAACATGTTTGAAACCTGAAGCGGAGGAGAAGTAACAGTATAAACATATGGCGATGTACCGCCGTTTGCCGTAATTGTTATTTGTCCATCAGCGCCACCATTACATGTAGCATCTACCACTGAAACAGTTGCAGTAAGTTGAGGCGGTTGCGCAAGTATTATACTCTGTGACAGAGTACAACCATTAACATCACGACAATAGACAGTATAGGACCCTGCTGTAAGATTATTGAAAATATTAGTGCCCTGCCATGATGCATTATTAAGTGAATATTGATATGGCCCGGTGCCGCCAGAAAGTGCTGCCGCTATTGAACCATCGTTATATCCAAAACAACGAGGTTGTTGTGGAGTAAGTATTGCTGCTAAAACCGCCGGTTGTGTAATGTTCACCGATTGTGAATTAGAACATGCATTATTATCACGGTAATAAACAGTATAAGTTCCGGCGTTAAGCCCAATAAAAGTATTGCTTGTTTGCCATGTTATATTATTAAGTGAATATTGATATGGTGGTGTACCATTTGAAACATTTACAATAATGGTTCCATCAGCAGCGCCATTACAAGTCACATTTGTTTTTGTTACAGTTGCGTTTAATGCTGCACCTGGGTTCACTGTAACAGAATAAACGGAAAAACAACCATTGATATCAATAACCCGGACAGAATAAGTGCCTGCTGCCAATCCGGTAAAAACATTACTTGCTTGCAATGGACCACCATTCAATGAATATTGATATGGTAAATTACCGCCAGCAGCATTTACAGTTATTGTTCCGTTGTTTGCCCCCGAACATGATGTTGGCGTAGTAGCAAATGTTGCAGTTATTCCGGCGCCTTGTGTTATCGTAATTGTTGTTGAACCGGTACAACCAATTGCATCTGTCACATTAATTGTATAAGTCCCGGCAGCAAGTCCGGTGAAAACATTACTTGATTGTGGCGGCCCGCCATTCAATGAATATTGAATTGGTGTATATACAGAAGGAGGAAGAATAGTGATGCTTCCATTATTAACACCAGAACATGCAGAATTAGTAGAAGAATAACCTACACCTAAATTTCCTGCCCTGTTCACAGTTACACTTAAAGTAGAACTGCATCCATTTATATCAGTAGCAAACACTGAATATGTTCCCGCCGCAAGACCGGAAAATATATTGCTGTTTTGTAATGGCCCGCCATTAATAGAATATTGATACGGTGGCACACCACTATTAAGAGGCACAGTCACAGTTATAGAGCCACCTGATCCTGTACCGCAATTAAGATCAGTTACAGTAGTTGTAGCATTGAGTGAGATAGTTTTATTTATCGTGATAGTATCTTCTGTTATTAATACAGTATTTGGATCAGCACAGGAGGTATAACTTGTTCTTACAATATATTGTTCTGAATTTCCCGTAGGGCAAATATTTGGAAAAGTTAACCCGACACTTCCCGGAATTGCAAAAGATGTATTGGCCGTTGCTACCAATGTACCACCAAGTGTGAACATTTGAGAATTGATAAATCTTGTTGCACCGCCGGAAGGAATAAACCGATAACCTTCATTTTGTGAACTCCATTGCGTAGAATTTTTTCCAGCAGCAGCCCGGGCTCTTGTCTGGGTCCAATCCTGTACACCTAATATTGCTCTTCCTGAATTTGTAGATGAAAGACAAACTTTCTGCTGAAAGAATACTTCTATGATCGCTGTTGATTCATATAGCACGATCTGAAAAGTATTTGGAGTTGCATTTCCACAGGGATTGTTTCCAAAAACGCCAACATGATAAAAACTTGCGATGAATCTTCTGCACGGCGCTGACCCTTCAACTCTCCATTCAATTTTTCTGTCAGGAGGACTTACGGGGAAATTCCTCGGATCAAGATCCGAGAATGCAGCCATAATAGAAGCTTTTGGATAATATGCTGAGCCTTGCAGACCTACCGACGGACATTGCGTGCCTAATGAATACGGTATCGTAGGTGTAATGTTCCATGCATTAAAACAATTTGCATTCAGCGTATCAAAAGTCATCAAACCGTTTGAGCCAACTACAAGTTTTGAAAAAACAGAATCATAAAAACAGAATTGAAATGGTAATGCTATTTTATCGCAGTACACATCATCAGAATACAAGGTTGTAAGCTCATTACCAAAAGGCGTGGAATAAGGATAAGGACTGTATGGAATTGTTGTGATGGCGTAATCTGAAGTTGTCCTGAGATCGGGTACCTGGAGGGTTACATTCCCACAGTTAATGCCGCAGGAAAAATTTATGACAGTATTATTATTTGATGAAACACAACTCTGCGAATAAGCACCGGTGATCCCGAAACAAATGAATAAAACAATAGACATTCCCTCACGGTATTTTCTCATAGCAGTATGCGGTCAGTGTTTAATAATTTGGGAATGAAAGATAATGATTTCCTTCACAGTTTGCAATCACAGTTCCGTATCATAACGATCTACTTTTTCAATGCCCGTAAGAGCTAACAGCCTTGAAACCAATTCATCCAGTTCCTCCTTATCATGCACATATAATTTTATATTTCCTTCAAATACTCCCTCTTTTGCTTCAATCGTTATTGCGGCAATATTGATTCGTAATTCTCCGGATATAAGATTGGTTATCTTGTTTACAACACCCACATCATCAAGGCCAACAATTTTTAAACCTGTAAGAAATGATATCTCTTTATTCTTTGCCCATTTAGTTTTTACAACACGATGCCCAAAATTGGCCATTAACTTGGCAGCATTAGGACAATTGGTGCGGTGTATTGTTAATCCCTTTCCTGTTGTAACAAAACCAAATACATCATCACCCGGAATTGGTTTGCAACAATTGGCAAGATTATAAACTATCTTATCACTGCTTTCGCCAAAAATGATAAGCTCAGCATCTTTTTTAGGTAAATGATGGTGAACACCATCCACTTTCACTTCATGAATTTTTACAGGCTTTGGTGCTTCTATTTTATCACCATGTACTTTAAATTCTTTTAATTCCTTCAGGTCGATATTTTTTATAGCTACCTGGTAAAAAAGATCAAGTGCAGAACTGAGCTTATAATAGACCCATAGTTCATCAATATTGTGCTGATTGAATGCTGCACCCATTCCTTCGATTTTTCGTTGCACCGTGTATTTTCCATCTTCGGCAACTTTTCTTTTTTCTTCCTTCAGTGCATCACGAATTCTTCCTTTTGCTTTTGAAGTAACAACAAAATTCAACCAGTCTTCCGAAGGTTTTTGTTTGTTTGATGTAATGATCTCCACCTGGTCACCGCTTCGCAGCTTATGACTTAACGGAACCAGTTTATGATTTACTTTGGCGCCAATTGTTTTTACACCAATTGCACTGTGAATTGAAAATGCAAAATCAAGTGACGTAGAACCGACCGGCAACATTTTTACATCGCCTTTTGGTGTATACACATAGATTTCTTCAGCAAGAAAACTTGTTTTAAAGTCCTGTAAAAAATCCACTGAGTCTGTATCCTGATTACCGATCACTTCACGTATTTGCTGAAACCATTTATCAAAACGATTTTCATCAGCGCTGCCTTCTTTATATTTCCAATGTGCTGCCAATCCTTTTTCGGCGATCTCATTCATTCGTTTTGTTCTTATCTGCACTTCCACCCATTTTCCCTGCGGACCCATCACTGTTGTATGCAAAGCTTCATATCCATTGCTTTTGGGATTACTTAGCCAGTCTCTTAATCTTTCCGGTGCAGGTGTATATTCATCTGTGATAATGGAATATACTTTCCAGCAATCGCTTTTTTCATTTTCAGGAGCTGACTCAAGAATAATTCGGATGGCAAACAAATCATATACTTCTTCAAAACTCACTCCTTTCTTCTTCATTTTATTTTGAATGGAGTGGATATGCTTTGGTCGTCCGTAAATTTCAAATTTCAATTCAGCTTTTTCAAGCTTATCTTTTAATGGTTTTATAAATTCATTTATATACCTGCTTCTTTCTTTTTTTGTTTCAGCCAGTTTTCTTGCAATTTCTTTATAGGTATCTGGTTCCAGGTATTTCATTGCAAGATCTTCCATCTCGGTTTTAATGTTATACAAACCCATGCGATGTGCAAGTGGCGCATATACATAAACCGTTTCTGAAGAAATCTTTAATTGCTTATCCGTCTTCATGTGGTCAAGCGTACGCATATTATGAAGCCGGTCAGCAAGCTTGATAAGAATTACTCTTGGATCATCGGTAAGTGTAAGCAGTATCTTTTTAAAATTCTCGGCTTGTTGTGATGCATTAACATCAATAACGTTAGATATCTTGGTAAGCCCGTCAACAATTCTTGCTATCTCATTACCAAATTCTCTCTCTACATCTTCTAAACTAATATCAGTATCCTCTACAGTATCATGCAAAAGAGAACAAATAGTAGAGCGAACACCCAATCCTATTTCTTCCACACATATTCTTGCTACAGAGATTGGGTGAAGGATATATGGCTCGCCACTTTTTCTTCTCATGGTTTTGTGAGCCTCCACCGCCATTTCAAAAGCAAGCCGGATAAGTCGCTTGTCTCCTGGTTTCAGCTTTTCTTTTAATGCCCTCAACAAGGCACGGTATTCCCTCAGGATCAGTTTCTTTTCCTGCTCTTCATTCAAATTATATTTGGGTAACTGCGCAAGGGTATCCATGAACTGCGAATTTACTTAAAAACAGCCGTTTTTTCTGAGTGAAATCTGCTACATTTGCAGCCCGTTTTTAAAGTTGAAGGTTAAAAGTTATAAGTTGGAAGTAGAGATTCCTTAACCTTTAACATTCAACTTTCAATCGTAGCCCGGATGTGGTGAAATTGGTAGACACGTCAGACTTAGGATCTGATGCCGTAAGGTGTGGGGGTTCGAGTCCCTCCATCCGGACAGTTTGAAGAAATGGTTAATTGGTTTATTGGTTAATCGGTAAGCAACTAATAAACTAATTAACCAATTAACTAATCAACTATTACTCATGGCTACAGTTATAAAAGAAAATATAGGTTTGCTGAATGAGAAACTGACATTAAAGCTTGAGAAAACCGATTACCTCCCAACATTTGAAAAATCTTTAAAAGATTATAGCAAGAAAGCAAATATTCCCGGATTCAGAAAAGGAATGGTACCCGCTGGCTTGATCAAAAAAATGTATGGTCCTTCCTTGTTTACTGATGAAGTGCTTCGTACCGTTGACCGTGAATTGATAAAATATTTAGAAGAAGAAAAGCTTGACATATTTGCTCAACCGCTTCCGGTTGAAATGGATATTCGCCAGCTGGATGTAAACAATCCAACCGATTACACTTTTCATTTTGAAATAGGGATGAAACCTGCGTTTGCTTTAGCTGATCTTTCAAAAGCAAATATGACTTTTTATAAAGTGAAGATCACTGATGAGATGATCGACAGTGAAATTACCCGTCTGCAAAATCGCTACGGCAATATGAAAGATGAAAATACTGTGAATACAGAAGAAAATGTATTGAATGTTCTCTTTGCTGAGGTGGATGAAAACGGAAATGAGACAGAGGGCGGGAAAAAAAAGGATAATTCACTGCTGGTAAAATATTTCAAAGAAGATTTCCGCGGTAATTTAATGGGTAAAAATATTAATGACTACGTCATTGCCCAGCTTGATAATGCTTTTGCGGAAAAGGAACTTGATTTTATTCTTCAGGATCTTGGATTAGATAAAAATGATCCGGCAGCTTCAAAAAAACATTTTAGGATTCAGATCACAAAGATCGGATTGCTTGAGAAAAGAGAATTGAATGAAGAGTTTTACAAACAGCTTTATCCAAATGCTGAAGTAACATCAGAAGCCGATTTCAGAAATAAAGTAAAAGAAGAAATACAGGCCTATTGGGATAACCAGGCGAAAAGCCAATTACAGCACATGGCTTATCATGAGTTGCTGGAAGGAACAACAATTGATTTTCCTGAATCATTTTTGAAAAAATGGATGACGACACAGGGAGAAGAAAAAAAGACCGAAGAGGATGCCGAAAAGGAATTTCCCACTTTTAAAAACCAATTGAAGTGGACATTGATCAGTGATAAAATTGTCAGGGAAAATAATATTGAAGTAAAACCAGAGGAGATCAAAGCTTTCGCCAAGCAACAATTATTCGGTTACATGAATATGCCGATGGGCGGCGATGATCAGCCATGGGTTGATAATTATATTGACAAAATGATGCAGGACCGCAAGTATATTGAGGATGCTTATAATCGCATTCAGAGTCAAAAGATATTTGACTGGGCAGAAACGCAGGTGAAGCCTACAGAAAAAGAAATTGCGATGGAAGACTTTGTGAAAATGCAGGAGGAGCATCAGCATCAGCATCATTAAGTGATTAGTATAAAAAGTATATAAGTTAAAAAGGTTGGCAGTCGCTGACCTTTTTACTTTTTATACCCTATATACTTAAAATGTCAATTCGTCTCAATTTTAGTAATTCGTGTCACTGATTTTGTGGTTTTGCCAATTGGACGGATATTTGATGATTCAGACCAAATTGGCGATCATTGCCCTAATCTGCAAACAAAAGCGAAATGAGTTTTAATTCAGAATTTGAAAAATATGCGGTTAAGCACCGTGGTATCTCCAGTAACACCCTTCATGGCTATGCAAGTCAGCTTGTAACCGGCCTTACTCCTAACATTATTGAAGAACGTCCGATGAATGTAGCTGTGATGGATGTGTACAGCCGTTTGATGATGGACCGTATCATTTTTCTCGGCTACCCTATAAATGATGAAGTGGCAAATATTGTGACTGCACAATTATTGTTTCTTGACTCTACTGACAGAACCAGGGATATCAATATGTATATAAATAGCCCGGGTGGAAGTGTGTACAGCGGATTGGGTGTGTATGATACTATGCAGTATGTAACACCTGATGTTGCGACCATCTGTATTGGTGTGGCAGCATCTATGGCATCTGTATTACTTGCTGCCGGAACAAAGGGTAAAAGAGCTGCGCTGAAACATGCAAGAGTAATGATGCATCAGCCAAGCGGCGCCATTGGCGGACAGGCAAGTGATATTGAGATTACGGTAAATGAAATCAGGAAACTGAAAGCTGAATTATACGAAGTGATAAACTATCATTCAGGAAAAGATCTAAAGCAGATCGAGGAAGATTTTGACCGTGATCGTTGGATGACTGCTCCTGAAGCAAAAGAATATGGGTTGGTAGATGAAGTGTTGTTGATCAATCCGAGGAAGCAAAAAGCTCCCTAAATCCTCCGCCTAAGGCGGAGACTTGCTGACGCACAAGGCCAGCTTACTTGAAGAGTTAATATGAATCGCAGTGGTTAATAAATGATGAACATAGATTCAAAGATGATGTGGTAGTTATAAAGTTGATTAAAGATTTATAGTACCGCTCCTTCCCTATCGGGGAAGGAGATGGAGGATGGGGCTGAATAGAATTACAGAAAGTACAAGTGTGCGACGCAACAAAAGCTAAATAGAAATTCAAAAGTTGACTATATAAAAAACATGCTATGAACAGAAAGAATTTTGAATACAAAGGCTGGAGGATGGACGATGAAGAGGAAGACGAAAAGGAAAGAGAAGATAAGAGAGATGAGCTCCAGATGCTGAATAAAAAATTAGAACGTTACTTCTTTGACAGAAGGGAAGTGCATCTGTGGGGAGTAGTGGATGATAAATCTGCAAAGGAAGTAGTGTCTAAATTTCTTTTGCTGGAGGCTGATAAACCCGGTGAGGAAATTAAATTTTATATTAATAGTCCGGGTGGCGTGGTAACCAGTGGCATGGTAATGTATGATACAATGCGAATGATGAAATCGCCGGTAAGCACAATTTGCATGGGTCTTGCTGCATCTATGGGAAGTATTTTGTTGAGCGGCGGTGTGAAAGGAAAACGTTTTATCTATCCCCATGGCGAAGTGATGATCCATCAGCCTTCTCTTGGCGGTCATATTCGTGGCGTTAGTGCAGACCTGGAAATACAAGCCGTGCAGACCAAGAAGGTAAAAGAAATTGGTGCTAAAATATTAGCTCAGAATTGCGGCAAAACAATGGAGCAGATCATGAAAGACTTTGACCGTGACTATTGGATGGACGCAAAAGAGGCCATCGAATATGGGATTGTGGATGGGATAATTGAAAAGCTCTAAGAAGTTCGGTGGCAATGGCTTAACTCCCACTTATAAAATAAATCCGCCTCTCTCGGCGTGGATTTATAATTTTGTAGATTACGTTCCGTTTTTAATCCAATTATAAGTATGGCAAAGAATCCTTTACACTGTTCTTTCTGCGGCCGTAACCGTGATGAGGTGAAGATCCTTATCGCCGGCCAGGAAGGACATATCTGTGAAAACTGCGTGGAGCATGCCCGTGAGATCATCGAGCAGGAATTAATGACCAAGGATGACAGGACCCCCTCTTCATTTAAACTTACTGTAAAGAAACCTGTTGAGATAAAGAAATTCCTTGATGAATATGTGATCGGCCAGGATGATGCAAAAAGAGTTTTAGCTGTTGCAGTTTATAATCATTATAAAAGATTACAGCAAAAACCTGCTGAATCGGCCAATGATGTTGAGATCGAGAAAAGCAATATCATCATGGTTGGTGAAACAGGTACTGGTAAAACATTACTTGCAAAAACTATTGCCCGCCTGCTGAATGTTCCTTTTGCAATTGTAGATGCGACCGTTTTTACTGAGGCTGGTTATGTAGGTGAAGATGTTGAAAGTATTCTGACAAGACTATTACAAGTTTGTAATTATGATGTGCCAGCTGCGGAACGTGGCATCGTTTATATTGATGAGATAGATAAGATTGCCCGCAAGGGAGATAATCCTTCCATTACCCGTGATGTAAGTGGTGAGGGTGTACAACAGGGAATGTTGAAACTTTTAGAAGGAACGGATGTATTGGTTCCACCACAAGGCGGACGCAAACATCCGGAACAAAAGCTTATTAAGATCAACACTCAGAATATTCTTTTCATCTGTGGTGGTGCTTTTGATGGTATTGATAAAGTGATTGCCCGTAGGGTACAAACAAACACGATCGGTTTTAATGTAGACAAAGAGTTGCAGGATAATATGAAGAAAAATCTTCTTCGTTATGTAAATGCGCCCGACCTGAAAACTTTTGGACTGATACCAGAGTTGCTTGGTCGTTTGCCTGTTGTTACACATCTTGATCCATTGGATGCTCCCACACTTCGTGCTATTCTTACCGAACCGAAGAATGCTTTGATCAAACAGTATAAAAAATTATTTGAGCTGGAAGGTATTAATCTTAGTATTGATGCTCCCGTTCTTGATTTCATGGTAGAAAAAGCGGTAGAATATAAATTGGGGGCCCGCGGTCTTCGCAGCATTTGTGAAAGTATTTTAACCGATGCCATGTTTGAACTGCCAAGCACTAATGAAAAGACTTTTTTACTGGATATTGAATATGCGAAAAGGAAGTTTGAAACAAGTAAGATCAGTTTGTTGAAAGTGGCGTAGGAAAAGTCAAAACAAAAAAGTCAAAAGTGAAAAATAATACCCCTGCAGAAGGGGTTTTTTTATTTCCATAACTTCAATTTTAAATCATACGTTATGAAAGAACTCATTGATCGTTTAATGTCACAGGGGTTAACTGAACAGCAGGCATTGAAAGCAATTGAAGTGGTAAAAGATTTTGCCAAAGAAAAATTTCCCGTTTTTTCCGGGGCTATCGAAAAGATGTTTGATAAGTATAAGCCGAAGGATGAGGAGGATTTTTTGGAATAAGATTTTCTTTTT
>Ga0209797_10000449_pt1 | contig 20521 bp, 17 predicted proteins | sample DOMMetBare3Fresh_2_FD_187472 | JGI IMG/M metagenome (GOLD analysis project Ga0209797, IMG submission 187472) | Wetland sediment microbial communities from St. Louis River estuary, USA, under dissolved organic matter induced mercury methylation -... | ecosystem: Environmental > Aquatic >... | reverse complement strand
TACGACGAGGTGCTCGCCGAGTTCCAGCGGATGGGCGGCTACCTGATGTCCGAGGAGGAGTCGACCCGGCTGGCCGACTTCGCCTTCGGCGAGGGCAAGGTCAACCTGGCCGCACTCGGGCAGAAGGCCCCCGAGCTGGCGCGGCGCGCCGGCCTGGACGTGCCGGAGCACACCAAGGTGCTGCTCGCTCCATTGCCCGGTGACCTCGTGGAGTTCGGGGCGCACACGCTGTGCCAGGAGAAGCTGATGCCCGTGCTGGGCCTGGTGCGGGCGACCAGCGAGCAGCATGCGATCGACGCGGCGGTCTGCGTCACCGAGCACGGCGGGCTCGGCCACACGTCGTCGATCTACGCCAGGGACGACGACATCGTGCGGCGTTACGCGGCGGCCGTGCGCACCGGCCGGATCCTGGTCAACGCGCCCACGGCGGTAGGCGCGCTGGGTGGGGTGTACAACTCGCTCGCCCCCACCTTCTCCCTCGGCTGCGGAACGTGGGGAGGCTCGATGACGACCGACAACGTCAACTACAAGAACCTGCTGAACATCAAGACGGTCTCGCACCGCAAGACGCCGCCGCAGTGGTTCCGGGTGCCGTCGACGACGTTCTTCAACGAGGGCGCGCTGGAGAACCTGCGCGCCGTCCCGATGCAGCGGGTGCTCCTGGTCACCGACCAGATCCTCGAGCACAACGGCACGGTGGCCCAGGTGCGGGCCAAGCTGCCGTCGGCGTTCGTCAAGACCTACTCGGCGGTCACCCCGGAGCCGGACGAGTCCATCGTCCTCGCCGGGGTCGAGGTGATGCGCAGCTTCCAGCCGGACACCGTGGTGGCCATCGGCGGTGGGTCGGTGCTCGACGCGGCGAAGGCGATGCGGCTGTTCTACGAGCACGAAGAGCTGACGTTCGACGACCTGGCCCTGCCCTTCCTCGACCCCCGCAAGCGGGTCGCCGAGTACCCGCAGGACGAGCACACCGTGCGGCTCGTCGCCATCCCCACGACGGCGGGCACCGGCTCGGAGGTCTCCCCTGCGGCGGTTCTCACGGTCGGCAACCGCAAGGCGACGCTGGTCGACTACTGCCTGGTCCCCGACATGGCGATCGTCGACCCGGTGCTCACGCTCAGCCTGCCGAGGGGCGCGACCGCGGACACCGGGATCGACGCCCTCACGCACGCCCTCGAGGGCGCCGTGTCGATCTTCTCCTCCCCGTACACGGACGCCTTCTGCATGCAGGCCATCCGGATGATCCTGGAGTGGCTGCCGCGGGCCGTCGAGGACGGCTCCGACCTGGCCGCGAGGACCGGCATGGCCAACGCCTCCACGATGGCCGGGCTGGCGTTCTCCAACGCGTTCGTCGGCGTCAACCACGCGATGGCGCATGCGGTCGGAGCCCGGTTCCACCTCGCCCACGGACGGGCCAACGCGATCCTGCTGCCCCACGTGCTGCGCTACAACGCCTCGCTGCCGAGCAAGTTCATGCCCGCCCCCGGCTACTCCAGCTACGTCGCGCCGGAGAAGTACGCGCAGATCGGCTACATCCTGCTCGGCGGGCACACCGACGAGGAGCGCCGGGAGCGCCTGTTCACCGCCGTCGACGAGCTGATCGACCGGATCGGTCTGCCCCGCACGCTCAAGGACGCCGGGGTCACCGAGGAGGAGTTCCTCGCCGCCCTGCCCGAGCTGGTCGCCGCCTCGTTCGCCGACGTCAGCATGCGGACCAACCCGCGCATGCCGATGGTGTCGGAGATCACCGACCTGCTCCGCGCGGCCTACTACGGCAGCTGACCCGGCTGCCGTTCGGCCCTACCCCGCCGGCCGGACGACCCCGGACCGTGGTCGGGGAGGTGGCGCCGGTGATCGACGGGTCCGCGGCGGCGACAGCCGGGCTGACCGCGGCGGAGGCCGCGGTCCGACTGCGGCGGGACGGCCCGAACGTCATGCCGGCCCCGCGGCCGCCGTCGTCGGCGACCCTGCTGCTGCGCCAGCTCACACACTTCTTCGCCGTGCTGCTGTGGGTGGCGGTCGGGCTGGCCGCGGTCGCGGGCCTGCCCCAGCTCGCCGTCGCGATCGCGGTCGTGATCCTGCTCAACGGCGTCTTCGCCTTCGCCCAGGAGTATCGGGCCAACCGGGCCGCCTCGCGGTTGCGGGACCTGCTCCCCGTCCGCGCCACGGTGGTCCGGGACGGCGTCCGACGGGACGTCTCGGCCGCTGACCTCGTCGTGGGCGACGTGGTGCTGCTGGAGCCGGGCGACCGGGTCTGCGCGGACCTGCAGCTGCTGGCCGTCGAGCAGCTCCAGCTGGACGAGTCCATGCTCACCGGCGAGAGCACGGGGGTGCGACCGGGGGTCGGGCGCGAAGCCTCGGCCGGGACCTTCGTCATCGAGGGCGAAGCGACGGCTCGGGTCGTCGCGACCGGCGGGGCGACGCGGCTGGCTGACATCGCGGCGATGACCCGCGAGGCGCACTCCCCGCCCAGCCCGCTCACGGTCAGCCTGGACCGCGTCGTCCGGCGGATCGCCGAGATCGCCGTCACCGTGGGCGTCAGCTTCTTCCTCCTCGCGCTGGCGCTGGGGATGCATCCCCGTGACGGCTTCCTCTTCGGCATCGGCGTCACGGTGGCCCTGGTGCCCGAGGGTCTGCTCCCGACCGTGACCCTGTCGTTGGCGTTCGCCGCCCAGCGGATGGCCGGGCGGCATGCGCTGGTTCGGCGGCTCGACGCGGTGGAGACGCTCGGCTCGACCACGTTCGTGTGCACCGACAAGACCGGCACGATGACCCGCAACGAGATGGCCGTCGTGGCGGTGTGGACGCCCCAGGGCGCTCTCGACGTCGAGCCGAGCGGGTACGAGCCGACCCCGATCGACCTGGCCCCCAGCCCGAGCGCGGACGCGGTGCGAGCCCTGGCTCGGTCGGCGTCCCTCGCCTCCACCGGCCTGGTCGTGCGAGACGCCACTGGCGTCTGGCGGCCGCACGGGGATCCGATGGAGGCCGCGCTGCATGTGTTCCTGCTGCGGCTCGAGGGGCTCGACGGCGGGCCGGTCGAGACCACCCGACGGCTGCCGTTCGACGCCCGCCGTCGGCGGGTGTCCGCCGTGGCCGCGGGGCGGCTGCACGTCAAGGGGGCGGTCGAGACGGTGCTCCCGCTGTGCGGGGCGTCCGCCGAGGGGGCCCGGGCGGCCGCGCACGACCTCGCGGCGCGGGGGCTGCGCGTGCTCGCCGTCGCCTCGGCCGTCGCCGGTGCCGGTGCCGCCACCGGCACGGCCGACGAGGTGGAGCGCGACCTCACGCTCCTGGGGGTGATCGGCCTGCAGGACCCGCCCCGCGAGGGGGCGGCCGAGGCCGTGGCGGCCTGCCGGCGGGCCGGGATCCGGCTGGCCATGGTGACCGGCGACCACCCGATGACCGCTCGGTCGGTCGCCGCCGAGGTCGGCCTGCTCGGCCCGAGCGAGCACGTCGTGCAGGGCAGTGACCTGCCGGCGGACGACGTGGCCCTGGGCGCGCTCGTCGACGAGGACGGCATCGTCATCGCCCGGGTCACCCCCGAGGACAAGCTGCGGATCGCCCGCGCCCTGCAGGGCCGCGGCCACGTGGTGGCGATGACCGGGGACGGCGTCAACGACGGGCCGGCGCTCAGGACGGCCGACATCGGCGTGGCGATGGGCCGCTCGGGGACCGACGTCGCCCGCGAGGCCGCGGACCTCGTGCTGCTCGACGACCACCTGGCCACCATCGTCGCGGCCGTCGAGCTGGGGCGCGCGACGTTCGCCAACGTGCGCCGCTTCCTGACCTACCACCTCACCGACAACGTGGCCGAGCTGACGCCGTTCGCGGTCTGGGCGCTGTCCGGTGGCCAGATCCCGCTGGCGATCACCGTGCTGCAGGTCCTGGCCCTCGACATCGGCACCGACCTGCTGCCCGCCCTGGCCCTGGGCGCCGAGCCGCCTAACCCGCGCACCCTCGAGAGCCGCCCACGCACCGACCGGCTCGTCGACCGCCCGCTGCTCGCCCGGGCGTTCGGCGTGCTGGGGCCGGCCGAGTCCGTGGTGTCCATGGTCGCCTTCCTCGTCGTCCTGCTGGCCGGTGGGTGGCGGTTCGGCGCGGACGCTGATCTGGCCCTGCTGGGCACGGCCTCGGGGACGGCGTTCGCGGCCGTCGTCCTCGGCCAGATGGCCAACGCCTTCGCCTGTCGCAGCGAGGCGCGCTGGGTGGGGGCGCTCGCGGTCAGCGGGAACCAGCTGCTGCTGGGTGCGGTCGCGGTCGAGGTGGCGACCCTGCTGGTGTTCGTCGGGTGGGCGCCGATGGTCCACCTGCTGGGGGGCCGCTGGCCGGGGCTGCTCGGGTGGGCGCTGGCGGTCCTGACGATCCCGTCGGTGGTGCTGGCGGACGCCGTCCACAAGGCGGCCAGGGCCCGAGCGGTCAGGCGCCGCCTCGGACCACCAGCAGCGCCTGCAGCCCGTCCCACCGAGCGATCTGGCAGCCGTCGGTCCGGCTGAACGTCGTGTTCACCGGCTTTCCCCGGTAGGTGCCGGTGACCGTGGCCGTCTGCGGCCCGCCGTAGATCTGCGTGCAGGCCAGGTCCGAGGGCAAGGGGGCGAAGGGGGCCTTGACGGCGGCGAGCGCCGCGCAGGCACCCGCCGGGTCCGGGTGGGTGCCTCCGGCGGGGTCGCAGGTCAGCGTCCAGGTCTTCGGCGTCGCGCCCACTGACTCACGCACCACGATGGTCAGCTCGGTTCGCAGGCTCGGCGGCTGACCGGGACCGGACGACGCACCGCCACCGCCGATGGTCGACTCCCCACAGCCCACGAGCAGCAGGGTAACCAGCCCCGCACCCACGGCCCCGACCCGCACGCCTCTCATACCGGTGGGACGTCCTGCCCGTCCTCCGGGTTCCGCGCCGGGGCGGACGGCGCACGGGAGGTCTCGGCCAGCACCACCCCTACCAGGACGAGCACGCCGCCGGCCACCTGGACCGGGCTGAGGGACTCGGCGAGCCAGCCGAACGCCACCAGCGTGGCCAGCACCGGCTCGGTCATCCCGACCACCCCGACCTGGGTCGCCCTCAGGTGCTGCAGCGAGCCGATGATCAGCGAGAACGGCACGATCGTGCCCAGGACGACCATCCACACGGCCAGCGCCCACAGGGGCAGGGTGGTCGAGGCGAGGTTGCCGAGCAGGGTGACCTGCTCGCCGAGCAGGCTCGCGGGGAAGGTCCACCACGGCTGCAGGAGGCTCCAGAACAGCGTGGCGAAGCCGAACGCGTAGCAGGTCAGGGACAACGGGTCTCGGGTGCTGACGACGTGCTCGCCCAGGACGAAGTAGAACGCCAGCGACACCGCGGCGCCGAGCGCGGCCGCCACCCCGAGGCCGTCCAGGGTCGAGCCGCTCCACACCTGGGCCACCAGCGCGAGGCCGGCCAGGGCCAGGGCCAGCGCGGCCCACACCCGTCGGCGGACCTGCTCGTGCGCACCGAAGCGAGCCCACAGCGCCACCAGCAGCGGGGCCGTGTACTCGAGCAGCAGCGCGATGCCGACCGGCAGGCGGGCGATGGCCACGAAGTACCACCACTGGACGAACGCGAAGCCGAGCACGCCGTACGCGGCGAGGACGGGCAGTTCGCGCCGGCTCACCCTCAGCAGCTCCGGCCGTCGCCAGGCGAGGTAGCCGAGCAGGCCGAGACAGGCGCCGGCGGACCGTAGCTCGGTGAGCCGCTGGGCCGGCATGCCGGCGAGCAGGATGACCTTGGACACCACGCCGTTCACCGCGAACAACGCGGACGCCGTGACGGCCATCAGGTACCCGGTGCGCGCGTCCCGGTCGCGCGGAGCGGCCGCGGGAACCAGGGCCTCGACCACCCGCGGAGGCTACTCGTGCCAGCGCGGCGTCGTGGTCCGGGGCGGGGTCAGGGCGGCTGGCAGCACGACCAGCCGAGGACCGGCCGACGCCGCTGCCTGGGCGAGGGCGGCCCGCAACGGCTCGCCCGGTCCCGAGACGGGGACGACGGGGAGGCCGAAGGCCGCGCCGAGGGCGGTCCAGTCGGGGCCGAGGAGGTCGACGCCGCGTTCGACCTGGCCGGCGACCTGCTGGTCGAAGCGCAGCATGCCGTAGCCGGCGTCGTCGACGACCAGGACGGTGACGGGCAGCCGCTCCTGGGCGAGGGTGGCCAGCTCGCCCAGGGCCATGACGACACCCCCGTCGCCGCAGACGACGAGCACCGGGCCTTCGTCCGCGTGAGCCGCGCCGACGGCGGCCGGCAGCGCGTAGCCGAGCGTGCCCCAGCCGACCGGGTACTGCAGCCGGCGGGGCGCGCCGACGCGGGCGTACCCGCCCACCCAGTACCCGGCGACCGCCATGTCGCACAGCAGGGGCCCGGCGTCGGCCCATCCGGCGTCCACCGAGTCGAGGAGCGCGCCCGCGTCCGACGTCCGGGGGTCGGCGGCTACCCGGGCGCGCACCGCCGGGCCGATCCTGAACACCGAGTCGGCCCACGGCTCGCGCTGTGGCAGCCGGACCGCCAGCGCGTCGCACGCCGCGGCCGCGTCGGCGACCAGGCGGACATCGGGGACGTGGTCGGCCGCCCCGGCCGCGGGGTCGACGTCCACGACGACCAGCCGGGCCGGCCGGGGCAGCGACCAGTTCTTCGTCGTCATGCCCTCCAAGGCCGACCCGACGACCAGCAGCAGGTCGGCCTCGGCGAGCAGTGCGGTCACCTCCGGCTCGTGGGGGGGCGCGTCGACGAGCAGCGGATGCCCGGGCGGCAGCAGGCCGCGGCCGGCGTAGGTGGTGACCACGGGTGCGCCCAGCCGCCAGGCCAGCTCGCGGACGGCCAGGCCGGCCTCCGCCTGGACCGCACCGCCGCCGGCCCAGATCACCGGTCGGGCGCTGGACCGCAGCAGCGCCAGTGCCGACTCGACGGCCGCCGGGGCCGGCGCCGCGGGTCTGGTCGGGGTGTGGCCGGCCCGGGAGCGAGGCGGTGCCGGCGCGGTGAGCACGTCGGCGGGGATGCCGACGTAGACCGGTCCGCGCGGGTGGGAGAGCGCGGTCGCCGCGGCCCGGGCGACCGCCTCGACCGCCTCCAGCGGCGACGTTGGGCGGTAGACCGCCTTGGCCAGCGGCTCGAAGAACGCGGCCTGGTCGCGGCTCTCGTGCAGGATCCCCCGGACGACGCCCGGCCGGCGCAGCGTCGTCGGGACGTCGCTGGCGATGAGCAGGACCGCCGAGCGCGAGGCGGCCGCCTCACCGAACGCGGTGAGCGCGTTGGTGGCTCCAGGCCCGGTCGTGGTCAGCGCGACGCCCAGCCCGCCGGCGGCCCGGGCCAGCCCGTCGGCCGCGAAGCAGGCCGTCTGCTCGTGCCGTACCCCGACCAGCCGTGGTCGCCCGGTTCCCTCGGCGTCCCAGAAGGCCAGGTTGTGCACGCCCGGGAGCCCGAAGGCCACCCGCACGCCGTGGTCGGCGAGCAGGTCGAGGACGGCGGCGGCAACGGTCGGTCCGGTCACGTCCTCGATCCTCGCGCACCCGACAGGGCGCCGGTCGGCTCCGCCGCGCCGTCCGCGTGCCCCCGGGCCGGTCGGGTGTGGTCCAGCCCACGGAGGGCGCGCAGGCCGAGCGCGCTGAGCGCCGTGGCCAGCAGGATGGCCGCGAGCACCAGGAAGGCGCCGCGCAGCCCGAGCCACTCGACCAGCGGCCCGGCGAGCAGGTACCCCACCGGGCCCGCGGTGTAGCTGAGGGAGGTGACGGCGCCCATCACCCGGCCGCGCAGGTGCTGCGGCGCCCGCTCCTGGGTCACCACCTGGGTGATCGGGTTGATCGGTCCGAACATCAGGCCGGTCAGCACGCCGAGCGCCAGCAGCCAGCCGAACGGTGGCAGCGTGGCCATCCCGACGACCGGCAGCGCGGTACCGACCAGGCCGACGAGCAGCACGCGGTGCCGGCTGAACCGGTGGCCCTGCCAGCCGTAGAGCAGCGAGCCGACGATCCCGCCGCCACTCATCGCCATGAGCGCCAGGCCCAGCCGTCCGGGTGCGTCCTGCTGCTGGAAGTGGACGGGCAGCAGTACGCCCTCGATCGGCAACCAGGCGCCGACGAGCAGCAGGAAGAGCACCGAGACCGCCCGCAGGGTCCGGTCGGCCCACACGAACCGAAGGCCGTCGAGGGAGTCGCGCAGCACCCCGCGGTCGCTCACCCGCGTCTGAGGGCGGCCGGCCCCCTCGACGCGGACCGCCAGCGCGGCGACCGACGAGAGCCCGAACCCGAGGGCGGTTGCCCACAGGGTGGCCTCGGGTCCGACCACGGCGAGCAGCAGGCCGCCGAGCCCCGGTGCGGCCAGGTAGGCGACCCCGAACACCGCGTCGTGGATGCCGTTGACCCGCTCGAGGCGGAGCCCGGCCAACGCCCCGGCCTCGGGCAGCATGGTGGCCCGGGCGGTGGCCCCGGCCGGGTCGAACAGCGCGCCGAGCGCGGCGAGCACGACGATCCAGGCCAGGGTCAGGTCGCCCAGCATGGCCACCACCGGGATCGCGGCGACGCTGACCCCGCTCAGCACGTCGGAGACCACGCTCGTGCGTCGCCGACCGACCAGATCGACGACCGCGCCGGAGACGAACGAGGCGACGAGCAGCGGGACCGCGGCCGCCGCGGCGACCAGGCCGGCGCCGGCGGCGCTGCCGGTGCGCTGCAGCACCAGCCAGGGCAGGGCGACCATGGCGATCCCATTCCCGGTGGCGGACAGCAGGGTGGCCGCCTCCAGGGCGACGAACGGGCCGATCCGTCGGGTGCTCACGGCTGGCCCCCGCCGGCAGCTCCGTGCAGCAGGGTGTCGACGACCAGGCCCACGACGTCGCGGCGGGCGACCCGACCGTCGGCCACCCCGGACGCTGCGGCGAACACCGACGCGACGAACAGGTCGACCACCCAGGCGACCGGGAGGTCCGGGCGCAGCGCCCCCGAGCGCTGCCAGCGGCGGACCAGGTCCTCCATCGGCCGGGTGAGGTCGTACCAGCGCTCCAGCAGGTCCGGCAGGTCCCAGATCTCGGCGCCGAGGTCGAGGAACCGTAGCTCGTCGGCGAGCGGCACGAGCCGGTCGGCGACCCGGGTGAGCACCGGTTCGGGGGCGTCGCCGGGGTGCGCCGCGAGCGCCTCGCCGACCGCGCGCTCGACCCGGTCCATGGCGTCGAGCGCGAGCGCGCGCAGCAGGTCCTGCCGGGTGGGGAACGCACGGTGCACGGTGGTCCGGCCGACGTGGGCCGCGGCGGCGACCTCGGCCAGCGACGCCCCGCTGTCCTTGCCCAGCAGGGCGGCGGCGGCGTCGAGGACGCGCCGTCGGGTCGCCTCGGGGACTGGAACGGCCATGGTCCTAGTAGAACACGGATGTTCTACTCTCCGCATCCGGGTTTCCCCCTCGGCCCGGGAGGCGGCAGGGTCGGGGGATGACCACCCACGCCTCGCGCAACCCCGCCGATCTCTCCGACGTCGTCGCGGAGTCGACGCTCGCGTCGGCCGACGACCTGGTCGCCTCCTGCCGGGCGGCCCGGGCCGTCCAGCCGTCTTGGGCCGCCGTCCCGGCGCCGGTCCGCGGCCGGGTGGTGGCCCAGGTCGGGCGGCTCGTCGAGGCGAACAAGGAGTCGCTGGCCGCCCTGGTCACCCGGGAGATCGGCAAGACGTACGCCGAGGCGCTCGGGGAGGTGCAGGAGGTCGTGGACACCTGCGACTTCTTCCTCGGCGAGGGTCGGCGACTGTACGGACAGACCGTCCCGAGCGAGATGCCGGACAAGCAGCTGCTCACGTTCCGCAACCCGGTCGGCGTCGCCATGATCATCACCGCCCCGAACTTCCCGGTGGCCGTCCCGTCGTGGTACCTGGTGCCGGCCCTGCTCACCGGCAACGCGGTGGTGTGGAAGCCGGCCGAGACGACCCCGGCGATCGCGGCGGCGTTCACCGCGCTGCTGCACGCAGGGGGCGTCCCCGCCGACGTCCTGCGCACGGTGGTCGCCGACGGCCCGACGGCGTTCGCCGGCCTGGCGGCCGCGCTGGACGACGGCCTGGTCGACAAGGTCGGCTTCACCGGGTCCACGGCCGTCGGTCGTTCGATCGGTGAGCTGTGCGGCCGGCACCTGCAGTCGCCCTGCCTGGAGCTGGGCGGCAAGAACCCGATGGTCGTCATGGCCGACGCCGCCCTCGACCTCGCCGTCGAGGGTGCCCTGTTCTCCGGGTTCGGCACCGCAGGGCAACGGTGCACCTCGCTGGGCACGGTGTGGGTGCAGCGCCCGGTGTACGACGAGTTCCGCCGGCGCTACGTCGCCGCAGTCGAGAACGCCGTCGTCGGTCGGCCCACGGAGCCGGTGCTGTACGGCCCGATGATCTCCCAGCGCTACCTGGACCAGCACCTGCGCAACCTCGACCTGGTGGCTGGGCACCACGCCGTCCACGGCTCGTCGGGGGTGGGGCAGATCACCGCGGCCAACCCGCGCGCCGGGTTCGTCGGCGACCCCGACGCCGGCCTGTACGCGCACCCGACGGTGGTCGAGGGGATCCGGCCGGGTGACGCGCTGTACGACACCGAGACGTTCGGCCCGCTCGTCGGCCTGGGGGCGTTCGACGACCTCGACGAGGCGCTGGCCCTGGCCAACGGGCATGGGTACGGCCTGTCGTCGTCGATCTACACGAACGACCCGACGACCGTCTGGCGCTTTCGGGCCGGGATCTCGGCCGGCATGGTCAGCGTGAACAACTCGACCTCGGGGGCCGAGGCGCACCTGCCGTTCGGCGGCAACGGCCGGTCGGGCAACGGGTCGAGGCAGTCGGGGATCTGGGTGCTCGACCAGTTCACCCGATGGCAGGCGCTGAACTGGGACTACAGCGGGCGGCTGCAGAAGGCGCAGATGGACGTGGCCGAGCCCGACTGGGAGCCGGACTTTCGGCTATGAGCCCGGCGGAGGTTCCCTCGCGCGCGTCGGTCGTGGTGGTCGGCGGCGGTGTCATCGGGTGTTCGGTCGCGTTCCACCTGGCCGAGGCAGGGGTGGCCGACGTCCTCCTCCTCGAGCGTGGTGCGCTCGGCGGAGGCTCGACGTCCAAGGGGGCCGGGGGGGTGCGGGCGCAGTTCTCCGACGAGGTCAACGTCCGGCTGGGGCAGCGGTCGCTGCAGGCGTACACCGACTTCCCGCACCGACCCGGGCAGCAGATCGACCTGCACCAGGTGGGCTACCTGTTCCTGCTCTCCCGCCCCGAGGACGTGTCGGCCTTCGCGACGTCGGTGGCCATGCAGAACGCCCTCGGGGTGCCGTCGCGGCTGATCTCCCCGGACGACGCGCGGGCCCTGTCGCCGTGGGTCGAGACGGCCGGCCTGCTCGCGGCGGCGTTCTCGCCCGACGACGGGCACTGCTCGCCGGAGTCGGTGGTCCTCGGCTACGCCTCGGGTGCCCGGCGGCTCGGGGCCCGGATCGTCACCGGCTGTTCGGTGAGCGGCCTGGAGGTCGTCGACGGCGACATCCGGGCGGTGCACACCGACCGGGGGCCCGTGGCGACGTCCACCGTCGTGTGCGCGGCGGGGCCCTGGTCGGCCTCGGTCGGGGCGATGGCCGGTGTCGACCTCCCCGTGGTTCCGCTGCGCCGCGAGATCGTGGTCACCGAACCGGTCCGCGGACTGCCGGACCGGCTGCCCATGACCATCGACTTCGCGACCTCGTTCTACTTTCACCGGGAGGGCCCGGGTCTGCTGATGGGCGTGAGCGATCCCGACGAGACCCCGGGCTTCGACCTGACTCGCACGCCTCGTTTCCTGGACCTGCTCTCCGAGGCGGCCGGCTTGCGGGCACCCCGGGTCCTGGACGTCGGGATTCGCAGCGGCTGGGCCGGCCTCTACGAGGTCACGCCGGACCACAACGCGGTCATCGGCGAGGCCGACGGCCCTGGCCGGTTCCTGTACGCCACGGGCTTCTCCGGGCACGGCTTCCTGCAGGCGCCGGCGGTGGGAGAGGTCGTCCGTGACCTGGTGCTTGGCCGGCCGCCGGTGGTCGACGTGTCCGCGCTGGACGTCCGACGCTTCGCGCGGGGGTCGGCCCGACCGGAGGCGAACGTCGTCTGACTCCGTGATCCAGGGAAACGGGCTCGACCCTGGGGACGAGTTGGCTTCCCTGGATCACGGGGGTGGGGGGGTGATGGCGTACCGTCGCTGGGATGGATCACATCCGTGAGCTGCTGGTGGGCAAGCGGGCCGAGGTCGAGGCCGAGATGGCCGGGCTGGAGGCGCCGGCGGAGGACTCCGGCGGCATCGGCTTCGGCAAGCGTGTCGGCGACGGGACGTCGGTCGCGGTCGAGCGGATCGCCCAGGTGGCCGCGCACGACCGGCTGCAGGTGCTGCTCCGCGACGTGGCCCGCGCCTCGGCGAAGCTCGACGACGGCAGCTACGGACGCTGCGACGTGTGCGGGACGACGATCCCGGCTCCGCGACTGGACGCCCTGCCCTGGGCCACTCGCTGTGTCGGCTGCGCGGCCGGCGGCTAGCCTCCGGGGATGTCCGACCAGCCCGGGTACGGGGTCCGCTCCGAGACCGCACCGCTCCGCCGCGTCGTCACCGCCACGCCGACGACCACCGGCGACTTCGCCGGGGCCGGATGGCGGGCGCCCGATCCCGACCTGTTGCTGGCCCAGCACCTGGCGTTCCGTGAGCTGCTGACCGACCTGGGAGTCGAGGTGCTGAACGCGCCGGCCCAGGACGGCCTGGTCGACTACACGTTCACCCACGACTCCTGTTTCGTCGTCGGTCGCGGCGTCGTCGAGCTGGCCATGGCCAAGCCGGTCCGCTCGCCCGAGCCACCCCGGCTGGCGGCGTTCGTGCGGGACCAGGCGGGGGTCCCGGTCGTCGGGACGATCACCTCGCCCGCCCAGGTCGACGGCGGTGACCTCTTCTGGCTGGACGGCGACACGCTGGCGCTCGGTCGGGGCTACCGCACCAACGCAGCCGCGGCGGCCCAGCTGCGGGTGCTCCTGGCCGAGGAGGGCGCAACCGTCGAGGAGTTCCACCTGCCGGCCTGGCGGGGCCCGGACCACGTGCTGCACCTGATGAGCGTGGTCTCGCTGGTCGCGGACGACCTCGCACTCACCTATCCACCGCTGGCCCCGGTCCCGTTGCTCGAGGCGCTGGCCGACCGGGGGATCCGCACGCTGCCCGTCGACGACGACGAGTTCGAGCACCAGGGCTGCAACGTCCTCGCCGTGCGGCCGGGGGTCGTCGTGATGACCGACGCGACGCCGCGCACCCAGCGCAGGCTCGCCGCGGCCGGCGTCGAGGTGCACACGTATGCCGCGAGCGAGCTCAACAAGGGCGACGGCGGCCCGACCTGTCTCACCCGGCCGGTGCTGCGCCGGGCCTGAGCGTCTGGGCGTCAGTCGCCCGACGTCAGCTGCTCACGTCCCGGCGGTCGAACGCGAGCACGGCCAGGCCCACCAGCGCCACGGTGGCCGTGACCAGGACGCCCGCCCAACCCCAGGCCATCCCCGTCTTCAGCGGCTCGTGCCCGAGGGCCCAGTACCACGGCGAGGCCACCCGCCAGGGCTCGAGCCAGCTCGCGAGCGGGGCCAGCTGCTGGACGAGGAATGCGGTGAGCGCCAGCGCGATGCCGCCGCCCAGCGCCGCCCCCCGGCTCCCGGTCAGCGCACCGATGAGCAGCGCCACCGCGCCGAAGAGCACCGCCACCAGCCCGGTCTCGACGACGCCTGCGGCCAGGTGGCCGAGGGAGATGTCCAGGCCGACGAGGCGGCTGCCGACGGCCAGTGCCACGAAGGTCGTCGCGGCGAGCGCACTCACCGCGACGAGCAGCCCGGTCGCCTTCGACAACAGCACCTGGACGCGGCGCACCGGCAGGGTGAGCAGGAGGTCGGCCGTCCCCTTCTCCTCTTCAGCGGCCGTTGCCCCGGCTCCGTGGGCGACGGCTACGGCGATGAGCGCCAGCGGCACCATGAAGCTGAACATCTCGACGCCGAGGTAGCCGGCGCCGGTCGTGTAGTCCGTCATGTTGAACATGACTTTGAGCGGCTCGGGGAACGACTCGGCCAGCTGCTCGAAGGCCGCGGTGTCCTTCCGCACCGACGGGTAGACGGCGAGCTGCATCGCCGAGATGCCGACCAGGCCGATCGACCACCACATCAGCGACCGCCAGCGGTCGCGCAGCGACTTGAGGACCAGCGCCGCGACGAGCAGGTGGCCCGGTGCCGGCGGGCGCACGGCAGGCCCCTCGACCGGCGCGCGGGTCGACGCCGTCCGGGAGGACGTGGTGGTCATCGCCGATCCCCTCCCACGTAGGTGAGGAACGCGGCCTCGAGATCCGGCTCGTAGGTGCGGACGTCGATCACGCCGTGCCGAACGGCGACCGCCAGCAGCTCGGTGAGCGCGCCGACGACGTCGCAGGTCACGCTGCCGTCCGTCCCCCGGGCACTCGTCACCCCGGGGCAGCGCCTCAGCTCGTCGAGCGGCGGTGGCCCGGGGAAGTCCAGCGAGATCTGCCGCACCGCGTGCTCGGTGAGCCCCCGGACGGTGTCCACGACCACCAGGTGACCGTCGTCGACGATCGCGACTCGGTCGGCCGTCTCCTGGACCTCGGACAGCATGTGGGAGGAGAGGAAGACGGTCCGGCCCTCGGCGACCGTCTCGCGCACGAGCGTGCGGAACTCCTCCTGGACGAGCGGGTCCAGGCCACCGGTCGGCTCGTCGAGGACGAGCAGGGCCGGCCGGTGCATGAACGCCTGGACGACGCCGAGCTTTTGCCGGTTGCCCTTCGACAGGTCGTGCACGTGCCGAGCGAGGTCGAGGTCGAACCGCTCGGCCAGGACCTGCACGTCCGGCCAGGGCACCCCGCCGCGCAAGGTCCCGAGGAAGCCCAGCAGCTCGCGGCCGGTCAGGTTGGCGTACAGCGCGAGGTCACCGGGGATGTAGCCGGCGTCGCGCCGCAGCTCGACGCCCTCGGCAGCAGCGTCACGATCGAGCAGCCGGGCGGTCCCTCGGGTCGGGTGCAGCAGCCCCAGCAGCAGGCGGATCGTGGTGGTCTTCCCTGCCCCGTTCGGGCCGAGGAAGCCGAACACCTCACCCCGGCGGACGTCCAGGTCGAGGTCCTCGATGCCTCGCTGGTGCCCGTAGAACTTGGTCAGACCGCGGGTCTGGATGGCCAGGTCAGTGGTCATGACCCCAGCGTGGCTGGCCGTCACGCGGCGAGTCAGGGTCCGAGGTCACCGCACGTCGACCCCGACACCGACGACGACCGGCGGCCCCGCGGGATCGACCGCGCTGACCCAGCCGTCGGGAACCGACATCGACCGGTCCGGTCCCGGCCCCCAGCGCCGGCCCTCCCACAGCGTCCGGCCGTCCTGACAGACGAACAGGCGAACGGGTCCCGCCGGACGAGCCACCCGCAGGAGCAGTCGGCCACGGGGCGCGCGCCCCCGCCCCAGGTGCTGCGGGCTCACCCAGACCAGGGGCGGGCGGACGACCACCGGCACGCCGGCGCCGGGCCAGGGGCCGCCGACCAAGTGGGCGAGCACGGCTGCGGCCACGTGCCGGCCGTCGAGGGCACACACGTCCGCCGGCTCGGCGGCGTGCAGCAGGTTCCCGGCGGCAAACACCCCCGGCACCCCCGTGTGCAGCTGCGTGTCGACGGCCGGGCCGCGAGTGAGTGGGTCCAGCGGAAGGCCGGCGCGTCGGGCGAGGTCGCTGTCCGGCAGCCACGAGCCGGTGAACACGACCGTGTCGCAGTCGATCATCCGCGGGCGACCGCCCTCGACCGACGCCACCTCGACCCGCTCGACCCGGCCGAGGCCGTGGACGGCGAGCACCCGGGTGCCGGTGTACAGGGGGAACCGGTAGCGGGCGCGGGCTGCCAGGTCGAACGTCCGGAACGACGTCGTCCGCGGGTGCTCGGTGACCATGGCGACGGTGGCGCAGCCGGCCTGCGCGAGCGTGTGCACGGCCGAGTACGACACGTGCTCAGCGCCGACGACCACCGCGCGGCGGCCCGGCCGCCCGTGCTGGAGGTGGACCAGCTGCTGCAGCCACCCGGTGGTGAGCACCCCAGCGGCCGGGCGGTCACCCGCGACGAGTCGGGCCGCCCGGGGGCGTTCGCGGCACCCGGTGGCCAGCACGACGGCCCGAGGTCGGACGGCGAACCGGCCCTGCGGCGAGGTCACCCACGCGGTGAGGGTGGCGGCGTCGAGCTGGGTCACCGTGGATCGGGTGAGCACCTGCGCGCCCGCCCGGTCGGCGAGCTCCCGGTAGCGCCCCGCGTAGGCGGGACCCGACAGGGAGCGGCTCAGGTCGCGCAGCCCGTAGCCCGGGTGATCGCTGTGCCGGGGCACCCCTCCGGCCTGCGATTCCCGCTCCAGGACCAGGACCTCACGGACGCCCAGCCGGCGCAGCTCGACCGCGGTGGCCAGGCCGGCTGGGCCCCCGCCGACGACGAGGACGTCCGGGTGCAGCGCGGCGGGCCGCTCGTGGCCGCTCATCCGGCGGCCCCCGCCAGGGCGGTGACTCGGGCCCCGCACCAGAACCCCTGACAGCGGCCGGTCAGGGCCCGGGTCCGGCGGCGCAGCCCGTCGACGTCGACCGGCGGAACCGGGGAGGCGAGCGCGTCGCGGATCTCACCCAGGGTCACCTGCTCGCAGTGGCAGACGATCTCGCCGTAGGCCGGGTCGGCGGCGATCAGCTCGGGGTCGGCGAAGGGCCGTGGCCGCGCCTCGGCGAGGTTCGGGACCCGCCGGGACAGCGGGTGGGTGAGCGGGGTGCCGCGCAGGCCGGCCTCGCCGAGGTCGAGGGCCACCCGCTCGGCCAGCGCGAGGGCGGCGGTGACTCCGGTCGAGCGAATCCCGCCCACCCGCACGTAGCGGTCGCCGGGCTCGACCGCGTAGCAGTAGTCGGCGTGCTCGGTGGCGGCCCGCAGGCCCGCGTAGGTCGCGGTCACCTCCTCGTGGAGCAGGGCGGGCAGCACGCGCCGGCCGTGGTCCAGCAGGCCGGCAAGGCCCTCGGGGGTCGTGCCCGTCGCCGTCCGGTCGGGGAGGTCCTCTGCGGTCGGGCCGAGCAGCACGTTGCCGTAGACCGTGGGCGCGACGAGCACGCCCTTGGTCCGTCCGGTGGGCACCGGGAGCACGATGTGCCGGACCAGGGGTCGGGCCGCCTTGTCGAACACGACCAGCTGCCCGCGTCGTGGGGTGATGGTGAAGCCGCCGTGTCCGACCATCCGGTCCACCGTGTCGCTGCCCAGCCCGGCGGCGTTGACCACCCAGGTGGCCCGCACCGGCCCGCGCGGCGTGGTCAGGACGTGGTGAGGGCGCTCAGCTGACCCGGCTCGCTCCACGACGGTCACCGCGGCGCCGCGCAGCAGGCGGGCGCCGTTGACGACGGCGTCCGTGCCCAGCGCGACCGTGACGGACCAGGGGTCGAGCAGACCCTCGTCGGGCACGAGGAGACCGCCGCGGACGCCGGGGCCGAGCTCGGGCTCGTGCGCGTAGACCTGCTCGGCGCTCAGCGGCTCCACCGCGGCGTACCCGACCGCGCGAGCCTGCGAGGCGATCGGGTCCAGCCGGGCCAGCTGCTCGTCGTCCCAGGCGGCCAGGACGGCTCCGGTCCGTTCCAGCGGCCACCCCCAGCGCTGGGCCCCCTCCTCCAACAGCCGGTGGCCCCGCGCCACGAGCGTCGCCTCCAGGGTGCCGGGCTTGGCGTCGAAGCCGGTGTGCCAGAGGGCCGTGTTCGCCTTGCTCGTCCCGGCGCCGATGTCGCCCCGCGCCTCGACGAGGACGACGGACAGCCCGAGCCGGGTCAGCGTGCTGGCGATCGCGCAGCCGACCACGCCGGCGCCGACCACCGCCACGTCGGCCACGCCGGCCACGTCGGTCGGGGTGGCTCCGGCACGCTGGGGGCCAGGCGGACTCATCCGCGATCCGGCTCGTCGAGGCTGGCCCGTAACGCTCGCTCCCAGCGGTCGTACACCCCCTCGGCCGTCGACCGGTCCGCCGTCGGCTCGAACACCGCGGACGGCGTCCAGCCGCGGACGACGACGTCCTCCGCGCCGGCACCGTGCACCCCTCGAAGGGTCAGCGCGGCCACGCCGAGCGCGGTCGCGCAGGCCTGCGGGTACACCTCGACCGGGGCGCCCAGCAGGTCGGCCTGGGCCTGCATGACCAGCCGGGAGCGGGTGAGCCCGCCGTCGACCCGCAGCGCCGAGAGCGGGGCCCCCAGGTCGGCCTCGACCGCGCGAGCGAGCAGGGTGACCTGGGCGGCGACCCCCTCCCCGACGGCGCGCAGCAGCTGCCCACGGGTCGTGGCGAGGGACAGGCCGACGAAGGCGCCCCGCGCCTGCGGCCGCCACACGGGCGCACCCAGCCCGGCCAGGGAGGGCACGAAAGCGACACCGCCGGAGTCAGCCTCGGCCAGGCCGAGGCGGTCGAGGTCCCCTGGGCCGTCAACCAGGCCGACCCGCTCGAGCCAGCGCACCGCGGCACCGACGCTGTAGACCTGGCCGTCGGCGCAGTACCGGGTGACGCCGTCGCGCAGCCGTGCGGCGATGGACGTGGCCAGCCCCGCGGTGGACCGGGTCGGCCGCTCGCCCAGCGCGGCCAGCACGAACGCGCCGGTGCCGTACGTGCACTTGGCCTCCCCCCTGTCGCGACACCCCTGGGCGAGGAGCGCGGCCTGCTGGTCGACCATGGCTCCCACGACGGGCAGCCGAGGTCCGAAGGCCTCGGTGACGCCGAGGGTCTCGTCGCAGGAGACCACCTCGGGCAGCCGGCGCGGGTCCAGGCCGTAGGCCGCGCAGGCGTCGGCGTGCCAGGCGCCGGCGTCCAGGTCCAGCACGCCGGTACGGGACGCCGTGGTCGCGTCGGTGACGTAGGCGCCGCCGGTGAGCCGGTGCAGCACGAAGGCGTCCACGGTGCTGACGACCGCGGTGGCGGGGGCCGACCCCTGGTCGAGCAGGGTGGCCTGGACCCAGGACTGCTTCGGCGCGGCGAAGTAGGGGTCGAGCGGCAGGCCGGACAGCCCGACTAGTCGGTCGGCCCACCCCTCGGCCCGCAACCGGTCGGTCACCGAGACGGCACGACGGTCCTGCCACGAGACGGCCATGGTGAGCGGCGCGCCGCTGGCCCGGTCCCAACCGAGCACGGTCTCGCCCTGGTTGCCGACGCCGACCGCCTCGACCGGCTCCCCGGCGGCGGCGAGCGCGCGGGTGCCGGCGTCGACCACCGACTGCCACAGCGCCTCGGGGTCCTGCTCCACCGCGTCGCCGGCAAACCGGCCACCGGGCACGGGGACGTCGACGTCAGCGAGCACGCCGCGCTCGGGGCAGAAGACGACCGCCTTCGTCGCCGAGGTGCCCTGGTCGATGGCGAGCACGGTCACCTGGGGGAGCCTGCCACAGCTCGTCGGGGCGGGCGCTCGGGTGAGCGCGAGCCGTCAGCCGGTCGGCGGAGCGGCCGGCCGGTGCAGCTGCTCGTGGTCCGCGCCCTCGGCGCGTGCCAGCGGCCTGGACCGACGAGCTGCGCTGGTCCAGCCGCACGTGCAGACCGACACGGCGAACGCCCCCCGGTCGACCAGCGCGCAGATGTGCGCCACGGGGTCCGGTCGCGACAGGAGGCTGGGCGGAACCTCGTGGACCCGCTGGTCGCTCATGGACCTCCGACGTCGTCTGGTCCGCTCACGCTACGGGCGGCCGATCATGATCGCCAGAGCATCCGCCCAGGTGCGACCCGGATCACCGTCCCACCACCCCGTCGGGTGGTGGGACACGCCGATGGAACCGCCCGGACGGGCCATGCCGTCGACCGACCGATCCGCCTAGCCTGGCGGGGTGACGCCGGATCTGCGCCTGCACGATGCCCAGGCCCTGGAGGAGATCGAGCTCTACGGGGACCTGGTCATCGCGGCCTCCGCACACGACGGTCCCATGACCGCGGCCGAGATCGACGAGATCCTCGGCCTGCGCCCGCCTGCTTGACCGTCGGTCAGCCGAACCGGCCGGAGATGTAGTCCTCGGTCCGCTTGTCGGCTGGGTTGGTGAAGATCACGTTGGTGGTATCCATCTCGACCAGGCGACCGTGCCGGACCCCGTGGTCGTCGACCTCGGCCGTGAAGAAGGCGGTCCGGTCCGACACCCGGGCGGCCTGCTGCATGTTGTGCGTCACGATCACGATCGTGTACTCGTCGGCCAGGTCCTGCATGAGGTCCTCGATCTTGGCCGTGGCCAGCGGGTCGAGCGAGGCGCACGGCTCGTCCATGAGGATCACGTCCGGCTGCACCGCGATGCAGCGGGCGATGCACAGCCGCTGCTGCTGGCCGCCCGACAGCGCCAGGGCGCTCTTGCCCAGCTGGTCCTTGACCTCGTCCCAGAGGGCCGCCCGCTCCAGGGCGTCCCGAACGTGGGCATCCATGTCGTCGACCGGCATCTTGTTGACGCGCGGCCCGTACGCGATGTTGTCGTAGATCGACTTGGGGAATGGGTTGGGCTTCTGGAAGACCATGCCGACCCGCCGCCGCACCTCGATGGGGTCGACGTCG
>Ga0209797_10000448_pt1 | contig 20567 bp, 15 predicted proteins | sample DOMMetBare3Fresh_2_FD_187472 | JGI IMG/M metagenome (GOLD analysis project Ga0209797, IMG submission 187472) | Wetland sediment microbial communities from St. Louis River estuary, USA, under dissolved organic matter induced mercury methylation -... | ecosystem: Environmental > Aquatic >... | reverse complement strand
CATCGCGTTCCCAGCCTTCGTTCTCGAGCTTCAGGGTCTGGATCAGGACGGCGTTGGCGTTGGCGTCGAGGTCGGCCTGCGCCTGGTACTCGCTGACCCAGCAGCGGAAGACCTTGTAGGCGGCGACGATCTGACCGGTTTCGTTCATCAGCTCGATGATGATGTCCTTGCGGAAGTCCTTCAGGCTGACCTCGGCGCCGAGGCCGGAGCCGAAGTTCCAGACCTTGTTGGCCCACTTCTCGAACTCGGTGTCGTGGGTGACGCCGCGCTCGAGCGTGATCGCCTCGTACTTGGTGCGACCGGGGCTCTTGCGCGAGGTGCTGGGGTCGCCGCCTTCGCGGTGCTCGACGACCTCGGTGCTGCGCTTGAGCGCGCCGACCTTGGCAACGCCGGCGACGTAGCGGCCGTCCCACTTGACGCGGAATTTGAAGTTCTTGTACGGATCGAAACGCGAGGCATTGACGCTGAACTGGGCCATCACTGTGCTCCTCTAGGCCTGGACCTGGCCGGCCATCTGCTGCAGCTTGACGATCACGAACTCGGCCGGCTTGAGCGGCGCGAATCCGACCACGATGTTGACGATGCCGAGGTTGATGTCGTTCTGGGTCGTCGACTCGGCATCGCACTTGACGAAATAGGCCTCGCGCGGGCTCTTGCCCTGGAACGCGCCCTGGCGGAACAGGCCGTTCATAAAGGCGCCGATGTTCAGCCGGATCTGTGCCCACAGCGGCTCGTCGTTGGGCTCGAAGACCACCCACTGGGTGCCGCGGTACAGGCTTTCCTCGAGGAACAGCGCGGTGCGCCGCACCGCGAGGTACTTCCACTCCGAGGCCAGCTGGTCGGCGCCGCGCAGCGTGCGCCCGCCCCAGACCACGCGCCCGCTGACCGGGAACTCGCGCAGGCAGTTGATGCCCTGCGGGTTGAGCGTCCCGTTCTCGAGGTCGGTCAGGCGCGCGGCCAGTCCGGTGCTGCCGTTGATGGTGGCGTCGAGCCCGGCGGGCGTCTTCCATACGCCGCGGCTGGCATCGGTGCGGGCCAGGATGCCGGCCACCGCGCCACAGGGCGCGAAGGCCTGCACCTGGTTCTCGCGCAGCGGGTTGGGCGCCAGGATGCGCGGGAAGTAGAAGGCCGCGTTCTCGGTGCGGGTGAGCCCATTGGCGAAGGTCTGCGCCGCGGCCACGGTGCTGGTGGCCGCCGGCGGATCGATCAGCAGCATCGCGCGCCGGCGCGCGCAATAGGCCAGCGCATTGGCGAGGTCGCCCGTCTGCACGTCGGCCGCTGGCGAGTAAGGCGGCAGGCACAGGATGTTGAACAGGTCGGCGTGTTCGAGCGCGAAGATGCCCTGCCGGTTGGCCTCCAGGCTGGCGCCGGTGACGACCTCGGCGGCGGTGACCGCGTCGCCATCGGCGGTGGCCGGGCCAACCGAGCCATCGACGAAGGCCACCGGCGCCAGGGGCGGCGTCACCGTGGGCCGCGCATCGGCGCCGCTCACCACGCGCGACAGCATGCTGCTGGTGGCGAGCACGTTGGTGATGAAGCGTGGGCTGGTGCTGGCCGAGGAGAGGTTGAAGTACGACTCGCGCGCGCCGTTGGCGAGGTTGGTGATCGTCAGGTTGTAAAGCGGCGCGGCGAGCACCGCGCCGCCGGCGCCGTTGTAGTCCACCGCCACCCGCAGCTGGGTGGCCCAGGTGCCGGGATCGGCGGTCGAGCTCGCGGTGACCGAGGTGGCCGCTTCGAGCACCAGGTTGCCGCCGCCCTCGCGGGGCAGGGTGGCGGTGCATACGGTGGCGTTGCGCGTGACTCGCACGACCAGCAGGTCGCTGCCGCCGTTCTGGAAGCAGTGCAGCGCGGCGAAGGTCAGTGGCGCCTCGTCCCACAGGCCGCCGAACACGCGTTCGAATTCGCCGAAGCTGAACACCCGCACCGGGCGGTTCAGCGGCCCGCGCCGGGTGCGGCCGACCATCGCAGTGATCGAGGTCGCCACGCCGGCGATGGTGCGCACGCCGCTGGGCACCTCTTCGATGTAGACGCCGGGGTAGCTGAGGACTGCGGGCATCGCACTCTCCTTGGGAAGCGGTTTTCGGACGGGTCGCTGATCAGTGCAGCAGGCGCTGGTCGCCGCACGGCGGCGGGGCGCCGGCGTACCAGTCGGTGCCGTCGGCCAGGCGCTCGTGTCGCAGCACGCCGCGTTCGACGAGCAGGTCCAGCGCCCGCCGCACCTGCTCGGCGCTGAACGCACGGTCCTCGCCGACCCACCAACGCTCGACGCCGGAGACCGAATCGGCCGCCTGGGGGTGGCGTTCCAGGTACTGCAGCAGCACCTGCACCACGGCGTCGGTGGGGTCGGACGAAGTCATTGCAGCGACAGGCCACATAAGACCTGCCATGCATCCGGCGTGCCAACCGGCATTCGCGCGCAAGTGCTTGATCGGCCACGCATCGTCGGCCGGCGCGGGGTCGAATTCGACCCATCCCGGGTCGCGCGCGACCCGGCGCTAGCCGGCGATCGTGCGGCGGTCGATGGCGTGCTTCTTCAGCAGCTTGCCGAAGGCCCGGCGTTCCTTGCCGACGAGCTGCGCCGCCGCGCTGACGTTGCCGCCGGCCTGGCGCAGCGCGCGCAACAGGAAGTCGCGCTCGAAAGTGCGCAGCGCGAGTGCCTTGGCGTTGCGATAACTCTCGAACGTGGCGTTCTGGGTTTGCTCCGCGGCAGCGAAGGTGGCGTCGGACGGCTCCTGCGCATCGCCCATCAAGACCGCGCGGTGGACCCAGTTCTCCAGCTCGCGGATGTTGCCTGGCCAGGGCTGGGCAGCGATCCACTCCAGCGTCACGGCGTCGAAGGCCGGGCCAGGAGTTGCGTACTTGCGTGCATAGCGCTCGGCGAAATGCATCGCCAGCAAGACCGCATCGCGACCGCGTTCGCGCAACGGCGGCAGTTCGAGATGCAGCACCTTGAGTCGGTACAGCAGGTCCTGCCGAAAACCCCCGGTCGCCACCAGGGTTTCCAGCGGTCGGTTGCTGGCTGCGATCAGCCGCACGTCGCCCTGCAGCTCGCGCGTGCTGCCCAGCGGACGGAAGCACTGATCCTGCAGGAAACGCAGCAGCGCCACCTGGGCCTTGGGCGCCAGCGCCTCGACCTCGTCGAGGAACAGCGTGCCGCCTTCGGCCTCGGAGACCAGGCCGCGCCGGCGTTCGTGCGCATCGGTGAAGGCGCCGCGCTCGTGGCCGAACAGCTCGGCCTCGAACAGCGCATCGGGCAGCGCACCGCAGTTGATCGGCACGAAGGGCGCGTCGCGCCGCAGGCCCCCGTAGTGCACTGCGCGCGCGGCGACCTCCTTGCCGCAGCCGGTTTCGCCCTCGATCAGCACCGGAGCGTCGCTGCGCGCGACGCGCTCGATGCGGCCCAGCACCCGCACGAAGGCCGGCGACTCGCCGATGATCCGAAACGGCAGCCCGGCCAGGCCATCGACCAGGCGTGGCGCCGACTCGGGCCGGGAGGTCGACGGAGCGGGAAACGGCGTCATGGACTGCGGCGCTGTGCGGTGCCGACCTTCGCCCATCGCCGACGCGCGGAACAGACCTAGGCTTAGGGGTGGCTGCGCTTCACCCTACGACTCCCATGGGATGACGCGGTCGCCGGCGGCCGGCCGACAGCCCTCGGCGATCGGCTCCCAGCTGCGGCGCACGACCACCTGCCGATCGTCGTGACACAGCTCGATGCGTTGGGCGCCGGGAACGCGTGTGCGCACGAAGTCCTCGATCGAGGCCGGCAGGCTGGTGCGGATGCGCAGCGCCCACAGGTCCTCCGGCGGATGGTCGTCCAGATGCAGCCAGGGGATGAAGCCGGCGGCGAACATCATCAGGTGCGAGCCGAGCTCGATCGGCCGCGGTGCGTAGCCCTGGGCGGCCAGCCATTGCTGCGCATGGCTGCGCAAGTCCTCGCCGTCGTCCGGCGCAGCGTCGGTGGCGCCCCAGGCCATCGCCATGAGTTCGATCAGCCACTGGTTGCAGTTCTGGTAGCGCAGGCTGAACGGGTGGGCGTTGGCGCTGTAGCGCTGCGCCACCAACCGCAGCGCACGCGGCCGGTCGAGCGCCGCGCGCTGCAGACCGGCCGCCTCGTCCGGCGGCAGCAGCAGGATCGACAGTTGGCCCTGCGCGGCGTCGTCGGTGCCGTAGACGAAGCCGGCGAGGCCCTGGTCGTAGAGCCGCGGGCGGCCCGCGTCGCACGCGAAGTACAACTGGCGCACCGACCAGGTGACCTCACCGCCGGACTTCAGTGCCACTCCCGCGTGCGAGTAGCGCACGCCGAAGCGCTGCAGGTCCAGCCCCGACCGCGAGACCACTGCGACCGCCTGGCCGGAGTCCTCGAGTTCGCGGCGGGCGATGGCCGCGAAGCGCAACAGGCGGTCCTGCTGCTGCGCGCTCAGCGTCGGCGCGCGGTCGCACAAGCCCAGCGAGGCCGGGCACGCAGCGCCGCTGGTCAAGGCCCACGCGCAGGCAACGACCGCCAGCCAGGGCACGCGCATCGGGATCGACCGCTCAGAGCGTCACTGCGCGCACATCGAACTCGCCCCGCCAGCCGTCGTCGAGCACCAGGAAGAAGGGCTCGGGGGTGTCGGCGCGTGCGAACGCCAGGCCGTAGTCGCGGCGGCGGACGTCGACGATGTCCTGCGCCGACAGGCGCCACTGGGCCAGCGTGCGCGCGGGCAGGTCGAGCGTGAACTCGAGCAACGCGGCGCCCGCCGCGGTGGCCTGCAAGCTCAGCCGCCTCAACTCCGGGCGCTGTGCGACCTCGGCGATCGCGACGATGCGGTACGCGCCTTCGGCCACTTGCGGGGTCGCCGGCGACGAACTGTGGCTCGAACCGCGCACCGAGTCCGACAGGCTGCCCACCGAGGCCGAGCCGGCGCTCGATGCCGCCGACACCAGGCTGTCCGAGCGGCAGGGCGTGGCAACGGCCGCCAGGCTCAGCCAGACGAGAACAGCGAGGGGTGTCGGGGCGGGTTTCATTCGGAGACCGGGCAGCAGGCACGGTGCCCGCGCGGGGAAGGATAACCGCAAGCCCATCGACGACTCGCCGACCCGCCACCGGCGTTACCTCGGGTTGCAGCTGTCTCAGACCCAGGCGATCGAGCCATGCGTGCCGCCCGGTGGGGGCCTGGAGGATGCCCTGCCGACCGGCCTTGCGAGGAGCGCCGATGGCCGAGAGACCGCAACGCCGGCCCGGACTGCGGACCCAGGCGATCATGCGGCCATGAACAGCCCATCGAACGACTTGCCCGAGCTCCTCGTGTCGCGCCGGTCGGCCATCGGCCGGCTGGCAGTGCCGGCCGCGCTGTGGACGACCGCTGGCCTGTGCACCGGCACGCCGGCGTGGTCGGCGAGTCCGCGGCGGTTGACGCCCGCCCAGACCGAGGGTCCGTTCTACCCGGTCGAGTTTCCCGAGGACACCGATTTCGACCTGCTTCGCCAGGGCGCCACGGTCTACGCACGCGGCCAGGTGGCCTGGCTCGAGGGCGCGGTGCTCGACCCCGACGGCCAGCCGGTGCACGGCGCCGCGGTGGAGATCTGGCAGTGCGATGCCGACGGTCACTACCGACATCCCGGCGACGGCAGCCGCGCCGATCCCGCGTTCCAGGCCTTCGGGCGGGTGGTGGTCGATCATGAGGGGCGTTATCGGTTTCGCAGCCTGCGGCCGGTGGCCTATGCGGGGCGCACGCCGCACATCCACGTCAAGGTGAGGTTGGCCCGTCGCACATTGCTGACGACCCAGGTGTACGTCGAGGGTGACCCCGGCAACGAACGCGACGGCCTCTGGCGCAGCCTGCGCGATCCGCTCGACCGCGCCGCGCTGACGCTGCCCTTCCGGCCCTCGCCCGATGGACTGCGGGCGCAGTTCCCGATCGTCGTCCAGGCGTGACGTGGCGGCGCTTCGGATCGGCGCCGCGACGACGATGCGCGCCGTCGGGGCGGCCGGCACGCCCTGGCCGACCGGGCCCGGTGAACTGGGCCCCGCTATTCCATGCGCCGGACCCTGAACCAGGCCGCGTACATCGCCGGCAGCGCGAGCAGCGTCAGCACGGTGGCGACGATCAGGCCGCCCATGATGGCCACCGCCATCGGCCCCCAGAATGCGCTGCGCGTCAGCGGGATCATCGCCAGCACGGCCGCCGCGGCGGTCAGCACGATGGGTCGGAAGCGCCGCACCGTGGACTCGACGATCGCCTCCCAGGCCGGCACGCCGCGCCGGCGGTCCTGCTCGATCTGGTCGATCAGGATCACGGCGTTGCGCATGATCATCCCGGTGAGCGCGATGAAGCCCAGCATCGCGACGAATCCGAAGGGGCGGTCGAGCAGCAGCAGCGCGCCCGCCACGCCGGCGATGCCCAGCGGACCGGTGAGTAACACCAGCAGCGCGCGGCTGAAGCTGTGCAGCTGCAGCATCAGCAGCGTCAGGATGATGAACAGCATCATCGGCACGCCGGCGACGATCGACCCCTGGCCCTTGCTCGCCTCCGCGACGGCGCCGGCGACCTGGATGTCGTAGCCCGGCGGCATCTGGCGGCGCAGCTCGTCGAGCCGGGGCCAGACCTGCGCGGTGACGGTCGGGCCCTGCAGGCCTTCGACGACGTCGCCCTGGACGGTGACCGCGTAGTCACGGCCCTCGCGCCAAAGGATTCCCGGCTCCCAGTCCAGCGTGATGCGCGCCACCTGCGTGATAGGGACCGAGCGCCCGCCGGCGGTGGGCAGGGTGGCGTTGGCGAGGTCGGTGATCGCATTGCGCTCCTCCAGCGGCTGGCGCAGCACGATGTCGAGCAGGCGGTCGGCCTCGCGGTACTGGCCGATCGTCGAGCCCGACAGGACGGTGCGCGAGGCCTGCGCGAGGGCCTGGCTGCTCACGCCCAGCGCACGCGCCTTGTCCTGGTCGACCTCCAGGCGAAGCACCTTGATCGACTCGTTCCAGTTGTCGTTGATGCCGCGCAGGTTGGGGTTGGCGCGCAGGATGTCCTTGGCCCGGTCGGCCCATAGCCGCACCTGCCGCACATCGGTGCCGACGACCCGGAACTGCACCGGATAAGCCACCGGGGGCCCGTTGGGCAGCAGCTTGACGCGGGCGCGCGCCTCGGGGAACTCGGTGGCCATCAGCGCCGGCAGGTGTTTGCGCATCGCCTCGCGCTCGGCCAGGCCCTTGGGCAGCAGGATCAGCTGCGCCACGTTGGGCTGCGGGAAGATCTGGTCCAGCGGCAGGTAGAAACGCGGCACGCCGCTGCCGATCCAGGCGGTCACCGATTCGATGCCCGGCTCGGCGCGCAGGCGGCTCTCGACGCGGCGCGCGAGCTCCTCCGATTGCTGGATCGTCGAGCCCTCGGGCAGCCAGAGGTCGACCAGGATCTCGGGCCGGCTCGAATCGGGGAAGAACTGCTGCTGCACGCGGCCCATGCCGACCACGCCGAGCGCGAACACCGCGAGCGTCAGCGCGATCGTGACCCAGCGGTGCTGCACGCACCACCGCACCGCGGCCCGGAAGCGGTTGTAGAAGGGCGTGTTGAACAGCTCGTTCTCGTGCTCGACGCCCTCGACCTGCTGGCGCGTGTGCAGCAGCCGGGCGCCGAGGTAGGGCACGAAGACCACCGAGACCAGCCACGAGATGACCAGCGCCGCCGAGGTCACCGCGAAGATCGCGAAGGTGTACTCGCCGGTCACCGACTTGGCCAGCCCGATCGGCAGGAACCCGGCGGCGGTGATCAGCGTGCCGGTGAGCATCGGCATCGCGGTGATCTCGTAGGCGAAGGTCGCGGCGCGCGCCTTGTCGTAGCCTTCCTCGAGCTTGCGCACCATCATCTCGACGGCGATGATGGCGTCGTCGACCAGCAGGCCCAGCGAGATGATCAGGCTGCCCAGCGAGATCTTGTGCAGCCCGACGCCCCAGTAGTACATGGTGACGAAGGTGATCGCCAGCACCAGCGGGATGGTGATGGCCACCACCAGCCCGGGCCAGATGTCGATGCGTAATGGCCGCGTGTGCAGGCCGAGGCTGAGGAAGCTGACCGCGAGCACGACCGCCACTGCCTCGAGCAGCACCTTGACGAACTCGTTGACCGAGCGCGCCACCGCGTGCGGCTGGTCCTGCACCTGCGACAGCGCCAGGCCCACCGGCAGCTCGCCCTGGATCGCCGCCGAGGCCGCGCGCAGCGCCTTGCCCAGCTCGATGATGTCGCCGCCCCTGGCCATGGACACGCCGAGCGCGATCACCTCCTGCCCCTGGTGCCGCACCTTCACCTGCGGCGGATCGGCAGTGTCGCGCCGGATGGCGGCGATGTCGCCGAGCCGCATCGAGCTGGCCACCCCGGTGGCCGGGTTGACGGCGCGGATCGGCAGCGCGCGCAACTCGTCGAGCGTGCCGAAGGCGCCGCCGACGCGGACCTGGAAGTTCTCGCGCCCGGCGTTGAGCACTCCGGCGCCCTCGACGGCGTTCTGGGCGCCGAGCTGCGCGATCACCTGGCCGAAGTCCAGCCCCAGCTGGGCCAGGCGCTGGTGCGAGATCTCGACGAAGACCTTCTCGGCCTGGGCGCCGAAGATCTCGACCTTGGCCACGTCGGGAACGCGCAGCAGCCGCTGGCGCACGCGCTCGGCGTGCTGGCGCGTCTCCTCGTGGCTGAAGCCGTCGGCCGAGAGCGCGAAGATCGAGCCGTAGACATCGCCGAAGTCGTCGTTGAAGACCGGACCGACCACCCCCTGCGGCAGCGTGTGGCGGATGTCGCCGATCCTCTTGCGCGCCTGGTACCAGGCGTTGGGCACCTCCCGGGCCGGCGACGAGTCCTTCAGCTGCACCATGGTCAGCGACTCGCCCGGCTTGGTGTAGCTGCGCAGGATGTCGGCGTAGGGCAGCTCTTGCAGCGTGCGCTCGATCTTGTCGGTGACCTGTTCGGCCATCTGCTGCGCGGTGGCGCCCGGCCAGAAGGCCTGCACGACCATGATGCGGAAGGTGAACGGCGGGTCTTCGTCCTGGCCAAGCTGGAAGTAGGCGGCCACGCCGAGGACCAGCAGCACCACCAGCAGATAACGCGTCAGCGCCGCGTGCTCGAGCGCCCAGCGCGAGATGTTGAAGCGCTGCGGCGGGTCGGCGTCGCCGGGCGCGCCGGGGGCGGGCGAATTCATCGTCGCACCCTGGCGCTCATCGGCTCGCCGCCGGGGCGGCAGGCGGCGCGGTGGCGTAGAGCTTGACCTTCTGCCCGGGCGTCAGCGTGTGCACGCCGGCGGTCACGACCTGCTGGCCCGGGGTCAGGCCGCCGGCGACGACGAGCTCGCCGCCTTCGGCACCGGCGACGGCGATCGGCTGCACCTTGACCGTCATCGTCGCCGGGTCGAGCACCCAGACCGCGGACCGGCCCTGGTGCTCCATCACCGCGGTCAGCGGCAGCTTGGCGATGCCCGCCACCGGGGGCAGCTCGATCACCACGGTGGCGGTCTGCCCGAGGCGCAGCGCGGCCTTGCCGGCGTCGGCCTTGACCGCAAAGGTGCGGGTGGCGGGATCGGCCGCCGCCGACACCTCGCGCACGGTGGCTGGCAGCAACTCGCCCGAGTTGGCCCAGAGCCTGAACTTCAGCCCACCGGCACGGCCGAGCAGTGCCCGGATCGACCCCACGCGGTCTTCGGGCACGGCGAAGGCGAGGTCGCGCGCGCCGTCCCAGGCCAGGCGCACGATCGGCGTCCCGGCGCCGACGACCATTCCTGGCTCGGCCTCGACCGCGGTGACGACGCCGGCGGCATCCGCGGTGAGCGTGGCGTAGGCACTGAGATTGGTCTGGATGCCGGCCTGGGCGCGGGCCTGTTCGAGCTGCGACTGGGCGGCCTTGGCCGCCGTGTCGCGCCGCTCGAGTTCGGTGCTGCTGATGAAACCCTGGTCGCGCAGCCCGGTGTAGCGACGCAGCTCGGCCGCTGCCAGCGCCGCGTTGACCTCGGCCGCCTGGACCGCGGCGCGTGCCGCGTCCTGGCCGAGCCGCAGGTCCTGGGGATCGAGCTGCGCCAGCACCTGGCCGGCACGCACCGCGTCACCGACGTTCACCGGTCGCCGCACCAGCTTGCCGCCGACCCGGAACCCCAGGCGTGACTCGGTGCGCGCGCGGACTTCGGCGGCGTACTCATGGCTGCCGCCGGCGATGCCGGCCTGCACGGTCATCGTCCGCACCGCACGCACCGGCTCGGGGGAGGGCTGTGGGCGCGTACAGGCGACGAGCAGGGTCGCGACCAGCAGCAGCGGGAGCAGGCGTGCAGCCTTCATGGGATGGGCTGGATGGCGATCGCCGCCGGTCGTGCGAACCGGCGGCAGGGTTTTAATGACTGACCGGTCAGTAATATATGGAAATGCCTCCCGGGTGTCAAACCCGGTCCGCATGGCGGCCCGGGGCCGCGACGCTCAAGTCCGCCAGGGCAACTCGATCGCCTGCCCGTCGGGCAGATGGGTGGCTACTGGCGTCGCGCCGAAGATGCCCAGGATCTCCAGTGGCATCGGGCCGGTGCAGAAGATCTGATGCAGCCTGTCCTTGGGCAGCACGACCGTGGTGTCGGGGCCGAACCGGTGGGCCTGGCCGTCGATGTGCACCTCGCCGGTGCCGGCCAGGCACAGCACCACTTCGTCGCAGGGATGGCTGTGCGGCGGCGTCGCGGCGCCGGGCTCCAACGTCTGGCGCCACAAGGACAGCTGGGTCAGACCCTCGTCATGGCCCGCCCAGGTGGCGTGGCGGATGCCCGGCAGCGGCGCGGCTTCGGGGCGGGATTGTTCGATCACGGTCATGGCGGTCTCCTTGGGTTCGACAGGGGGGAATGGCGTCTGCGCAGCTCGCGGGACGAAGTGTGGGCGCCGGACGTCGATTCCGGAACAGCCTTTCTCGCCGTAACATTGCCGACATTCATTCGTCAATTGGCAAGGGGCCACGATGCACGGCGTGCAGCAACTGATCGCGTTCGCCGAGACCGCCAAGCACGGCAGCTTCGCCGCCGCGGCGCGCGAGACCGGGCAGGCGCCGTCGACGCTGGCCAAGGCGGTGGCGCGGCTGGAGGCGTCGCTGGGGGTCAAGCTGTTCCACCGCACGACGCGCCAAGTCAGGCCCACGCCCGACGGCGAGCGGCTGTTCCAGCGCTGCCAGCGCGTGCTGGCCGAGATCGAGGACCTGCATGCCGAAGCCTCCGGGACGCGCGCCGCGCCCACCGGCGTGCTGCGCGTGGCCGCGCCGGTGTACTACGGCAGGCGCTTCGTGATGCCGGTCCTGGCGCGGCTGCAGCAACGGCACCCCGGCCTGCGGCTGGACATCCGCCTGTCCGACCAGTGGATGGACCTGGTGCGCGACGGCATCGACGTGGCGGTGCGCATCGGGCGCCTGAGCGACTCCACGCTGGTGGCGCGCCGCGTCGATCGGCAGGCGCTGTGCCTGTGCGCCAGCGCCGAGTACGCAGCCGCGCAGGGCGTGCCGCGCCGGATCGAGGAGCTGTCGGCCCATCCTGCGGTGGTGTTCCGCCTGCCGTCGACCGGTCGCGACCGGCCCTGGCAGTTGCGCCAGCGCGGGCTGGAGGTGGAGCTCAACCCGGAGCCCGCCGTGCGCGTGAACGAGACCGAAGGCCTGCTGGCGGCGCTGCGCCTGGGGCATGGCGTGGGACAGATCCCCGACAACGTGGTCTCCGACGACCTCGCCAGCGGCCGGCTGGTGGAAGTGCTGCCCTCGTGCCGGCCCGAGCCGATGCCGATCCACGTGGTCTACCCGACCGCGCGCCTGGTGCCGGCGCGCGTGCGGGTGGCGATCGACGCGTTGGACGCGCTGCGCAACCGGGATTGACACGCAAAGGGAGCGTCCGATCCCCTGTCGAGCAGCGGCAACAAGCTGGCCGCGCGGGCGGGAGGGTGCGGTGGCCGACCGACGCGCCCGACCTGGCCCGCGGAGCGGGCGTCGCCGGTCCGTCCTCGTCCGTGCGGGGGATGCGCCGGCGTCGCCAGGTCACCAAGATCGGGTCCTGCGTCCAACCACCGGGAGATCGCCATGGGAATCCGCAAGAACGCCAAATTCCTCACCGCCACCGAGCGCGAGAACTTCGTCCGCGCCTGCGTGATGCTCAAAGCGCAGATCGTCAATCCGGCGGCGCCGGCCAGCCAGCAGTACAGCAGATGGGACGAGTACGTCGCCATCCACCAGGAGATCCAGAACGCCTTCGCGCCCGGCGTGGTCAGCGCCGTGAACTTCGGCCATGGCGGCAACGGCGCCTACAGCTTCCTCAGCTGGCACCGGTACTTCCTGTTTCGCTTCGAGCTCGACCTGCAGGCGCAGGTGCCCGGCGTGATGCTGCCCTACTGGGACTGGACCGACCCGAGTTCGATCATGACCGACACCTTCCTCGGTCCCAATGGCACGGTCTCGAACGAGGTTCGCAGCGGTTACTTCGCCGCCGATGCACCGAACACCGGAACCAACCCCACCCCATCGCCGGCCTGGTGGCCCGCGGGCCTGACCGGCTGGCGGCTGCACCCAGCCTTCGGCAGCCAGGCCGGCGCGCTCAAACGCGGCATCGGAGCGGTCGCCAGCCTGCCCTCGGCGACGGACCTCCAGCAGGCCCTGGCCAAGACCAGCTACCCGGCTTTCCAGAACGCGCTCGAAAGCGGCGCCGGCCTGGCCAGCGGCAACCCGATGCACAACGGCATGCACGGCTGGATCGGCGGACCGGGGCAGATGAGTTTTCCGAGCGTCTCGCCGTTCGATCCGTTCTTCTACCTGCACCACTGCAACCTCGACCGCCTGTGGGCGATGTGGCAGGCCGATGGCCATGCGTCGGAATACCCCGCGAGCGGCGGCAAGACCCAGCACCATCGCAACGACATCATGTACCCCTGGGTCGGCGCCACGCCCGGCTACGGCACCAACGCGGGCATCGCCGCGGCGATCCCGATGCCGGACTTCGCCGCCCTGGGCATCCAGCGCAACGTCGACACGCTCGACCATCGCCTGGCCTACGGCTACACCTACGACACGCTGGCGGTGATCGGCATCGGACTGGACCGCACCGGGTCGATGTGGGGCATGACCCCCGACCCGATGACCAGCGCTGCGCCCGACGTCACCAAGTGGGAGGCGGCCAAACGCGGCGTGTCGGCCTTCCTTCAGGATTGCGAGACGGTTCAGGCCAGCGGCACGATCTACACCATCGCCGGCGTCAAGACCTTCCGCCGCCTGGCGGCGAACGACTTCCAGCCGGTCTTCGCCGCGCCGGGCTACGGCCTGGTCAGGTCGGGGTCGGGCGTCAGCCGCGCCACCTTCGACGCTGCCGCCGCCGCGATGTCGCCCGGTGGCGGCACGCCGCTGGCCGATGCGCTCCTGGACGTCCAGGCCACCCTGGTCGCGCCACCCTTCGGCGGCCTGCCCGCTGACGATCGACGTTACCTGGCGATGCTCACCGACGGGCTGCTGACCGCGGGGGCGCCGATGAACTCGATCCCCGACGCCAGCTTCGCGCCGACGGCGGTCTTCGCGATGGGCTTCGGCACCGGGCTCGACGTGGACTACGCGACCCTACAAAGCATGGTCGACAAGGGCCGCACACTCGCCACGCAACAGGTCTTCCACGGCGAGAACGCCGGCACGATCGACAAGTTCTACTCCAACGCGCTGGCCGCGGCGATCGGCTTCACCAGCGTGTTCGACCCGGTGGTCGAACTCTTTGCCGGTGAGCACACCCACCTCGAGTTCCACGCCACCTCGGCCGACGACGCCTTCCTGATCACCGCGCAGGGCATGGACTTCGTCGACGACAACTGGTCGTTCCATCTGCTCGGGCCCGACGGCGCCGCGGTCTTTGGCGATGGCGATGGCGACGCCACCGGTCACCACGGCACGGGTGGCCAGGGCTGCGCCCATTGCTGCCGCCGCCCTCAGGTCACCGCCCGACGCGGGGGCGGGCGGCTGTCGCTGCTGCTCGACCGCGACAGCGCCGATGCCGCGTGCTGGGTCGGGCGCTGGCGCTTGATGGCGGCATTCAAGGCACGGCGCCTGGACGCGATGGTGATGTTCACCGCCGACAGCCTGCTCGCGCCGCTGGCCGCCGGGCCGTTGCGCGGACCGAGGTACGCGCGGCTGCTGGTCGACCCCAAGGAGCGCAGCGCGCAGCGCAACCTGGCGCATGTGCCGGCGCACGCGCTGGACACCCTTCCGCCCGGCGCCAACCTCAACGATCACCCGGCCTGCGACCTGGCCGTCAACGTCTACGCCCGAACCCGGCTGCGCTACACGCTGGTCGTCGAACCCACGCTCGCTGCCGCCGGCGAAGGCGTGTCGGTGCGGCTCGCCAGCGACACGCTGCAGGGCAGCGCCGCCACCCACCGGGCGTTCGCGCGCATGGTCTCGCCGGTCAACGACCTCGCCGCCCTGGGGCCGCGGCTGAACCCGAAGAAGGTCGATCCCGACCGGTTGGACCGTGGCGGACACGCGCCGCTGTTCGACGCTGCGCTGGCGCTGGCTGCGGCGGAACGCAAGAACCGCAAGATCGCGTCGCATCGCGACCAGCAGATGAAGCTGGCCATCCACGGCGAAGGCCCGGTGCACGTGCACATCGCGAAGACGGTGGTTCCGGGCCCGTATCACCTGTCGGTGTACATCGAGGGCGATTACTGTGCCGAGCACGATGCCGGCCCTGGATCCGGCGGCCACGGTCATGCGGCGACGACCCGGGGCGGCGGGGGTGGCGGCGACAAACCCGCGTCCGGGTGCGGCCCGCACTGCGTGCGCGAGCCCTACACCCGGCTGATGACGACGTTGGTGCCGGTGGGCGCGGCGCGCCGCAAGCCGGGTGCGAATCCGAAGCGCGCGCCGGCGCGAGGCCCGGCTGCCAGACGGGCGAAGTAGATCTGCGCCCGCCTGGCCAGCCGACAATGCCACCCGTGGCGGCCCCGGCAGGTCGCGGGGCACGCGAGATGACCGACACCGTACTCGTCACCGGCGGCAGTGGCTACATCGCCGGCTACCTGATCCGCCAGCTGGTGGCCGGGGGCTGGAAGGTGCGCACCACCGTGCGCAGCCTGGCCAAGGAGGCCGCGACGCGCGCCGTGCTGGCGGTCGACGACCGTCGGCTGGACTTCGTCGCCGCCGACCTGACGGCAGATGCCGGCTGGGACGAGGCGGCGGCCGGGTGCAGCCACGTGGCGCATGTCGCGTCGCCGGTGCCGGCGCGCATGCCGACCGATGCCGAGGAACTGATCGTGCCCGCGCGCGATGGCGTGTTGCGCGCGCTGCGCGCGGCCCGGGACGCGGGTGCGCGGCGCTTCGTGATGACCTCGTCGGTGGCTGCCATCGCCTATGGCCGCGGCCGCGGCGTGCACCGGTTCACCGAGGCCGACTGGACCGACCTCGCACGCCCCGGCCTGTCGGCCTACGTGCAGAGCAAGACCATCGCCGAACGCGCTGCGCGCGACTGGGTGGCCCGCGAAGGCGGCGCGCTCGAGTTCTGCGCGATCTGTCCGTCGGTCGTGCTGGGGCCGGTGTGGAGCGGCGATTATTCGTCGTCGCTGGTGATCGTGAAGAAGCTGCTCGACGGCAGCCTGCGCGCCTGCCCCGACATCGGTTTCGGCGTCGTCGACGTGCGCGACGTCGCCGACCTGCATGTGCGAGCGCTCACTGCGCCGGGCATGGCCGGCGAGCGCTTCATCGCCTCGGGCCGCTTCCTGAAGATGCGTGAGATCGCCGACATCCTGCGTGCCGAACTGGGCGACCAGGCGCGCAAGGTCACCACGCGCAACATGCCCGACTGGCTGGTGCGCACGACGGCACTGTTCAATCCGCTGGCCCGCGCGGCGGCCGGCGAGCTCGGCAGCATCCGCCACCAGGACGCATCGCATGCCAGGGCCGTGCTGGGTTGGGCCACGCGAGCGGAGGTGCAGAGCATTGCCGACGCCGCGCGCTCGCTGATCGAACTGGGGATCGTCAAACCCTGAAGCCGGGCGTCGGCGCCGTTGCGTCCGCACAAACGAGGCCGAAATGACACTTCCGGCGCTTTCCTGCTTCCGATTTCGCCCGGCCTGGGCTTAAAATGCTGCACTGCAACACAATTGTCGGAGGTTCTATGAGATTCCCCAACAGGGTGGCCGTGATCACGGGTGGCGCCAGCGGCATCGGCCGCGCGGTGGCGGCTGCGTTGGCGCAGCGCGAGGTCGCCGCGGTGGCGCTGGTCGACGTCAGCGAGGCGGTCGAAGACGTGGCCGAGAAGCTCAATGCCGAAGCGGGGCGCACGGTGGCGATTCCCTTCCGCGGCGACACCACCGACGAGAAGTTCCGCGCCTCGGTCTTCGACGCGATCAGCCGCGACCACGGCCAGGTCACGCTGTGCGTGCCGGCGGCCGGCATCACGCGCGACGACCTCGCCATTCGCATCGACAAGGTGACGGGCAAGGCCCGCATCTACCCGCTCGAGCAGTTCAAGCTCGTCGTCGACGTGAACCTGATCGCGCCGGTGTACTGGGCGCTGGAGATGATCGGGCGCATCGCCGAAGACCGTGCCGCCAAGGGCCTGAAGCGCTGGATGCCACAGGAGGGCATGCAGGGCTCGGTGGTGTTCATCGGCTCGATCTCGTCGCAGGGCAACCGCGGCCAGATCTCCTACGCGAGCACCAAGGCCGGCCTCGAGGGCGCCGCGGCGACGATCATGAAGGAGGCGATGTTCCACGGCGTGCGCTGCGGTGTCATCCATCCCGGCTTCACCGACACCCCGATGGTGCGTGCGATGGGCGTGGACTACGTCGCGAAGAACATCCTGCCCTACACGCAGCTCGGCCGGCTGATCCAGCCCGAGGAGATCGCCGACGCGATCTGCTTCATGCTCGCGAACTCGGCCGTCAGTGGCGAGCTCTGGGTCGACGCCGGCTGGCACGCGCCGGCATAGCACTGGACGCATCCACCGTTCCCCCTTGCATCGAGCAGCCGCCATGACCGCCTCCACCCGACCCGTCCCCACGACCCAGGACTTCGATCGCGAGTTCCGCGCCCAGGTCGCGCAGATGACTGCAGGACTTGCCCCGACGGCGTTCACCACCGCCTGGGCCGACTGGGCGATGCACCTGGCGCTGGCGCCAGCCAAGCGGCGCGAGTTGCAGACGCATGCGATGGAGCGTGCGCAGGACACCTGGGCCTTCGCGCTGCGCGCGCTTGCCGGGGCGCCGGTGGCGCCGTCCGAAGGATTCGAAGGCAGCCCCGAGAAGCGCTTCGAGGCGGCGGACTGGTCGCAGTTTCCGTTCAACGTCTACGCGCGGGCCTACCAGAACAACGTGGCGCTGATGAGGGAGGCGGTGCGCGATGTCGACGGCGTCACCGACTACCACGGCCAGCTGATGGAGTTCGCGGTACGCATGCTGCTCGACGCGAGCTCGCCGGCGAACTACCTGGCGTCCAATCCCGAGCTGCTGGCGCTGACGCAGGCCGAGCAGGGGCAGAACCTGGTGCGCGGCTTCAAGCATCTGATCGAGGACATCGACCGCACCCTCAAGGGCGGCGCGCCGGCGGGCACCGAGGAGTTCGAGGTCGGCAAGTCGGTGGCCGTGACGCCGGGCAAGGTGGTCCTGCGCAACGACCTGATCGAGCTGATCCAGTACGAGCCGACGACCAAGGACGTGCATGCCGAGCCGGTGTTGATCGTGCCCGCGTGGATCATGAAGTACTACATCCTCGATCTCAGCGCACGCAACTCGCTGGTGAAGTACCTGGTCGACCAGGGACACACCGTGTTCATGATGTCGTGGAAGAACCCCGACGAATCCGACCGCGACGTCGGCATGGACGACTACGTCGAGAAGGGCTTCCGCGCCGCGCTCGACGCCGTGTGCGCCATCGTGCCCAAGCGCAAGGTCCAGGCGGTGGGCTATTGCATCGGCGGCACCCTGCTGACGATCGGGGCGGCGGCGCTGGCCCGCGAGAAGGACGACCGGCTGGCCTCGATCACGATGTTCGCCGCGCAGACCGATTTCTCCGAACCCGGAGAGCTGGCCTTCTTCATCAATCCGAGCCAGCTGGCGACGCTCGAGGCCACCATGCACCGCAAGGGCGTGCTCGAGAGCCGCCAGATGGGCGGCGCGTTCGCGATGCTGCGCGCGCAGGACCTGCTGTGGCAGCCGCTGGTCAACCAATACCTCAAGGGCCAGCGCGACCGCATGATCGACCTGATGGCCTGGAATGCCGACGGCACGCGCATGCCGTGGCGGATGCATTCGGAGTACCTCTATCGCCTGTACCTCGACAACGAACTGGCGACCAACCGCTTCCCGATCGGCGGCAAGCTGATCCGGCTGTCGGACATCAACGTGCCGATGTTCGTGGTCGGAACCGAGGCCGACCATGTCGCGCCGTGGAAGTCAGTCTACAAGGTGGACAACCTCGTGCGCTCGGACGACCTGACCTTCCTGCTCACCGCAGGCGGCCACAACGCCGGCATCGTCGCCGGCCCCGTCCATCCCAAGCGCCACTACCGCATCCGCACGCGCCGTCTGGCCGATCCGCACCTGGCGCCGGAGGACTGGATGGAAGCCGCGACCAAGCACGACGGCTCCTGGTGGCCGGCCTGGCAGCGCTGGCTGGCGGACCATTCCAGCGGCAAGAGCAAGCCGCCGGCGATGGGCAATGCGCGCAAGGGCTACGGGGTGATCGAGGACGCGCCGGGGCAGTACGTGCGGCAGCGCTAGAGCCTGCCCACACGGCCCGGCGCCACCGGAGGGCGTAGCGCTCGGCCGGCTTGAATTGCACCGCCGCGGTCCCACCTGGACCCGGTGACCTTGGACGCCCTCGCCGACGCGCTGCCCTTGCTGGTCCTGGTCGGCGCGGGGCTGGCGGGCGTGGTGGCGACGCTGGGCTGGCCGGCCTGGGTCGAGCGTCGACGCGAGCGGCTGCGCCGGCGGCCCTTCCCTGAGGCGTGGCGCCGCATCCTTCGCCAACGGGTGCCGGCAGTGGCGGGTCTGCCCGCGGATCTGCAGCAACTCCTGAAAGGCCACATCCAGGTCTTTCTCGCCGAGAAGCCCTTCCTCGGCTGCGCCGGCCAGGCGATCGACGATGAGGTACGGGTGACCATTGCCGCCCAGGCCTGCCTGCTGCTGCTCGGACACGCACGTTCGGATGTCTACCCTCGGCTGCGGCAGGTGCTGGTCTATCCCGGCGCCTTCGTCGTGCATCGTGAAGAGCCGGCCGGCGACGGGCTGGTGCGTGCGAGGCCGCGGGTGATGAGCGGGGAGTCGTGGTCGCAGGGCCAGGTCGTGCTCGCCTGGGCCGAGGTGCTCGACGGTGCGGCCGATCCGCACGACGGTCGCAACGTCGTGCTTCATGAATTCGCCCACCAGATCGACCAGGACAAGGGCGTCGCCGACGGCAGGCCCTGGCGGCCCGGCGCCGCGCGCCGCCGCCGCTGGGCGCAGGTGATGGATGCCGCGCTCCAGCGCCTGCGCAACGAGCCCTCGCAAGTCATCGACTTCTATGGCGCCACCGACCCGGCCGAATTCTTCGCCGTCGTCACCGAGGCCTTCTTCGAGCGTCCCCAGGCCCTGGCCGAGGAGGCGCCCGAGGTCTACCGCGAGCTGGCCGGGCTGTATCGACTGGACCCGGCCGGGTGGTGAGCGTCCGGCGTCGCATGCAGATCCGCGCCCGAGCCCTCAGCCCTTCACGCACACCACCTGCTTCAAGGTGTGCACCACGTCGACCAGGTCGCGCTGCGCTCGCATCACCGCCTCGATGTCCTTGTAGGCCGCGGGCGTCTCGTCGATGACGTCCTTGTCCTTGCGGCATTCGACACCTGCGGTGGCGGCGCGGTGGTCGGCCAGCGTGTACCGGCGCCTGGCCTCGCCGCGGCTCATCGCGCGGCCGGCGCCGTGGCTGCAGCTGTCGAACGAGTCGGCGTTGCCCTTGCCGCGCACGATGTAGCTGCGCGCGCCCATGCTGCCGGGGATGATTCCGAGCTGCCCGGCCCTGGCGCTGAGCGCACCCTTGCGCGTGACGTACACGTCCTCGCCGAAGTGACGCTCCTGGCTGACGTAGTTGTGGTGGCAGTTCACGGCCTCGACATGGCTCTGGAAGCTCCTGCCGATCACCGTCTTCGCGGCTTCGATCACGCGCCGCATCATCAGCTCGCGGTTGATGGCGGCGTAGCGCTGTGCCCAGCCCACGGCACGCAGGTAGTCGCCGAAGTGCTGGCTGCCCTCCTCGAAGTAGGCCAGGTCGCGGTCGGGCAGATTGGCGCAGCTGCGCATCGCGTCGCGCTTGGCCAGCTCGATGAACATGGTGCCGATGGCATTGCCCACGCCGCGCGAGCCCGAGTGCAGCATGAACCAGACGAAGCCCTGCTCGTCCAGGCAGACCTCGATGAAGTGGTTGCCGGTGCCCAGCGTGCCCAGGTGGACACGGTGGTGGGTCTTCTCGAGCTTCGGGTGGTCGCGGCACAGCTCGGTGAACTCGGGTTCGAGCTGCGCCCAGGCGCTGTCCACCGCACCCGGCACCTTGCTCCAGGCGCCGGGGTCGCGGGAGCCCGGGCTGCGGCCATGCGGCACCGCGCGCTCGATGGCCGACCGC
>Ga0209797_10000447_pt1 | contig 20570 bp, 14 predicted proteins | sample DOMMetBare3Fresh_2_FD_187472 | JGI IMG/M metagenome (GOLD analysis project Ga0209797, IMG submission 187472) | Wetland sediment microbial communities from St. Louis River estuary, USA, under dissolved organic matter induced mercury methylation -... | ecosystem: Environmental > Aquatic >... | reverse complement strand
TCGGCGCCGGCCACTGCAATGGCGACCACGCACAAACGACTGGATGCCGCTTTGCCGACGGTCAGTCCCGTTTCGCGGTTCGCTGCAGTTGACTCTGTCCTTTGCGGCGATGCGCGGCCGTCGGCGTTGCTCTTTCCGGGCCACGTCAGTGGCCGGAAACTATACGGTTCGCCATAGATCGCCGCCCGCGTCGCTTCAAGATAGGCGTGTCCGTGAAGTTGATCGGGCTCAAGGTACGTGCCTTCGGCCCATTCGTTCCACGCGTTGATGAAAACGATTCGCTCTTCCGGCGGGGCTGCTTGCTCCGAGCAGCCAATGGCGCCGGACAGCCAGCGCTGATACGCCGGCAATGAAAAATTGACCATGATGTTGGCCGACGCCTTCTTGCGCGCAGTGTTATCCCAGTCAAGCGTGACCGTTTTCAGCCGTCGAAAGCCGGGTTGCGAACGGGACAAGAAGTGGTTGACGAGCCGCTCATAGTCGAGCAACAGGCCAGAAAACGGCGCAAAGAAACGCGGCCACTTATCCCGTGGCAGGCCGCATTCGAACGAACCGTGAGGCGGAAACTCGCAGGTAGCGTCAAAGCCGGCGCGAATGACCGCCTCACCCGAAACATCGAACGACTCCGCCGCGACCAGATACGGCGGGTCTTCCCCATGGCGTCGCATCTCCTCGCGCCACCTGGCGACGGTGCCGGTCAGGTCCGGGAACAAGGTAGCGCGGTAGATGACGAGCAGCGGACGTCCGTTGACGCGGATATATCGCTTGTCCCGAAAGAAAGGCAGCACGCCATGCAGAAAGGCGATGTCGCTTTCCGCGTCATGTTCCTGGGGCATAAGGACCTCCGATTGCTGTCCGTCCCAGCGACGCGTCCAGTTTTCGTTCGCCCAACAAACGCAGAAGGGGAAATCCGGCTTCCCACTGTTAAGCATCTGTTCGACCGGGCGCTCCAGCAGGCGCTTCCCTCCCTTGAACCAGTAATAGTGGTAGCAGAATCCGCAGATGCCGTGGCTGCGCGCCAGTTCCGCTTGAGCCTGCAGCGCCTCGGGAAGGCGCAGATCATAAAAACCGAGATCAGCGGGCAGGCGCGGTTGGTAATGACCCTCGAAGAGCGGCTGCGCGCGGGTCACGTTGGTCCACTCGGTGAATCCCTTGCCCCACCACGCGTCATTCTCGGGAATGGGGTGAAACTGAGGCAGATGAAACGCGATGACGCGTCCTCTGGGCACAGACGGTGTCTCCATGGAATCAGCCCTGCAGCACCCGGCCGAATCCCATTTCGGCCGCGTAAGAGAGCATCCGCCTGCGATCCAGCAGATGACCGACTCCGCTGGCCATCAAGGACATTTCGCGTTTGCGCCGCTTGTCGCTTGCATCAACGAAGATCAAATTGGGCACTTCGCGCAGGGACTTCAAATGATGCTCCCAGCGTGTGCGAATCACAGCGCGCTCCCGTTCGCACGCGTGCCTCGTTGCGTCGAGAACGCCGTCGTGCGGAATCCGGTACAGATAGGCAGGTTCGTCAAGATAGGCAGGTTCTGCGAGCAATATCGCCGACAGGCTGAACGCCCAACCCGGATAGTGGCGGTATGGCGGGAAACCGCCGATGTCCTGCCAGAGTGTCCGCTCGAAAAACAGATTGCCAGTGGTCAAGGCGTCGTCGTGGTCGGGAAAGTTTTCGCTGACCGCGTGGGATGCGTAAAACGAATCGTAGGAGCGCATGATCGTGTCGACGCTCGGACGTTCGCCGTACACGATTTGTCTCGATGCCTGGTCGATGAACCCGACATTCGAGACTCCCCAACGGGCGCCATGACCGACGAGCATGCGCACCATCTTTTCGATTCGGCCCGCGGCGAATCGGTCCGCTGCGCCGAGAACGCCGATGAATCGGCCCCGCGCCATTGCGATGCCCTCATTGAGCGCCGCATGAATGCCACGATGGTCCCGGCGGGCAACCTGGCTGGAAAAGTGAACGTGCGACAGCGCACGCGAGATCGTCTCGACGCTGTCATCCTGCGAACCATCGTCCACCACGATCAACTCGACATTTGAATAGTCCTGTTCCGCGACTGACTTGATTGCCTCATCTGCGTGCTGCGTACAGTTGAAACACGGCATCACAACGGACACGCGCGGTGGTCGATCAGGCAGCGCCGCAAGACTGCCTTCTCGGGAAAAATCCAGATAGGCGTCTCCCGGCTCGTCCTCGGCGGCGGCGCCGACCAGTTTTCGCTTCTTGGCCACTGCGCCAAGGCAAAGACCGAGGTTGCGGAAGAACGCCGGATACTCAGCCGGCAACATGGGGAAAGCGGCCATCAGAAGGCGTACGGCCTCCTCGGCGTCGCCCTTCTGAAGACAGATGACGCCGAGCATGTGCAGCGCATCGAAGTTGTTCGAGTTCAGAGACAGCGCAGCGCGATAGAGCCGCTCTGCTTCACCCAGGTTTCCGGCGGTCTGAGATGAATAGCCTCGCAACATCAGGTCAGCGACGCCGGCGGCTGGCGACGGCGGGTCTTTCGGAGCTTGCGCAGTGCTTCTGGCCGGTAACGTTTGCTGGATGTTGGCGGCCCTGGGTGCTCCACAGCACTTCTTGTACTTCTTACCGCTCCCGCAAGGGCAAGGTTGATTTCTGCCGACCACCATCTCACACTTCTGCACACGTCTGCAAGGCACGTTTCATGTTCGACCGTCTACTATCTCGCCGACACCGATTCTGAATCTGACATACCGATCATCTGAATTGGATCTCCCCGATTGAGGTAGTGAGCGGACAGCTCAAAGCCTGCTTCGATTTTGTCCGGACCGCGCTCGACGTAGGCCACGGTGCCGTTGATCAGTATCTTCGACACGATGCCTGGACGGCTGGCTGAAAGCAGCATGATCTCCAACAGGAGATTCGAAAGCGGCGGCTTGGCTGCAAAATAGTCGCCACCGCGATTCGCCTGCCAATAGTCGCCGGGCCAGTGCGCCCAGCCCCAGTCCTCGATGATGTAGAAGCCGCCCGGACGCACATGCGGGAACAGGGCTCGAAATGATTCACGTGTTTCGAAATAGAAGTGCGAGGCGTCGTCCACGACCAGATCCAGCGGACGCCCCTGAAATGTCTTTTCCAGCAACATCGAAAGTGCTCCGCGATCGGCCTGGTTGACGCCCAGTTTGAGGCGCACGCCGGCGGGTGGCGATTGTCTTTCGAGATACTTCACCAGCGCCTGGGGCACCGCAGGATTGAAGTCGACAGCCATCAATCGCCACGGCCTGAACACCTCGTTGAAAAACACCACGCTTCCACCTTTGTAGACGCCCAGATCGACGATCGTCTCCATTGGCCGATCACCAATGACCTGCATCATTTCGTCGATCATGTACTTGGACTTCCCGAGAATGAAATGGTCGTCTGCCGATTGACGAAGTTGCAGCTCAGGGGGAATGCACAGTTCGATCTTCGTGCCGTCGAAGTTCAGGAGGGTGTCGCCTTGCCAGGGCAACTGGTGTCGTTTGTCCATGGTCTGTTCTCAGAAGAAGATTGAGGTTCCGTGCCGTCAACGTATCGTATCTTCTGCCCTAGTCTCCCCATTTCGCGATGTACGTCAGATACTTCTCTCGCCATCGCTCCGAGCCGAACGCCCCCCCGCTCTGATGCGTGAGGCAGATCGGCCACGTCCCGAGCCGCAATCCCCTTTGCCGCGCGCTGCGGCAGAAATCCAGGTCGTAAAAGTGAAAATCGAACTGCGGATCGAAGAGCACGCGATTCGCGACAAGCGACGATCTTCTTGCGGCCAGGAAGACGCCGTCCAAGACCTCGCAGTCGGACGGAGTCGGTCCGTACCAGGACAGCGTGCCACAGGGATGGTCGCCGTGCGCGATCGCGCCGGATAGATTGGTGAGGTCATCCCAGGTGGGATTCGAGTCAACAAAGGCCCAGGCGGGCTGGCCCGGTACCCGGCGCTTATTGCCGGTGACTCCGATAACGTCGTAGTTTCGCAGTCCTTCGATCACGCGATCGGCGAGGAAACAGTCGTCGATCCAGACATCGTCATGGACGAAGATGAGCAGTTCGCCGCTGTCCGGCGCCAAGATGCGATTGTTGAAGATGTCGGGAAGGCCGCGCGTATTGCTGACGACCAGGCGAACCGATAGCCGGCGGTCGAACGCAAGACGTTTCAGCGATTGCCCGAGTGCGGATTTTGTCAGGAACTCGCTCTCGGACAACCTCGTCGCGCTTACGATTTCAATCATGTTCGTCCAGCTCGACAAGAATTCCCTGGGGTCCGGAAGAATTTGCGGCATGGTGCAGGTGGCACCAAAGCAACAGAGACTGAATCAAATCATGGACGCGGATGCGTCGTGCATAGCCACGCTGGGCGGAAACCCGGCCCGGCGTCTCGCATGGAGCGAAGCGTGAAGCAATGGTGAGCACGACAACGAATCACTGATGTTCAGCGGCCATCCGCCACCTCACTCTCGCGCCGCGAGGGCCAGCACCAGCGCATCGTCCCAGCGCGGCAATTCGACGTGCCAGTGCTGCGCCAGGCGTTCGCAGTCAAGCAGCGAGTTCGCGGGCCGGCGCGCCGCAGTCGGGTACTCGGCGGTGCTGATTGGAACGATTGCCTTGAGCTTGCGCGCGGGATCCGGCACCTGCGCGACAATGCACTCGGCAAACTGGTGCCAGTTTGTCCGGCCCGCAGCGGTCATGTGGTAGATGCCGCCGCGCTCATATAGCGCCGCCGCGATTGATTCGCGATCGCTGCCGGCGCGTGCGACGATCGCGGCGACACCCTCGGCGATCGAGCGGGCCCACGTGGGCGCTCCCCACTGATCATCGACGATGCGCAGTTCGTCGCGATCGCGGGCGAGCCGCAGGATCGTGCGAACGAAGTTGTGGCCACGGTCCGCGTAGACCCAGCTCGTGCGCAGAGTGAGCGCGGCCGCGCCGGACTCCAGAATGGCCTGCTCGCCGCGCCATTTCGTGTGTCCGTAAACCGAGAGCGGGCTGGGCGCATCGTCCTCGTAATACGGCGTCGGTTGATGGCCATCGAACACGTAGTCGGTCGACAGATGAATCAGCGCGGCACCGAGCTGGCGTGCCTCTGCCGCCATCACCGCAGGCGCCTCAGCGTTCACGGCGCGCGCCAGATCGGGCTCGGACTCGGCACGATCGACCGCGGTGTAGGCGGCGGTATTGACGATCAGATCAGGCGCGACGGTGCGGATGACCGTGCGGACCGCGTCGGGCTGCGCGAGATCGCAGTCGGCGCGTCCGACGCAAATGAGACGACCCAGGACCTGCAGACTGCGCTGGCACTCCCAGCCGACCTGGCCGTCACGACCGGTGATCAGTATTCGCATCATTCAGGCTCGAGCGCCGCGTTCCTTATGGGGCAATGGAAGTTAGCATCTTCCTGCACCCGACGTGGCGGTGGACCGGGCCGCCAATACAAGACCGAACGCCCGGCAAAGCGTTGAAGCACCCCAGGCAGCCACTGCCCAGGACCCGTAAAATGCACGTTTTGCCCCGGCGGCACGGAGTCGACCCGGAAATGTTCTGCGGATTGCGGTTCCGGCAACCCGTGCGAGTATGACTCTGCAATTGCGCGCATCGCTGCAACTCCATGGGCGACCGTTCGCCGACGTAGGGCAGTGTTCTGATCCATGAATCTATTCGACGCTGAAACGAAAGCGTTCTACGCCCGCCAGATCGATGCCGAGAAGCGCACGTCGCTGTCGACCCTGTTCGAACTTGTGGCGCCGGGGACCGAAGTCCTGGATGTCGGCCTCGGCAGCGGCGCGCTCGGCCGGCGGCTTGCGCTCGAGCGCGCTTGTCAGGTCGACGGGGTCACGTTAAGCGAAGAGGAGGCAGTAAGCGCCGCGCCTCACTATCGGCGTATCGAAGTCGCCGACCTGAACACGGTCAGCCTGACTTCGCTTTTCGGGGGTCAGCGGTACGGCGCGATCGTCTGTGCCGACGTGCTCGAGCACATCACCCGGCCGACCCAGGTTCTCGACGCGTGCCGCGCCTTGCTTGCCGACGACGGCGTTCTGCTGTTGTCGATCCCGAATGTCGCCTACATCGGGCTGATCGGCGAACTGCTGTCGGGAGAATTCAGATATCGGATCGAAGGTCTCCTTGATCGAACCCATGTCCGCTTCTTCACCCGTCGCTCGTTGCTGCGAATGCTGCGCGACAACTGCTGGGACGTCGATCTTGTCAGGCCGATCACGCTGGATCTTCCCGAATCGGAATTCAACGTTGGCTTTGACAACCTGCCGCCGGCAGTGCAACGGTACCTGCTGGCGATGCCCGATGGTTTGACGTATCAGTTCGTGGTCCGTGCGCACGCGAGGTCCGCCGGTTCATTGGCAGATGAGGTCGTACCAGCCAGCAGCGAGTTGTCCGCCGAGCATCCGGCGACTGGCGCGCCGCATTTCTCGGCGTTGCTTTATTTGAGAGACAGCAGTGGGTACGCCGAGGAAAAGAAAGTGGTGGGGCAGGGGCGAATCGGTGATGCGCGCCAGAGCATACGATTCATCCTGCCGGCACAGACGAATCCTCTTCTTGGGCTGCGTTTCGATCCTGCCGACCGCCCCGGATTTCTGCACCTGTTCGGCATGCGGCTTCTCACGACCGGTGGCGACATCGTATGGGAATGGGACGGCCGGAATGAGACGCTCGCGCGCGGTACGCACCAGCAGGTGATCTTCCGGCTGCCCTGGTTCGAACACGAAGGCGCGATCGTCCTGCTTACTGGAGAGGATCCATTCTTCGAACTTCCGCTCGGACGCGATCAACTCGAGCAGTGTCAACTCGGCGGCGTAGTGGAAGTCGACATGGGCTGGCCGATGTCCGCAGACTATGCGCTGTTCGTCGATGAGCTGGCGGCGCGGCAAGTGAGGGTCGAGTCGCTCCAACGCGACCTGGAGCAGACGCAACTCGAAGCGCAGCGCGACCTGGCGCAGGCGCAGATCGATGCGCAGCGCAGGATGGCGCAGGCGCAGATCGATGCGCAGCGCTTGGCCGCCGCACAGGCGCACGCGCAGCAACTCGAGCAGAAGCTGACTGCGGAGTCTGAAGTGTTGCAGCGGACGCAGGACGAGGCCGCTCAGCTCCTTATCGAAAAGGAGAGCATCCGCGCGCAGGCCGAACAGCTTGGCGTTGCCGCGCAACTTGCGCAGCAGGAAGTTGAGTTCGTGAAGAAGCGGATTGAGCAACAACGTGTTCAGAGCCATGCCGTGGCGCGAGAGCGCGATGCCCTCCGGGATCGGCTTGATCGCATTGAACGGTCGTTGTTCTTCAGGATCTCGGCGCCCTTCAGTCGGACCCTGCGGGCATCAGTTGCACAGCGCCAATCTGCAACACCGCTCACTGCCTCTCCCGGGGCGCTGCAGTTGCGCAGCACCCCTCCTGTTGCCGATGGGGTGGACGTGATCGTTCCTGTCTACAAAGGCCTTGGGGAAACGAAGGCGTGCCTGGAGTCGGTGCTGAAAAGCACGCCGACCACGCCTTTTCGGGTGGTAGTGATCAACGACGCCAGCCCGGAGCCTGAAATCACGGCCTATCTGCGCGAACTGCGCGATCTGGATGCGCGGGTGGAGCTGATCGAGAATCCGACCAATGCGGGCTTTGTGGTTAGCGTCAATCGAGGCATGCAGCAGGGTCGCCGCCATGACGTGGTTCTGCTCAACAGCGATACCGAGGTCGCCGGCGACTGGCTCGACCGGCTGCACCTGGCCGCCTACCGTGAGCCGCACATTGGAACCGTGACGCCGTTCTCCAACAGCGCGACGATCTGCAGTTACCCGAAATTCTGCGAGGACAGTCCATTGCCGAGCGGCGCGACCACCGCGGATCTCGATCGTCTTTTCGCCAGCGAGAACGCCGGGCAGGCGGTGGACATTCCCACCGCGGTGGGTTTCTGCATGTTCATCCGGCGCGACTGTCTGAATGCGGTCGGCCTGTTCGACGTTGAGCGCTTCGGTCGTGGGTACGGCGAGGAGAACGACTTCTGCATGCGCGCGCTCAGGGCGGGCTGGCGGCATGTGCTCGCCCTCGATACGTTCGTTCTGCACGCGGGCGGCGTCAGCTTCGGTGAGGAAAAAGTACGCCGCGTGCAGGACGCCCAAAGCACGCTGAATCGGCTCTATCCGGAGTACGAGCAATTGGTCAATCGCCATCTTGCCGCTGACCCGGCGCGTTCTGCGCGGCTGGCCGTCGATCTGGCGCGGATCCGCGACAGCGGCCTGCGCGCCGTGCTGTTCGTCAGCCACTTTGGCGGCGGCGGGACCGAGCGCCACGTGCACGAACTGGCCGCGTTGCTGGAACGGCATGCGAATGTTTTCCTGTTGCGGCCAACGGAAGGTGGCGAGACCCTGCTTCAATGGCTGCGCCCGGGCGAGGGCTTCTGCCTGGCGTTCCGACTGGATGATGAACTCGAGGCACTGGCGGCTGCACTCAGGGCGCTGAACATCAGCCACATTCACTACCATCATTTGCTGGGGCACTCGCCGAGCATCTGGGGGTTGCCGAACCTTCTGGGTGTTTCGCATGACTTCACCGTGCACGATTTCTATTCGGTCTGCCCGCAGATTTCGCTGACCGACCATACCAATCGTTATTGCGGCGAGAAGGGTGCCTCCCAGTGCGCCGATTGCCTGCGGCGTTCGCCGCCGCCTGGACGTGTATCGATCGAAACCTGGCGCGCCGGCTACCGGCCGCTGGTCGAGGGCGCGCGCTATGTGTTTACGCCCAGTGTGGAAACGGCGAACCGGGTGCAGCGCTACTTTCCGGCGGCGCGGGTCGTACAGGTGCCGCATCACGATATGAGCGCGCGCCAGCCTGTGGCTGCGCCGGCGCCCATGAGGGAGGACAGGCCGCTGCGCATCGTTGTCGTCGGTGCATTGAGCACGATCAAAGGTGCAGACACACTGGAAGCGGCTGCCGTCGAATCGGCTCGTCGCGGTCTGCCGCTTGAGTTTCACTTGCTGGGCTTTGCCTATCGCACCTTGCAGACGCAACCGAAGGCCCGTCTCACCGTTCATGGGGCCTACGAAGAGCAGGATCTTCCCGAACTGCTCGCATGGCTGAAGCCGGATCTGGCCTGGTTCCCGGCGTTATGGCCGGAAACCTACAGCTACACGTTGAGTGCATGTCTTAACGCGCGCTTGCCGATCGTCGCGCCGGACCTCGGGGCCTTTCCGGAGCGGCTGCACGGACGGGCGTGGACCTGGCTGTGCGAATGGAATCGACCAGCGCCAGAGTGGGCGTCGTTCTTCGAGCGTATACGACGCGAGCATTTCCTTGTTGGTACAGGGCCGGCGCACGCGGAAGGGTCGGCGGTCGCCCCTTCGAACTTCAGCTACGGTCGCGATTACCTGCCGGAGATCGTTGTTCCGTTCGAACCGCCGCTGCTGTCACGGGAATTCCTTGACCAGCATCGCCCAGGTCGCACCATCACAGAACGCGGTCGGCGGACAAAGCGAACCATGCTCAGCATGGCAATCCGTGTGCGGCGCACTCCCATCCTTGGCGACCTTGCGCGCCAAGTGCCCAAGCACTGGCAGTCGCGTGCCAGAGCATGGCTGAAGAGCTGATCGCCAGTCGCCCAGCCTGTCAAACGGCACGCGCGTCGCCGTGCAACTCGGGTTGTTTGATTGCGATATGCTCGGTGCAAGAAGCGGCGCCCTCTCAACAAACTGTGAAGTTTCTTCTCGTCTGAAATGATCTTCGTGACTGGAGGCGCTGGATTCATTGGCGCGAATTTTGTACATGACTGGATCAGCCGCGAAACCGGGCCGCTGCTGGTCATCGACAAGCTGACCTACGCGGGCAACCTTGACAACCTTGCCGCTTTGCGGAAAGAGCCTCGATTCGGGTTTGTCCAGGCCGATATCTGCGACCGCACGGCGATCGCCGCCTTGCTGTCCCGGCACCAACCTCGCGCGCTGCTGCATTTCGCGGCGGAAAGCCACGTTGATCGTTCGATCACGGGGCCTGGCGAGTTCGTTCGCACCAACATCACCGGGACCTTCGAGCTGCTGGAAGCGGTGCGCGCATGGCTGACCGGACCTGATGGTCCGGCGCGCGATTCCTTTCGCTTTCTGCACGTTTCGACCGACGAGGTCTACGGCTCGCTCGGCGCTTCGGACCCCGCGTTCCGCGAGACCACACCCTACGCGCCTAACAGCCCGTACGCGGCCTCGAAGGCGGCCTCCGACCACCTGGTTCGCGCCTATCACCACACTTACGGACTTCCGGCGCTGACGACCAATTGCAGCAACAACTATGGTCCCTATCAGTTCCCGGAAAAGCTGATTCCGCTGATGATCCTCAATGCGCTCGAGGGCAAGGCGCTGCCGGTTTACGGCGACGGCAGCAACGTGCGCGACTGGCTCTATGTCGCGGACCACTGTGCGGCGATCCGCGAGGTCCTGGCGCGCGGACGGCTCGGCGAAACCTACAACATCGGCGGCAACAGCGAGAAGCGCAACATCGACGTGGTGCACACCGTGTGCGCGATCCTGGATGAGCTGCGGCCCAGGCCGAAGGGTCGTTACGCGGAGCAGGTCCGCTTTGTCGCCGATCGCCCGGGTCACGATCACCGCTATGCGATCGATGCGCGCAAGATCGGAATGGAGCTGGGCTGGACACCTGCGCACGCGTTCGAGGATGGCATCCGGCGCACAGTGCAGTGGTACCTCGATCATCCTGACTGGATCAGTCGCGCGCGCAGCGGCAGCTACCGCGACTGGGAACAAGCCAACTATTCGGTGCGGCTCGCCGAACAGGTGAGTGAATGAAGCGCAAGGGCATCGTCCTGGCCGGCGGTTCGGGCACGCGGCTGTATCCGGTCACCCAGGTTGTGTCCAAGCAACTGCTGCCGATCTACGACAAGCCGATGGTCTATTACCCGCTGACCACGCTGATGCTGGCCGGCATCCGTGAGGTCCTGATCATCTCGACGCCGAGCGATACGCCACGTTTCGGGGAACTGCTCGGCGACGGCAGCCAGTGGGGAATCAATCTGAGCTACGCCGAGCAGCCGTCGCCGGACGGACTGGCGCAGGCGTTCATCATCGGACGCGAGTTCGTCGGCCGCGACCCGGCCGCGCTGATCCTTGGCGACAACATCTTCTACGGGCACGATCTGATCGAACAACTGCGGCGCACCAACTTGCGCACTGATGGCGCGACGGTCTTCGCTTACCACGTCAACGATCCGGAACGATACGGCGTGGTCGAGTTCGATCGCAACGGCCGTGCCGTCAGCATCGAAGAAAAGCCGGCGCAGCCGCGCTCCAGTTACGCGGTCACCGGTCTGTACTTCTACGACAACCGTGTGCTCGATATCGCCGCCTCCATCAAACCTTCCGCGCGCGGCGAGCTGGAGATCACCGACGTCAACAAGACTTACCTCAAGGCTGGTTCACTTCAGGTCGAGATCATGGGCCGCGGCATGGCGTGGCTCGACACTGGCACGCACGAGTCGCTGCTGCAGGCAGCGGTCTTCATCGAAACCATCGAGCAGCGGCAGGGGCTGAAAATCGCCTGCCCCGAGGAGATCGCTTTCCGCGCCGGCTGGATCAAAGCCGAAGATGTCGCGCGCGTCGCCGAGCCGCTGAAGAAGAACGGCTATGGCCGGTACCTGCTGCAGATGCTCAATGAGCGGGTCATGTAGGCAGTTGCCGGCCGAAATGAAGGTCGTTGCCACTGAACTTCCGGAAGTCCTGATCCTCGAGCCGCGGGTGTTCGCCGACGAACGCGGTTTCTTCATGGAAAGCTGGAATGCACGCGCCTTTCGCGCTGCGACGGGCGTGGATGCGGCGTTCGTGCAGGACAATCATTCACGCTCGATGCGCAACGTCCTGCGCGGCATCCACTATCAGGTCGTCAAGCCGCAAGGCAAGCTGGTGCGCGTGACCGACGGGTCGATCCTCGACGTCGTGGTCGACCTGCGGCGATCCTCGCCCCGTTTCGGCCGCTGGGTGGCGATCGAGCTGAGCGCGGACAACAAGCGCCAGATGTGGATTCCGGCCGGATTTGGCCACGCTTTTCTTGTGCGCAGCGCGAGCGCGGATTTCCTGTACAAGACGACCGAGTACTGGATCGCTGAGTACGACCGTGCGCTGCGTTGGAACGACCCGGCACTCGAGATCGACTGGCAATTGGGGGACTCCCTGCCGATCGTGTCGGCGAAGGATGCTGCTGCGCCGGGCTTGGGGAAGGCCGAGGTCTACCCGTGAGTCGCCGCTGCAACCCCCGAGCCTTGCAGCGGCCTGCAGTCCGAGACCCGCAAGCGACGCGACCGCCTTGTCGTCTGGCTCTCCGGCTCTATTGGCTCATCAGCACCCGGACTGCTGCAAAGAGGCGGTCGGAACCGAATGCTGGAATGTCCGGACTGAAGACCGTGTAGACGAATACGCTTTGCTCGGCCGGCACGGGGCGGCGTGGTGTCCCATCGACGAAAAACGACAGGAAGCGTGCTCCGTGTGCTCGATGTCTGTCGAATGTCCGGCGCAACTCGTCGGCGTCCATTGCACGCAGCGGATGAAACTCTGTGATGCCGTATTGAGTCTGTTCTGAGTCGCGCCGGTACCAATCAAAAAAGGAATCGCCGTAGGTCGACTCGCCGTACAGGCTGATGCCGAGTCGCAAACGCTCAGAAGGCCGCAGCGACGCCTCGACGGCGTACTTGGTGCTGTCCCAGCTTGGATTGGTGAACGGCGCGATCTGATGCACATAGGAGTCGACGCCGGCAAGGCAGGAGCCGTTCAGGCGGCTTGCGATGAACGCCAGGTAGCGAACCAGCTGCCGGCCGCGAAACTCGTGCCACAGGGGCACCAGCGGATTGAAGAACACTGGAGTCAGGTTCGCCGGCGCGTCGATGCTCGCGGCCAGGCTGGCGTCGGCGGCAACCGTGTCGGGCAGCGCAACGGCCGGCACGGGTTGCGCCGCGCTCTGCTTGCGATCGACGTAGGCGAACTGCCGCGTGCCGAGTTTCACCAGCCCGCCCGCCTCGTTCTCTGCCAGCACGTCGATCCGGTGCAGGCCGTGCGGCAGTCCGGGAAACTTCAGATTGAAGCGCCAGCCGACATCGGCCGTGCCGAATTCCGGGTGGGCTGACAGGACGTCCTGGCGTCCCAGGCTGGCGGCGACACGACCGACCATTTCTCCATTGAGGTAGATCCGGATCCGGGTCGGCGCCGCGTGCCCGCGCGCGTGTGCCCAGCCGTTGATCGGCAGCACTCCATGGGCGAACGAGTCGATGTGTTCCCAGAAATTCCTGAGCGGCTCGGTGCGGATGTCCTTGCTGGGCGGGTCGATCTCATCAAACGACGAGAACTCCGCACCCAGATGTTCGTTCAGCACTCCGATGGTGCTGAACCGTTCGAGCAGAAATGCGCGAAAACCGGCCTTCGACGCGGCGCTGTAGTCGGACACGATGTAGGGCGGCGCGAAGCCCATGCCGGATTCGAAGTTCGGAAACAGATGATGCAGTTCACCCAGCAGCGTGACGGCTTTGATCTTGCGGCGATGCCACCAAGGCAGCCTGCAGATCTGCTGGACCACGGTGTCGATCGCTTCGACGCGGCGGAGAGTGATCTCGTTTTGCGCCGTTGCGACCGACCATGGGTACACGTCGAGCCCGTGGTACTTGTCGATCGACATCGGGCCGCGCGGCGACTGCGCGAGGTTGGCCGGGTTGCGTGCAAGCACAGGCTCGATCGGCGCGTTGACGCTGAAATGTGTGGCGAACAGATAGAGAACCACCGACCGATCGGAATCCCTCAGCGTGCGCACGAAGCGGGCGACGAGTTCCGGATCGACGCGCCAGTCATCCCCCTGCCGCCGCAGCAACTGCAGCAGCGGCACGTTCAGCGTATAGCCCAATTCGTATTTGCCGCCGGGGCTCATCCGTGGCCCGATCTCGGCCAGGGTCGCCTCGACCCGTGCTGCGGCGGAGCCGTCCGAGCGACGGCAATCCTGCTTCTGATCGGCATCGTGCTCAGCGGCCGGATCAGGCGGTTCGATCATGCAGCTGTCGAGTCCGCCGATCATCGGGGCCAGCAGCAGACGGTCGTTGTCGCTGAATCGATTCAAGCCCAGCCACAGAGCAGCGGCACCAGCGACCGCTGCGACGAGAAACAGCGCGGCAACGAACCGTCGGCGCTTAGCTGCCGTGCTCGATCGGCTGGCCTGGGACGCCGGCATCATCGCGCCGGACCGAGCTCAAGCCCGGCCATAGTCACATGCTTCGTCAAGACGTCCGTCGATCGGAACCAGCGACGGTTCGATCGCGCTCGATCCATGACCACGTGCGGAAAACAAGAAGCAGCGTGAGCAGTACCCAAAAACTCAGCACCAGCGTAAATACCAGGTGCATCTGCTTGGCCGAATCCTCGTAGCCATTACCAAAGATGACAGCAATGATTACCGGGTAGGGGAGCAGAGCGAGGGCTGTTAGCAGCGAGGCCAGCGCTGAATCGCCGATGCGTCGGAATGCAAAGAGGCCGGCGACGATAACGCTTGGCCCGATGACCAGCGCGTAGATCAGCCAGAGAGAAAATCCGTCGAGAATCCTGCTCCAGCTGAACCACCCTTCGGGCAAAGGCGCTCGCCGTTTGCCTTCGACGACACCCAGATGAGGTTCGCCACGATAAATGCTGGGGATCCACGGACGAATGTACATCAGGCTGCGTCCGACGAAGCGACCGAAGACCTTCGGCTCGACGATTGCCAGTCCCAGCAGACGTACATAGGAACTATCTACGACTTCGCGGCACGGATGGTTTGCCGGGTTCTCACGCACGGGAGGCAGATACCAATTCAGGCCGGCGTAGACGCCGCAGCGTCGCGGGATGCCGATGTTCTCAGCTGTGCGGTAAGGATCGTCGGAGAGCGGCAGAACCGTGGTTAGCACTGTGCTCGTGAGATTGGCGAGCCGCATCACATCGTTTTCCGGGTTGCGCAGATTGGTCGCCTGCAGCGCCAAGCCCACCGTGCCGCCGACCGCAAGGGCGACCAGTACTCGGGCGTTGACCTTCAAACCGAACAGCAGAGGCAATCCCATCAAAACTGCCAGAATCACCCCCAGCCCGATGTGTTGAACCTTGGTGCCGACAAACGCCGCTACCGCGAGTGCCAGCAACGTGAACGCCATGATCCCGGGCGGTCGGTCGCGTCCGATCAACAGCGCTGCGCCGGCAATGCTCGCATAGCCAAAGAGCACCGTCGCGAACTCGGCATAGAAGCCGCTCAAGTACAAGGTCACAGCGGGGTCGGTCAACACCAGGGCCGCGACCGCCGCATTCGCGAGCGCGGCGCCCGGTTTCGACTGGCGCCACCAGGCGATCGTGAATCCAACCACGAAGGCGAAGAACACCACGAACTTCACCATCCCGATCCAACGGATTGAGAAGCTGCCATCGGCGGTGCGCAGCGACTCGGCTTTGAACAGCGGTCGCGCTATGCGCGCGAACAAGACTTCCGTCGAATTGAAGCAGGGCGCGCCCACGTCGTGGCGGAAGCCGTATCGCTCAATCGGCGCATCAGCATTGCCGGCCTGAGGCGGAATCTCGGCGGGCCGCACTGGGTAGGCCTTGATGCAACCCTGCACGCGGATCATGTCGTAGTTGTTGGCCAGCGCCAGCAGGGGATCGCTGAGCAGGATCGCGACGCCGCGGTAGAGCACGACGCCGAGCAAGGCAACGGTCAATGCAACCAGGAAAGGGCGCCGAATGCGTTGAAGGCCGTGCTGGGTCATCTGAAAGGGCATCGAACTACGAAGCGGAGTCCGCGGGGCGTCGGTCGAGGAAAACGAAGGCCCGGCTGGCAAGAAAGAACAACGCCGTGTAGGGAACGACACCCGCGGCTTGAGCGACGTAGGCGTCAACCGCGGCGAGATCACGCAGACCGAAGACGACTGCCAGATTGGCCGTGTAGGCGAGCGCAAATGCGGCGAGGAAGCGAAAGAGTGCTGGGCCGATGTCGCCGCGGTCGCGGAACGTCCAGGCGCGATTCAGCACGAAACTGGCAAGCAGCCCAATCGCGTAGCCGAAGGCATTGGCTGCAAGGTCGCCCCATCCGAGCAGGGCTTTCGCGGCGAATATGACCGCCAGTCCCAGGGCCGTATTGAGAGCGCCGACGACGATGAATCTGGCAAATTGAACGCGCAGGCCTGCGGTCATCGGAAGTCGTAGGCGTAATACTGCGCGCCGAGCGGCAGCCACTTCATCCAATGCTCCAGCGGTCGCAAGTGTCGCAGCGCGCGGGGAAAGAAGACTCGATAGCGCACGGCGGCGCCGGTGAAGCCGGCCTGCACCAGTCTCTGCCTGAGTGTGCCGGCGCGCAGCAGGATCGCGTTTTCGTCGAATGGGCAGGTGCGCACGGCGCGAACCGTCAGTGGATTGAGCGGATTGTGCTCGAAGATCGTGATCAGGCCTCGCGGACGCAGCACACGCCGCAGCTCCGATAGCAGTGCGACATGCTCTTCCGGCTCGATGTGGTGAAACACGCAGGCGGAGAAGACGCAGTCGAAACTCCCGTCGGCGAAAGGCAGACGGTGCCCGTTGAACGCCACGAAGTCGGCCGTGCCGTTGAACCGCCCCGCGCCGATCCGCAGCGACGCCAATGACACGTCGACGCAAGTCAGTTTCGCGCCCGGGAAGTAGCGCCGGAAGTGCTCGACGGAGGTGCCGACACCGGCACCGAAGTCGAGTATGCGTCCGGTGGGTCCTGGCAGGCCCACCCTGACGCAGAGCTCCCGAAAGTCCCGTATCTTGTACTCTGCAAAGTACTCCGGACTTTCGCCCGACGCGGCGATGTTGGCCCGGTGCAGATCGGCATACTCATGCGCAAACTTGTCGAACTCGGAACTCTTCATCGGGATCGCGATTCCGCAGCCTTCGAGACGCGTCGCTTCCGGCTCTGCTTCCGCTCCCGGGCGACCAGCTGAACACTGAACCTCTTCAAATGACCGCTCTTTCCATTGTTGTGCCCTGCTACAACGAGCAGGAGGCTCTGCCTGAAACATCCAAGCAGCTCGCGGCTTTGCTGGATCGGCTTGTCGAGGCCGGCAAGATCTCGATCGAAAGCCGCATCGTTTTCGTCGACGACGGAAGCGGGGACCGCACCTGGCCGATGATAGAAGAGTACGCAACCGCTGGCCTGCCGGTGGTCGGCGTGAAGTTGTCGCGCAATCGTGGCCACCAGAATGCGCTTCTGGCGGGCCTGTTCTTCGCCAAGGGCGATGCGATCGTCAGCGTCGATGCCGATCTGCAGGACGATATCAACGCGATCGAGGCGATGGTCGACTTGTACAAACAGGGTTGCGATATCGTCTACGGTGTGCGCTCCGAGCGCCGGACCGATACTGCGTTCAAGCGAATCACGGCGCGCGGCTTCTACTGGTTCATGGATCGGCTGGGCGCCCAGACCATTCCCGATCATGCCGACTACCGGCTGATGAGTCGGCGTGCGGTCGAGGCACTGCGCGATTACGGTGAAACCAACCTGTATCTTCGAGGCATTATTCCGCTGCTTGGCTTCCGGTCGGCGTTCGTCGAGTACGAGCGACGTGCGCGCCTCGCCGGGGTATCGAAGTATCCGCTTCGAAAGATGATCTCGCTGGCTATCAACGCGGTGACGTCGTTTTCGGTCGTCCCACTGCGCGTCATCAGTGCGATGGGAGTACTGGTCTTTCTCGGGACCATATGCGTTTCGATCTGGACATTGTGGATCGCGGTGTTCACCAGCAAGGCGATACCTGGCTGGGCTTCCACTGTGCTTCCAATTTACTTCCTGGGCGGAGTTCAGTTGCTGTCGCTTGGTGTAATCGGCGAATACCTGGGGAAGCTTTACGTCGAGGCAAAGCGCAGGCCGCGTTTCCTCATCGAGCGGATTGTTGAAAGAGGGCCGCGGCCCGGCTAAGTCCATCTCCAACGAGGATGCGCCGGTACGCGCCCGGTCCGAAAATGCGGCCAGCGACCAATCTTCGCGCTCTGGCGCCATGTTCTGCCGGCGTCAAACCCCCACTGCGCTGCAGTCTGCCGTTGCCCACGATCCTGTCGGCGAAGAAACCGTTGCGCCGGCAGCAGCGCTGCCCGGCGACTGTCCGATCGCTTGTGCTGTCTGCGCCAGACTCAAACCAGCGCTCAGCGGCAATACGACGGCCCGTGCCTGGCGCAACTGCCCAATCGTCGCTGCGTGCGCTGCCATCTCGCGCAGCTATGTCCGGCACTTCCACTCATCTTGCGGCCGGCCGTCTTCGCCTCGTTCGGCGGATCGCAACAAGGCCGGTATTGAAGCTCAGAACTCGACAACTGCGACGCTGGTCGCCCTGAGACGGACTCAGGGTCGCCGAACGCGCACGGCCCGCATGGTCCAGATCGCCGCGGCACGCACCCAAGGATGACGATTCATCCACACCCGCAGGGGCCCAATGCGCGTCAGCACGTGGTAGCGCACCAGATCGGCGAGGTCAGCGACGAGACTGCGTGCCTGCGCCGGCTTTGACCCGGGTGAAAAGCGCTCGACAAACCGGTCGGCACTGCTATTGCCGGCGCGCACGCGTCGGGTGGCCTCGAGAAAGCCGCGCCCGTAGCGACGATCCGGTTCCAGGTGGCAGCCCTCGGCCCATTCGTTCCAGGCGTTGATGAACACGATTCGCTCGGCGGGCTCACGCTCGCGCTCGGTCTTCTCGACGGCGCGCCGCAGCCACACCTCGTAATTGGCCGGGGTGCCGTTGACGAATACGGTGGCACGTGAGCCGGTGCGCGCCGCGTTGTCCCATGCGGGCATCACGGTGCGGAATACTTTCTCGTTTGGGTATTCGTTCTCCACAAAACTGTCGGCCACCTCAGGATAGTCGAGCACGTTGCCGGAGAACGGGTTGTGGAATCGAATCTGCAAATTCTTGCTGGGCGCCCAGGCATTGTGGGGCGGATACTCGACCGCACTGTCGTACCCAAGCTTCGCCACCGTTTTGTGTCCGTGCGTCAGCGCGCCGCAGATATGGATTTCGCCAATGCCGACGTCGCGGCAGTGCCGGCGCCAGGTCTCGGCCCAGGCGGCCCCGTCGGGAATGTGGTGCGGCCGATAGACGATCAGCAAGGGCCGGCCGTTGACGCGCACGTAACGCGGATCGCGCAGGAATGGTTCGACGCTTTCAATGAACTTCAGATCATCGCCGGGCAGATACTGCTGAGCGATCAGGATGTCGTGCTCGGCCGCGTTCCAGCGGCGGGTCCAGGCTTCGTTCGCCCAGCACAGGCAAAACGGAAAATTGCTCGTCGGATCGGCGAGCATGTCGTCCAGCGGTTTGTGCAGAAGCCGCTTACCCGAAAACCAATAGTAGTGATAGCAGAACGCGTCAATGCCGTATTGCCGGGCGAGCGCGTTCTGCTCTTGCCGCGTCTCGCGCAGGCGCAGGTCGTAGAACCCGAGATCGGTCGGCAGGTGCGGCTGGTAGTGGTCTTCAAAGAGGGGCTGCGCCTTGGTGACGTTGGTCCATTCGGTGAAGCCTTTGCCCCACCAGCGATCGTTCTCCTCCGTCGGATGAAACTGCGGAAGGTAAAAGGCGATCAGGCGGACATCGGCGGATGAATTGGCTTGGCCGTTGGAGGTCATCGCAGTTGTGTTCTGAGATTCTGGCCGAACAAGTCAAGGGTGCACAGCCACGGCGTCGCAAGCCGCTCTAACTGGAAGACCGGATGGAGTCTAGCAACCACGGGAGGGCCGACTTATCGCCTCTCCGCGGTTTTGGTTACCCACCGTAACGAAGCCATAGCATGGGCGCAAACGCGGGGTCGCGACCTAAAACGAGTAGTCCGCATCGGGCGGATCCTCCGCGCGCCGGCGCGGGATCATGCCCTGCCGACGCGCGAGCGCGATGTTGGCGGCGAGGAAACCTTCCTTGTTGCCGCAGTCAAAGCGCGTTCCGATGAAGCGCTGCGCCAGCACCTCGCCGTGGGGAATGCGGCGCGCGATCGCATCCGTGAGTTGAATCTCGCCGCCGCTGCCGCGCGGTGTCGTGGCGAGTTCGTCGAAGATCTCCGGCCGCAGCACATAGCGGCCAACCACCGCGAGGGTCGATGGGGCGTCGGCGGGGCGCGGTTTCTCCACCATGCCGGTGACCCGTTCAATCATCGGCGCGATCGTCGTCGCCGCGACGATGCCGTAGCGCGAGGTCTCCGCGCGCGGCACGTCTTGCACCGCCAGCACCGAGGCGTTGTATTTCTCGTAGGTCGCGACCAGTTGCTGGGTGACGCCCGGCTGCGCGTCGATCAGGTCGTCGGCGAGGATCACGGCGAACGGTTCGTTGCCGACCACGGGTTGTGCGCATAGAACCGCGTGGCCGAGGCCCAGCTGCTCGCTCTGACGCACGAAGATGAAATTGACTCCATTCGGCGTAGCCGACTTCAGCGCCTCGTACAGCTCATGCTTGCCCTTGGCGAGCAGCTCCTGTTCGATCTCCGGCATGCGATCGAAGTGATCCTCGATCGCGCGCTTGTTGCGTCCGGTGATGATGATCATCTGTTCGATACCGGCCGCGGCGGCCTCCTCGACCGCGTACTGG
>Ga0209797_10000444_pt1 | contig 20622 bp, 22 predicted proteins | sample DOMMetBare3Fresh_2_FD_187472 | JGI IMG/M metagenome (GOLD analysis project Ga0209797, IMG submission 187472) | Wetland sediment microbial communities from St. Louis River estuary, USA, under dissolved organic matter induced mercury methylation -... | ecosystem: Environmental > Aquatic >... | reverse complement strand
CCCGCCCGGGCGATCGAGTACCCCCACCAGGCGGCCAGGGACTGAGTGAACCCGGGGTGGATTCGTCGGAGACGGGCGATTCGGCGATTGCCCCGCCCACCACGTTGGTGTGAAATGCGCCTTCCCACGCATCATCCGAGGAGGAACACATGAAGAACGCGGTGCGTCTCGCGCTGGCGCTGGCCCTGGGTCTCTCGGCCATGGGCACGGCCCGCGCGGCAGACACGATCAAGATCGGCCTCATGGCCCCCATGACCGGCTCGTGGGCGAGCGAAGGCCAGGAGATGAAGCGCAACGTCGAGATGCTCGCCGCCGAGCAGAACGCCAAGGGCGGGCTGCTGGGCAAGCAGGTCGAGGTCGTCGTCGAGGACGACGGCGGCGATCCGCGCACGGCGTCCCTCGCGGCCCAGCGCCTCACCACCAAGGGCGTCGTGGCCGTGCTCGGCACCTACGGCTCGGCCGTGACCGAGGCGTCCCAGGGAATCTTCGACGAGGCCAAGATCATCCAGGTGGCGAACGGCTCGACTGCCGTCCGGCTCACCGAGAAGGGGCTCAAGTACTTCTTCCGCACCTGCCCGCGCGACGACGAGCAGGGGCGGGTCGGCGCGGCGACCATCGAGAAGCTGAAGGCCAAGAGGATCGCGCTGCTCCACGACAACTCCGCCTACTCCAAGGGGCTGGCCGACGAGATCCACACGCTCCTCAAGGCGAAGGGCGCGAACGTCGTCTTCTTCGAAGCGCTGACGCCGAAGGAGCAGGACTACTCCGCCATCCTCACCAAGCTCAAGGCGGCCGGCCCGGACGTGGTCTTCTTCACCGGCTACTACCCGGAGGGCGGGCTGCTCCTGAAGCAGAAGAAGCAGATGGGCTGGAACGTGCCCTTCATCGGCGGCGACGCCATCAACAACCCCGACCTGGTGAAGATCGCCGGCAAGGAAGCGGCGGCGGGCTTCATGTTCCTCTCGCCCCCGGTGCCGAAAGACCTCGACACTCCCTCGGCCAGGGCCTACGTGTCGAGCTACCAGAAGAAGTACGGCGAGGCGCCGGCCTCCATCTACGGCGTGCTGGCGGGCGACGGCTTCCGCGTGGTGGCGGCGGCCATCGAGGCGACGAAGTCCACCTCGTCCGACAAGGTCCGCGAGTACCTGGTGAACGGCATGAAGGACTTCCCGGGCTTGACCGGCAAGATCGCCTTCAACGCCAAGGGCGACCGGGTCGGCGAGCTCTACCGGGTTTACAAGGTCGACAGGGACGGCGGGTTCGTCCTGCAGCCATAGCGCGGCGCTCCACTCCAGGGCGGGGCCCCGCGAAGGGCCCCGCCCTGCGTCACCGCTGGTGAATGGGTCCCGATGGAGCAATTCCTCCAGCAGCTCACGAACGGGCTCGCCGTCGGGGGCATCTACGCCCTCATCGCCCTCGGCTACACCATGGTCTACGGGGTGCTGAAGCTCATCAACTTCGCCCACGGGGACCTGTTCACCTACGGCGCCTATCTCGGGATGACCCTCCTCACCTCGCTCCTCCTCCAGGGCCGGCTGGGAGCGGTGGGGGGCGTGCTGGTCCTCGCCCTGATGGTGATGGGGCTCGTCGGGCTGCTGGGCGTCATCCTGGAGCGGGCCGCCTACCGCCCCCTGCGCGAGTCGCCCCGCCTCTCGGCGGTCGTGTCGGCGCTGGGCGCGTCGATCTTCCTGCAGAACGCGCTCATGCTCATCTACGGCGCGCGCTTCCAGGTCTACCCGGAGGGCATCCTGCCGCAGAGGGCGGTGAACGTCCTCGGGCTGCAGGTCCCGCTCATGCGGATCGTGGTCGTGCTGGTGACGCTCGTCATGATGGCGGCCCTCTACCTCTTCGTGCAGAAGACGAAGATCGGCACCGCCATCCGGGCCGCCGCCATCGACCAGGGGGCGGCGCGCCTCATGGGCATCGACGTGAACCGCGTCATCTCGCTCGTCTTCCTCATCGGCCCCGCGCTCGGCGGCGCGGCCGGCCTGCTGGTCGGCCTGTACTACGGCCAGATCAACTTCACCATGGGCTGGATCTACGGGATGAAGGCCTTCACCGCGGCCATCATCGGCGGGATCGGCAACATCCCCGGCGCCATGGTCGGCGGCCTCCTGCTCGGCGTCGTCGAGGCGCTGGGCGCGGGCTACGTCTCGGTGGCTTGGAAGGACGCCATCGCCTTCCTCGTCCTCATCCTCATCCTGATCGTACGCCCCACGGGGCTGCTCGGCGAGCGCGTGGCGGAGAAGGTATGAACAGGAGGCTCCTCGCCGCCTACGCCCTCTTCGCGGCGGCGCTCGCCGCCGCCCCCTTCCTCCTCGACGCCTACTGGGTGGACGTGCTGAACAGCGTGGGGCTCTACGCCCTGCTGGCCCTCTCGCTCAACCTCATCCTGGGCGACGCCGGCCTCTTCAACATGGGGCAGGCGGCCTTCTACGCGGTCGGGGCCTACGTCGCGGCCATCCTGAGCACGCGGCTGCACGTGCCCATCCTCTGGGCCTTGCCGGTGAGCGGCCTCGCCGCCGCGGCCTTCGCCGCGGTGGTGGCCCGCCCGGTCATCCACCTGCGCGGCGACTACCTCCTCATCGTGACCATCGGGATGGGCGAGATCGTCCGCATCGCCCTGGTGAACGACGTGGGCGGCCTCACCGGCGGCGCCAACGGGATCTTCGGCATCGCCCGCCCGTCCGTGCTCGGCCACCGCATCCGCACGCCGCAGGACTTCTTCTTCCTCATCTGGGCGTTCGTGGCGCTCACGGTCTTCCTCTTCCACCGCCTCGAGCAGTCGCGCTTCGGCCGCGCGCTCAACTACCTTCGCGAGGACCCGGTGGCCGCCGAGGGCAGCGGGGTGAACACCACCCGCTACAAGCTCATGGCCTTCGTGCTCGGGGCGGCCTGGGCGGGCATGACCGGGAGCCTCTACGCGGCCAAGATGACGATCATCTCCCCCGAGTCGTTCAGCTTCTGGGAGTCGGTCCTCGTCTTCCTCATCGTCATCCTGGGCGGCTCGGGCTCCATTCCCGGGGTGATCGTCGGCGCCTTCCTGGTGGTGGGGCTCCCGGAGGTCTTCCGCGGCTTCGCGACCGCCCGCATGCTGGTGTTCGGGCTCGTGATGATGGTGATGATGATCTTCCGCACGCAGGGGCTCCTCCCCTTCCGTCCGGTGCGCTTCAAGGAATCCGACGTCCCGAGGCCGACGTGAGCGCCCTGCTCGAGCTCAGGAAGGTCACGAAGACCTTCGGCGGCCTCACCGCCGTGAACGCCGTCTCCTTCGACGTCGCCGAGGGCTCGATCGTCGGGCTCATCGGCCCGAACGGCGCCGGGAAGACCACCACCTTCAACGTCATCACCGGCAACTACCGCGCGGACGAGGGGACCGTCCGCTTCCAGGATCGCTCGCTCGCCGGGCTGCCGACCCACCGCATCGTCACGCTCGGGATCGCCCGGACCTTCCAGAACATCCGCCTCTTCCAGCAGCTCTCCGCCCTGGAGAACGTGCTCGCCGGACGACACTGCCGGACCCGGGCCGGCCTCCTCGCCTCGATGGTGCGGCCGCCGGGACAGGCCCGCGAGGAACGCGAAGCGGTGGAACGGGCGCTGTCCGAGCTCGCCTTCGTGCACCTCTCCGGCCGGGCGATGGAGCTCGCGAAGAACCTGGCCTACGGGGACCAGCGCCGCCTGGAGATCGCGCGGGCGCTGGCGACCGACCCGAAGCTGCTGGTCCTCGACGAGCCCGCCGGCGGCATGAACGAGCAGGAGACCGACGACCTCGTCCTCCTCATCGGGAAGATCCGCGAGCGGGGGATCACGGTCCTGCTCATCGAGCACGACATGACCCTGGTCATGCGGGCCTGCGAGAACATCGTGGTGCTGGTGTACGGCGAGAAGGTCGCCGAGGGGCCTCCCGCGGCGATCCAGAACGACCCGAAGGTGATCGAGGCATACCTGGGAACGGAGGACGAGTAACGATGGCCGGCCCCCTCCTCGAGACCGTGGGTCTCAAAGTGAAGTACGGCAACGTCGAGGCGCTCCACGGCGTCGGCATCGCCGTGCAGCAGGGGGAAATCGTCACCATCCTCGGCGCGAACGGCGCCGGGAAGTCCACCACCCTCCGGGCCATCAGCGGGCTCCTGCGCCCGTCGGGCGGCGAGATCCGCTACGAGGGGAAGCCGGCCCACACCATCCCCGCGCACCAGCTGGTCCGCATGGGAATCGCCCACGCCCCGGAGGGGCGCCGCATCTTCGGCACGCTCACCACCCGGGAGAACCTGACGCTCGGCGCCTTCACCCGCACGGACGAGGCGAAGATCGCCTCGACGCTCGAGTGGATCTACCGGCTCTTCCCGGTGCTGTCGCAGCGGCGCGACCAGCTCGCCGGCACCCTCTCCGGCGGCGAGCAGCAGATGCTCTCCATCGGTCGGGCGCTCATGGCGGCGCCGCGCGTCCTGCTCCTCGACGAGCCCTCGCTGGGGCTCGCCCCCCTGCTCGTGAAGGCCATCTTCCAGACCATCCGCGAGATCAACGAGACGGGCGTCACCGTGGTCCTCGTGGAGCAGAACGCCCGCGCGGCCCTCAAGCTGGCCCACCGCGGCTACGTCATGGAGGTGGGTCGCATCGTCCTCGAGGGCGCTGCCGGGGCGCTCGCCTCCGACCCCAAGGTGCGGAGCGCTTACCTCGGCGGTCGGGCGCCGTAGGGCGGGGGCTCGTCCCCCGCCGCCGGACGCCTCGCGCGCTCGTTCCCCGCCGCCGGGCCGAATTCGCGCGCAAGAACCGGGTAGCCCGGCAGGCCGCGACGGCCTACTCATGGGCCATGATCGCCAATCCGGAGAGAGCCACGCCGCCAGGAACCGAGCAGCCCGAGCAGCCCGTTCCGGAGGACGCCGCCTGGAGCGCCGTGCTCGCCCGCGACGCCTCCCAGGACCGCTCCTTCGTCTACGCCGTCCGCACCACCGGCGTGTACTGCCGCCCGTCCTGCCCGTCGCGCCGGCCGCGCCGCGAGAACGTGTCCTTCTTCCGGGCGGCCGCCCTGGCCGAGCAGGCGGGCTACCGCGCCTGCGCCCGCTGCGGGCCGGGGGCGCGCGGAGACGCCGCGAGCGAGGCCGTGGCGCGGGCGGTGGCCTTCCTCGAGTCGCGGTCCGGCGAGCGGGTCGCGCTCCGGGAGCTGGCGAGCCGTGTGGGGATGAGCCCGTTCCACCTGCAGCGGACCTTCCGGCGGCTCCTCGGGGTCTCGCCCAGGGCCTTCCAGGACGCGCGCCGGCTGGCGCGCTTCAAGTCGCGCCTCCGGCAGGGGGACCCGGTCGGCATGGCGACCTACGAGGCCGGATACGGCTCGAGCCGCGGCCTGTACGAGAGCGCCCGGGCGGGCCTGGGCATGACCCCCGCCACCTACCGCAAGGGCGGTCTGGGCGAGCGCATCCTCTTCACCACGGTCCCCTCGGAATTCGGCCGGCTGCTCGTCGCCGCTGCCGGCCGCGGCGTGTGCGCCGTCGCCCTGGGCACCGACGACGCGGGCCTCGAGAAGGACCTGCGCGCGGAGTTCCCGCGGGCCGAGGTGGCGCGCGACGACGCCGGCGTCCGGCCCTGGGTACGGGCCGTCGTCCGCCACCTCGAGGGCGCTCCGGCGGTGCCGCGCGTCGATCTCCGCGGCACCGCGTTCCAGCTCCGCGTCTGGCAGGCGCTCCGCTCCATCCCCTACGGGGAGACGCGCTCCTACGGCGAGGTGGCGGCGGCCATCGGCGAGCCCGCCGCCTCTCGCGCCGTCGCTCGCGCCTGCGCCACGAACCGGCTCGCCCTGGTCGTCCCCTGCCACCGGGTGGTGCGCCAGGACGGCGGCCTCGGCGGCTACCGCTGGGGCCTCTCGCGCAAGCGCCGGCTCCTCGACCGGGAGCGGGAGGTGTCGGAAGCCAGCCGGCGCCGCCCGGCCGCCCGCCCCGCGCCGCGGAATTCCGGATCGCTTCGGGGCCAGGTGTGATGAACTGCGGCCCCGCCGCGCGCCACGCCGGCGGCGAACACGCAACGAGGGAGCGCCCGTGGGGAAGAAGTCGAGCGGCAGCGTGGAGCGCGTGAGGGAGGCCCTGGCCGCGCAGGGGCTCGGCGCCGAGGTGAAGGAGCTCGCCGCCAGCACCCGCACGGCGCAGGAGGCGGCGGCGGCCGTGGGGTGCGAGGTCGCCCAGATCGTCAAGTCGCTCGTCTTCCGCAAGACGGCGAGCGGCGGCGCGCTGCTCGTCCTGGTGAGCGGCACGAACCGGGCGAGCGAGGCGCGGCTCGCGGCCCTGGCCGGCGAGCCGGTGGCCCGCGCCGACGCCGCCTTCGTCCGCGAGCGCACCGGCTTCGCCATCGGCGGCGTCCCGCCGCTCGGCCACAAGGAGCCGCTCTCGGTCCTCGTGGACCAGGACCTCATGTCCTTCCCGGTCGTCTGGGCGGCCGCCGGATCCCCCAACGCCGTCTTCGCCGTGGCCCCGGCCGACCTGCAGCGGATCACCGCGGGCCAGGTCGCTGACGTCGCGGAACGCTAGGACCGGCCCGGTGAGCGACGCCAGGAGATCCGCGCTCGGCGCGGCCTACATCCTCGCCTCGGCGCTGTGCTTCGGCAGCATGCCGATCTTCGCCCGCGCCGCCTACGCCGCGGGAACGGACACGCAGACGCTCCTCTTCCTGCGCTTCTCGATCGCCTCGGCCCTGATGTGGATCGTCTTCGCGGCGAGGCGGGCCCGGCTCCCCCGGGGCAAGGGGCTCGCCATGCTCGTCGGGATGGGGGCGGTGGGCTACGCCGGCCAGGCGTTCTCCTACTTCACCGCGCTCACGCTGGCGTCGGCGGGCCTGGTGGCCCTCCTGCTCTACCTCTACCCCGCCCTCGTCACCCTGCTCTCCCGCGCGGTCTTCGGCTACCCGCTCTCGGCGCTGCAGCTCGCCGCGCTGGCGATCGCGCTCGCGGGGAGCGTGCTCACCATCGGGAGGGCGGGCGACGGCGCCCCGCTCGGGATCTTCTTCGGGCTGCTCGCCGCCTTCATCTACGCCGGCTACATCCTGACCGGGAGCCGGCTCCCCCGCGACGTGACGCCCACCGCCTCGTCCACGATCGTGGTCACGAGCGCCGCGGCGGTGTACGCGGCCGTGGGCGCCGCGCGCGGCATGCGCTGGCCGGCGACCCCGGCCGGGTGGGGCGCCGTCGCCGCCATCGCCGTCGTCTGCACCGTGCTCGCCATCGCCTTCTTCCTGGCGGGCCTCGAGCGCATCGGTCCGGTGCGCGCCTCGATCTACTCCACGGTGGAGCCGGCCTTCACGCTCGTCCTCGCCGCCTTGCTGCTGGGCGAGCGGGTGACGGCGCTCCGGGTGGCAGGGGGGGCGCTCATCCTCGGCGCGGTGGTGCTGCTCGCGCGCGCCGACCTCTCGCGCAAGAGCGCGGGCCTCGATCTCGCCAGGCCTGGTCCGGCCTCGCAGCCCGGCCCGCCCCCGCCCGCGCCGCCGATCTAGAGGACGACCGGCGTGGGTACCGGCGACGGCGCCGGCTCCGGCCCGGTGAACTTGATGGCGATGCCCGCCACGAGGACGTGGCCGTGGTCGTCGGTGACGAACTTCCGGGTGACGATGACGGCGTCGGCGCCGAGCGCGCAGGCCCCCGGGCGGAGCGCCTCGAGCGGGCCGTCGGCCCCGACGAGGGTCACGACCGTGGAGAGATCTCCGAGCTCGTCGTACGGTCGCCCGGGCTGCTCCTCCAGGAACTCGACCTGGCAGTCCTCGGGCCTCGGCTCGGCCTTGGCGCCGGCGCTCGAAGGGGAGACCCGGACCGAGCCGCAACCGGCGAGGGCCAGGGTCGCGAGGAGGGCTGCGGCGGCGTTCGGCCTCATGGGTTCGGCCCTCCGGTGCGAAGGTGCGGCAGCATAGCGCGCGACGGGGCGCGTGCCAGGAGCGCGCCTTGGGTTATCTTGGGGCGCATGTCGGCGCCCCCTTCCCCCTCGACGCGGCGGCGCGAGTTCCTCGCTGGCTGCCGCGACGAGGCCCCCATCCTGCTCGGCGTGGCGCCGTTCGGGATGATCTACGGCATCCTCGCCCTCGGCGCCGGCCTGCCCGCCTTCACCGCCCAGGCGATGTCCTCCATCGTGTTCGCGGGCTCGGCGCAGTTCATCGCCACCCAGCTCGTCGGATCGGGAGCGCCGGCGGCCGTCGTCGTGGCGACGATCTTCGTCGTGAACCTGCGCCACGCCCTCTACAGCGCCTCGGTGGCGCCGTACGTGCGGCACCTCGGCACCGCCTGGAAGGGGGTGCTCGCCTACCTCCTCACCGACGAGGCCTACGCGGTGGCGATCCACCGCTACCTGCGCGACGGCGACCACACCGAGGTCTCGCCCCACCGCCACTGGTACTTCCTCGGCGCCGGGATCACCCTGTGGGCCTCCTGGCAGGCGAGCACGGCGGTGGGCATCCTGCTCGGCGCGCAGGTCCCGCGGAGCTGGTCGCTCGACTTCACGCTGCCGCTCACCTTCATCGCCCTCGTCTTCCCGGCCTTGAAGGACCGGGCGGCAGCGGCATCGGCGCTCGCGGCCGGCGCGACCGCGGTGCTCGCCTTCGGCCTGCCCTACAAGCTCGGCCTCATGGCCGCCGCGGTCACCGGCATCGTCGTGGGCCTCGCCGCGGAGAGGGCCTCGTCGTGAGCTGGATCCTGGTGCTCGCCCTCGGCGGACTCCTGACGTTCGCCACCCGGCTCTCGTTCATCGCGCTCCTCGGCCGCGTCGAGACGCCGGACCTCCTGCGGCGCGCGCTGCGCTACGTCCCGCCGGCCGTCCTTTCGGCCATCATCCTTCCGGAGCTGGTCGTCCGGCAGGGGGCCGTGGACCTTTCGTTCCACAACCAGCGCCTCCTCGCCGGGCTCGCCGCCGCCGCCGTCGCCCTGCGCACCCGCAACGTCCTCCTCACCATCGGGGTGGGGATGGCGGCGCTCTGGGTCCTCCAGGCGCTGGCGGCGCGCTGAAGGCCGCGCCCGTGCCCCTCGACCCCGGAAGGCTGGCGCTCTTCCTCGCGGCCACGGTCGCGCTCCTCGTCACCCCGGGCCCGGCCGTCCTCTACATCGTGGCCCGGAGCGCGAGCCAGGGACGTCGCGCCGGCCTCGTGTCGGTGCTGGGCATCGAGGTCGGCAACGCGGTCCACGTGACGGGAGGGGTGCTGGGCCTCGCGGCGCTGCTCGCCGCGTCGCCGGTGGCCTTCTCGGCCGTGAAGTACCTGGGGGCCGCCTACCTCGTCGTCCTCGGGCTCGGGAAGATCTTCCGTCCCGCGCCGCCCCCGGCGCCCGGCGAGGCCTCCCGCGACGGCCTCCGTGCGGTGTTCGCCCACGGGGTGGCGGTGGCGGTGCTGAACCCCAAGACTGCGCTCTTCTTCCTCGCCTTCCTGCCGCAGTTCGTCGATCCGGCGCGGGGGGCGCCGTGGGCGCAGATGCTCTTCCTGGGCGGGACCTTCGTGGGGCTGGCGATCGTGAGCGACTGCGGCTTCGCCCTGCTCGCCGGCACCGTCGGCGAGTGGCTCGGGCGCCACCCCGGCGCGGCAGGGCGCGGGCGCTACGTCTCCGGGGCGGTCTACGTCGGCCTCGGCGCGCTCGCCGCCCTCTCGCGCGCCGGCGGCTAGCAACGAATCGGGGCGGCGATCGCGACGATCGCCGCCCCGGATCCTTCGACCCCGCCCGTGCGGGGAGCGCGTCCCAGCCTAGTAGATGTTGTAGTGGAAGGACGCGTTGATGCGGTTCTCGCGGCCGTTCGCGTTCACGTTGTCATAGGTGTGGCGCAGTCCGTACGCGTACTCGATGCCGAACTCGGCATTCTTGGCGAAGGAGTAGAACGTGTTCAGGAAGGCCTGGGTGATCTGCTTGTTCTCCTGGAACGTTCCATTCGCCTGGTTCTCGGGGCCGGTGTACGGGATGATGCCGTTCTCGCCGAAGAACGTCTGGCTGAAGACCAGGTTCGAGCGGAAGGTCGAGTTCCACACGTGCGTGTAGCCGACGTGGTACGCCAGGGCCTGCCACAGCCTGAATTCGCCGGCGGCGTTCGCGCCGAAGAAGTTGGTGATGCCGTTGAACAGGTAGCGGCCGAGGCCCTGGCCGGCCACCAGGTGGGCCACGAGGGTGTCGTTCCCGACCTTGAAGCTGCCCGACAGCGCGCCGCCGAATCCCTGCTTCGGTGGGCCCTCGCCGCCGCCGGCGGTGCGGTACTGGTTGGTCATCAGGTGCAGCGCGGCGGTGCCCCACTTGCCGGAAGTCGAGAGGGCGGCGGTGACGTCGGGGATGTAGCGGCCGACCGATCCGTTCCGCGAGTTCTCGAGCGCAAGAGCGAGGCTGAGGTTGCTGGGCAAGCCGAACGTGTACCGGATCTGCGGCTGGCGGACGAGGGCGATCGAGCCCGGGCCGTTGAAGTCTACCGTGTCGGGGTACGAGGCCAGGTCGAGGAAGTTGGTCCAGGTCTGGCCGACGAGGAGGTTGCCGAAGGTGCCGTAGGCGTGGCGCAGGCGGAAGAGGACCGAGTTGGTGAACGTCTGGCCCTGGAAACCGTTCGGGCCGTTGAAGTCGCCCTCGATCCTCGTCCCGACGGTGCCGGCGTCGGTCGGGGTGGTGGTGGAGAGGCCCACCCGGGTCGTGCGGGCCGTGAAGTACAGCTGGCCGTCCTTGTCGGCGTCGGGCGTGCCGTCGAGCGGTTGGACGGCGACGATGCTTGCCCAGTCGTAATTCTCGATGTCGGCGATGCGGCCGCTGATGTCGAAGGTCGCGTCGAATTGCACGTAGCCGTTCAGCCTCAGCGTCGTGTTCGTCCCCGGGATCTTGAACGTCCCGGGATCCTCCGCGAGAACCGCGAAGGGAAGCGCAAGGGCCGCGGCGAGCGCGGCGAGCTTCATGCGTGTCATTCTTCGATCTCCCATCCGTAGTTTACTTTTAGTTAACTTTGCTTGACATCCGGAGCACGACCACTCATTCGGGTCGCGCGAGATAAGCACAAACCGCACGGAAAGCATAGTTCCTCGCAGGGCGGTTGATTTCTATCAACGGTGGGGCAGGTCTCCTCGGTTGCCATACCCGAAAGGGTCCTCGATTGGGGCAGCCGGCAGGGCTAGCAGTAGCTCTTCTCTCGCCGCCCTGTCGTTGACAGCAGGCGGCGGAATCGTGCTAAGGGTTCCACCCCTACACCCATTCTGGAGGTTTGCGATGCGTCTGTCTCGCGCAGTGGCAATGGCAGTGCTGGCCCTGGCCGCGGTCGGCTGCCAGGAGAAGAAGGAGGCGCCCAAGGAGGCCGCGGCCCCGGCGCCCGCTCCGGTCAGCGACAAGATCCTCATCGGACACGTGGCCTCGATGACCGGCAACGAGGCGACGTTCGGAGCCTCGACCGACAACGGCATCAAGCTCGCCATCGAGGAGCAGAACAAGAAGGGCGGCGTCAAGGGCAAGCAGATCGCCTTGAAGACGCTGGACGACCAGGGCAAGCCCGAGGAGGCGGCGGTGGCCGCCACCCGGCTCATCACCCAGGACAAGGTGAACATCATCCTCGGCGAGGTGGCCTCGAGCCGCTCGCTCGCGATCGCCCCCATCGCCGACGCCAACCAGGTGCCGATGATCTCGCCCACCTCGACGAACCCGCGCGTGACCAAGGACGGCGACAAGACCCGTCCCTACGTCTTCCGCGTGTGCTTCATCGACCCGTTCCAGGGCACGGTGATGGCGAAGTTCGCGAACTCGAAGAAGATCACCAAGGTCGCCATCCTGCGCGACGTCGGCAACGACTACTCGGTCGGCCTCGCGGACTACTTCGCGAAGGGCTTCCAGGGCCTCAATGGCCAGATCGTGAGCGACCAGAGCTACAAGGCGGGCGACCAGGACTTCAAGGCCCAGCTCACCGCCATCAAGGGCAAGAAGCCCGAGGCCATCTACGTGCCCGGCTACTACACCGACGTGGCCCTCATCGCCCGGCAGGCGCGAGAGCTCGGAATCAAGGTCCCGCTCATGGGCGGCGACGGCTGGGATTCCTCCAAGCTCTACGAGATCGCCAAGGGCGCGCTCGACGGCTCGTACTTCTCGAACCACTACACCGACGAGGATCCGTCGCCGGTCATCCAGGAGTTCGTGGCCAAGTACAAGGCCGCCTACGGCGCCGTTCCCGACGCGCTCGCCACCCTCGGCTACGACGCGGCCAAGGTCGCCTTCGACGCCATGGAGCGCGCCAAGGACCTGACCGGCCCCTCCATCCGCGACGCCCTCGAGCAGACCAAGGGCTTCCAGGGCGTGAGCGGCATCATCACCATCGACGCCGATCACAACGCCGTCAAGTCCGCGGTGGTGCTCGGCATCGAGAAGAACAAGGCGAAGTACGCGGCCACGGTCAACCCGTAGACGATTCCGGAATGCGACGGGAGGGGCCGGCCGCGACGCCGGCTCCTCCCGGGTTCCCTCCGCAGCCGGAGCACGCAGCACGGATACGGGGCTCGCGTGACCGAATTCCTACAGCACCTCGTGAACGGCCTCTCGGTGGGGACGATCTACGCCCTCATCGCGCTCGGCTACACGATGGTGTACGGCGTACTCAAGCTCATCAACTTCGCCCATGGCGACGTCTACATGGTGGGCGCGTTCGCCGGCTTCTACCTGTCTCACGCGCTCGGCATCGACGAGAACCCCTCGCTCGCCAAGGCGGGCGTGGTCTTCGTCGGCTCCATGGCCATCTGCGCCACGCTCGGCGTCGTCATCGAGCGCTTCGCCTACCGCCCGCTGCGCCACCGCCCGCGCCTCACCGCCCTCATCACCGCCATCGGCGTGTCGTTCCTGCTCGAGTACGGCTTCCAGCTCCCTGCCGTGGTCGGCGCGGGCAGCGGGACGCCCTTTCCCCCGGGCCCCACCCCGCGCTTCTTCCCCGAGCCCTTCCCGCGGGTGGACTACGAGCCGCTCGGCGTCCACATCAGCAATTACGACGTCGTCTCGCTCCTCACGGCCATCGGGCTGATGTTCGCGCTGCAGTACATCGTCTACCGGACCAAGTTCGGCACCTCGATGCGCGCCGTCTCCTTCGACTCCAGCGTCGCCGGGCTCATGGGCATCAACGTGAACCGGGTCATCACCTGGACCTTCGCGCTCGGCAGCGCCCTGGCGGCGGCCGCGGCGGTGCTGGTCGCCGGCTCCCGCCCGACCATCAACCCGCTCATGGGGCTCTTCCCCGGCATCAAGGCTTTCGTGGCCGCGGTGTTCGGCGGCATCGGCAACGTGCCCGGTGCCATGGTGGGCGGGCTCGTGCTCGGGCTCGCCGAGGAATACGTGGCGGGGTACGCCCTGTCCTCCTACCGGGACGGAATCGCCTTCGCGCTGCTCATCCTGGTGCTCCTCTTCAAGCCCACCGGGCTCTTCGGCGCCACGCGCGCGGAGAAGGTGTAGCGTGGGGTCCCTCCGCGTCGGCCTGCGGTCCGTCCTGCCGTTCCTCGTCGGCGTCCCCATTCTCTGGCTCCTGAACGGCCGCCTCCCGGAATACCTGGAGTACGGCCTGATGGTGGCCTTGATCGACGTCATCCTGGCGGTATCGCTCAACGTGGTGAATGGCTTTACCGGCCAGTTCTCGCTCGGCCACGCGGGGTTCATGGCGGTGGGCGCCTACACCGCCACCAAGATCACCCTGGCGATGCGCGGCGTCGCCTTGTTGGGCCTTCCGGCCGGCCTCTCCGATCAGGTCGTGTTCCTCGGCGCGCTCGTCGCCGGGATGATCACCGCCGCGGCCATCGGCTTCCTCGTCGGCATGCCGTCCCTGCGGCTCCGCGGCGACTACCTCGCCATCGTCACCCTGGGCTTCAACGAGATCATCCGGGTCATCATCGAGAACACTCCCTTCCTCGGCCAGGCCACCGGCATCTCGGGCCTGCCGCGGCGGACCAACCTCGTCTGGGTGGGAGCCGGCGCCATCGCCACCATCGTGATGGCCCGCCGGCTCCTCGGATCGACCCACGGGAGGGCCCTGCTCGCCATCCGCGAGGACGAGGTGGCGGCCGAGGCCATGGGCGTCGACACCACCGGCTACAAGGTGCGCGCCTTCGTCATCTCGTCGGCCTTCGCCGGCCTCGCGGGGGGCCTGCTGGTGCACCTCATCCAGCTCTGCACGCCCAAGTCCTTCACCTTCATCAAGTCCATCGAGGTGGTGGTCATGGTGGTCCTCGGCGGGATGGGCTCCATCACCGGCTCGGTGATCGCGGCGCTGGGGCTTCGGGGCGCCGTCGAATACCTCCGCGAGGCGCAGCAGTACCGCATGGTGGTGTACTCGGTGCTGCTCATCGTCCTCATGCTGACGCGCCCCACCGGCATCTTCGGGACCCGCGAGCTGTGGGACTGGCTGCCGAAGTTCCAGCTCCCGGGGCGGCGCCGCGCCGACGAGGGAGGGCACCCGTGAGCACGCCGGTCCTCGACGCCCGCAAGGTGACGATGCAGTTCGGCGGCCTGAAGGCCCTCGCCGACTTCGACCTCACGCTCGAGAAGGGCGAGCTGGTCGGCATGATCGGGCCGAACGGAGCCGGCAAGACCACCGCCTTCAACGCCATCACCGGCGTCTACCCGCCCACCGCCGGCGAGGTCTTCGTATCCGGCGAGAAGGTGAACGGCCACCGGCCGTTCCAGATCTGCATGAAGGGGGTCGCCCGGACCTTCCAGAACATCCGCCTCTTCAAGGAGCTGACCGCGCTCGACAACGTGCGCGTCGCCTGCCACCACGGCCGGATCGCGGGCTTCACCTCGTCCTTCCTGCGCACCCGGCACTTCCTCGACGACGAGGCGCGCATCACCAAGCGCGCCGACGATTTCCTGGCGGTGATGGGTCTCACCCACCGGCGCGACGAGCTGGCGAAGAGCCTTCCCTACGGCGAGCAGCGCCGCCTGGAGATCGCGCGGGCCCTGGCGAGCGGCCCCAAGCTCCTGTGCCTGGACGAGCCGGCCGCCGGCATGAACGCCTCGGAGAAGGTGGCGCTCATGGAGCTCATCCGGAAGATCCGCGACGACTTCGGCCTCGCCATCCTCGTCATCGAGCACGACATGCGGGTGGTGATGGGCGTATCGGAGCGGCTCGTCGTGCTCGACCACGGCGTGACCATCTCCCGCGGCAAGCCGGAGCAGGTCCGCAAGGACCCGAAGGTGATCGAGGCGTACCTCGGCGACTCGTACCTCGAGGAAAAGCACATCGCCGTTCCACCGGGAGGGGCCAAGTGACGGAAGCCGTCCTCACGGTGAAGGACCTCTTCGTGAACTACGGCGCCATCGAGGCCCTGCGGGGGGTCTCGCTGGAGGTGCCGGACCGTCAGGTGGTGGCCCTCATCGGCGCGAACGGCGCGGGCAAGACGACCACGCTGCGGGCCATCTCCAAGATGCTCCGGCCGGTCTCCGGCTCGGTCCGCTTCCGCGGCGAGGAGATCACGAAGCTCCCCTCCCACGAGATCGTCGCCCGCGGCATGGCCCACGCCCCCGAGGGGCGCGGCATCTTCCTCAACCTCACGGTGCGCGAGAACCTGGATCTCGGCGCCTTCCTGCGCACCGACGCGGCCGGCATCGCCGAGGACCTGGAAAAGGTCTTCGCGCTCTTCCCCATCCTCAAGGAGCGCATGAACCAGGTGGGGGGCACGCTCTCCGGCGGCGAGCAGCAGATGCTGGCGGTGGGCCGGGCCCTCATGAGCCGGCCGAAGCTGCTGCTGCTCGACGAGCCGTCGCTCGGCCTCGCGCCCCAGGTGGTGGAGCGCATCTTCCAGGTGCTGCACGACGTCGCGCAGACGGGAGTGGCGCTCCTGCTCGTCGAGCAGAACGCCCACAAGGCGCTGCGGATCGCGAACCGCGCCTACGTGCTCGAGACCGGCGAGGTGGTGATGCAGGGCACGGGCCAGGAGCTGCTCGCCTCGCCCGAGGTCCGCAAGGCCTACCTCGGGGAGTGACGGCGCGTCGCGTCGCGGCCGGGGGCACGCCCTACTCGCCCCGGTAGCGCCGCGGCACCCGCCGCGAGATGCCGCATAGGATCTCGTAGGAGATGGTGCCGGCCCTCTCCGCCAGCTCGTCCGCGCCAATGGCGGCGCCGCCCTGCTCGCCGACGAGGACCACCTCGTCGCCCAGCGCCGCGCCCGGCACGTCCGTCACGTCCACCATGGTCAGGTCCATGCAGACCGTGCCCGCGACCGGCGCGCGCCGCCCCCGCACCAGCACCTCGGCCCGGCCCAGGTCCGGCCGGCCCGAGAGGCGCCGGGCGTAGCCGTCCGCATAGCCGACCGGGAGGGTGGCGATGCGGGACTCGCGCTTCGCGATCCACCTGCCTCCGTAGGAGATGGGCGTCCCGGGGTCCACGGTCTTCAAGTGGGTGATGGCGGTGCGGAAGGACAGGGCGCGGCGGAGCCGCGCGCCCACCTCGCGCGTGGCGGCGGACACCGGGACCTCCGGGCCGAAGGGAAGGTAGCCGTACAGCATGATCCCGGGGCGCGTCAGGTCCTGGCGGACCCCGGGGAACTCGAGCGCGCCCGCCGAGTTCGAGAGGTGGCGAAGCCGGATCCGGAGCCCAGCCGCATCGAGCGCCCGGGTCATCTCGTCGAAGCGAGCGACCTGGCGCTCCGTGACCTCGCGGTCCTCGAGGTCGGCGCTCGCGAAGTGGGTGCAGACGCCGTCGAGCGCCACCTCCGGCGCGCCGCGCACGCCCGCGAGGAAGGCCGCCAGCTCCCCGGGCGCGACGCCGGTGCGACCCATGCCCGTGTCCAGCTCGACGTGGGCGCTCGTGCGGGTCGCCTGGGCCCGCGCCGCCGCCGCGAGCCGCTCGACCTGCTCCGCCGAGAAGACGACCGGCGTGAGGCGATGCCGCACGAGCAGGTCGTAGGCCCCCCCGTAGGCCCCTCCGAGCACGAGGACGGGGGCGTCGATGCCGGCCTCGCGCAGCTCGAGCCCCTCCTCGATGAGCGCCACGGCCAGCACCGGCGCGCCGGCGCGCAGCAGCGCCCGGGCGACCGGGACCGCGCCGTGCCCGTACGCGTCCGCCTTGACGACGCCGATGGCCTGCCGGCCCCCGGCCTCGACGGCGGCGCGGTAGTTGTGGGCGATCGCGGCGAGGTCGACGACCGCCTCGGTGGGCCGGATCGGCATGCCGCCGAAACTCTCAGGAACGCCCGTGAGGGTCAAGGATCGCCCCGGCCGCCCGGACGTGCTCGCCTCGCGCACGTTTTGCAGGCAGCGCACCGGATTGCGCAGGAACGGGCGGCCTGCCCCGCCTCAACCCCGCGAATGCGCTGGAATGCGCGGCTGCGGCGACCTCCGGGCTCGCTTGGCGCAGTGCGTGCAAGGCAACTTTCGTTCGCCGTCGCCAACCCCTTTCCTGCAACGAGACCGGAGAAGAGAAATGGCAAACAAGATCGTCGTCGATGACTGCACCAGCTGCGGCGCCTGCGAGCCCGAGTGCCCCACCCAGGCGATCGCCCAGGGCGACGACGCCTACGTCATCGACGCGGCAAAGTGCGACGAGTGCGCCAGCAACGGCGGCGAGTCGCAGTGCGTCTCGGTCTGCCCGACCGACTGCATCGTCAAGGCGTAGCGCCGCTTCCGGACCCCCAGGCGCCCTGCGCCCGCGAGCCCGCCTCCCGGCAAGCTCTTCCTTTTCGCGACCTCCGCCGGCGGGTGAACGCGGAGCCCCGTCCGGTACCTGCGCGCCGCCGCGCCGGGGCGTAAGGACACGCTTCACCCGAAGCTCAACCACCGGGAAGCTCCCGGCGGAAGCGGGGCCGTGCCAGAGCCGGCCCGGAGGAGGCGTGCATGGATCACACGAGGAAGGCCATCCCGCTCGCGGTCCTGGCGCTGGTCGCGCTCGCGCCGCTCGCCGCCCGCGCCCAGCAGGCTCCGCCCCCACCCTACGGCGCCCCCATCGGCGTCGAGGCGGCCCGGAAGGTGGCGGCGGCTGCCATCGCCGAGGGGAAGAAGAACGGCTGGAACGTCTCGGCGGCGGTCGTCGATTCGGGCGGCCACCTCGTCCTCTTCGAGCGGAGCGACGGGACGCAGTTCGGCAGCGCCGATGTCTCGATCGCCAAGGCGCGCACGTCGGCCGCCTTCCGGCGGCCGACCAAGGCTTTCGAGGACGTGATCGCCGGCGGCAGGACGGCCTACCTCGGCCTGCCAGGGGCCGTGCCGCTCGAGGGCGGCCTGCCTCTCGTCGTGGACGGCAAGCTCGTCGGCGCAGTCGGCGTGAGCGGCGGCACCTCGCAGCAGGACGGAGTCTGCGCCCAGGCCGGCGCAGCGACGCTCGCGCCCCCCGCGAGCAAGTAGCGCGGCGAGCGCTCAGCCCCAGACGATCGAGCGCATCGAGAGCGACGCCATGTCGAAGCCGGAGATCGGGAAGCCTACCCGGTCGCCGGCGCCGGCGGCCCCGGCCGCGTACAGGAGCGGCAGGTAGTGGTCCGGCGTCGGATGCGACATGCGGCCGCCCTCGCCTTCGAGCGCGCCCGCGAGCCAGTCCGCGTCGTGCTGCCCGACCGCGCGGGCCACGTCGGCGTCGAAGGCGCTCGCCCAGGCCGGAGTCGAGTGGTCGCCCTGGCGCCAGGCGGTGAAGGCGTGGCGCAGGTTGTGCGTGACGTTGCCGCTGCCCAGGACGAGGACGCCCTCGTCGCGAAGCGGCGCGAGCGCGCGTCCGAGCTCGAGGTGTCCCGCGGGCGACAGGCGCTCGTCGATGCTGAGCTGGACGACCGGCACGTCGGCCGCCGGCAGGACGTGACGGAGGACCGACCAGGTGCCGTGGTCGAGGCCCCAGTCGGCGCGGACCGAGGCGCGCTTCTCCCCGAGGAGGCGGACGACGCGCTTCGCCAGGGCGGCGTCCCCCGGCGCCGGGTACTGGACCTCGTAGAGCGCCTTCGGGAACCCGCCGAAGTCGTGGATGGTCTCGGGCCGCTCGTTGCCGGTCGTGAAGGTGCCGGGCACGAACCAGTGGGCCGAGACGGAGAGGACGGCCCTGGGGCGGGGAAGCAGGGCGGCGAGCGCGCGGAAGCCGCGGCTCCAGGCGTTGTCCTCGATGGCGTTCATGGGCGAGCCGTGGCCCACGAAGAGGACGGGCATCCGGTCCGGGGCGGGCGTCTGAGCGGTCGAGGTCACGGTGGCTCCCGGCGTGGGGATCGGCGAACGGATGGGGACCCTGGCGAATCGCCGGCGATCGTAAGGCGCCGCGGACCGGGTGGGTAGCGCATTCGCCACGGCTCCGCCTCGCGCGTGAGAGCCAGCCCCAGATCCCATTGCAGCTTGCCGCCTTTCGCGCCGGCGGCCTCGTACGCTGCAAGCCCTGCTGCCGATGGTGCTCGTGATGAGGCGCGGGGGGGACTGACGCCCACGCCCGACGTGGATGATCGGGATCCCCAACTGCGGTGTTCCTCGCCACGGCTGCCTACGGGTGCCCGCGGAGATGCGCCTCGAGCCGCTCGAGCCCGGCGAGGAAGATCTCCGGCTCGGGTAGCAGGGACACGACCAGGTAGCCGACGTGCGGAAGGCCATCGAGCTGGCCGGGGCGTACTGCGACACCTTCGTCGAGTAGAGCGAGACAGAGTGCAACCGCGTCCTGGACTGGACTGATCTGCAGCACGGCCCAGGAGCCACCTCCTCCCCACTGCAAGGTCCAGGGTGCCTCGCGAAGGGAGCCCGTGGCGATGGCCGCGCGGTTGCTCGCGAGCCGCGCCCGCAGAGCCTCCAGATATGGTTCACGGCGCGCGAGCAGCGCGGGCAATGCGAGCATCACCGCGCCCGAGATGGGTGGAACGGCTCCCGACAGGGACCTGAGCCGCGACACGGTTCGGCCGGCGAGCGCGTCCGGCCCCGCCACGGCGACCCACTCTCCCCCGAGCCGAGGCAGCCCGCAGACGCCAGTCAGGCCCGAGACGTGTACGGCCAGGCACCGCATCGAACGGGCGACGCTGGCGCTCGAGCGAAGGGCGGTGTCCAGGAACAGCTCGTCGCCGACGAGGGCGAGCCCGTGTTCGCCGCAGAGATCGTCGAGGAGGGCCAGCTCGTCGCCGCCGAGCATCGCGCCCGTGGGGTCGGCTGGATTGCCGACCACGATCGCGCGGGTCCTCGTGCCGATGGCACGGCGGATCGACCGTCGATCCAGGCGCCATTCTCCGTCGAACTCGAGACCGTACTGGCGCAGATGCACCGATGGCAGAGCGCCCGCCGGATCGAGAAGAGGTCGGGCCGGTGCCGGGACGAGCACCTCGTCCCCCTCGTCGCAGATCGCCTCGAGCGCGATCCGGCGGGCGGCGCTCCTCGATGGCACAAAGAAGACGCGGTCCGGCTGCATGGATGCGCCGTGCCCGGCGAGGTAGCCGGCGACCGCCTCGCGAGCTTCCATGAGGCCTGCGGGTGGCGAGCCGATCACGGACGCATGGCGGGCGGCCAGGAGCGCCTCGAGCTCCTGGACATGCCAGCCGAGTCCGCACCAGGCGGGGTCAGACTCGGTCAGATCGAAGAGCAACCGTCCCGATGCCCTGTACTGCTCGAGGCGGGCGGTGAAGTCGATGGGCGAAGTCGATGGCGTGGTTGCGGAGGACATGACGCGCGCAGATACGAAGCATCCGACGTGCCAGAAAGGCTGGACAGGTACTCTCCACGCGGATCCCTCCTTCACCTCCGACGGCCGCGTC
>Ga0209797_10000442_pt1 | contig 20709 bp, 16 predicted proteins | sample DOMMetBare3Fresh_2_FD_187472 | JGI IMG/M metagenome (GOLD analysis project Ga0209797, IMG submission 187472) | Wetland sediment microbial communities from St. Louis River estuary, USA, under dissolved organic matter induced mercury methylation -... | ecosystem: Environmental > Aquatic >... | reverse complement strand
GGTTCGCCGCGGCCATCTTGCGGAAGACCTCCTCGCCGTCGGCGGCCGAGGTGACGTCCCAGCCGGCCTCCTCGAAGGCAGTCCCGAGCGCGTCCAGCACCGCCCGGGAGTCGTCCACGATGAGGACCGTCTTCCGCTTCATCCTCCCGGCGTTATACTCGATCGCGCCATGGACCGGGAGCCCGCGGTCTCGGGACGCTTCTACACGGCCGATCCCGCCGCGCTGCGCCGGCAGCTCGACCGGTTCCTCGCCGCGGGCGGCGAGCGGGTCCGGGCGAAGGGGCTCGTCGCGCCGCACGCCGGGTACGCCTACTCCGGCGCCGTGGCGGGGGCGGTGTACGCGCGTGTGGAGGTCCCGCCCCGGGTCGTGGTGCTCGGCCCGAACCACACCGGCCTGGGCCGGCCCGCCGCGCTCTGGCCCGGCGGCACCTGGCGCCTGCCTTCGGGCGACGTGCCGGTGGACCCGGACCTCACCGCGGCGCTCGCCGCCTCCCCCCTCGTCGAGCCCGACCCCGAGGCGCACCTCCTCGAGCACTCGCTCGAGGTCCAGCTGCCGTTCCTCGCGCGGGTGCGCCCCGACGTCGCCATCGCCGCCCTGTGCCTCGGCCCGCTTTGCCTCGAGGAGTGCGAGGCGCTCGGCAAGCACGTGGCGCGGGCGGCCGCGGCGGCGGGCGCGCTCGTCGTCGCGTCGTCCGACATGAGCCACTACATCCCGGCCGCCCAGGCGCGCGAGAAGGACCACCGCGCGATCGAGCGGATCCTCGCGCTCGACCCGGCGGGCCTGTACGAGGTGGTCCGCCGCGAGCGGATCAGCATGTGCGGGATCGTCCCGGCGACGGTGATGCTGGTCGCCGCGCTCGAGCTCGGGGCGACGCGGGCGGAGCTCGTCCGCTACGCCAACTCGGGCGAGGTGAACGGCGACACCCGGCAGGTCGTCGGCTACGCCGGGGTCCTCGTCGCCTGAACGAGGGTTCGCGAGTCGCGATCACCGATCGGCCGTCCAGGGCGACGGGCCGCGCCTCACCGCCCGCGCCACCGCCGCGGCCGCAGCGCGGCCGCCGCGAGGAGGAAGGCGAGCGCGCCCGGCGCGCCGCCCGACCCGCAGCCGCAGCCGCCGCCCTCCGCCGGGTAGATCGCGCACACGCCGGCCACGTCGTCGGCCGCGAGCGTCCGCTTCTCCACGTCGCCGGGGGAGGTCTGGGGGTACATGGTGAGCGGCTGGAGGGCCGGCGTGCACGAGAGGCCCTCGCACGGGTGGGCGAGGCCGAGGACGTGGCCGGCCTCGTGGGTGACCGTGTTCCGCAGGTCGATGTAGTAGCAGCCGGCCTCTCCGTACCGGGTGCACTGGGGCCAGCCCGCCTGCTTGTCGCAGGTGAAGTACCAGCCGTCCGGCGGCCCGCCCGCCCCGGCGGCGAGGTTCGTCCCCCCGGCCTGCCCGTCCCAGCCGTTCATCTCGATGTCCGCGTCGAAGATCCGTCCCGTGTCCGGGTCGTAGAGCACGCTCGTGAGCGCCACGATCCCGCGGTCGAGCCCGCCCGTGTCCTCGAAGCAGTCGTAGATCCCGCCGCAGTCGACGTCGGGATCGGAGAGGCAGGGCTCGGAGGGCGAGAGGACCGCCCGGCACCAGCCCTTGCGGAACACGACGAGGTTCTCGCCCGTGCCGCCCAGCCCGACGCGGATCTCGTCGATCCGCCCGCCGTACACGAGGTGGAGGCTCGAGCAGCCCTGCTCCCACTCGGAGAAGGAGGCGCGCACCGCGTCGAGCGCGGGATCGCCGGCCGGGCCCGCGGCGCAGCCCGGCGACGGGAACCACGGGGCGCTGCTCACGTCGTAGGGAACCACCGGCAGCGGCCAGGACAGCTCCACGCCCGTCCGGTCGTCGGACGAGCGGACGTAGGCCGCCGCCGGCCCCGGCCGCGCGGCGAGCGCCGCGGCGGCGAGCGCGGCGAGCGCGGCGGAGCGCCTCACCGGGCGCCCTTCACGCGCCGCTCCAGCTCCGCGACCGCCATCGGGCCCACCTGCCGCTCCCCTGCCGCGAGCTTGCGCGGCAGCACCGACGCCTCGCCGAGCGTGGGGCGCGCCTCCCCGGCGACGACCCGGAACTTGCCGAGGGCCCACCCGTTCACGTGCCAGATCGCTCCGCCCCGGGCGAGGAAGAGCACGACCTCCTCGCCCGCCGCGAAGGTCGGCGCCGCGTCCACCTTCATGGCGACGCCCGGGAGCCGGCCGCCGGGGACGACGACCTTCAGGATCGCCCCCGGCGCGCCCTTCCAGGCCTCGTCCACCGCGATCTCGACCTCGGTCACGATCCGCCCGTCCCGCGTGGCGCGCGCCGCGGTCCCCGTGACCCGCCCGCGCACGACCGCCTCGGACGAGCGCGCCGCCTCCTCGACGCTCGCGGCGACGAACGTCGCGGCGGCGGCGGGCGCGGCGAGCAGCGGGAGCACGAGCGCGGCGAGGGCGAGTCTTCGGCGCATCATGCGCGCGATTGTAGCTATGGTAACTTGCGCCCGCCATGGACAAGCCCCGCGTACGCTTCGCCCCGTCCCCCACCGGCTACCTCCACATCGGCGGCGCCCGCACGGCGCTCTTCAACTGGCTCTGGGCGCGGCGCACCGGCGGCACCTTCATCCTGCGGATCGAGGACACCGACCGGGAGCGCTCGACGAAGGAGGCGGAGGCCGCCATCTTCGACGCCCTGCGCTGGCTCGGGCTCGACTGGGACGAGGGGCCCGAGGTGGGCGGGCCGGACGGCCCCTACTTCCAGATGGAGCGGCTCGACCTCTACGAGGCCCACGCCGAGAAGCTCGTCTCGCAGGGGAAGGCCTACGCCTGCACCTGCACGCGCGAGGAGCTCGACGCCGGGCGCAAGAAGGCGGAGGCGGAGAAGCGGCAGTACCGCTACCCCGGCACCTGCCGCGAGAAGGCCCGCGACCGGTCGCGGCCCCACGTGATCCGCTTCCGCGTCCCGGAGGTGGGCGCGACGAGCTGGGACGACCTCGTGAAGGGGCACATCTCGACGCCGCACGACACGCTCCAGGACGAGGTGATCCTCCGCTCCGACCGCGTGCCCCTCTACAACTTCGGCGCGGTGGTGGACGACATCACCATGAGGGTGAACCTGGTCGGCCGCGGCGACGATCACGTGAACAACACCGCGCGCCAGATCCTGATGTACCGGGCGCTCGGCTACCCGGTGCCGGCCTTCGCGCACTTCCCGATGATCCTCGGCGCCGACAAGGCCCGGCTCTCCAAGCGCCACGGCGCGACGAACGTCACGGCCTACCGGGACATGGGCTTCCTTCCCCAGGCGGTGGTGAACTACCTCGTCCGGCTCGGCTGGTCCCACGGCGACCAGGAGATCTTCTCGCTCGACGAGCTGGTGAAGATCTTCGACCTGAAGGACGTGGGCGACACCGCGGGCGTCTTCAACCCGGACAAGATGGCCTGGGTGAACCACGAGTGGCTGAAGAAGCTCCCCGGCGAGGAGCTCGCCCGGCGCGCCCTGCCGCACTTCCGCGCCGCCGGGCTCCCGGCGGAGGACGACGCGAAGCTCCGGCACGTCTGCGCCGTCGCGCGGGAGCGGGCGCGGACCTTCGGCGAGTACGTCCAGCAGTTCCGCTACTTCTACGCGCCGATCCAGCTCGACCCGAAGGCGAAGGAGAAGCTCCTCACCCCGGCCACGCGGCCGATCCTGGAGGCGATCCGCGCCGGCATCGCCCCGCTCCCCTCGCTCGAAACCGAGCCCCTCGAGCGGCTCTTCCAGGGCGAGGCGGAGAAGCGCGGCGTCGGGCTCGGCAAGATCGCCCAGCCCGTCCGCGTGGCGCTCACCGGCGGCACCGCCTCGCCCGGCATGTACGACGTGGTGCAGATCCTCGGGAAGGACGAGACGCTCCGCCGCCTCGACGAGGCGATCCGGATCGCGGGTTGAGCCTCGCTTCCCCCACTCCATCGGGGCTCGGCGAGGGCGCCTCCCCGGCGCCGACCCTGGAAGCTAGAGCGTCGCCCGCCGCATGTCGCCGAGCACCTGGGCGAGGAACGTGGTGAACCGCGCCGCGAGCGCGCCGTCCACCACCCGGTGGTCGTAGGAGAAGGAGAGGGGCAGGACGAGGCGCGGCGCGAACTGCTTGCCGTCCCAGACCGGCCGGGTCACCGCCCGCGATACGCCGAGGATGGCGACCTCGGGCGCGTTGATGATCGGCGTGAACGCCGTCCCGCCGATGCCGCCCAGGCTCGAGATGGAGAAGGTGCCGCCGCTGATGTCGGCCGGGGAGAGCTTCCCCTCCCGCGCCCGGGCGGCGAGCGCCGCGAGCTCCTTCGCGATCTCGAGGATCCCCTTCTGATCTGCGTTTCGGAGCACCGGGACGACGAGCCCGCCCGGCGTGTCGGCGGCGAAGCCGATGTGGAAGTAGTGCTTGAGGACCAGGTGATCGCCCTCCAGCGAGGCGTTCACCTCCGGGAAACGCCTGAGCGCCGCGACGCAGGCCTTCACCACGAAGGCGAGCAGCGTCACCTTGACGCCCTCTCTCGCGCTCTCCTCGGCGAGGGTCTTGCGGAAGGCCTCGAGGTCGGTGATGTCCGCCTCGTCGAGCTGGGTGACGTGCGGGATGGTCACCCAGTTCCGCGAGAGCACCGGGCCGGAGATCCGCTGGATGCGCGAGAGGGGGCGCGTCTCGATCGGCCCGTACTTCGCGAAGTCCACCTTCGGCCAGGGCGGAAGCGCGAGCCCCGGCCCGGACACCGCCGCGGGCGCGCTCATCACCTGCTTCACGAACGCCTGCACGTCGCCGCGCAGGATCCGGCCCTTCGGCCCGCCGCCGGTCACCCGCGCGAGGTCCACGCCCAGCTCGCGGGCGAGGCGGCGGACGGAGGGAGAGGCATGGGGGCGGGCGGTGGGGACGGCTCCCCCCTCACCTCGGCCCTCTCCCCCCGCGCCCGCGGCGGGAGAGGGGGAAATCATCGCTCCGCCCGACCGCGCAGCCGCCTCTCCGCCCGACCGAGCATCCGCCTCGTCGACCGACCGAGCATCCGCCTCGTCGACCGACCGAGCATCCGCCTCGTCGACCGACAGAGCGCCCGCCTGGTCGCGCGACCGCGCGCCCGCGGGGGGAGAGGGGAAGATCTCCACTCCGACAGGTCGCGCCCCCGTGCCCAGCGGGGAGTCCCGGCGGATCGCCGCCCCCGTGCCCGGAGGGGAGCCCTGGCGAGGTGGAGCGGCCGTGGCCCCCGCCCCGAGCCGGTCGAATCCTCCCTCTCCCCCCGCCGTGGCGGGGGGAGAGGGCCGGGGAGAGGGGGGCGCCGCAGGCGCTCCGGCGGCGGTCTCGAGCAGGAGCACCACCGTCCCCTCGCTCACTCGGTCCCCGACCTTGACGCGCACGTCCTTCACCGTCCCCGCCGCGGGAGACGGGACGTCCATGGTGGCCTTCTCCGACTCGAGCGTGAGGAGGCCGTCGTCGGCCGCCACCGCGTCCCCGGGCTTCACGAGCACCTCGATCACGGGGACGTCCTCGAAGTCGCCGAGCGCCGGGACCTTCACCTCCAGGGTGCTCATGGTCACACCGTCCAGGGCGCGGGCTTCGCGCGGTCGATGCCGTACCGCTCCAGCGCCTCGTCCACCTTCGCCGCGGGGACGGCGCCGTCGTCGGCGAGGGCCTTCAGCGCGGCGACCGCGACGTGGTGCCGGTCCACCTCGAAGAACCGGCGCAGCTTCTCGCGCGTGTCGGAACGGCCGAAGCCGTCGGTGCCGAGCACGACGTAGCGCCGCGGCACCCAGGGGCGGATCTGCTCGGCGAAGGCGCGGACGTAGTCGGTCGCGGCGACGACCGGCCCGTCGGTCCCGGCGAGCCGCTCCTCGACGTGGGAGCGGCGCGGCGGGGCCGAGGGGTGGAGCAGGTTCTCCCGCTCGGCGAGGCGGCCGTCGCGGGCGAGCTCGGTGAAGCTCGGGCAGGCCCACAGGTCCGCGTCCACGCCGAAGTCCGCGGAGAGGAGGTCCGCGGCGGCGATGACCTCGCGGAAGATCGTCCCGGAGCCGAGGAGCTGCACGCGGGGCCGCTTCCCCGCGCCCGCCGCGGCCCGGTCCCTCGCCGCGCCCTTCCCCGCCCGCTCCTTGCCGCCCTTCTCCGCCGGCGGGGTCGCCCCCCGGAACAGGTACATCCCCTTGAGGAGGTCCGGCGCCGCGCCCTCCGGCATGGCGGGGTGGGGGTAGTTCTCGTTCATCAGCGTCACGTAGTAGTAGACGTCCTCCTGCTCGGCGTACATGCGCCGCAGCCCGTCCTGCAGGATGACCGCGAGCTCGTACGAGAAGGTCGGATCGTACGAGCGGCAGTTGGGGATCGCCGAGGACAGGAGGTGCGAGTGGCCGTCCTCGTGCTGGAGCCCCTCGCCGTTGAGCGTGGTGCGGCCGGCGGTGGCCCCGAGGAGGAAGCCGCGCGCGCGCATGTCCGCCGCGGCCCAGGCGAAGTCGCCGACGCGCTGGAAGCCGAACATCGAGTAGAAGATGAAGAAGGGGACGAGGGGCGTGCGGTGGACGGAGTACGCGGTGGCCGCGGCGATCCAGTCGGAGATCGCGCCCGCCTCGGTGATCCCCTCCTGCAGGATCTGCCCCTTGCGGTCCTCCTTGTAGAACATGAGCTGCTCGGAGTCCTCGGGCGTGTAGAGCTGCCCCACGTGGCTCCAGATGCCGAGCTGCCGGAAGAGCCCCTCCATGCCGAACGTGCGCGACTCGTCGGGGACGATCGGCACGACGCGCGGCCCGACGTTCCTGTCGCGCAGCAGCACGCGCAGGAACTCGACGAACGCCATGGTCGTCGAGAGCTCGCGGTCCTCGGTGCTCTTGAGGAGCCGCTCGAACGTCGAGAGCGGCGGCACCTCCAGCGCGTAGGGCGCCTTCGGGAGCCGCTTCGGCCGGTCCCCGCCGAGCTGGGCCCGCCGCTCCTTGAGGTAGGCGAGCTCGCGCGAGCCCTCCTCGAACTTCAGATAGGGCACCTCCTCCAGCCGGTCGTCGGGGACCGGCAGCTTGAAGCGGTCGCGGAAGGTGCGGATCGCCTCGACCGGGATCTTCTTCGCCTGGTGGGCGATGTTCATCGCCTCGCCGGCGGCCCCCATCCCGTAGCCCTTGATGGTCTTGGCGAGGATGACGGTCGGCTGCCCCTCGTGCTTCACCGCCGCGTCGTAGGCGGCGTGGACCTTGAACGGGTCGTGGCCGCCGCGGTTGAGGAGCCAGATGTCCTCGTCGGACATGTCGGCGACGAGGGCCTGGAGCTCCGGGGTGCTGAAGAACTTGGCGCGGACGTAGGCGCCGTCCTTCGACTTGTAGGTCTGGTAGTCCCCGTCCAGCGCCTCCATCATCCGGTTGCGGAGCGCCCCGGAGGTGTCGCGGGCGAGGAGCGGGTCCCAGTGGCGCCCCCAGATCACCTTGAGGACGTTCCAGCCCGCGCCGCGGAACAGCCCCTCCAGCTCCTGGATGATCTTGCCGTTCCCGCGCACCGGCCCGTCGAGCCGCTGCAGGTTGCAGTTGACGATGAAGATGAGGTTGTCGAGCTTCTCGCGCCCGGCCATGCCGATGGCGCCGAGCGACTCCGGCTCGTCCATCTCGCCGTCTCCGCAGAAGGCCCAGACCTTCCGCCCGGCCGTGTCGGCGAGCCCGCGATCGTGCAGGTACCTCATGAAGCGGGCCTGGTAGATGGCCATGTGCGGGCCGAGCCCCATCGACACGGTCGGGAACTGCCAGAACTCCGGCATGAGCCAGGGGTGGGGGTACGAGGAGAGCCCCTTCCCGTCCACCTCCTGCCGGAAGTTGTCGAGCTGCTGCTCGCTGAGGAGCCCGAGCAGGAACGCGCGGGCGTAGATGCCCGGCGCGGAGTGGCCCTGGATGAAGAGGAGATCGCCCCCGCGCTCCGGGGTCCCGGAGCGCCAGAAGTGGTTGTACCCGACGTCGTAGAGGGTGGCGGCGGAGGCGAAGCTCGCGATGTGGCCGCCCACGTTGGTGTGGCGGTTCGCGCGGACCACCATCGCCATCGCGTTCCAGCGGACGTAGTGGCGGATGGTCTGCTCGAGGGCGAAGTCGCCGGGGAAGCGGGGCTGGCGCTCCACCGGGAGGGTGTTCACGTAGGCGGTGGTGGCCGAGAACGGGACGTAGGCGCCCGAGCGGCGCGCCCGGTCGATGAGCTGCTCGACGAGGAAGTGCGCCCGCTCCGGACCCTCCCGATCGAGGACGCCTTCCAGCGCCTCGAGCCACTCTCGGGTCTCCTGCGGGTCGCCGTCCGCGATCTTCGCTGCCATGCCTGCCTCGCCTGCCGGGGTGTGGTGAGACGGGTAATCCCAGAAGGGCCCGGTCTCAACAACTTCCCGTTAGGGGCGGGGCGGCGGCCGGCGGCGGCGTCAGGCGGGAGACGCGGCTTCCGCTGTGACAGGCAGTGGAGCCGCTCGAAAAGGAGCGCGGCCGCACCCGGGGGGTGCGGCCGCGGAATCTCCTCCCGGCGACGGGGCCTACTTCACCTTCTCGTCAATCCCGCTGGCCGCCGTGCTTCGCGTTCTCGTCCGTCCAGCTGTCGCCATACGCGTTCGCCCAGTCGTCGAAGCGCATCTTGACCTTGACTCCGCGGTCGTCCCAGTAGGCGTCGTTCGACTGCACGTAGGCGCGGTACGCCTCGAGGATCCGCCAGTACTCCGCGCCGTCGATGCCGAGGGTCGCGTCCGCGGCGCGCGCGTTCAGGAACTTGATCGTCGCGTCCCGCAGCAGCTCCTGGTCGTGCTTCGGCCACGAGGAGAGGACCATCTCGTTCGCGGTGCCGTCGTTCGCGGTCAGGATCTGCTTCAGGGCCCAGCCCTGCTGCCGCATGTTCTCGCCGTACGACGAGATCACGTGATCGCGCGCCACCGACTGGAACACCGCCTGCTGGGCCGGCGTCATCGCGTTCCACACGTCGAGGTTCACGATCATCCAGGTGATGAGGAACTGCTGCTGCCAGCCGGGGAGGTGCACGTACCGGTTACCGTAGGTGCCCGGGTTGCCGTCGACCGTGTTGAACAGCTGGGACAGGTCGTCGAGCGGGGTCGCGAACTCGAAGCCCTGGATCAGGTTGTCCCTCAGGCCGGCGACGAGCGAGCCGCCGCCCGGGACCGCGGCGATGAAGGTGAGGTTCTTCGCCGGGATCACTCCGCGGGCGACGAGGTCGTCGCAGGCGATGCCGATGACGTTCTCGGCGGGCGGCAGGTAGCGGAGCTTCCAGAACTCCTGGCAGAGCCCCGCGAGCCCGATGCCCCTCGTGCCCGGGAGGTCGCCGAGCGGCCTCTTGAAGTAGCCGGAGAGCTGCTCGGAGCTGCCGACGATCGGGAAGGCGATGACGTTCCGGCGGGCGAGGTACCCCTGCATGAGCTCGAGGCCGGTGATCTGGGTCGTGCCGGACGCGACCGACTTGCCGTACAGGAACCCGAGATGCTCGTCGAAGTTCGGCCCGAAGGGCACGCCGGAGTTGTAGATGAACCCCCAGGCGCGGTTGAGCTCGCTGCCGGAGTTGTACGCGGCCTTGAAGTAGCCGGAGCCGACCGCCGCGACGATGTCGCCACCCGGGACCGTCGGCGTCCCCGCCAGCTTCGTGAACTTGACGGGGGTCGTCGCACGCGTGCAGCCCTTCGTCTCGTCGACGCACGGCGCGGTCCAGACGCACGCATCGGTGCTCGAGCCGAACGCGGTGGTGGTCACGTCCAGCAGCTTGGCCGCGAAAGCCTGGCCCTGGGGGCCCATCGTCGCGGAGCCGCTGAAGCTCCGGTATGGAATCTCGATGCAGCTCATCGCGCGCGCGGACGCGGGCAGCGCGAGCGCGCACGCGATCAACGCGCCGATCGCGGCGCGGGTGGGAGCGTGGAATCTGGTCATGTCTGTTCCTCCTCGAGTACGTCGGTCCATCGCGACGTCAACGGACGGTGCACCTTCCGACGGACGGCGGTAATGTTCACCTTCGGAGAACCCCTGAAGAACCTAGCACGCCCGAGCGCCCGTGCGTCACAATCTTGGCGCGTGACGGCGGTCACGTCGTCGCCAATCCGCCCACGTTGACCCTCTGTGTATGCGCGGAACCGACCAGCCCCGCGATATCGGGTGGCCGCAGGGCGCCACGATCCCCACCTCGGTGCCGCGCGCGCTCATCTGCCTACGTCCCCCGGCGCGGACGCGCGGTGCGAATGTTGACTGCCCCGCGAGGCCGCCGCTACGCTCCTGGCGACCCGACCGGCGTGCCGACGGAAGCTGCTCCTGGTGTCGATCAGAGGAACCCGCACATGCAGAGCGAGGAGACCACACCCGTGCCGCGGCGTCCCGCCGCGGCGATCGACGGGCGCGCGAGGGCCCTCCGCCTCGGCCTCACGGTCAGGATCGTCGGCATCTCCAGCATCTCCATCGCGCTCGTCGCGCTCATCCTCGCCCTCTCGTTCGGGCGCGAGGTCGAGAAGATGCTGCAGGAGGAGCTGACCACCCGCGGGCGCATGGCCGCGCTGTCGCTCGCGAACACCTCGGCCAACCTGGTCTTCGCCCTGGACCTGTCCGGGCTCGCGGGGCTCGCCGCGGCCACCCTGGCGGATGTGCCCGGCGCCGCGTACGTCGTCGTCCGCGACGAGCGCGGCCAGACGCTCGCGGACGCGGCCGAGGAGTCGCTCGGGAAGGCGCGCCCCCTCGCGACACCGATCGCCGACCTCGACCTCGGCAGCCGCTTCCTCCAGCGCACCGTCACGGTGGCCGACCGGGAGATGCTCCACGTCGTCGCGCTCATCACCTTCAAGGGGAGGTCCGGGGCCCAGTACCTCGACCCGCTGGGGCTCAACCCCGATGCGGGCGCCGGCACGGCCGGGCTCAAGGTCCTCGGCTCCGTGGAGATCGGGTTTCCGCGCGACCACCTGGTCTCCCAGATCGCGGCGGCCAGCCGCCGGTCGGTGGGCCTCGCCGCGGTGGTCTTCGTCGCGTGCCTCCTCGCGATGATCCCGCTGGCGCGCTTCACCACCAAGCCGCTCGCCGATCTCTCCAGGGCCGCGCTCGGGATCGCCGCGGGCGACCTGCGCCAGGACGTGAGGCGCTCCGGGAACGACGAGGTCGCCGACCTCGCGGCGAGCTTCGCGCGCATGATCTCCGAGCTTCAGTCGATGCTCGCCGAGCTGAAGGAGGCCGCGGCGATGCTCGCGCAGGAGTCCGACGCGATGCTGGCGGCGGCCACGCGCCAGGCCGCGATGGCCTCGCAGCAGTCGGCGTCGGTCGCCGAGATGAACGCGTCGATCCGGGAGATCGCCCAGACCTCCAGCGCCGCCACCGACCACGCCGACAGGGTCATCGCGGTGACGCAGACCGCCGAGGAGTCGTCGCGCGCCGGGGAGGGCATCGTCGAGGAGGCCGTCGGCAGCACGGCCCACGTCGAGCAGCACGTCACCGCCATCGCCTCGCGCCTCGGGGACCTCTCGAGCCGCGTGAGCCAGATCGGCGACATCATCGGCACGGTGAAGGACCTCGCGGCGCGCTCCAACGTCCTCGCCCTGAACGCCGCCATCCAGGCGGCGCGCTCCGGCGAGGCGAGCGCGGGGTTCTCGGTGATCGCGCGCGAGATGCGCGCGCTCGCGGAGCAGTCGGGCGGGACCGCCGGCGAGGTCCCGAAGCTCCTCGGCGAGATCGTCGAGTCCGCGCAGGCGGCCGCCACCGCGACGCAGCAGGGCACCGAGAAGGCGCGCTCCACCGCGGCCCTCGCGCGGCGTGCCGGCTCCACCATCGGGAACCTGGCCAACGTCTGCCGCGAGTCGGCCGCCGCCGCGCGCCACATCGCGGAGAGCTCGCGGCAGCAGGCGACGGGCGTGAACGAGGTCGTCACGGCGCTCGCGCAGCTCGCCCGCGCCGCCGACGGGAACGTCGAAGGAAGTGAGGAGATGAGGCGGGTCGCGGAGCGGCTGAAGACCGTCTCCAGCCGGCTCACCCGCCTCGCGGAGCGCTACCGCAGCTAACCGAAGGAGGACAAGACATGGCTCGCACGAAGAGAGGGTCGTTCCGGGGACTCGCCGCACTGCTCGCCGCGCTCGTCGCGATGGCCGCCGCTCCTGCCCGGGCCGAGGAGCCCGTCTACGAGTTCGGGGTCCTGCCGCAGGTCGCGACGGCGAAGCTCGCCGAGATGTGGGTGCCGTTCCTCGACAAGCTGAGCGAGACGTCGGGCGTGAAGCTGAAGTTCGTCACCGCGCCGACGATCTCCGAGTTCGGGACGCGGGCCGCGGCCGGGTCGTACGCGTTCTACTACCACAACACCCTCGCCTACGTTCAGCAGGACGACACGTACGTCGCGTTCGCGCGCGAGGTGGGCGCGCGGACGAAGGGCGTGCTCGTCGTGGCGAAGGACTCGAGCCTCTCGAAGCTCTCCGACCTGAAGAACCAGACGATCGCGATCCCGAGCGCCGGCTCGTTCGGCGCCGCCGTGCTCCCCCTCTTCGCCCTCCAGCAGGAGGGCGGGCTCGATCTCCAGAAGGACCTGAAGGTGGTGGTGTCGGGCTCGCACGAGGCCGGCTACCAGGCCGTCCTCCAGGGCAAGGCGGCCGCCTCGGGCGGCCTCACCCGGACCTTCGAGCTCCTCCCCGACGCGGACCGCGCGCGGCTCCGCATCTTCTACACGACGAAGGACTACTCGCCGCTCCCGTTCGCCGCCCGCAAGGACGTGCCCGCCGGCGCCGTGGCCAAGGTCCAGAAGGCGCTCGTCGCGTTCTCCAAGGACCCCGCGAACGCCGCGATGCTCGAGGCGCTCAACATGAAGAAGGGCTTCGAGGCCGCCAAGCCCGCCGACTGGGACGACGTGCGTCACGCCCGCGACGAGCTCGTCCGCGTGTCGAAGACCCTCGCCGCGAAGTGAGCCCGCCGGTGGGCGAGCGAGCCGAGACCCAGGACGGCGGTTCAAGGCGGCGCGCGCTCGTCCAGGAGCTGCGCGCGCTCGAGGGCGAGTGGCTGCGCGTCCGCGCGGGTCTCGTCGAGCTCGGCCCGGGTGAGCGCCTCCCCGGGCTGCACCTCGTCGTGGGGCTCGCCTCCGGCCGCATGCTCCTGCCTTGCGCGCGCGTCGCCGAGGTCGCCCGCATCGTCGCCTGCGCGCCGATCCCCGGCGCCCCGCCGTGGGTGCTCGGGACGTTCCTGTGGCGGGGGCGGCCCGGCGTCGCCGTGGACCTCGAGGCGAGGCTGGGGGGCACGCCCGCCTCCTCGCTCGAGGCGATGATGGTGATCCTCGACGGCACGCCGACGGTCGCCGTGGTCGTCCGCGAGGTCCGCGGCCTCGCCGAGGACCCGCTCCTCGCCGACGGCACCCCCGGCGACGCCGCGCGGCGCTTCGTCCTCGGCGCCTGCCGCGTGGACGACGAGGCGGTACCGGTCCTCGCTCCGGAGCTGCTGGAGCGCGAGGTGCAGGAGTCCGCGTGAACGCCTCGCTCCCCCTCGCCGACCTGTCCGAGATCGAGCGCGCGCTCCAGCGCGCCTGCGGGATCGTGTTCTCGGATCGCCACGGCGTGCAGGTGCGCTCCGGCCTCGCGCGCGCGGCCGAGGCGCTCGGGATCGAGCCGAGCGCGCTCCTCGCGCGGGTCCGGGCCGGCGACCTCGCCGCGCTCCGCGCCCTCGTGGACGGGTCGGTGGTGGGCGAGACCTACTTCTCGCGGCATCCGGAGCAGCTCTCGGCGCTGCGCAAGGCGCTCCGGGGCGAGGGCGCCGACCGCCCGCTCCGCGTCTGGTGCGCGGGGTGCGCCTCCGGCGAGGAGGCCTACACGATGGCGGCGCTCCTCCTCGAGGAGACGCGCCGCCGCCCGTGCTCCGTCCTCGCCACCGACGTCTCGGAGACGGCGCTCCGGACCGCGCGGGCGGCGCGCTACGGCTCCTGGTCGCTCCGCGGGCTGCCCGCCTCCGCCCGCGCGCGCTGGCTCAGCCGGGACGGCGAGCACTGGACGGTCGCCCCCGAGATCCGCGAGCTCGTCGCCTTCGAGCGGCACAACCTCGTCACCGATCCGCCGCCCGCCGGCGGCTTCGACGTCGTCCTGTGCCGGAACGTCCTCATCTACTTCGACCGGGCGACCGCCGAGGCGGTGATCCGCCGCCTGTTCGACGCCGCCCGGCCCGGCGGGCTCGTGGCCCTCGCGCCCGCCGAGAACTTCCTCGCGCAGCCGCTCGGGTTCGAGGTGATCGAGCACCGCGGCGGCGCGCTGTGGCGGAAGGCCCGCCTGCCGGCGCGCCCGCGCCCGGCCGCCGCGCCGGCGCCGAGCCGGGGCGCGCAGGCGCCGCGCCAGCCCCCGCACGCTCCGGCCGCGGCCGAGCGGGCCGCGCCGCCGGCCGCCGGCCCGGCGCCGGAGCCCCCACCCTCGCCGGACGTGCTCGGGGACGCGCGCCGCGCGGCGGCGGAGGCCCGCTGGGAGGACGCCGAGCGCCACGCGAGCGAGGCCGGCGAGGCGCTGCTCCGGCCCGAGCCCTTCCTGTTCGCCGCCGCGGCCGCGGAGGCTCGCGGCGACCTCGAGGCCGCCGTCCGCTGGTTCGGGCGCGCGCTCTTCCTCGATCCCGGACACGTGGTCGCACGCGCGTCGCTCGTCCCGCTGCTCGAGCGGACGGGCCGCCGGGAGGAGGCGGCGCGCGCGCGCCGCCAGGCGCTGGACGCGCTCGCCGCGCTGCCCGACGATGAGCTCCTGCCCGGGATCGAGCCGGTCGGGGCCGGCGCGCTTCGCGCCGCCCTCGCGGCGCCGCGCCGGCCGGAGGTGTCACGGTGAACGGGAGCCGCCTCGCGCTGCCCCTCCGCTGGGGGATCCTCGCCGTCGGGTGGGCCGCGCTCGCCGGCGGCGCGATCGTCACGCTGCTTCCCTACCGCGCCGCGGTCCTCCTCGCGCTCGGCGTGGGCGCGGTGGCGGTGGCGGCGGCGGCCACGGCGCTCGCGGGGCCGGCGGAACGGCTCGCGGAGGCGGCGGAGGCGGCGGCCCGCGGCGACCTCGCGCGCGTGCCGGACCCCGGAGGCGCAGCCGAGGTCGGGCGCGCGGCGCGTCACCTCGACGCGCTGCGGGGCGCGCTCGGCGCCGCGCTCGGCGAGCTCTCGAGGGGAGCGACCGAGCTCTCCGCGGACTCGCGCGCGCTGCGGGACGGGCTCGCGCGGCAGACGGAGCTCGCGACGCGGCAGTCCGCCGCGGTGACGGAGACGAGCGCGACCGCCGCCGAGATCGCGCAGACGGCGAAGGCCGCCGCGCTCCATGCCGACGAGGTCATGCAGGTCGCGCAGCGCTCCGAGGACCTCTCCTCCGGGGGTCAGCAGGTGCTCGATCGCGCGGTGGAGACGATCCGCGGCCTCGCCGAGCAGGTCCAGGCCCTCTCGGGCGCGATCGCCGAATCGGCGCAGCGCTCGCGCCACATCGGCGAGATCGTCGCCGGGCTGAAGGAGCTCGCGGAGCAGACGAACCTCCTGTCCCTGAACGCCTCGATCGAGGCGGTCAAGGCGGGCGAGCGGGGACGCGGGTTCTCGGTGGTCGCGACCGAGATGGGGAACCTCGCCGAGCAGTCCAAGTCCTCGGCCGCCGAGGTCCGGAGCATCCTCGTGGACGTCGAGAAGGGGACGCGTGCGGCGATGGCGGTCGCCGAGGAGGGCGCCCGGCGCGCGCGGGGCGCGATGGACCTCGCCGCCGAGGCCGCGAAGGCGATCTCCGGGCTCACGCATGCGATCCGCGACTCGTCCGTGGCCGCCCGCCAGATCGCCAACAACACGCGCCAGCAGGGCATCGGCGTCGAGCAGATCGTCGCGGCGCTCGCGGACATGTCCTCCGCGTCCCAGGAGGTCGTGGCGGGCACCGAGGCCGTGGAGCGGACCAGCGCGAGGCTCGATGCCCTCGCCGGCCGGCTCACCGAGGCGAGCGCCCGCCGCGGCTCCGAGGAGCGCCCATGAAGGTGCTGATCGTGGACGACACGAACACGCTGCGCTCCCTCGTCCAGATCTACCTGCTCGCGCACGGGTGGGAGTTCGCGGAGGCGCAGAACGGCGCCGAGGGGCTCGTGAAGGCCCGCGCGCTCCGGCCCGACGTCATCATCTCCGACGTCAAGATGCCGGTGATGGACGGCTTCGAGCTGTGCGCCGCGATCCGCAGCGATCCCCAGCTGCGGGGCATCCCCGTGGTCCTCCTCACCATGCTCGGCGACGACGCGTCCCGGCAGCGGGGGCATCTCGTCGGGGCGAGCGCGTTCCTGACGAAGCCGATCGCACCCGACCAGCTGCGCGAGGCGGTCCGGATCGCCGTCGGCGAGAAGGGTGCCCGGTGACGCCGTCCGGGCGCCGTCCCGCGCCGTCCGCGGCGCCGGGCGACCGCCGCGACGCGATCCTGCGAGACCGCGCGCGGGAGCTCGCGCAGGCGCGCGAGACGCGGAGCGTCGAGACGATCTCCCTCCTCCCCTTCGAGGTCGGCGGCGAGCGCTACGCGGTCGAGGTGACCGGCGTGCACCAGGTGCTCGACGCGCGGCACGTCGATCCGCTGCTCGGCGCGCCTCGCGGGGTGATCGGCGCCATCATGTCCCGGAGCCGGCCGGTACCCGTGTTCGACGTGCGCCACCTCCTCGGCCTCGAGGGAGGCGGCCTGGTGGACCTGGTGCGGGTGATCCTCGTCGACGACGACGGCGACCTCTTCGGCTTCGCCGTCGAGAGCGTGGCGGCGCGGATCGAGGTGCCCACGACCGAGCTGCGGCCCGCCGACGCGGGGCCGTTCCGCTGGATGGCGCCCGGGCGGCTCGGGGTGCTCGACCCGTCGCGCCTCGGCGTCGCCGGCGGGGGGGGCGGCTAGGCCGTGCCCGACGTCCTCGAGCAGGTGTGGCCGGTCTTCGAGGCCGAGACGCGCGAGCAGGCGCAGGCCCTCGCCTCGGGCGTCATGGACCTCGAGCGGCCGGGCAGCGCCGATCGCACGGGACCGCTCCGCCGGGCCGCGCACAGCATGAAGGGCTCCGCGGCGAGCGTCGGCGCGCCCGACATCGAGCGCGCAGCCCATGCCATCGAGGACGTCCTCGGGCTCGCGGACGGCGGCCAGGCGCTCCCCGCGCACGCGGTCGAGGCGGTGCTCCGCGCCGCCGCCGCCATCGAGGCCTCGCTCTCGGCGGCGGAGCGCGGCCGCATCGCCGACGTCGAGCGCGTCGTGGGCGACCTCGAGGCGCTGACGGACCCGTCGGGCCCCCGCGCCGCCGGCCCCGGCGAGACGCCGGGGCGCGAGACCGGCGCGGGCGACCTCGACGCGCTCTTCGAGGAGATCGGCGCCCTCTGCACGGCGGACGGCGCCGAGCGGACCGCGCGAGCATCGCGCGCGCGCGCCGCCGCCGAGCGGCTCGCCGCGACGCTGAGCGGGCGCGCGGCGGAGCTGGCCACCCGCCTCGCGCGCTCGGCGGCCGAGGTCGAGGGCGGCGGCGCGGACGTCCCGAGAGCCATCGCGCGGGCGGCCGGGGATCTCGTCGAGCTGCGCGGGGCCGTGCATCCGCCCGCGCCCGATGCCGCCGCGCCCGCGAAGGGGCCGCGCGACGCGAGGAAGGGCGAGGAGCGCAGCATCCGGGTGGACGCGACGCGCCTCGACGCCGTGGCCGCCGACGTCGACCAGATCGTCGTCGGGGTCTCTCGCCGCGAGCGCCGCGGGCGCGACCTCCAGCGCCTCGAGCAGGCGCTCCGCGAGGCCGCCCGGCTCGTCCAGCGCGGGCTCGCGGAGGCCGGGCTTCGCGAGGAGGCCCGTCCGCGCGCGCTCGCGGACGGCCTCGACCGGCTCCGCTCCATCGGGGTGGACTTCGGGCGCCACGCTCGCGAGCTCCGCCGCGAGGCGGACCGCGAGCGGGTGTTCGCGCACGGGCTCCGCGACGCTCTGCTGGACCTCCGCATGGTCCCGGCCCAGGCCGCGCTCGACGCGCTGCGCCCGACCGTGCGCGAGGTCGCGGCGAAGCTCGGGAAGCACGTCTCCCTCCGCCTCTCGGGCGGCGAGGTGAGGCTCGACCGCCGGGTGCTCGACGAGCTGAAGGCGCCGCTGCTGCACCTCGTCCGGAACGCCCTCGACCACGGGATCGAGCCGGCCGAGGCGCGGCGCGCGGCCGGGAAGCCCTCGGAGGCGACGCTCGAGATCCGCGTGGAGCCGCGCCGGGACCACGTCTTCTTCACCGTCAGCGACGACGGCGCCGGGCTCTCGGCGGAGCGCCTGCGCGCGGCGGCGGTGCAGCGGGGCGTCGTGTCCGCGGCGGAAGCAGCGCGCCTCACCGACGCGGAGGCCGCCCAGCTCGCGTTCCATCCCGGCGTCTCGACGGCGGCCGAGGTCACCGCCCTCTCCGGCCGCGGCGTCGGGCTCGACGTCGTCGCGGAGGCGGCGCGGCGGCTCGGGGGCTCGGCGAGCGTCTCGTTCGAGCCCGGCCGCGGCACCGCCTTCGTCCTCGAGGTGCCGCTCACGATCGCGGGCTCGACCGGCCTGCTGTTCCGCGCCGGCGGCGGCGTCGGGATCGTCCCCGCCGACGCCGTCGAGCGCGTGCTCCTCGTCTCGCCCGGGGACCTCGGCACGGTCGCGGGCCAGGCCACGGTGGACGTGGACGGCGCTCCGGTCCCGTTCTCCTCGATGGCCCAGGCGCTCGGCACGACCGGAGGCCCGGCGGGGACCGGCGCGACCATCGCGCTCCTCGTCTCGGCGGGCGGCAAGCGGGTCGCGCTCGCCGTGGATGACGTCCTCGGCGAGCAGGCGATCGTGGTCTCCTCCCTCGGCCGGCGGATGGCCTCGGCCCGTCACATCGCCGGCGCGGCGGCGCTCGACGACGGCCGCGTCGTCGCGGTGCTCCAGCCGGCCCACCTCGTGGGCGCCGCGCGGGTCTCGCAGCCCGCCAGGGAGGCGGCGCGCGTCCGGATCATCGTCGCGGACGACTCGCTCACGACGCGCACCGCCGCGAAGGCGATCCTCGAGATCGCCGGCTTCCAGGTGCTCCCGGCCGCCGACGGCGAGGAGGCGCTGGCGCTCGCCCGCGATCCGGGGTGCGCGCTCGTCGTGACCGACGTCCAGATGCCCCGGCTGGACGGGCTCGGGCTCACGCGGCGCATGAAGGCCGACCCGCGGCTCTCGAGCGTGCCCATCATCCTGGTGACCTCGCTCGACGCGCCCGAGGATCGGGCCGCCGGCCTGAAGGCAGGCGCCGACGGGTACCTCGTGAAGCGCGACGTGCAGCGCGGGAAGCTGCTCGAGCTCGTGCGTCAGCTGCTCCCCGCATGATCCGCTGCCTCGTCGTCGACGACGCCCGTGCCTTCCGCGCCGTGCTCCGGCACATCCTCTCCACCGCTCCGGGGGTCGAGGTGGTCGGCGAGGCGTGCGACGGCCGGGAGGCGGTCGCGTTCGTCCGGACGCTTCGACCGGACGTCGTCACGATGGACGTCCGCATGCCCAACCTCGACGGCCTCGAGGCGCTCGAGGAGATCATGCGCGTCGCGCCGACGCCGGTCGTCGTGGTGAGCGGCGAGGCGGACCGCGCCACCCAGCAGCTCTCCCTCGCCTTCCGCGCGCTCCAGCTCGGCGCGATCGAGGTGCTCCCGAAGCCGCGCGACCCGGGCACGCCGCGGTTCGAGCGGGAGGCCGAGGCGATCCGCCAGGCCGTGCGCGCCATCGCCGGCCTCGTCCTGGTGGGGCGACGCCGCCCCGGGCCGCCCCTGCGGGCGCCGGCACCGGCCCCGAACCGGCGACCCCCGCGCGCTGCGCCGCGGCCCGCGCCGGCGCCCGCCGGAGTTGCCGAGCTGGTCGCGATCGCGGCCTCCACCGGGGGACCGGCGGCGCTCGCGACGATCCTCGCGGCGCTGCCGCGGGAGCTGCCCGTGCCGGTGCTCGTCGCGCAGCACATCGCGGCGGGCTTCGAGGGCGGGCTCGCGAGGTGGCTCGGCGGGGTGACGCGCCTCGACGTCCGGCTCGCCGAGGACGGGGCCCCGCTCGCGCCGGGGACGGTCTACGTCGCGAAGGACGGCCGCCACCTCGGCGTCGCGCGGCGCCGGGTCCGCCTGAGCGACGACCCGCCCGTCGGCGGCTTCCGGCCGTCGGGGACCCACCTGTTCGCGTCCGTCGCGCGCGAGTACGGCGCGCGCGCCGCCGGGTTCGTCCTCTCCGGCATGGGAAGCGACGGCGCGGAGGGGCTCGCGCTCGTGCGGGCCGCGGGCGGCTACACGGCGGCGCAGAGCGAGGCCTCGTCGGTGATCTTCGGCATGCCCCGCGTCGCGCTCGAGGCGGGCGCGGCCGCGCACGAGCTCGACCTCGAGGAGATCCCGCGGGTCATCGAGGCGCTCGCCGCGTTCAGGCCGGCGGGGCGGTGACGTGGGGCTCCTGCTGCGACAGGCAGTGGAGCGTCCCGAGCCCCCAGACGAGATCGAGGGCGTGGATCCCCACCACCGGCCGGTCGCGGAACAGCTCGGCGAGGATGCCGAGCGCGATCCGGTCGTTCGGGTCGTCGAAGGTCGGGACCAGCACCGCGGCGTTGCAGACGTAGAAGTTGGCGTAGCTCGCGGGGAGGCGCTGGCCGTCGAAGGCCACCGGCGCCGGCATGGGCAGGAAGACCACCTCCGGCCGCGAGCCGTCCTGGAGCCGCGCCGACTCGAGCCGCTCGCGGTTCTCCTCGAGCGGCCGGTGGTTCGCGTCGTTCGGGTTGGTCTCGCGGCACAGGACGATGAGCCGGGGCGACACGAAGCGGGCGAGGTCGTCCACGTGGCCGTGGGTGTCGTCCCC
>Ga0209797_10000441_pt1 | contig 20746 bp, 19 predicted proteins | sample DOMMetBare3Fresh_2_FD_187472 | JGI IMG/M metagenome (GOLD analysis project Ga0209797, IMG submission 187472) | Wetland sediment microbial communities from St. Louis River estuary, USA, under dissolved organic matter induced mercury methylation -... | ecosystem: Environmental > Aquatic >... | reverse complement strand
GCAAGCGCGGCAATACCAGGGCCGCCATCCTTCGAGGCCCGCGCAGGGCGGCGCAAGTTGCGCGCGAGGGTCGTGTGATGCGCGGGCACCTCAGGATGACGGAGACATGCTAGTGCGCGCGGCCACCAAGACGGGCGCGTTCAACGTAATCGGAAAATGCTCTAGGTACGCGATCGAAAGATGGGAGCAGGCCATGGCCGATTTCACCTCCGACCCACACGGCAATACGACTGGACCGGCGCCGTCACTGGAAGCGACCGACGTCGGTGGACACAAGCGGCGGGCGCGGCCGAGCCGGCACGTCTGTTCTGTCTGCGGCCGGGAGGTGCCGGCGCGCTAGATCACGCGGCTCGATGTCGTGCGTCCCGCCATCATCGAGCGAATCCGTGAGGAAAAGCCTGACCTTCCGGCTCATGGGTTCATCTGCCGCAGCGATCTTGGACGGTTCCGGTCGAATTATGTGGCGCAGATGCTGACCCGGGAGCGCGGCGAGCTCACCCAGCTGGAAGAGGATGTGGTCAAGAGCCTTGCCGATCACGAGACCCTCGCCGCGAACATCGAAGCCGAATTCGCCGAGCGGCGAACGGTTGGAGAGCGGCTCTCGGACCGATTGGCGAGTTTCGGCGGGAGCTGGACCTTCATCACATTGTTCTTCGTCGCGCTCCTGATCTGGATGGTCTTCAATATCGTGGTTGCAGCGCGGTCCCAATTTGACCCTTACCCTTTCATTCTGCTCAATCTCGTGCTGTCGTGTCTGGCGGCCATTCAGGCCCCCATCATCATGATGAGCCAGAAGCGACAGGAGGCGAAGGATCGACTGCGGTCGGAGAACGACTATCGCGTCAATCTGAAGGCCGAGCTTGAAATCCGCCATCTGCATGAAAAGATCGATCACATCCTGACGCGGCAATGGGAGCGGCTGGCGGAAATCCAGGAGATCCAGCTTGAGATGATGCAGGACCTTCCGGCCAAGACCCGGTGAAGCGTCTTGAATGGCGGCCCCGAAAGGGTCTATGAGCAGCGTCTCGGCCAATCCGTCCATCCCGCCGCTCGAATCTGAAGGTTTTTTCGCACATGGCGCGTCCCAAAATTGCATTGATCGGTGCCGGCCAGATCGGCGGCACGCTGGCTCACCTGGTTGGCCTCAAGGAGCTCGGCGACGTCGTTCTGTTCGACATCGCGGAAGGCATTCCACAGGGCAAGGCGCTCGATCTCGTCCAGTCTTCCCCGGTCGATGGCTTTGATTCCCGGCTGGTCGGCACCAACTCGTACGAGGCGATTGAAGGTGCCAGCGTCTGTATCGTCACCGCCGGCGTGCCGCGCAAGCCCGGCATGAGCCGCGACGACCTCCTCGGCATCAACCTCAAGGTGATGGAGCAGGTCGGCTCCGGGATCAAGAAATACGCGCCCAACGCGTTCGTGATCTGCATCACCAATCCGCTCGACGCCATGGTGTGGGCGCTGCAGAAGGCCTGCGGGCTGCCGAAGCCGATGGTGGTCGGCATGGCGGGCGTGCTCGACTCGGCGCGCTTTCGCTATTTCCTGGCCGACGAGTTCAACGTCTCGGTCGAGGACGTCACCGCTTTCGTGCTCGGCGGTCACGGCGATACCATGGTGCCGTTGACGCGCTATTCGACCGTCGCCGGCATCCCGCTGCCCGACCTGGTCAAGATGAAATGGACCACGCAGGCGCGGCTCGATGCCATCGTGCAGCGCACCCGCGACGGCGGCGCCGAGATCGTCAACCTGCTCAAGACCGGCTCGGCCTTCTATGCGCCGGCGGCCTCCGCCATCGCGATGGCGGAAAGCTATCTCAAGGACAAGAAGCGCGTGCTGCCATGCGCGGCCTATCTCAACGGCGAATACGGCATCAAGGACCTCTACGTCGGCGTGCCGTCCGTGATCGGCGCCAAGGGGATCGAGCGCGTCGTCGAGATCCAGCTCAATGGCACCGAGCGCGCCATGTTCGACAAGTCGGTGCAGGCGGTGGCGACGCTGGTCGACGCCTGTAAGACGATCGCGCCCAATCTCGGCAGCAAATAGACGTCGGCTGAAGCATCGTAACGGCAGGGGCGGCGATGAACATCCACGAATACCAGGCCAAGGCGGTGCTGCGCGAGTTCGGGGTGCCGACGCCGCGCGGCTTTCCGGCATTCTCGGTCGACGAGGCCGCGAAGGCGGCGACCGATCTCGCCACGCCGGTGGTGGTGGTCAAGGCGCAGATCCATGCCGGCGGGCGCGGCAAGGCCGGCGGCGTCAAGGTGGTCAAGTCGATCGATGACGTGAAGAAGGAGGCGACGCGAATTCTGGGCTCGACGCTGATCACCCACCAGACCGGCCCGCAGGGCAAGCAGGTCAATCGCCTCTACATCGAGGAGGGCTCCGCGATCGCCAAGGAGCTCTATCTGTCGATGCTGGTCGATCGCGTGATGTCGCGGGTCGCGATCGTGGTCTCGACCGAAGGCGGCATGGACATCGAGAAGGTCGCGCACGACACGCCCGACAAGATCGTCACCATCACGGTCGATCCGGCGACCAACATCTGCCCGCACCATGTGTTGCGGGTCGCCAAGGCGCTCGGCCTCGATCGCGACCAGCAAAAGCAGATGAGCCCGCTGCTCACGGGCCTTTATAAAGCGTTCACCGAGAAGGACATGAGCCTGCTCGAAGTCAATCCGCTGGTGGTCACCAAGGACGGCAAGCTGATTTGCCTCGACGCCAAGATCGGCTTCGACGACAACGCGCTGTTTCGCCATCCCGAGATCGCGGCGTTGCGCGACGAGAGCGAGGAGGACGAAAAAGAGATCGAAGCCTCGAAGCACGACCTCAACTACGTGGCGCTCGACGGCACCATCGGCTGCATGGTCAACGGCGCCGGCCTCGCCATGGCGACAATGGACATCATCAAGCTCTACGGCGAATCGCCCGCGAACTTCCTGGACGTCGGCGGCAGCGCCAGCAAGGAGAAGGTCGCGGCCGCCTTCAAGATCATCACCTCGGATCCCAAGGTGAAGGGAATTCTGGTCAACATCTTCGGCGGCATCATGAAATGCGACGTGATCGCGTCAGGCGTGGTCGATGCGGTGCGTGAGGTGGGCTTGCGGGTGCCGCTGGTGGTGCGGCTCGAAGGCACCAACGTGGATCAGGGCAAGGACATCCTCGCCAAGTCCAACCTCAACGTGACCGCGGCCGACGATCTCGACGACGCCGCGCAGAAGATCGTCAAGGCGGTGAAAGGGTGATCTACGCACTGCTCATGTATGCAAGCATGGCGTTTGGCCTAGCGGTCCTGCTAAGCACGTTGCTGTGGGGCGTGGAGATCGTCCTGAGGCGGCAAATCGGTGTCTTCCTGAGCTGCGCGACCATTGTCTTGGTTGCTGCGTTCGTTGCCTACGCCATCTACGCCGAGCTGAAGCTCTGCAAATTTGTTGAAGAACCGCCGTTCCCGCAATGTGAGTGGTCTGGGCCGGTGCTCTTGCTCCTGGTCTTCTCGGCGCTGAAGATCATCCCCTTTTTGGTGATCTCAACGGTGATGCTAAAGCAGTGGTCAGACTCTCGAAGGAAGCGCCTAGCCTGAGGGCCCTATGTCCATCCTGATCGACAAGAACACCCGCGTCATCTGCCAGGGCTTCACCGGCAAGAATGGCACCTTCCATTCCGAGCAGGCGATCGCCTACGGCACCAAGATGGTGGGCGGCACCTCGCCCGGCAAAGGCGGCTCGAGCCATCTCGGGCTGCCGGTGTTCGACACCGTCGCGGAGGCGCGCGCGAAGACCGGGTGTGACGCGAGCGTGATCTACGTGCCGCCGGCAGGCGCTGCCGACGCCATCGCGGAGGCGATCGAGGCCGAGGTTCCGCTCATCATCTGCATTACCGAGGGCATCCCGGTCGCCGACATGGTGAAGGTGAAGCGCTCGCTGTGCGGATCGAAGTCGCGCCTGATCGGGCCCAACTGCCCGGGCGTGATGACGGCGGGCCAATGCAAGATCGGCATCATGCCGGCCTCGATCTTCAAGCCCGGCACGGTCGGCATCGTGTCGCGCTCGGGCACGCTGACCTACGAGGCGGTGTTCCAGACCACGCGCGAGGGGCTCGGCCAGACCACCGCGGTCGGCATCGGCGGCGACCCGGTGAAGGGCACCGAGTTCATCGAGGTCCTGGAGATGCTGCTGGCCGACAAGGCGACGGAATCGATCATCATGATCGGCGAGATCGGCGGCTCGGCCGAGGAAGACGCCGCCCAATTCCTGAAAGACGAGGCCAAGCGCGGGCGCAGGAAGCCGATGGTGGGCTTTATCGCGGGGCGCACCGCGCCGCCCGGCCGCCGCATGGGGCACGCCGGCGCCATCATCGCGGGCGGCAAGGGTGACGCGGAGTCCAAGATCGTCGCGATGGAATCCGCCGGCATCAAGGTTTCGCCCTCGCCGGCGCGGCTCGGCAAGACGTTGGTCGAGGTGCTGCGCCGCTAGGGCACCCGTGGTCCTGCCTGCTGATTCGCGGCTCTGATTCGGGGCATTCGGGATCGAGGTAAGAAGGGCGGCGCGATGAGCGAGCGGTAGTCCGCTATCCACAGCATAAGGCTTTGTTCCAAAAGAAATATTCGATCTGTGCGGAGGTGTTGCAGTATGGTTACTAGAAAATAACACATCCAAGTGTAGTGCTGTACCTCCAAACGCCCAGGGCGAAGCGAGTTCGCCCGGATGCGGCGCCAATCCGGGAAGTTGGAGGGCTTATGAAGAATCTCATTCTTTCGACCACAGCAATCGTGGCGCTTGCATCTGGGACGGCCAGCGCCGCTGACATGGCGCTGAAGGGGCCGCGCGTGGCGGGGGCCCCGTTCACCTGCGCGGCCCAGCAGTTCGCGGGGGCGCACATCGGAATCCACGGCGGCGGTCTGTATCACGAGGCCAAACGGGGAGATACTGACGGCTTCTTGACCGACAATTCCGGATGGACTTTGAATCATTGGGGCGGTCACGCCGGCGGCGGGATTGGATACGACTGGGCCACCTGCAGCACGGTCTGGGGCATCGAGATCGACGGCAGCGGGGTCTTCGGAACACGTAATTTCCTGCCCGACGATCCGAACGGGGGCGGCAACATCGCCGATGGCATCACCACCCGTGTCGACGCAATGGCAACTGCGCGCATACGCACTGGCGTGGCGCTCGACAACCTCCTGCTCTACGTCACCGGCGGGGTTGCGGGGGCGCGCTTCCGTACCACGTGGTCGGATGGCGCCAATAGTGTGGATGTCCGAGATTGGCGTTGGGGCTGGACTGCCGGCTTCGGCACCGAATGGGTCTGGACGCAGAACCTCAGCCTGAAGAGCGAGGTGCTCTACGCGAACTTCACGGACCGCGACCACTCCGCCACGTTCACCGGTACCACATTCAACTTCCGACACAGCGACTCGCTGTGGGTCAGCCGCATTGGCCTGACCTACAGGTTCGGTGCTCGATAGGCGATCGCAGTTGCCGCTGCCGACCGGGTAGCTGCAAAATTCTAGGAAGCCCCGGGGCGAAGCCGCCGCGGGGCTTTCTTGCATTCGAACGGCCGGGCTACCTGTTGCCCCTGGCCGTCAAGAGTTGATTCCAATTTCATCTCTTGAGCTTGTTCTGGCTCCGACCCGGCACAAATAATGCTAGGTAAGGCGCGGTCGAGATTCGCCCCACAATGCGGCCGGCCCAGTAAACAATCGTAACCAATCAGGATTTGGACATGTCCCGCCAGGACGCCAACGCGGCTTTCGCTCTCACCTCGTTCCTGTACGGTGGCAATGCCGCCTATGTCGAAGACCTGCACGCGCGCTATCTGGCCGATCCGACATCGGTGGATGCGCAATGGCAGGCCTTCTTCCAGAGCCTCAAGGACGAGGGCCCGGATGCCGCGAAGGCTGCGCGCGGCCCGTCCTGGCGCAAACCGAACTGGCCGGTGGCGGCACGCAGCGAGCTCACGGCCGCGCTCGACGGCGACTGGCGCGAGGTCGAGAAGGTCGTGGGCGACAAGGTCAAGGCCCGGGCGCAGGCGGGCGGCGTCGAGCTGTCGGCCGCCGAGGTGCAGCAGGCGACGCGCGACTCGATCCATGCCCTGATGCTGATCCGCGCCTACCGCGCGCGTGGCCATTTCCATGCCAATCTCGATCCGCTCGGGCTTGAGCCGCCCAAGGACGAACAGGAACTCGACCCGCGCTCCTATGGCTTTGCCGATACCGACATGGATCGCCGGATCTTTCTCGACCGCGTGCTCGGGCTTGAATTCGCGACCCTGCGCCAGATCCTCGTCATCCTGCGGCGCACCTACTGCCAGACGCTGGGCGTCGAGTTCATGCACATTTCCGATCCCGCCCAGAAGGGCTGGATGCAGGAGCGCATCGAGGGGCCCGACAAGGAGATCACCTTCACCCGCGAGGGCAAGCGCGCCATCCTCAACAAGCTGGTCGAGGCCGAAGGCTTCGAGAAATTCTGCGATCTCAAGTTCACCGGCACCAAGCGGTTCGGGCTCGACGGCGGCGAATCGATGATCCCGGCGCTCGAGCAGATCATCAAGCGCGGCGGCGCGCTCGGCGTCAAAGAGATCGCGCTCGGCATGGCGCATCGCGGCCGGCTCAACGTGCTGGCGCAAGTCATGCACAAGCCGCACCGCATCATCTTCCATGAGTTCAAGGGCGGCTCGGCGACCACCGACGAGGTCGAGGGCTCCGGCGACGTCAAATATCATCTCGGCGCTTCGTCAGACCGTGAGTTCGACGGCAACCGGGTGCATCTGTCGCTCACCGCCAATCCCTCCCACCTCGAGATCGTCAACCCGGTGGTGCTCGGCAAGGTCAGGGCCAAGCAGGATCAGCATGGCGCGACGCCCGAGCACCGCGAGATGGTGATGCCGCTCCTCATTTCGGGCGATGCGGCGTTCGCCGGGCAGGGTGTCATCGCCGAGTGCTTCGGCCTGTCGGGGTTGCGCGGCCACCGCACCGGCGGCTCGGTGCACTTCATCGTCAATAATCAGATCGGGTTCACCACCTATCCTCGCTATTCGCGCTCATCACCCTACCCTTCAGACGTCGCCAAGATGATCGAAGCGCCGATCTTCCACGTCAACGGTGACGACCCGGAGGCGGTGGTGTACGCCGCCAAGGTGGCGACCGAGTTCCGGCAGAAATTCCAGAAGCCTGTCGTCATCGACATGTTCTGCTATCGCCGCTTCGGCCACAACGAGGGCGACGAGCCCTCGTTCACCCAGCCGTTGATGTACAAGGCGATCCGATCGCATCCGGGCACGCTCGATATCTACGCCAAGAAGCTCGTCGGCGAAGGCGTGGTCTCCGAAGGTGAGGTCGAGACGATGCGTGCTGACTGGCGCGCGAAGCTGGATATCGAGCTTGAAGCAAGCCAGAGCTACAAGGCCAACAATGCGGACTGGCTCGACGGGCGTTGGGCCGACATCAAAGCATCGCGCGACCACGATGACGCGCGGCGCGGCAATACCGGTGTCGCGCTGGCCACCCTCAAGGACATCGGCGCCAAGATCACGGCCGTGCCCAAGGACTTCCACGTCCATCGCACCATCCAGCGCTTCCTCGACAACCGCCGCAAGGCGGTCGAGACTGGCGAGGGCATCGACTGGGCGACCGCCGAGGCGCTCGCCTTCTGCTCGCTGCTGCTCGAGGGCCATCCGGTCAGGCTGTCCGGGCAGGACTCCGAGCGCGGCACGTTCTCCCAGCGGCACTCGGTGCTGATCGATCAGGAGAACGAGAACCGTCACATCAGCTTCAATTTCGTACGTGACGGGCAGGCGCGCTTCGAGGTGATCAACTCGATGTTGTCCGAGGAGGCGGTGCTCGGGTTCGAATACGGCTATTCGCTGTCGGAGCCGAACGCGCTGACGCTGTGGGAGGCCCAGTTCGGCGACTTCGCCAACGGCGCCCAGGTCCTGTTCGACCAGTTCATCTCCTCCGGCGAGCGCAAGTGGCTGCGCATGTCGGGCCTCGTGTGCCTCCTCCCGCATGGCTACGAGGGGCAGGGGCCCGAACATTCCTCGGCGCGGCTCGAGCGCTTCCTGCAGATGTGCGCCGAGGACAACATGCAGATTGCCAACTGCACCACGCCGGCGAACTACTTCCATATCCTGCGGCGGCAGCTCAAGCGCGACATCCGCAAGCCCTTGATCCTGATGACGCCGAAATCGCTGCTGCGCCATCGGCGCGCGGTCTCGCGGCTCGAGGAGCTTGGGCCGGAGACGTTCTTCCACCGGCTGTTGTGGGACGACGCGCAGCTTCAGTTCGACGAGAAGATCAAGCTCGTGCCGGACGACAAGATCAGGCGTGTCGTGCTGTGCTCCGGCAAGGTCTACTACGACCTCTACGAGGAGCGCGAGAAACGCGGCATCAACGATATCTATCTCTTGCGCGTCGAGCAGCTCTATCCGGTGCCGCTGCGGGCGCTGGTGCATGAGCTCGGCCGCTTCAAGCAGGCGCAGTTCACGTGGTGCCAGGAAGAGCCGCGCAACATGGGTGCGTTCCAGTTCCTGGAGCCCTATCTCGAATGGGTGCTCGAGCAGATCGGCGCCAAGACCAGGACGCTCAGCTATGCCGGGCGGCCGGCAGCGGCCGCGACCGCGGTCGGCCAGATGTCGAAGCATCTCGCGCAGCTCAAGGCGTTTCTCGACGACGCGCTGGTGCCGCCGATTTGAAGTTCCTACACCACCTGCAGCAAACTCTGTTAGGAACTTCAAATCGAAGGCGGCACCAGAATCATAAAGTTGCTAGTGCCCCTCTGTTTCCGAAGTTCGTGTCAGAGCCTGCTGAGATGTATTACGAACTTCGGAAACGGTGCACTAGCGTGACATCGCGCGCCCCGTGACAGCGGAGCTTTAGGGAAGAACGATCATGACTGATATCCGTGTCCCCACGCTTGGCGAGTCGGTGACCGAAGCGACGATCGGCAAATGGTTCAAGAAGCCCGGCGATCGGGTCGCGGTCGATGAGCCGCTGGTGGAGCTCGAGACCGACAAGGTGACGATCGAGGTGCCGGCGCCGGCGAGCGGCGTGCTCTCGGATATCGTCGTCAACAATGGCGAGACCGTCGCGGTTGGAGCGCTACTTGGCCAGATCGCGGAGGGCGCGGCGGCCGCGAAGGCGGCCAAGCAGCCCGCGGCTGCGGAGCCAAAGCCAGTCAAAGCGGAGGCAACTGTCAAAGTGGAGGCGCCCGCCAAAGCCGAGATGCCGGTCGCCCCATCGGTGCGCAAGCTCGCGGCCGAGAGCGGCGTCGAGGCTGCCGCCGTGGCCGGCTCCGGCCGCGATGGCCGGGTCACCAAGGGCGATATGCTGGCCGCGATCGAGCGCGCGGCCGCCGCACCCACGCCGGTGCCGCAGCCGGCGGCTGCCGTACACGTGCGGGCACCGTCGAGCGCCGATGACGCGGCCCGCGAGGAGCGCGTGAAGATGACGCGCCTGCGTGCGACGATCGCGCGCCGGCTCAAGGACGCGCAGAACACCGCCGCCATGCTCACGACCTTCAACGAGGTCGACATGAGCCATGTGATGGAGCTGCGCAGCCAGTATCGCGACGTGTTCGAAAAGAAGCACGGCACCAAGCTTGGCTTCATGGGCTTCTTCGTGCGCGCCTGCGTGCAGGCGCTTAAGGACATCCCGGCCGTCAATGCGGAGATCGACGGCGCCGACATTGTCTACAAGAACTACTACCACATCGGCATCGCGGTCGGCACCGAGAAGGGCCTTGTAGTTCCGGTGGTGCGCGATGCCGATGCCATGTCGCTTGCCGAGATCGAGAAGGCGGTCGCCGATTTCGGCCGCCGCGCCCGCGATGGCTCGCTCAAGATCGATGAGATGCAAGGCGGTACTTTCACCATCACCAACGGCGGCATCTACGGCTCGCTGATGTCGACGCCGATCCTCAACGCGCCGCAATCAGGCATCCTTGGCATGCACAAGATCCAGGAGCGGGCGGTGGTGATCGGCGGCAAGATCGAGATCCGTCCGATGATGTATCTCGCGCTCTCCTACGATCACCGCATCGTGGATGGCCGGGAGGCGGTGACGTTCCTGGTGCGGGTCAAGGAATGCCTGGAGGACCCGGCACGCATGGTATTGGATTTGTGAACGACGCAATGGCCAGGAGAACCAAGGTCGGTCGTGCCGCGCATCCGCTTATCGTGGAGGCGGAGGCTGTCATCCTGGGTGTCATCAAGCTCGTGTTTGATGATGGCTACGAAGCCGTCTTGGACCTCCGGCCGCAAATGAAGAAAGCGCTTTGGAGAGACATGTCCGGTTGGGAAGACTTTGAGCAAGTGCAGGTCGAGGAGTTTGGGAGCTCCATATTCTGGACTGGTTTCTCCGACCATCCAATCGAGCTGCCGGCTGATGGCCTCAGAGACGCTGCCGAGAGACAGGAAAAACTCCGTTTTCAAGCTGGCTAGAGACGTTTGCTGGGCAGGCAAGCGCCCGCCCTCACCGCCCTTCCACAGCCCTGATCGTGTCCTCGACGGCATCCTGCAGGCCATGCAGGCGTCCGCGCACGTTGGATTCGGATTGCCGGTAGCACTGCTGCTCGTAGTCGAGCTTCTGGCGGGTTTCCTCCGCCGTCATGGGACTGCTGAGGTTGCCGCGGAACCCGCAGTCGGGCTCGGGCTGGCGTTGCAGCAGCGCACGGTCAGGCAGCGGGATCTGCGCTCGCGAGATCAACGCTCTGGTGGCCGGCTTGGTGTATTTGATGTATTTGGTGCGGGCTTGCGTGGTGGGAATGGTTGCGCAGCCGGCCAGTGCAACGGCGCACAGGGCTACCGCAACAATGCCCGCAAACGCACGCGTCCACCTGGACGGTTGACCGTCAACAACTTCACTCGACATGACGCCACTCGGCACGCTGCCCCCCTCGCCAATCAGTCGATACTGCGGCCAGGGCCCATTAACTATTATGATACTAGTCGGGTATCATGAGGCCGGCTGTAGTTTTTGGGCAACAGGGGTGCGCAAACGTGCCGGCGGTATCCCACTGTTGATAACTCCCGACCGAGCCTGCGCTCGCGGCAAAAAAATCGCCTGAAATATCTATGATTTAAACTCGGCATAGGGCTTGCCTCAAGCGAGGCGTTGAAGGGCTTGGGCGTCTCCGCTGGAAAAGGCCAGGACGAGCAAAATGGCAACCTACGATCTCATCGTTATCGGCTCCGGCCCCGGCGGCTATGTCTGCGCGATCCGAGCGGCCCAGCTCGGGCTCAGGACCGCCGTGGTCGAGAAGGACAAGACCTTCGGCGGGACCTGCCTCAACGTCGGCTGCATCCCCTCCAAGGCGCTGTTGCACGCCTCGGAGCTCTACGAGCAGGCAGGCCACGTCTTCGCCAAGATGGGTATCCAGGTAGGGGGTCCGAAACTCGATCTCGCCGCCATGATGAAATTCAAGGACGAGGGGGTCGACGGCAACGTCAAGGGCGTCGCCTTCCTGCTCAAGAAGAACAAAGTCGATACGTTTGAGGGCATCGGCCGCATCGCGGCGCCCGGCAAGGTCGAGGTCAAGGGCGCCGGTGGCAAGGCCCAGATGCTCGACACCAAATCAATCGTGATTGCCACCGGCTCGGACGTGGCGCGGCTCGCTGGCATCACCATTGACGAGAAGCGCGTGGTGTCGTCGACCGGCGCGCTGGTGCTCGACAAGGTCCCGGCCAAGCTCTTGGTCATCGGCGCCGGCGTGATCGGGCTGGAGCTCGGCTCGGTGTGGCGGCGGCTGGGTGCTCAGGTGATTGTGGTCGAGTTCCTCGATCGCATCCTGCCGGGCATGGACAACGACGTGTGCCGGCAGTTCCAGCGTATCCTCGAGAAGCAGGGCATCGCGTTCAAGCTGTCGTCCAAGGTCGCGGCGGTCGATGCGTCCGGCAGCAGGCTCAAGGCGAAGGTCGAGCCCGCGGCCGGCGGCGCCGCCGAAACAGTCGAAGCGGACGTAGTGCTGGTCGCAGTCGGCCGAGTTCCTTACAGCACCGGGCTCGGCCTTGATGAGGCAGGCGTCAAGAAAGACAACCGCGGCCGGGTCGTCGTCGACCGGCATTTTGCGACGAGCGTGCCCGGCATCTATGCCATCGGTGACGTGATCGCGGGCCCGATGCTTGCCCACAAGGCCGAGGACGAAGGCGTTGCGGTCGCGGAAATCATCGCCGGGCAGGCCGGGCACGTGAACTACGACGTGATCCCGAACGTGGTCTACACCTATCCGGAGATCGCTTCGGTCGGAAAGTCCGAGGAGGAGCTGAAGGCTGCCGGCGTTACCTACAATGTCGGGAAATTTCCTTTCACCGCCAACGGCCGCGCCAAGGTCAACCTGCAGACCGAGGGCTTTGTGAAGATCCTGGCCGACGCCAAGACCGACCGCGTGCTTGGCGTCCATATCGTGGGTCCTGATGCCGGCAACATGATCGCGGAGGCGGCGGTGGCGATGGAGTTCGGCGCGGCCGCCGAGGACATCGCGCGTACCTGCCACGCCCATCCGACCTTGAGCGAGGCGGTCAAGGAAGCCGCCCTCGCGGTGGGTAAACGATCGATCCATATGTGACCGCCGTCACAGACGGCGATCGGCCTCCCGTCCAAGCTGGCATCCATGGCGGCGTGAACGCGATCATGCGTGTGCGCGACTAATACCCGCCGCCGCCGTCGGACAGGAGGGCGAGGTCATGCTTGCACATCAACAACCGCAGTCGGGCTGGGCCGCATTCGTCGAACGCTGGGACGGACGCGTCGAGCGTCTCGGGCAAATGCTCAATCCGTTTGACCGCTCGCAGGATCGCCGGATGAAGCCGTGGGCGATCGCCCTCCTCTCGGTCGGCCTTGTCGTGCTCGCGGGCCTGATTGGCTTCGGAGGATGGTGGATCGTTGACCATCACAAGTGGGCGCTGATCTATCCGATGCTCAAGGCGATGAAGCTCCTTGGCGTCGGGATCGCAATCCTCGCGGCGGCTCTTTACGCGCTGACGAAAAGCCCGCTGTTCCAGCGGTTTCGAAGCCGTGACGCTGCCGGCGCGAAAGAGTAGGATGGCGCCGCGCCGCTGGCCGAGAACGCTGGCGTGGCCCCGACTGCTCTTTTTGTAGCGACGGAACAATGATGCGCCGGCTGCTCCGCCCATTCCTCATCCTGCTCGCGCTCGTCTTCCTGTTCGAGGCGTGGCTGTGGAACCATCTGGCCCCGATTGTCAGCTGGGTGGTTGCGCGCATCCCGTGGGCCGCATTCAAGGCCAGGGTTGCGGCCGCGATCGAGCACCTGCCGCCCTATCCGACCTTCCTGGTGTTCCTGGTTCCAGTGCTTTTGCTGTTGCCGCTGAAGGTCCTCGGCTTCTGGATGCTGGCCCATGGCTTCTGGCTGGGCGCCGTGGTCGTGCTCTCGCTCGCCAAGGTGGTGAGCCTCGGTGTCACCGCCTTCATCTTCGATCTGACCCGGCCGAAGCTGTTGCAGCTCCCCTGGTTCCGCTGGCTCTACGACCACATGATCGTCTGGCTCGCCTGGGCGCATGACCTGGTCGCTCCGGTCAAGGAACGAGTCAGGCGCGTGTTGCGGTTGTTCGCGCCCAATCGCGCGGGCCGCACGTTCGAGCTTTTGACCCGCATACGCCGCCGCCTGCAGGCCGCGCGCGGCGGCTGACAGCGACGGGGATCAGAACAAGTGCACGGCGTGGGGCGCGAAAAAACCGATCGCCGTGAAGATCAGCCCCACAACGCCAAGACCCGCGGCCACATAGGCAAGCGCCAGCATGCCGGTGATCACCGCCGAGGACGCGAGCACGATGCCGATCTGGTAGACCGCGGAAGCGACCTCGTAGTGATGATAGCGCTCCATCGCGGTGTCGCGCTTGGCCTGGGCCGCCAGTGCGAGCGCTGCCAGCTCGCGCCGTCCCTCGCCATAGGGCGGGTTCAGGTTGATCTCCTTGGCCGCCGGTCGATCCATAGGTTCAGATTCGTAGCGGGCCGACTGCTTGGCCCAGGTATCAATGCGTTCGGTCAGTGCTTTCCTGATCGCATCGTTGGACGATCCGCCATCGATCTTCGTGACCTCGAGCTTGAGCAGTTCCGTCGAGGCCTGAAGCGTCGTCTGGCGGATCGTCTTCGCCTGGTAGAAGGCCCAAAGATTGGATGCCTCGACGTTGTAACTGAGGGCCGCCGTCTGCGCGCTTTTGCCGAGCGTTTCCGAGAACGCCAGGAACAGCGCGATCACCGCGATCAGCAGCGCGATCTTCTTGTTCTGGTTGTCGGCCGGCTTCGCCCCGTGCCCACCCCCGTGCCCATGCTCCTCGTGCTCGATTTGATGCTCGACCTCGTGCTGGACCGCGTGAACGCCGTGGCTCATGACCATTCTCCCTCGTCGTCGGCCGTGACGATGTCTTGATCTGGGCCTTGAGCGCAAGAGGGTTGGATGGCCCCACACCCGGCCGCCACAATTCGCCGTCACAATCTCGTCACGCGCGGGGGTGGGTGCTGCGGTAGACCTCGAGCAGGCGCTCGGCGTCGACGGCGGTGTAGATCTGCGTGGTCGAGAGCGACGCGTGGCCAAGCAGCTCCTGGATCGCGCGCAGGTCGCCGCCGCGAGCCAGGAGATGGGTGGCGAAAGAATGGCGCAGCGCATGCGGGGTGGCGGTGTCCGGCAGGCCGAGCGCGCCGCGCAGGCTTGCCATGGCAAACTGGATGATGCGCGGCGAGAGCGGGCGGCCTTTGGCGCCGACGAACAATGGGCCGTTGACGGGCAGGTCGTAGGGACAGGCCTTGATGTAGTCGGCGACCAGCTCGAGCACCCGCCGCAGCACCGGCACCATGCGCCGCTTGTTGCCCTTGCCGGTGACCGTAATGACGTCGCCCTTGCCGGGCTCCGGGACGTCGCCGCGCGAGAGCCCGAGCGCCTCGGAGATGCGCAGGCCTGAGCCGTAGAGGAGCGCCAGCACCGCCGCGTCTCGCATCAGGACCCAGGTCTCGCGCTCCTCGCCGGCGCGCAGGTCGGCGTCGGCAATCTGCTTGGCGGCCGCGATCGCCAGCGGCTTCGGCAGCGTCTTGGCGACCTTCGGCGCCCGCACCGCGCCAAGCGCCGCCACCCCGCCCTTGCCGTTGCGCTCAAGGTAGCGTGCGAATGAGCGCGCGCCTGCGAGGGAGCGCATGAGCGAGCGCCCGCTGATGCCGTCGGCGCGGCGGGCCGCCATGAAGGCGCGCACATCCTGAGGCGCAAGCTTGACCAGCGTGGCGAGCGTGATGCGGCCGCCGCGGTACTCGGCCAGGAAGGCGAGAAACTGGTGCACGTCCCGCGCGTAGGCTTCGACCGTCTTGGGCGACATCCGGCGCTCGGCGCCCAGATAGGCAAGCCAATGTACCACCTGAGCTGCCACCTCAGGCGCAGCGAAGGGGAGTTGGAGATCGTCCGCTTCCTTTGTCATTGCCTTGCAACGTTGAACTGACCAGAACAGATTCCGGTCAATTGATGCACCCGCGGTCTCTCCCGGCCTCATGGTGAGGAGCCGCGAGCTTTAGGCTCGCCAGATTCTGTAGCCTCGTGCGCGGCGTCTCGAACCATGGGGCCGCCCCCATCCTTCGAGACGGGCGCCACGCTATGTTTGTGCGTGCTGAAAGCACGTGCGCCGGCGCCCTCCTCAGGATGAGGCGGATAAACTCCCCGTGTCTGCCGCCCTGATTCATATCCAGCGCAATCCGCTCTACCTTCGCGTATTCTCCCGGAGACGAAGCCCGTCAAGTTCGTGGCGCGGCGGGTGCCTGCTGGTCTTGACAGCGGGTGCATAATCACACCCGCTCCCTTACCCTTCCTTAAGGCGGGGGCGAATCACCCGTCACAGTCTGCACGCTATGACAAAGCGCGTCGTCGATGTTCTGGTGCCGGTCGCGCTCGACCAGGCCTATTCGTATCGGGTGCCGGACGACATGGCGCTCGCGCCCGGCGACGTCGTGTGCGTGCCGCTCGGCGCGCGGACGGCGACCGCGGTGGTATGGGCCGACAACCCGACACCCAATCCCAGGCTCGACAACCGCCTGAAGTATATCGACAGCAAGCTCGATGTCCCGCCGCTCAAGGACGAGCTGCGCCGGTTCGTCGACTGGGTCTCGACCTATACGTTGAGCCCGCGCGGCATGGTGCTGCGAATGGGCCTGCGCATGGGCGAGCACCTCGGCCCGGCGCGCGAACGCGTCGGGGTGCGGCTTGCAGGGCCGGCGCCGAAACGTCGAACCCCCGCGCGTGAACGCGTGCTGGCGCTCCTGGCCGATGGACTCATCCGCGGCAAAGGCGAGGCGGCGGAGGAAGCGGGCGTCACGGTCGGCGTGATCGAAGGTCTCGTCGATGAGGGCACGCTGGAGACGCTGGTGCTGCCGCCGGAGCCGGTCGCCCGCGCGCCCGATCCCGACTACGCATCGGCCGCGCTCGCGCCCGGGCAGCAAACCGCCGCTGACAGCCTGCGCGTGATCGTCGCCGAAAGCGGTTTCTCATGCACGCTACTCGACGGTGTCACTGGCTCAGGCAAGACGCAGGTCTATTTCGAGGCGATCGCAGAATGCGTGCGGCGCGGCCGGCAGGCGCTGGTGCTGGTCCCCGAGATCGCGCTCACCGGGCAGTTCCTCGATCGCTTTGCCGAGCGCTTCGGCGTGCGCCCGGCCGAATGGCATTCGCAGCTCTCACCGCGGCTGCGGGCTCGCACCTGGGCGGCGGTCGCGGCCGGCGAGGCGAGCGTGACGGTCGGCGCGCGCTCGGCGCTGTTCCTTCCCTACAAGGAGCTTGGCCTGATCGTGGTCGATGAGGAGCACGACCCCGCCTACAAGCAGGAGGACGGCGTGCACTACCACGCCCGCGACATGGCGGTGGTGCGCGCCAGCATCGCCAAAATCCCGGTCGTGCTCGCCTCCGCCACGCCGTCGGTTGAAACAGAGGTGAACGCGCGGCGCGGACGCTATCGGCGCCTGCATCTGCCGGAGCGCTTTGGCGGCGCGCATCTGCCGCAGATCGAAGCCATCGATCTGCGGCGCGAAGGCCCGCCGCGCGGCCGATTCATCGCGCCGCGGCTCGCCGAGACGGTCAAGACCGCGCTCGATCGCGGCGAGCAGGCGCTGCTGTTCCTCAATCGCCGCGGCTATGCGCCGCTGACGCTGTGCCGCAACTGCGGGCACCGCTTCGCCTGCCAGAACTGCGACGCCTGGCTGGTCGATCACCGCTTCAAGCGCCGGCTGGTCTGCCACCATTGCGGCTTCTCGATGCCGCCGCCGCAGATATGCCCCAAGTGCGAGGCGACCGCGAGCCTCGTTGCCTGCGGGCCGGGTGTCGAGCGGCTGGAAGAGGAGGTGGCGGCGCTGTTTCCAGGCGCGCGGGTGCTGGTGCTCTCGTCCGATCTCATCGCCTCGATCGAGCGCATGCGCCAGGAACTGGCCGAGATCGAGCAGGGCCGGGTCGACATCGTGATCGGCACTCAGCTCGTCGCCAAGGGCCATCATTTTCCAAAGCTCAATCTGGTCGGCATCGTCGACGCCGATCTGGGCCTGAGCAACGGCGATCCGCGCGCCGCCGAGCGCACGTTCCAGCTTCTGCACCAGGTGGTCGGCCGCGCCGGCCGCGAGGAGGGCCGCGGCATGGGCTATCTGCAGACGCATCAGCCGGAGCATCCGGTGATGCGGGCGCTGATCGCGGCCGACCGCGATGCGTTCTACGCGAGCGAGATCGATCTGCGCGAGAAGACGCTCTATCCGCCGTTCGGACGGCTCGCGAGCCTCGTCATTTCGGGCGCAGACAAGCACGACACCGAGGGCTTCGCGCGCAGGCTCGCGTCGGCGGCGCCGCGCGACGAGCAGGTCCGTGTGCTTGGGCCCGCGGAAGCGCCGCTCGCGCTGGTGCGCGGCCGCTATCGGTTCCGGCTCCTGGTCAAGGCGCCGCGCGCGTTCGACCTTTCGGCCTATCTGCGGGAGTGGCTGGCGGCGGCGCCGAAGCCGAAGGGCAAGCTCAAGCTTGAGGTCGATGTCGATCCGCAGAGCTTCTTGTGAAGGCTCGTGGTCTCTATGCGAGGCCGAGCACGCAATTGCCGAGGATCAAACCCGCCAATACCGCCAATCTGCAGGCTCGCTTGCCCCTCGATTGCTGTCGAATTAATGCACCGCAGCGGACGTCGCGATGGGCCAACTGCGGCCGAAAGTCATTGCGCTCTACTTCGGCAGGATCAAAGGTCAGTCCGCAAAGGACTCCGAAATCTATACTAGTCGCGATCGAAGCGCGTTCGTAGGTTGCCTCCGTAAGGCTGAAACAGCCATAAAGATGGAGGTGATCATGCGAATCGCAGTGGCCGCCGCTCTCGTCCTTATCGCGACTCTGGCGCCATTGTCCGCACAGACGAGCAGCACTGTCGAACCCACGGCCGGGACCTGGAAGGGCTTCGTGATCTCTTCGGGTTCCGAACTTCGCGCTCCGCCGCCCCCCGATGCTGCTGGGACCGCGTCAGAAATCAGCCAACTTAAGGATTTCGCAAAGTGGCGCGATCCGGCTGCACTGGACCTGATTGCGTACTGGGACACGGGCGCGCCGTCTTATCGTTGGAACGAGATCGCGGTGAGCGAGGCCCTCCGCAGCAATTTACCAGTAAACTTCGCTTCGCGTGTCCTTGCGCTGCTACATGTCGCGATACACGACGCGATGATCGCGACCTGGGACAGCAAATACGCCTTTAAGCGCCGGCATCCGAGTGAGACCGATACCACTTTATCGACTGTCCTATCCAACTCTCGCAGCCCTTCATATCCCTCAGAACATGCGGCTGCGGCCGGCGCTGCTGCCGCAGTCTTGTCCTACCTGTTCCCTGATCGCGCGCCGCTCTTTACAAGATATGCTGAAGAGGCGACGCGGTCACGGCTGCTTGCTGGCGTCAGCTATCCAAGCGATATCGCCGTCGGTCTTGAAATTGGTCGTCGCGTCGCCAACAAGGTCGTCGCGCGAGGAAAGACCGATGGATCGGATGCCAAGTGGACTGGCAGCGTGCCGGTCGGTCCTGGCAAGTGGACCGGGACGAATCCGATATTGCCGCTGGCGGGAACCTGGCAGCCATGGGTACTGACATCGCCGAGCGAATTCCGGCCGGCACCTCCGACTGCGCATGACAGCCGAGAACGTGCCGCGGAGGTCGCAGAACTCAAGGCATTCCGGCGTACTCCTAAGACCAATGCAGACGCCTTCTTCTGGGAATATGCCGTTGGCGGCCTGCGCAACTACCAATTCTGGAACGCACATGTCGGCCGGTTGCACTTCGAATATCGATTTGACGCAAATCCTCCCCGAGCGGCGCGGGCCTACGCCATCCAAAGCGCCGCCCTCTATGACGCCGCAATCGCTTGCTGGGATGCCAAATACACGTACTGGCTGATCCGTCCGGTTCAACTCGACGCCGACGTGAAACCGCTGTTCCCGACGCCAAATCACCCGAGCTATCCCGCGGCACACGGGTGCTTGTCGTACGCGGCGGCAACCAGCCTCGGCCCTGTCTTCCCACGGGACGCTGCGGCGCTTACTGCGCTGGCGAACGAAGCGAACGAGTCGCGCATCTGGGCGGGCATCCATTACCGCAGCGACGCAGTTGCCGGGGCCGCGCTCGGTCAGGCCGTGGCGAACAAAGTGGTTGACCATGCAGGTCGGTGAATCGCAGTAGTGGCGTTCAACTCAAATCGTGGGGCCGCCGCTGAGGCAAGCCAGCGGCGGCCGAGAGGTGTTGGCGATCGCGGTCGATCAGCTGCGTCTATTCAACTGGCCAGGCTGAGATGGGCAGGATTTCTACGCTTGGCGAACGGGCTCAAGTTGAACCAACGCTCAAACTTCTGTCGAAGGTCACGCCGACCATGAAGCTCGATGGCGCCGGACGCGATGGTTTTACGCAACGGCAAATCCCCCAGCCAAACTCGCGTCAACGTGCACAGGTGCGTTACAACACACAGGTCGATCTGAAAGCCGGGGTCTGTGATGCAAATGTCCACTCCCTCCGGGCTATTGATCAGCCAAAAGAGCTGTTCGGCCGGTGGCAGGTCGTTGAACCCGAATTGGACAACGGTGCGGCCCGGTGGGAATTCGTCCGCGTTCACGTTTCGATGCACATACCACATCAGGAGACCCGCATTCAGTTCGCCGCTGCTGAAGTCGCTACGCGCCCATCGTTGGCCCCACTCGCCAAGAGCGTGGATTATTTGTTTGAACTCCTGGCCTGCAACGGTCAGGTGATACTCCAGCCCCTTCCCCGTGCTCGAACGGCGCCGTTCAACGACACCCGCTTTCTCGAGTGCCTTCAGTCGGTCAGACAGCACGGTGGGCGACAGGAGAGGAACACCGCGACGAAGATCATTAAAGCGTGTGCTGCCACAGATCAGCTCCCGCAGAATAAGCGGAGTCCACCTTTCGCCGAAGATCTCGCAGGCTTTTGCAACCGGGCAGAATTGACCATAGCCTTTCATGGCTTCCTCTCTTTTTTGCAAGGGACAGGTCAAACCCCCTCCAGGTTAAGAGAGCTCCTAATCTAGGACTAGTCCGGATTCCGTACCGGGTACGGGATTCTCAGTGAGATCAGCCGGCTGGCGCAAAAGCACCTTTTGCTGGCACGACAATACGCTCGGGCGTGACGAAATGATGCTTTGGATGGGGAACTGGCTGTCCGCTCCGGGTCGCGTCGGTTGCGCGATGTCCGTGGATCGTCCGGTTAACCCCCACCTGCGACCGTGCTGACCTACGCGCCGCGCCAAAAAACCGGG